>Ga0172379_10002416_pt1 | contig 33087 bp, 20 predicted proteins | sample GrowelOW334metaG_FD_119756 | JGI IMG/M metagenome (GOLD analysis project Ga0172379, IMG submission 119756) | Groundwater microbial communities from an aquifer near a municipal landfill in Southern Ontario, Canada - Groundwater well OW334 metaG | ecosystem: Environmental > Aquatic > Deep...
ACGATGATGCTCGCGTTCTCCGCCTTTTTCCTTTTTCTCTGTTTCATCGCCGCGAAGCACGCGCAGGGTTTCGTCCGGACGGTAATCCCGTGGGGACTCAGGCATAAATGGATACTCGTATTCCCCGTTCTGATCTTCGCCGGCAGTTTGTACATCCTCGGCTATAAGATCCAGAACGAATTCCGCCCGCCCCTGGACGAGGGATCGCTCCTCTTCATGCCGGTGCTTTTACCGTCCGCATCCCTGACGCAGGTGGATGAAGTCCTCAAGGAACAGAACCGCATCCTGGCCGCCTTCCCGGAAGTGGAGCAGGCAGTCGGCAAACTCGGCCGCATTGAAAGCGCCACGGATCCTGCGGACATCACGATGATAGAGACCATCATCAGCCTCAAACCGAAAAAGCAATGGCGGCCGGGGATGACCGTGGCCAAGCTCCGCTCCGAGATGGATGCGGCCCTCCGTTTCCCGGGCGTGGGGAACATCTGGACCCAACCCATCCAGAACCGCATCGACATGCTCTCATCGGGCATCAGAACCGCAGTCGGCATCAAGGTCTTCGGCACGGACCTCAAAGAGATCGAGACACAGGCTCTCGCTATCGAGGCGGCCGTACAAGGCGTGCCGGGTTTGGCCGGCTCCTACACCGAGCGCATCGTCGGCAAGCCGTACATCGAATACGACATCAATAGGGAAGCGATCGGGCGGTTCGGCCTCAGCGTGGAAGACGTCCAGAAAACGATAGAGACCGCGATCGGCGGAGAGAACATCACCACGACCGTTGAAGGCCGCGAGCGCTACCCGGTCCGCGTCCGCTATATGAGGGAATACCGCGACAGCCTTGAAGGCTTATCGGCCATCCTCATCGTGACGCCCGCGGGGGAACGGATTCCCATCACCCGCGTCGCCGATATGCGCATCACCATGGGCCCCTCCATGATCAACAGCGAGAACGGACTCCTCCGCGGCATCATCTACCTGACGCTGGACGACAAAACCGGCCCCATCGAATTCGTGAAACGCGCCGAGAAAGCGATAACGGAAAAGGTGAAGCTGCCCCGCGGCTACTACTATCAATTCGCCGGGGATTTCGAGAACCAGATCGCGGCATCGGCTTCTCTGCGGATCATTTTTCCTCTCGTGCTGCTTTTCATCTTCCTGATCCTCTATTTCAGCTTCAATTCCGTCGCGCAGACCCTGGTCGTCTTTATGGCGATCCCCATCTCGCTCTCCGGCGGCGTCATCCTGCTGTATATCCTGGGCTTCAAGATGAGCATCGCGGTAGCCGTCGGCTTCATTGCCCTGTTCGGCGTCGCGGTGGATGACGGCATACTTTTGACCACCTACATCAACCAGATGAAGGAGGGCCGAACTTTCAAAACGAAAGAAGAGATTTGGGAACTGATCACCGACGCGTCGACCAAGCGCATCAGGCCGCTCCTGATGACCACCACCACCACCATCATGGCGCTGGTTCCCGTGCTGTGGGCGACCGGCCGCGGCAGCGAGATCATCCGCCCCATGTCCGTTCCGTCCTTGGGAGGCATGACCTTCGTACTCATCACGATCTTCATCGTCCCCCTGCTCAACAGTTTCCTGCTGGAGCGGAAGCTCTGTAAGCAAGTCCATGAATCCGCGGCCGTAGCGCACGCGAAAAACGAAGAGTGAAGGAGCTCAGTATGAAGAAGGTTTTAATTATCGCGCTGATCGCGGCATCGGCCGCGGCGGGGACGTTCGCTCAGCAGCAGGGAATCAAAGGCTACTTGGTCGATGTCCTCTGCGGTCAGGCCGGTTATCCAGAAGGCTACCAGGGCAAGATCGATTTGACGGTCAACCCGGAGAAGAACGTCGTGGCCTGCCTCACCATGGACAACTGCGTCGCGACCGGTTTCGGCCTCTACGTGAAGGGCTCAAGCGGGAAGTACGCGTTCCACCCCTTCGACAAGGCGTCGAGCGATCTTGTGAAGAAGCAGATTGTCGCTAAGCTGACGAACAAGGCCGCACCCGCTCCGTTCATAGAGGTCAACGGAACAGCGTCCGGTACCGGCATCATTTCCGGCGTCACCAAAGCAGCAACGGCTAAGGCTTCAGCGCCTGCCGTCCCGGAAGGAACCAAATCAACAGGAATGTCCGGGCACACCATGTGAGCGGCGGGGAGGTTTTTTCACACCAAGGCGCGCGAAGATGAGGGATTAGGGCGACTTCTCCCCCTTTGCGGACCTTTGCGTTTAACCGTCTTGGAGAATAGGAAATCTAACCGCGAAGGACGCGAGGGAAGAAGAGGAAGAAAAGGGAAGATCGAATTCCGTTTCGTGCTTTTGTGGTTCGATTCTGGATTGGTTCCATTCTATGGAAAGGGTTTCATTTGAAGCCACGAAAAAGTTTGTCGTCCATGCGGCGTTATTTCGTTAGGCCCGTTTTAAGGGCAACCTGAATAGCGTCGTAGCGTTCGTGAACTTCCAGTTTGGCATAGATGGTCGAAATCTGGTTGCGTACCGTTTGTTCCGCTAAATGCAGACGCTCAACGATCTGCCGATTGCCGAACCCCTGCGCGACCAACCGAAGTATTTCCTTTTCGCGGGGACTCAACTGTCGCACTTTCTCGATCATTTTATGAGCGTCAGAACCCGGCTCTCCGTCCGCCAGTGTTTGCGGTTCAGCGTTGCGGACAAGCTTATAGGCGATTTCAGGCGCGATGAGCAAGGCTCCGCTGTTTACCGCTTCAATGGACATCGTCAATTCCGTAGGCGACATATTCTTCAAAAGATACCCGACGGCGCCCCACTTCAGTGCGTTCTGGACGTACACATCGTCGTCAAATGTAGTGAGCATAATGATTTTTATTTCGGGGAATTCACCCTTGATGACGCGGGTTGCCTCAACGCCGTCTTTTTCGGGCATACGCACATCCATCAGAATGATGTCCGGCTTTTCTCTTTCTCGGACGAATTGGATCGCGCTATCCGCGTTGTACGCGATGCCGATTACCTGAATAGTGTCCGATTCCGTTTCAAGAACGATCTTCAAACTTTCAACGAACAGCTTTTGATCGTCTACCAATAAGACGCGCGTTTTGACGGCAGGCTTCGTCATACGCTCTCGTTAACGGGAATAACTGCCGAAAGTTCGAATCCATCCGAAACGTTCCGCATCCCCATCTCTCCGTGTAAGGCGTTGATTCGTTCTTTCATTCCCTGGAACCCGATTCCTTCTTTAATATCCATAGCTCCCAATCCGTTATCGCGCACGGTGAGATTCAACATATTGTCCGCATAACGGAATTGAATATCTATCCTCGTCGCGTTTCCGTGTTTGAAGGCATTAGTCATCCCTTCTTGTATCAAGCGTAGCACGAATACCTGGACCTCATCGGAAAAATTCCATGGTATATCCGCGTACTCAACCACTACCGTCACGCGCGTAGCATCTTCAAACGCTTTCGTTATTTGGTAAATCATGTGAAGCAGAGATGATTTTCCCGCGGTATTGAGCGAACGCAAGGCCCGAAGTACGTACCGGATCTCATCCAAGCCGGTCACCGCTTGCGTACGGGAATTGACCAGCAGCTCGGTCATTTTTTCAGGATCCGATGCTTTTATCCGAATCGCCGCTTCAAGCATCATCCGTATATTGGTCAACGTGTACCCCATCGAATCGTGAATTTCCCGGGAAATCCGGTTTCGCTCCTCAACGACCGATCTGTCTTTCAATAATATCGCGTACTCCTGGAAACTGAGATTGATATCGGTGAGCTGCCGCACCGTGATGCGCAAACGTTTCGTCTCATCTTCCCCATGTACGGCGCGGTCCCAAGTGAATCGGGCAAGAATGAAAGAGGCGACAAGGAGTATCGCGACGCAGAAAAAAAGCGCGGCATCGTCGGGAACCAGCGCGCCGTAGGATCTATCCCAGGCCTTTGTGGGACGAGTCAGCGCAAAAGTCCCGATGAAAAGCAAAAAGAGGAGGAACGCGTTTTTGGGAAAAGAAAAAAGCAAACCTGTTTCCATCGCCAAAGACACGAGGAGGAGGAACTTTAGCTCAGGATATAACACGAATGGCGTACAAATAATGAAAATGAGCACAGTACGCGCGATGATGATCTGCAGCGTCCATTTTCGCGCCCAAGGGAAAAAAAGGAGCGCGCTAAAAATGACGCAAATGGCGGTGACGACTGAGAACTGACTGAACCAATCACTCCCGATTTCAGTAGGGCCGTGACGGACGATGAGCAAGAAAGCCGCGGAGGATTGCGCAAGGATCGATAGTATAACGGTAAATCCGTGTACGATACGGTCATTCATACCACAATCATTTCAGGGTGAGATCTACATATTGTCAATATAGGTATAAAAATACTATACGAATACTATATGAAAAGTATTTCCGTACAATTGTCGGATAGCCGAACCAGTCGTAGCATGATTTGTACGATAAGACGACTTCCGTCCAGGAACCGTCGTTTGCAAAGGAGGTACGACAATGAAGAAAGCGTTGATAGCCGTATTTGTTTCGCTCGTTTCTTTTTCTTTAGCGTTTGCGGGAGGGTCGAGTGAAAAGAAAGCCTCGGCTCCGGACAAACTGAGCGGCACCATTACAGTCGGAGGCTGGCCGTCGGGAGATAAGGCATTCCAGGCGATCATACCGATGTTCAATCAGAAGTATCCGAACATCAAGGTTGAGCTCCAATTCCAGCAGAGCGCCGATCACCATAAAAAATTGTTGACGAGTTTGGCCGCCGGAGCCGGAGCCCAGGATGTGGTGATGGTCGAAGCCCGCTATATCGGTATGTTTAGAGATAAACGAGGCTTCGTAAACCTGTTGGATAAGCCGTACGACGTCAAGCGGATGGAAAATGATTTCGTCGACTACAAATGGCAGATGGCGAATTCTTTGGACAAGAAACAGATGATCGGACTTCCGTGGGATATCGGCCCACTAAGCATGTTCTATCGAAAAGATATGTTCAAAGAAGCCGGCCTTCCGTATGAACCGGAAGAAGTGCAGAAGTTGTTCAGCTCTTCGGAAGGATTCCTCACCGCGGCGCGAAAACTCTATGTCCCGGGGAAAAAATGGCTTCTCGGCAACGCCGCGGACATTTTCATGGTGCGAAAGGCTAACCGCGATTGGTATAATGAAGACTTGAGCTTCAGGTTCGAAGATGCCGAAACGCTTAAAACGCTCGACATCGCCCAGACGATTCGCAAGGAAGGGCTGGACGCGAAAGTCCTGCGGAACTCAAACGAATGGATCGCGATGGTTAAACAGGGACAAATTGCCATCGATATGTCCGGGTCCTGGTTCGGCGGTTTCCTCAAAACCTTCATCGCGCCTGAGACTGCGGGTAAATGGGGTATCGTAAAAGTTCCGAATGTCGAAGTGCCGAACTGGGGCGGATCGTTCCTCGCGATTCCCGAACAGTGCAAGAATAAAGAAGCGGCTTGGGCGTTTATCGAATTCGCCATAGCGACCAAAGAAGCGCAAAACGCGATGTTCAAGGCTGTTGACTACTTCCCCGCGTACAAGCCCGCTTGGGATGATCCGGTATATCAGGCGGCCGATCCCTTCTTCGACAACCAGAAAACCCGCGTGCTTTGGATTGATATTTCTAAAGGCACAAAGCCGAGCTTCGTGACCATCATGGACGCCCAGACGGAAGCGATCATGCGGAGTGCGGTATCCACCGGCCTGGATCAGGGAATCTCCTCAAAGCAAGTTCTGGAAAACGTAAAGACACAAATCTTGAATGAAACCGCCCAGGACAGAAAAGTCATGGAAGATCTCATTAAAAAAGCCAAAGGTAAGTAACTTTTACGTCAAAAGAAACGCGAACAGCGTAATTCCTGTTCGCGTTTCTTCGCGGCGGAAAGAAAAAGAAACAAATCAGAGAGACGATTGAGGAACCACTATGACAGCCAACTTGGAACGCCGGCAAATCGTAAAGTCGCATCTACTGAAAGATCTTTACCGTAACCGGGTTGCGTACGCGTATATTTCTCCTTTTTATATATTGTTCATCATTTTCGGCGCGTTCCCTTTAGTCGCCGGTTTTTATCTCAGTTTGCACAATTGGGACGGGCTGAGCGACATGATATTCATCGGCTTCGGAAATTATATAAATCTGTTTAAAGACACAGTTTTCCTGAAGGCTGTTTACAATACGCTTTTTATCGGAATCATCGCTCACATTCCTATGCTGTTCGGTGCCTTGATTCTCGCGTTCATCATCAACATGGGAATTATAAAAGGCAAGGATATTTTCAGGACCGTTTATTTCTTGCCGGTCATCACCGGTTCTGTCGCCGTGGCAATCGTCTTCAGGATGCTCTACGGCGTTCGAGCGGGATTGATCAATTATGTTCTGACGCTCGCGCACATAACCCCGATCGATTGGTGGGGAGGTCATGGGGCATGGATCAAGCCCGCGATCATCATTCTGTTCGTCTGGAAATGGATCGGCTGGAACATGGTTATTTACCTCGCCGGCATGCAGGGCATATCGAATGACTATTATGAGGCCGCCAGAATAGACGGCGCGAATTTACCGCAAATGTTTTTCCGCATTACGCTGCCTCTTTTGAAGCCGATCATCTTCTTTACGCTAATTCAATCGACAATCGGAGGTCTCACGATCTTCGCTGAACCGTACATGCTGCTTGAAGGCTCGTCCGGAGGGACCAATTATGAAGGCTTGACCCTGATGGTGTTTCTGTATCGAGACGCGTTCGAGTATGTGCATTTCGGTTACGCGTCCGCCGTAGCCTACGTCGTCAGCGCATTCATCATCATCATATCTTTTTTCAATATGAAGTTTTTCGGCAAAGAGAATACTTAGGAGAACGACATGAGCAGAAAACGCGCTATTCCGGACGTTCTTCAAAGCATCCTGCTGTATGGAATATTGGTGACAATCGGTATCCTAATGATTGTGCCCTTTTATTGGATGTTTATATTGGCGACGCACGCGACGCCGGACATCTCTCAATTCCCTCCGCCGATTTCTCCGGGTAAGAATATTGTCGCGAATTACAACAATTTGCTCGCGGCCATACCGTTCTGGAGATCTTTTTTCAACAGCGTCTATGTGTCATCCATTCAAACTGTGTGTGTTATTTTATTCTGTTCGCTGGGCGGTTACGCGTTTGCCATGTACCGCTTTCCCGGACGTGATTTCCTATTCAAATTTCTGTTGATCACCATGATGGTTCCGTGGATGGCCGGCATCATTCCCTGGTTCATTTTGATGAAGTGGTTCGGCTGGATTGACAATTTCAACGCGCTCATCATTCCGCATATCGCGACCGCTTTCGGTATCTTTTGGATGCGCCAATACACTCAGAACAATATTCCGAAAGAATTGATGGATGCGGCGATTATCGACGGATGCTCCGAATGGCTCATCTTCTTCCGTATTATTTTCCCGCTCTTGAAACCGGCCACCTCGGCGTTGGCGATCATGACCTTCGTCAACAGCTGGAATAATTTCATGCAGCCGCTCATCATCCTCAAGAGCGATGCCCGGCTCACCCTTCCGCTCGCCCTCAACAAACTGTACGGGGACCCCACGCGCGGTTTCGACGCGGGAGCACTCATTATGGGGACCGCTATGGCAGTGCTTCCGGTGCTGATCATTTTCCTTCTCGCCGCCAAAAAATTCATGGCCGGACTGACCGCCGGCGCGGTAAAAGGTTAAAGGAATATATATGGACTACAAACAGATTCGTTTCGGAGTCGATTATTATCCCGAGCATTGGCCGAGGGATCGCTGGGAAACCGATGCGCGCCTGATGCGCGAAGCTGGACTCGAAGTCGTACGCATGGGAGAATTCTCCTGGGCGAAAATGGAGAGCGATGAAGGCAAGTTCGATTTCGCATGGCTGGAAGAAGCGATCACCGTACTCGCGAAAGAAGGAATTAAAACCATACTTGGTACGCCGACCGCCACACCACCCGCCTGGATCATCGAACGGAATCCGGAAATTCTTCCGGTCGACGACCACGGCGTGACGCGCGGATTCGGAGGCAGGCATCACGACTGCCAATCGAACGAAACCTATCGAACTCACATCCGACGATTCGTAACCGCGATGGCGAAGCGGTTCGCGAACAACCCGCACGTCATCGGCTGGCAGCCGGACAATGAATTCGGCAACAGCCACCGAAACCTATGCATGTGCGATTCGTGCGCGGCCTCCTTCCGAGTTTGGTTGAAAAAGAAATACAAGACGCTCGACGCGCTCAACGAAGCGTGGGGTACCGGATTCTGGAGCCAGACGTATTCTAAATTTGAACAAATTTCCGCGCCACTCCCGACGCCTAATTCGCACAGTCCCGGCTTGCTCCTAGACTGGAAGCGTTTCTGCTCGGATCTTATCGTAGATTTCCAGAAACTGCAGATCGATATACTACGTCGAGAGTGCCCGCATCATTTCATTACCCACAATTACATGGGTTTCTTTGATAAGACTGATTACTTCGATTTGGGGCGGGATCTTGATTTCGTGTCCCACGACCAGTACCCGTTGCATTTCAGGAAGGATCGCTATCCGGTTGCGCCGCCGGAACGTCTTGCCGCGGCTTTGGACCTCATGCGCGGCATTAAACGGAAACCCTTCTGGGTTATGGAGCAGCAGGGCGGTCCCTCCGGTTGGGAGACGCTGAGCGCGAGCCCTCGTCCCGGCCAGCTTCGACTTTGGACTTATCAGTCGGTAGCCCACGGCGCGGACGCGGTTGTGTATTTCCGTTGGCGGACCTGCTTGTTCGGAACTGAGCAGTACTGGCACGGACTTCTACCCCACGATGGGAAACCTGGACGCCGCTACGACGAGGTCAAAAAAACGGCCGGGGAATTGAAAAACGTCATTAACGCTTTCGCGGGGGGCGACCAGGGAGCCGAAGCCGCGATCCTTTTCAGCTATGACCAGGATTGGGCGTTCCAAGTCCAGCCTCATCATTTCGATTTTGATTACATCACCCACCTGATGACCTATTACACGGCGTTCTACAAAGCGCAGGTGCCGGTTGATCTTATTCCCGAAGAGGCTGACTGGAAAAAATACAAACTTCTGGTCGCGCCGCTTCAATTTTTGACGACGCCCGAACTTGTGGCAAAATTGACCGACTATGTCGCGACAGGCGGGCACTTGGTACTGACCATGAGGACAGGCGTCAAGGATTGGAACAATCGCGTGATCCCTCATACGCTGCCGGGCCCGCTATCCGAAGTTCTCGGCCTTTCGGTAGATGAATACGACTGCCTATGGGGCGTCGAGCAGGCGGTGCGTTGGAGCGATGAAAGTCGAATCGTCGACCCGGAACCCTGCGTCAAATGGTGCGATGTCGTCGCTCCGACCTCGGCGCGGGCGCTCGCGAAGTACACGCTTGATTATTACGGGGATACGCCTGCCATTACGGAGAACTCCTACAAGAAAGGTGCGTCGTATTACGTGGGAACCGAATTGGGGCCGGAAGTCATGAAGACGTTCGTCGCTCATGCGCTTGATAAAGCGAACATCCGTTCCATCCTTTCACCCGCTCCCTCCGGAGTCGAAGTCACCCGGCGAAGAGCCGGCAATCATGATTACATCTTTATCCTGAACCACAATTCCATTGCCGCTGAAGTGCGGATTCCGAAAGAATGGAAAATCGCGATCGGAGAAGCGTTCGCGGAAAAAGGCATTCTCAGTCTCCCCGCGTACGAGGTCGCCGTATGTATTTCGGAGTAGACTATTATCCTGAACACTGGGAAGAAAAGCGCTGGGATGGTGATCTGCGGACGATGGTCGAACTCGGCTTCAACATAGTCCGCGTCGGCGAATTCGCGTGGAGCAGATTTGAACCGCACGACGGAGAGTACCGATTCGATTGGCTGGATCGATTCCTTGAGTTGTGCGTAGCCCGAAAGATGGCCGTGATGCTGGGACTTCCGGCCCGCAATATTCCCGCCTGGCTCATGGATCAGGACCCCGCTATCGCGATCCAAACCGCGGACGGGCACCGAGAAGGTTTCGGTTCCCGCTACACGGTCTGCGTCAATCATCCGCTGGTAGAAAAACGGGCGATGGCGCTGACGGCGAAACTTGCCGAACGCTACGCCGGACATCAGACCGTCATGAGCTGGCATCTGGATAACGAATACGGCGACGGTTCACCCTGCTTCTGCGATATTTGCCGGACGAAGTTCATCGACTGGCTCAAGATTCGCTACGGCACCGTGGAAAACCTCAACGAAAAATGGGGCCTGGTTTTCTGGAACCTTGAAGTCGACGACTGGGATAGCGTCAGGTTGCCCGCCGCGACTAATCGTTTTAATCAAAATCCGGCGCTGCTGCTTGATTTTCGACGGTTCATGTCTTTCTCCACCGAACGATTCGTCGCGAAGCAAGCCGAGGTTACGCGGCGTTATTCTTCCGATAAACCGGTTACTACTAACTTCCAAAGCATGACGCGTTATCATACCGATTATCGCAAGCTCGCCGAATCGCTCGATATCGCATCGATGAATTTCTACCCGCCCGAATCATACACGACCGCGGATCTGGACCTCGTGCGCGGCACCAAAAAGCGGGGATTCTGGGTCGTCGAACAGAAAGCGGGACCTCCAGGGTTCGCGTGCCCCGGCTCTTTGACTCCCCAACCTGGAGAAACGCGAATGTGGACCTGGGCTTCTATCGCGCACGGCGCCGACGCGATACTCTATTTCCGATTCCGGCCGAGTCCTTTTGGACAAGAACAGTTCCACATGGGCGTTACGAATTATGACGGCAGCTGGAATAGGATCTCGGAAGAAATCGGCAAAACAGGAAAAGAGATCGAACGCGTATCCGATGTCATCGCTAAATCGGAGGTTCGCAACGAAACGGCGCTGCTCTATTCTTGGGATAACCGTTGGGCGCTCGAACAGTATCGGGTCCACCCGGACTTGGATTTTCGCGCGTATTTTTTGCAATGGCACCGAGAATTCGAACAGCGTCAAATCGGAACCGACATAATCGCACCGGAAGATGATTTTTCTGCGTACAAGGCGATCGTCGTTCCTCTCGTAAGTCTTATGAGCAACGAGACCGCCGGACGTTTGGCTGAATACGTGCGCGCAGGCGGAATCCTACTGTTCGGAACTAGATCAGGGGTGAAGGACGTTTACAACACGGTAGTGCCCGGCTTGATTCCAACGGCATTGCGTCCGGTGCTGGGCATAGAAATCGAGGAAGCTTTTTCCCTCAAGAGCGATAAGCGGGTTCCGTTGATGACGGAAACGGGAAACACGTATAAGACGTCGATGTGGGTAGATATCATCGAACCGAAAGGAGCAAGCGTCCTTGCGCGGTACGACGGCGAATGGTATCGCGGGCGCGCGGCAATAACGATGAACCGATTTGGGAAAGGCGCGGCATATTATTTCGGAACTTTCCCAGAAGCCGGTTTTTATGAGACCGAACTCACGCCCATTTTGTTCGAGGCCGATATCCGGAGTCTTTTAGAAACCTCCAGAAACCTGCGGGTCTTGAAAAAGACGACACCTGATGGAGAAATTCTGTTCATACTTAATCCCGGTAATCAGTCTGAGTTAATCGAGAAAGAAAAACTCGCGGGCAGTCGGGATCTACTTACCGGAAAAACGATCGATGCGGATGTAACCTTAGAACCGTTTGATATCCGCGTATTGCGAAGATAAGCTTTAAATCGCGGTAACGACAATTCCCAACCGTAAAGTCACGAGTTTTTACAGACAATCACATATCTTCACGGTTGGATTCAAGATTGGTTCGACTCCCGGGAACAAACTCTCTCTCAAGGCGCCGGTGAAAAGAGGCGGCTGGGGTCCAGGCTGTGGCCGTAGTGGCTGGTGAACACGGCTTTGACGCCGGGAATAGCGCGCAGCTTGGACTGGGAGCGCAGGGCCTGTGCGGAGTCCATGTTGAAGAACGCGTTGAAGGGGCCCATGCGGCCGTCCAGGATGGACATTTCGTCGCCGACGAAGAGGAAGCCGTCGCCGATGAGGTAGGCGGTGGAGCCGGGGGTGTGACCGGGTATGTGGTAAGCGGTGACGGGAAGGCCCGCCAGGGTTAGCTGCTCACCGTCCGCAAGGAGACTGTGGAGGGGCAAGGGGCTGTTGCGCGTGAAGAACATTCGGGCGGTCTTGCCGTTGACCATCTGTTCTTCGGCCTCGCCGATGAAAAGGCTCGCTCCGGGGAGCGCCTTTACCGCGCCGGCATGGTCGTAATCGGTATGGGTGAGAAGCAGCGCTTTGACTGAGGAAGGATCGATGGAAAGAGCGCGCATTTGGCCGATCAATTTCTTTGTTTCTACCCCGGTATCCACGGCGATCCAGCCGTCCTTTCCTTTGATGAACCAGCTGTTTACGTAGTCATGGCGCACGGCGAACACCGAGGGAACGACTTCCCCGCTATCGTCCGGCCGCATGCGGGAGGTTTCGCTGGTAATTCGGAGCGAACCCCAAATCGCCGCGCCGCAGCAGGCGGCAAAGATAACGGCGAAAACGACGACAAATAGACTGATCTTTCGTTTCTTCATGCGCACAGCCTACCAGAAAACGGAAACAATAAAAATCACGTTGGAGGGCGCCGACGCCTTTTCTTGTGTGCGCCAGCGAACGGACTCCCGCGCGGGAAATCACTAATTTTGAATGGTATCCGAGCGGTACGAAGTGTAAACTTCCGATGTTTCAAAAACCGATGAAGGAGCGCGTATGCTGACCAAAGTACAGACGATGAAGGATTTCAAATTGCACGGCATAGATGGTGAAGTGGGAAAAGTCAAAGATTTTTACTTTGATGACCATTATTGGACTATTCGCTATCTCGTTGCCGATACCGGCGATTGGCTTGCGGACAGGCTGGTATTGATCTCCCCATACGCCCTCTCCAGGGTCAACAGGGAAGAACGGAATATAAAAATCAATTTGACCAAAAAGCAGATTTTGGAAAGTCCTTCATCGGATACCGACAAACCCGTTTCGCGGCATTTTGAGGAAGCATATCACTCCTATTACGGGTGGCCGAATTATTGGAACGGTGCGTACGTCTGGGGACACTCTCCCTCTATACTGGGCGATCACGAAAAATCGGCGGAACCAAAGCCAAACGCGAAACCTTGGGATTTCCATCTGCGCAGCATTCTCCAAGTGAGCGGTTACGATATCCAGGCTTCCGACGGCGAGATCGGTCATGTCGATGATTTCGTTATCGATGACGCGACCTGGACGATTCGCTATCTCATCGTCGATACGAAAAACTGGCTGCCGGGGAAAAAAGTCCTGATTTCACCGAAATGGATTGAGCGCGTCAGTTGGAAGGAATCGAAAGTCATCTTCGATATCAATCGCGAATCCATTAAGCGAGCGCCGGAATATTCCGAAAAAATCCTTCTCAATCGCGACTTTGAAGAAGGTTTGTATAAGCATTACCGACGCATCGGATACTGGGTCGCATAGTCTGAAAAACGCGCGAGTGGAGTATGGAATGAAAAACATCGCAAAAAGTGTCTTTATACTTTTTTCAATTGGTATCGTCGCTTCGACGTTATTCGCCTACGATCCGCCGCGCGGAGGGGAAACCGCGAACTATTACGCTTCGCCTTTCTTGATTGACGCCGGTTCGGCGATAACCTCTACCGAGTCGCCGGGATCGGACGCCCTCAACCCCGCGGCTTCCGCCGGCCAACAGCGGACGGTGCTGGAAGCCGGTTACACGGCGATCGTGGGCACGGGAGCTCAAACGGGTTGGGGATCCGGCATTAACCTGGGGATAACTATTCCCCGCCCCTACGGAGTCTGGACCGCATCGACCAATTTCCTGACTATTCCCGCGTCCTTGACCAGCTATCCGCTCGGAACGCTTTTCGCCCTTCGCGGGTCTTTCGCGAAGGACCTGTCCCCGGACCTATTCATCGGCGCGGGCGCGAATGTCGTATTGGGTCAAGACTGGGGCTTGGCGGCGGATCTCGGCATTCTGGGTTTCTACGGAGACGTGGGTTTTCTTAAGGACGTGCGTTTGGGTGCCGTCGTATCGGGGCTGGGCAAAGGCTACGCGCCTGCGGGAACGGGCGCGGCAGGAAACGCCGCCACGGCTTTCCCTTCGCCGTTTACGTTAACGATCGGCGCTCGTGGAGACCTGCTTAAAGTCGGTATCTTCCGTTTCGGCAACTCCATCGACCTATCCTACCCCTCGTTCCAAAACGTGATCGCGAACCTCGGCTTTCAGGCGGCGTTCGGTGAAATCCTCATAATCCGAGGCGCGTGGAACCTCAACCTCCACGAGCTGTTGAACGGACCGCCGGCACTCCTGCCTTCCGTCGGCGTAACCTTGAAATTGGTGATCGACCGAAAACCGGACGATTCCTATTTCTCAAAACAAGGGTGGGACAAAAGCGAAGTTCGGCCGACAATCGCCGTCAGGCCCTTATACGACAACATTTTTGCCGTTTCAACCGGCGTCAACGTGCGCCTGGGCGTAATCGACCGTACCCCTCCGATCGTTGCCTTAAGCTATCCGGTGAGCCAATGGGGCACCTTCTATCTTTCTCCCAACGCGGACGGAAAACAGGATGATCTTTTCCTGCCGCTCTCCATTCTTGAAAGCCGATACCTTATCGGCTATACGTTAATGGTTTACCGGGGCGATCAGCTCTCCGAGCCGATCAGAACGATAACGAACAAAGAGTCCCGACCGGAAACCGAGGGAGTCCGCGGATTTTGGGATCGACTTACCTATGTCAAGAAAGGCATCCCCGTTCCGAAAGAACTCGTTTGGAACGGTTTTACCGACTCAGGCGTCCCCGCCGCCGACGGCCCGTACACGCTGGTAGTTGAAGCGGTTGACGACAACGGAAACCGTGGAAAGAGCGCGATCGAAAAAGTCATCATCGATTCGACGACTCCCTCCGTTGAAATCGCGATTCCCGCGGATTCCTCAGAGCTTATTTTCAGTCCCGACGGGGACGGATCAAAGGATACGCTGACAATCCGAGAGACGGGCTCCATTGAAGATTCTTGGAAAGCTCGGCTTTCGGACACAGCCGGAAACGTAGTCCGGACGATTGAATTCAAAAATACGTCCCCGGCCGACTTCGTGTGGGACGGGAAAAACGACGCGGAAGCGGTCATCCCCGATGGCGTGTATTCCTACGAGGTCGAGACTATCGACCGCGCCGCAAACCATACGAAAGCGTGGATGGGAAGTATCGTACTCAACACGCAGCAGCCACCGCTTTCCATCACCATCGATTCGGGAGCCTTCAGTCCGAACGGTGACAAGTCCAAAGATACGATCGCGCTCCTGGCAGACGCGCCGGTCCGGACAGGGCTGGCCTCTTGGCATCTCGCTGTCATCGACGAGGGGAAAATCGAACGCTGGGCAGCGAGCGGAACGGATTCCGCCGGACTCAAAGACAAAATCATATTCGACGGCCGCGATTCCGCCGGCAAGATTATGCGGGAAGGCGCGTACCAGGCAATCCTTGAACTGAAATACGTAAACGGCTATACGCCCAAGGCGACATCCCCGGTCTTCGTGTTGGATCTTACGCCGCCCAAGGCCGGCGCAAGCATCGATCGCACGGTATTCAACCCCGTCGGAGACGACGGTAAAAACCGAGCGGTCTTTAGCCTTACCGGAAGCGACGAACCGAACTGGACAGCCGAGGCGATAGGCGCCGACGGGAAAAAAGTCCAGACTTGGAACTTCCAGAATACCCCCGAAGCTCGGCTTGAGTGGGACGGAAGAAACGAGAATGGTCGCGTTGTCGCGGACGGCTTGTATGAGTTCCGTTTATTCGCGATCGATCGCGCGGGCAATTTCGGCTCAGTGGAAATACCTTCCATCCGAGTGGATACCGAGAAAAAAGCCGCCGTCGTTTCAGTCGACGCCCGCGCTTTCAGCCCGAACGGGGACGGCGTCAAGGATACGGTCCGTATCCTTCCCGAAGTCCGCTCCATAGACGCGCCGAGTTCGTGGGAAATAAAAGCGAAAACGCTCGCTGACAAATCGATCGTTCGGAACTGGACGGGGTCGGGCGCGGTGCCGTCGGAAATCACCTGGGACGGACGCAAAGACGACCGGACGGCGGCCGCGGACGGAGAGTATTCAATCGAGCTTACCCTTCGGTTCGCCAATCTGGACGGCATCACGGTAAACGCCGGAGTCCTGGTATTGGATACGATCGCCCCTAAGGCGACTGTCGCCGTAGATCCGCTCCTTTTCAGCCCCAACGGCGACGGCAGGAAGGACGATGTCCGATTCACGCAAAGTTCGATCACGGGAGACGATTGGGTCGGTACGATCCGCGCGTTCGGTTCCGCGCCGGGAAGCGTGCCCCTGATGACTTGGCAATGGCACGGAACCGCTGTGTCTTTCGCCTGGAACGGCCAAGACGAGGCGGGAAACGTCGTCAAAGACGGCGAGTACAACTATGCGCTCTCGTCGGCGGACGCGGCGGGAAACCGCGCCGAATACCCGGTAGAAAGAATTATGGTAGACAACCGGCCGACCCAGGTGTTCGTCACCGCAAGCCGATCGGGCTTCTCTCCGAACGGAGACGGCAAAATGGACGACATCCGATTCTCCCCGATCGTCAACCTCAAGGAGGGGGTGGAATCTTGGAGTCTCGTATTGGCGGACACGGCGACGGGCGCCTTCCGCAAGAATTTCTCAGGTACGTCCATCGCGTCCCTGCCGCAAAGCATAGCCTGGGACGGCAAGGGCGATGACGGGCAAATACTGCAAGGCAACTATGTCGCGCATTTCTCCGTGACCTACGCCAAGGGCAATCTCGCGGAAGCGAAGTCTTCCGCCGCGCTCCTGGATATTGAAGGTCCGAAAGCTTCGGTACTGGCAAGACCTGAGCTTTTCAGTCCCGACAACGACGGCGTGGACGACGAGCTTTCTCTTGCGGTCTCCGTGAGCGACGCGAGCGATATCGAAGCGTGGCGTTTTGAAATCATGGAAGCCTCGGTCGAGGAAGGCAGCGGGCCGAGCAAAGAACGATCTTTCGCGGTCTGGTCCGGAACCAAAAAACCGGCGGAGCGCATCCTCTGGGGCGGAAAATCCAACAAAGGTGAACTCGTTGAAGCCGCCACCGATTATCCGTACTATCTGACGGTCAGAGATACGTTGGGGAATACGACCAAAATCAGCGGGACGATCAACGTGGACGTCCTGGTCATTCGGGACGGCGACCGGCTCAAAATCAAAGTGCCGTCCATCGTGTTTCGTCCCAACTTCGCGGACTTCAAGGACCTGGACAAGCAGAAATTGGTACGCAACGAAGTAGTCCTCAAGCGTATCGCCCAGATCCTCAACCGCTTCCGCGACTACCGTATCCGCGTGGAAGGCCACGCGAACAGCATCGCCAAGATCTACGGCTACGCCGACGACAAGGTCGCGAAAGAAGAGAACGAGGAGCTGCTGCCGCTTTCCACAAACCGCGCCGACGCGGTCAAGAAATTCCTGGTCCAGTACGGCGTGGACGCGAAGCGTCTTACCGAACGGGGCTTGGGCTCCAGCGAACCCGTCACTGACTTCAAAGACGCGGAGAATCGTTGGAAGAACCGCCGGGTGGAATTCATCTTGATCAAGGAATAAGCGTTCCGAAATAAAGAGGGCGGTCAAAACAAGTTGTTTTGACCGCCCTTTTTTCTGCTGATTTACCGTGTCGTTGTTTTTTATTTTTTCCCATGCTGACTCCTTCGATTAGTCCGTCGTTTCGCGGCCCGACCAACGGCGACTACTTTCACCAGCTCCAGAATCAGGAGCGGAATCGCGCCGACGGCAAGAAGCAGGAAACAATCGGAAAACGACATGCTCGTGGTCCTGAGGAAACGGCCCAGCGCGGCGTTGTGTTGGCTCCACACCTGAAGGCCGAAAGAAACGGCGACAACGATCACCAGATTGAAATTTGAGAAAAGGGAAATGCGCCAGACGGGCTTGGTCGCGCTCCTCACCCCGAAAGAACGAAGGAGCTCGGCAAAAACCAGGACGGCGAACGCGTAGGTGCGGGCAATTTCTTCGGTTTGCGTTTGCAGCATGAAGTAATAAACGCTGAACGCGACGGCGGCCGTCAGAAAACCGGTGAAGGCCATCATGCGCAGGAATTCAGGGGTCGCGATGTTTTCGGACCGGCTGCGCGGGCGCCTCTTCATCACCTCGGGATCAATCGAGTCGGTGGCGAGACAGAGCGCGGGAAAACCGTCGGTGACCAGATTGATCCAGAGCAGGTGGATAGGCAACAACGGCGAAGGCAGGCCGATGATTACGCAGGCCGTCATTAAGAGGAGTTCTCCGGTATTGCCCGCCAAAAGGTATTGCAGCGTTTTGCGGATGTTGTCGAAAATACCCCGGCCTTCTTCCACCGCCGCGATGATCGAAGCGAAATTGTCATCGGTGATGATCATGTCGGCGGCTTGTTTGGTGACCTCCGTGCCCGATTTGCCCATGGCTATGCCGATATCGGCGCCTTTGATCGCCGGGGCGTCGTTGACGCCGTCGCCGGTCATCGCGACCACCTCTTTTTCGGCCTGCCAAGCGCGAATGATACGCAGTTTATGAGCGGCGGTGACTCGGGCGTACACGGCGATCTTGCGCACTCGCTTACGCAGGTCGTCGTCGGTCATCTTGTCCAACTCAATACCAGTGACGACCAGGTCTTCCTCCGCAGCGATATCCATTTCCCGCGCGATGGCCATCGCGGTAGCCGGGTGATCTCCGGTAATCATCACGACGCGAATGCCGGCGGCCCGGCATTTCGCGACAGCCTCTTTAGCTTCCCGCCGCGGAGGGTCGTACATTCCCGACAGGCCTACAAAGACGAGATCGCGCTCCACGACGTCCGCGGTAAGATCCTCGGGCGCGGCGGTCTCCAGATCACGATAAGCGGAGCCGAGCACGCGAAGGGCCTGCTTCGCCATGGTGGTGTTTTGAGAGAGGATCGCGCGGCGGTCATCGTCCGTCAGAACCCGGACGCCGTCGTCGGCGTAGAGCTTTGCGCAACAGGCCAACAACACATCGGGCGCGCCGTTTATGTAGGCGCGCAAGGTACCGCCCGGCATCTTGCGGATCACCGTACCGCGTTTGCGGTCGGAATCGAAGGGTATCGTGTGATGCGTTGGAAACTCCGTCTCAATGCGTTCACGGTTGCCGCCGGCTTTGAGACCGACGGTGAGCAAGGCTCCTTCGGTAGGGTCGCCGATGACTTTCCACTCTCCGTTTTCCTGAGTCAGATGCGCGTTGTTGCCGGCGAGAAGAACGGTCGCGAGTTCCACCAATTGCGCGTTCCGCAGCGCATCCGGCTTCTTGCCTTCCAAGAGAACCTCGCCTGCCGGCCCGTAACCTTCGCCGGTGACGCTGAAGTTTCGGCCCGCGACATAGAGAGCGCGCACCGTCATTTCGCCGACGGTCAGCGTGCCTGTCTTGTCCGTGCAGATGACGCTGGCGGAACCGAGTGTCTCGACGGCCGGAAGCTTGCGCACCAGCGCGCGCCGACGGGACATGCGCAGCACGCCGAGCGCGAGCGCGACCGTGACGATCGCGGAAAGCCCTTCCGGCACCGCCGCCACGGCCAGGCTCACCGAAGTCATGAATAAGTCCATAAGCCGTGTTCCGCGAAACAACCCCATCCCGAACGACAGCGCGACGATTCCAAGCGTAACCCAGATGAGGACGCGTCCGAACGAATCGAGCTTCCGCTGAAGCGGGGTATCCTGCTTGGAACCCGCCTCTTCCATCAAACCGGCGATACGTCCCAACTCCGTATTCATCGCCACGGCAACAACTACCGCCAGTCCGGTACCGGAAGCGACGTGGGTGCCCATGAACACCATGTTTTCCCGGTCGCCGAGCGCGACCTCTCCCTCTTCCAAAACCGCGCTTTGTTTCGTCACCGAATCAGACTCCCCGGTCAGCGCGGATTCTACGCACTTGAGCGAGGGCGCTTCCAGGAGACGCCCATCCGCCGCGATCAGATCCCCGGCCTCCAAGAGGAGAATATCGCCCGCGACGATCCCCGCCGCTGGAATTAAAACGACTTGCCCGTCGCGCCGGACTTTTGCTTGCGGCGCGGTCATTTTTTTTAACGCTTCAATGGATTTCTCGGCCTTGAACTCTTGATAAAAACCGATAACGGTATTGAGGACGACGATGGCCAGGATAGCAACGGCGTCCACCGTTTCTCCCAACGCGCCGGAGACCGCGCCGGCCGCGATAAGAATCCAGACAAGGACGCTCTTGAATTGTCCGAGAAATATTTGTAATGCTCGGACTCGATTGCCGACCTTCAGATCATTGGGACCATCAGATGCAAGACGGCGCGCCGCTTCCACCCCGGACAATCCGGTCGCCGCCGATCCGAGCTTCTTCAGCACCGCCTCGCCGGCAAGCCTATGCCAGGCTTCGGTATTTACCGATGCGGCGACAGGCGGCGCGGTGCTCATACCCAGTATCCGTCCTGATCGTAATGCTGGTACAGTCCCGTCTCGTACTCTCGGGTAACGGGCTCGCCTTCAATATATTCCGGCGACTGCCTGATCGCCTCGAGTGAAAGCGAAACGACTACTTTCGACTCTTCCCAACTGATTTTATCAATCCAACGCGGAGACACCAGGACTTTCTTTCCCAGCCACCACTCCTGCGTATCGACGATCAGATACCGGATGACCCAGGTTTCATCGTCGACGAGGAAGTCATCGACGCGACCGATCGTACCGTTTGTCGCTTCGATAACATGGCCGGTCACCGAGCGAATGCTGCGCAAGTTCGGGTCCCACGTCCTTTCAATTTGCGCGATTTTTTTAGCTTGCGCGGGCGTATGCGAAATATTGGGATAGGCGCCCCACAAAAAAGTCCCGCTCCAATACGCCGGCCAATTGTAGTACTCGTAATAGGCTTCCTCGAATTGTTTTGAGACCGGCTTATCGCTTTCCAAGGGCGGACTTTCCTCAATCTGTTTTTTGGTCAGATCGACGACGATATGCTGCTCTTTTATACTCGCGGGACCTAACGCGTGCGGGGAGATCAGCACTTGCCTACCCGAAATCCAATTCCCCGTATCGGCAATCAGATAACGGATTGTCCAATGCTTGTCGTCAAAGTAGAAATCCTTAACTTTACCGATTTCTCCGTCGAAGCTGTCCAGCGTATACCCTTCCAGGGTCTTGGCTTTGTATAACATGTTTTCATTCCTTTGAGGCGCTGAGGCGCACCTCGACCTGATGTTCCCCATGATCATCGACAAGAGGTATTGTCTTATCGTTTTGTTCGACGCCATCTACACTTACGTACAGCTCGGCAGACTCCTCCCTGGTTTGCCGGACCGTGATATGGTAGACCGTTCCCCGGTATCGGTAGTGGAGCTTGAAGCCTTCCCATTCCGCGGGAAGGCACGGAGACAGACGGAGATGATCCACTTCAAGACTGATTCCCAAAAGCGATTCTACGATCAAGCGATACATCCAGCCGGCGGATCCGGTGTACCAAGTCCATCCGCCGCGGCCCGTGTGCGGCGGGACCGAGTAGACGTCCGCCGACATGACGTAGGGTTCCGCTTTATAGATCGCGGCCGTTTCCGGTGAGTTTGAATGGTTCACCGGATTGATCATCCCCAAGAGTTCCCAGGCTCGGCTGTTTTCCCCCATGCGGGCAAAAGCCATGGCGGCCCATATCGCCGCGTGGGTATATTGGCCGCCGTTTTCCCTGACGCCCGGTACGTAGCCCTTGATATAGCCGGGATTCGGCGTCGCCGTATCAAACGGCGGATCCAGCAATTGGATCACCCCTTTATCTCGGCGAACCAGATGCTTTTCCATCGAATCCATCGCCGTGCGCTGCCTTTCAGGATTTCCCGCCCCGGAGAGGACGGACCAACTTTGCGATATGGAATCGATCCGGCATTCGGCATTGGTCCGCGACCCCAAAGGAGAACCGTCGCCGAAATAGGCGCGGCGGTACCATTCGCCGTCCCAAGCGTTCGCCTCTATATTTGCCCGGAGTTCCGCCGCTTCCGCAACGCACCTATCGGAAAACGCCTTATCGTCCCGGAGAAGCGAAAGGGCGCTGAAACGCGTCAGGACGTCGTAGAGGAAGAAGCCTAGCCAGACGCTCTCGCCTTTTCCATCCGCTCCCACCAGGTTCATACCGTCGTTCCAGTCGCCCGAACCCATGAGCGGCAGGCCGTGCGCGCCGACCTTCAAGCCTTTCATTACCGCGGCAACGCAATGGTCGTATAGACTGGCCGTTCGTTCCGATCGCAGGGGGAGATCGTAGTAGGATTCCTCTTTTGGGTTGATCGGTCGTCCCTCTATGAAGGGGATCATTTCATCAAGTACTCCCGTGTCCCCGGTACACGCAACGTAGCGGCACACGGCAAAGGGCAGCCAGAGGTAATCATCAGAACAAAGCGTCCGTGATCCGCGGCCGCCCGGCGGATGCCACCAATGTTGGACATCGCCCTCCGGAAACTGGCGTGAAGCGCAGAGAAGCAGGTGCGAGCGAACGAGAACCGGTTCCATATGGATAAGCGCCATCGCGTCCTGGAGTTGATCGCGGAAACCGAAGGCGCCGCCTGATTGGTAGTAACCGCTCCGCCCCCACATCCGGCAGGAAAGCACTTCGTACAGGAGCCAACCGTTGGCTAAGACGTTAAGAGCCGCGTCGGGAGTTTCCACGTGTACCGCGTCAAGGGTTTTCCGCCAGTAACGCCACACCTCTTCCAACGCTCCCCGCGCGGCGCCGGGAGAGCGAAAACGCTTAACCAATTGAACCGCAGTATCGATGTCGCGAGCGGCGCCGAGGCTGAAAACGATTTCGGTGCTTTGACCGTCGGCCAGCTCAAAGGGTATTTGAATAGCGGCGCAGGGATCCAAGGCCGCGCCCGTTCTGCCCGAAAGCCGCGTACGCGCCATCGCTTCCGGGTTGTGCAAAGTTCCGTTGCGGCCGATGAACTCGGTCCGATCTCCCGTTACGGTCCGCCCTTCCCCAACGGCGTCCAGGAAGACGGTACGTCCGGAAAATTCCGTGTTGTACCAGTTCCGCGCGAAAACCGCGCCGGTTCCGCCGTCTATCTCCGTGACCACGTGCATCGCGGACTTGGACCGCAGTTCACCAAGAACCAACGCCGCGTACGCGGTGGCTGATAGCCGCCGCGTACGGCCGGATTCGTTGCGGACTTTGAGAGTCATGAATTTGACCGGCGCGTCCATTGCCACATAGATCCAGAGTTCCGTGCTGATGCCCCGTTCGCTGTGCTCGAACACGCTGTAGCCGAAGCCGTGCCGGGAAACGTACGGCGTGTCGCCCCGACGAGGCAGCGGGGACGGCGACCAGAATTGACCGCTTTCTTCATCTCTGACATACAGGGCTTCGCCGCTGGTATCGCATACCGGATCGTCGTGCCAGGGGGTGAGCCGAAACTCATGGGCGTTTTCGCTCCAGGTATAGGCCATTCCTGATTCCGAGACAACTGTCCCGAAAGTCGGATTCGCGATCACGTTTACCCACGGAGCGGGGGTGACCTGCGCGCGCGCTACCGTGATGATGTATTCGCGCCCGTCGGGAGAAAAACCGCCGAATCCGTTGAAGAAAAGCAGATCTCGTCGCGGGACTTCCAGGGCTGAATTATGATTTCTGGAAGCGCGTACCGACGTCAGCCGCGGTATGGCTATTTTCAAAACGCGCCGGCCACCTATCTGCTCTTCAAGCGTACCCCGGCTGTCGCTGATGACCGCCCGAGCGACCGACTGGATGAGAATGCTGTCCTCGTTTGCTATCTGGTCGGCGGTGCGCACGAAAATGCCGCCCGATTTATCGATTACGCTCGCGTCGACTCCGGCAGTGATAAGGCCCTGGATTTGTTCGTGCATCTGTTGCCGATAGCCGCCGTGTTCCTCGTTCCAGATCACGAGATCGACCGCCAATCCTTTTTGACGCCAGTAGCTATGCGCTTGCACAAGCTGGCGGACAAGGGCGATGTTGGCCGGATCCTTGATCCGGAGAAGTACGATCGGCAGATCGCCCGAAATGGCATAGCCCCATAATCCGGACTGTCCCCGGCGGTTCGCGACGATGACGTTTGAGTCGGAGCGTAACCCGGATTGGGCATAGAGGATGTAGCCCGCGAGCTGACCGTAGAGCTGCGCATCCGCCTCGGTTCCGTTGATCTGCTGGAGAACCACTTGGCTGTGCGTCCGCGCCAGTTCGAAGGCGCGATTGGCAAAGCGTTTGCCCTGATACTTTTCCGTCAGACGCAGGGCGGACTCCCGATCGTCGGCGATGCCGGTCACCAGATCTACCGTCGCGGTGGAATCCGGTTGGATAACGATCCGTTGACGGATGGCGACTATCGGATCCAGCACGGAGCCCTGGCCGCCGGATAATGGGCCGGCTTTTTCCATCGCGCTCGGAGCGACAACGGAATTTCCCCGTCCGAGAAACAACTGTCTATCAGTCTCATAGGAGACCGCCGTGACTTCCGCGTCCCGCACCGTCATGAGATGCAGCATCCAATGCACCGGTTCTTCCTCCGAACGCGGGCGACGAGTGCAGAGGATCGCCTTTTTTTCATCGAGTATTTCGGTTTGTACGAAAAGGTTGCTGAACCCGGGATGGACCGCGTCGCTTGAAGCGGACGCCAACACCACTTCGGCATAGCTGGTGATTTCGATCGTCCGCTGAAAGCGGGATCGATTGGCGATACGAACCCTGCGCAGCTCAATATCGTCTTCAGGCGATACGGCGATTTCGGTATGCATATCAAGATCGTGGTCCCGCCGACGGAATTCGGCCCGGCCTTCGGAGAAAATCGCTTCATAATATTCAGGCCGCACGAGCGTCGGCTGAAAAGAATTCGACCAGACCGCGCCTGAATGAACGTCACGAACATACAGAAAAGTGCCCCAATTATCCGCCGTACCGTCTTCAAGCCAACGGGTAAGCGCGATGTCTTGCCGGCGGCTATAGCCGCCACCCGCGTTCGTGACCATCACGTGGTATCTACCGTTGGAAAGGAGGTGAACCGCGGGTGACGGTGTGTCGGGACTCAGAAATACGCGGGCGGACGAGCGCAGGGCATCGGCACCCGCGCGAAACTCCGGTAGTTCAAGCGCGTGTGAGGAGAACTTGGTTGCCCGCGGGATTTTTTCTTCCAGCAGCAACGCGGTCGCGCGAACTTGCGGAACCCCTTCAAAGCGTTTTTGCATTACCTGACCAAGAAGATGGGAGGCGAAGGAGAGAAGACTCATCCCCTGATGGTGCGCCATGAAGGAACGAACGACCGCGTTTGACTGTCCGGAGGGAAAGCGTGAGTCCGTGTAATCGATCGCTTCATACAGGCCGTAGTCGCCTTCAAACCCTTCAGCGGACAAACGCTGAAGATTCCGGCACGCCTTGTCCGGCACGACCAGCAGCGCAAGCGCGGAAGCGTAGGGCGCGACGACCAGGTCATCGACCAAGCCGCGTTTGAGCCCCAGACCTGGAACCCCGAAAGCGCGGTATTGGTAATTCAGACCGACATCGAAAGAGTTATAGCCGGACTCGGAAAAGCCCCACGGCACCCCTCTCTGCCGCCCGTAATCGATCTGACGCAAAACCGCCGTCTTGCAGGTTTGATCCAGAAGCGTATTCTCGTAGTTGGACATCACCAAAAGCGGCATGAGGTATTCGAACATGGAACCGCTCCAGGAAAAGAGAATCGTTTTACCCCCGGTATCGGCAAGCAGCCGCCCGAGCGCGAACCAGTTCTCCTGCGGTATCTGTCCCTGCGCTATCGCGATGAAACTGGCGAGCCTGGCTTCGGAAGCGAGAAGGTCGTAATAACCGGTATCGCGCCGATGCCCGTCGACTTTGTAGCCGATGGCCAATAAGCGGCGTCGTTTACTGTAGAGGAACGTGAAGTCCATCCGCGAGAATTCATCCATTTGACGTTCAAGGCGATCTATCAGCGCAAAGCGATCTTCGGCATGGGCCGAGCCTTCCCGGACCAGTTGCTCCAATACGCACAGCCGGTCGTATTCAGGGTTCGTCGGATCGTCATGGATCGGCTCCGCCAAGGTTCTTGATAAATCAACCTCCCTCGCGTATAACTCCCGTAATGTAGGAATAGTATCGATGCCGTGCTCCGGCGTAAGCCAGGGCGCCAGAGTATCAAGTTCTTGAAGCGCGTCACGGACCTGTCCGGCCAAGGCCGCCGCCCACCACACCGCTTGCGAAGTCTCAGAGTCGCTGATGGTTTCCAGGACCTTATCGGCCGAAGAGGCAAGTCGGACCAAAACCGAACGTGCTTCCACGAGAGTTTTCGGTAGTGCCCCCATCGCCTCATCCAAATCCTTGCGGAATTGGGATAAAGCCGGTACCGCGACACCTTCCAATAATTCGGCGAGTATTCGTTCGGTATCACGAAACCCTTCCCATAGCCTCGAACTGAGTATCTTTTCGTCCTTAAGCGCGATCAAACCTGACCGCAAGGTAAAAAGGTGAGCCGCCAGGTTGCCGCTGTCGACGGATGAGACGTATCGGGGCGTGAGCGGCTGCAGGGTTTGCGTATCGTACCAGTTGTAGAAATGGCTGCGGTAGCGTTCAAGCTGGGCCATGGATTGAAGCGTACGGTCCGTGCGCTCCAAGAACAGCCCTGCCGAGACATACCCCAGATCATACGCCGACAGGTTCGCCAAAAGCGCAAGGCCGATATTGGTCGGGGAAGTTCGATGGGCTATTTTAGCGACGGGAACTTCTTGGTAGTTGTCCGGTGGAAGCCAATGGTCCGCGTCGGTGACGAACGTTTCAAAATACGACCACGTTTTGCGCGCCAGTCTGCCCAGAAAAACCGTCTGATCTACCGAGAACTGCGCTACGCGCTTGGGGAGCGGCTGACGCATCCACCATACGAATAGAGGAGAGGCGAACCAAAGCGCTAAAAAGAGCGCGGCCGGGGAAAAGGCGTCAGGCCTGGATAGAAGGAAAAAGAAACTCGTCGTTACCGCGAGAGAAGGAGCGAACCACATTGAACGAAATGAAAAGGCAAAAAAGGCGTAATTTTTGCGTTCATGCGAATCCGACGGTTTCCATTCAAGGAGATGCGCATGCGTTACGCACATCCGCCAAAACGTTCTGCCGATAGCGCCCATACTGTAAAAGGCGTCAAACGGCAAACAGACAAGCGCGAACGCCGCTTGCGCCAGGCGCGTTACGGATGAGCGTACCGCGTAACCGAAATGCGGCACAAGCGGCGTATCGCGCGACTTTTGAAGTAAGCCGAAAACGGAAATGACCAGCGGGGCGGCGAACAGCAGTCCGACAACGGCGATCGTCCACAAAACAGAATCGGCTAGTCCCAGCCAGCCGAAAATCAGCAGAAAGACGAGAGCCGGGGCCGCAAGGCTGCGTCTGAGGTTGTCTAGTATTTTCCACCGGGACAAAACCGATAGAGCGTTTTTCCGCATACGGCCGTCAAAGGACGGAACGGTCGGAAAGAGCCAACGTAGCAGCTGCCAGTCCCCGCGAATCCAACGGCGCCGTCTATCCACGTCGGCAAGGTAGGCGGAGGGAGAATCCTCGAACAACTGCACGTCGCTGACCAGGCCGGAGCGCGCGTAGCAGCCTTCCAGAAGATCATGGCTCAGGATTCGGTTATCAGGAAAACGTCCTTTGAGCGAACGTTCAAAGGCATCGACGTCGTAGATGCCTTTTCCTATGAATGATCCTTCGCCGAACAAGTCTTGGTATACGTCGGAGACGGCGCGTGTGTAGGGATCAATGCCCGGCTCGCTATCGTTGAGCAGGGCAAAATACGACCGATTGGCGCCGGGAAAACTCGCCGCAACGCGCGGCTGCAAAATACCGTAGCCTTCCACCACGCGTCCGCGGACCTCGTCAAACCCGGCGCGGTTCAGCGGATGCGCCATGATGCCCGCAAGCTGCCGGGAACTATCGCGCGGTAGCTGCGTGTCCGTATCCAGCGTTATTACGTACTTGACGGTCTGGAGCCGCTCGATGTTTCCGACGATCGAATCAAAAGATTCCTTCGCGCCGCCGCGCAACAGAGCGTTCAAGTCCGCAAGTTTTCCGCGCTTCCGTTCATATCCCATCCACACCCTTTCCTGAGCGTTCCACCGGCGTTCTCTATGAAACAGGAAGAACGGCTCCCCCGACACGCTTCCGTACCGATCGTTGAGTTCTTCAATCATCTCCCGCGCTTGACGTATGAGGTCATCATCAAGCGGAGTCGTTTTTTCCGGGGCATCCGAAAAATCGGTCAGCAGACCGAAAAAAAGATTGTCGTCGCGGTTCGCGAGAAAACGGATTTCCAAGGCCTCGACCAAATGGTCGATATGGCCGGCGTTGGTAAGCATCGCGGGCACCACCACCAGAGTGCGGGATTCGCCGGGAATACCGTCGGAAAAATCCATACGCGGCAAGGTCCGCGGTTCAGCGAACATCGTCACAACCCAGTTCACGAGGCTGAGCGCAAGTCCTCCGGCGCATAAGAAAGCCGGCGCCGCCATAAGAGACAAGAAGAAAGCGCGGGCTCCCGCGCCGTAAGCGATCGCGATAAGAAACGAGGTGATGAGGAGCGCAAGGAACGCGGCTGAACCGACATAAAGCGCCAGAACGCCTCTATCGCTGGGGTTTCGCGGCAACTTCAAATTCGGGGCAAATTCCTTTGCCTTCCGAGTGAGCGACGGATAACCTTTATCGATGAGATAAAACCCCACATGCGCCGAACGGTCGACGATCCCCGCGTTTTGACTGCCTTCGCGCGCGAGCTGTATGGCATAGCCGGCAATGTTTCCTTCCGGCAAGCGAGCTTGTCGAGCTAATTCTTCCACCTTGTGGCGATAGCGATCGCGCGTAGCAAAATCCATTTTACCATAGCAGGAGGAGGGATCTTCGCGCAGTATTTTTTCAACCACGCTGGTGCTCTCGACGAATTTTCTCCAATCCATTGCGGCCAAGGACCGGAGACTCCGGATGCTGTTGCCGATGGAAACCTGGTCGGCGGCCTGTTGCCGCAACGAGGACTGAACTAGTTGATCGATAGTCAGCCCCGCCTCGGAAAGCCGCTGCTCGATCCAAGTCAGCGGCAGCGCCAACGCGGCGCCCTTCCCCTGCAGCTTGCGCGCTAATTCGGCGACGAAAGAACTGATCATCGGAGGGTCCGAACGGGCCATATCCGCGATCAGAATAATCAGGCTTTTCGGGTCCGACTCCGCGGAAACCGTCATGCGGTCCGCCCAGGAATCGGCTTCACTTCGGGCATTCATCTCAGCGGAAATTCGAACGGCGACCCGCCGGAGATTTTCGATCAAAGCGAGTCGCATCATGATGGGGATTGCCCACAATTCGCCCAGCGTCAACACGGAGACCGATTGATACGAGTCAAGAAAGCCGAGAAGCGTTTCCGGATCCACGAGTCCGTCACCATGAGAAATCCGCTCAAGCGCGATATCGTACACGCGCGGAAGACCCGAAGATTGGCCGCTCAGGAGCCGCGGTAATCCGCGGCTATAGCCTTTAGGAAGATCCCTCTTGCTCGTGCGGATATGTTCTTCAATCAAATAGAAATTATCCAGCAGCCAATCCGCCGCGGGGAATATTCGAACTTTTGCGGAGGTCGCGTCCGAAAGAAGGTCTCTGACTTCATGCAGTACGGATTCATTTTCCACGAGTCGTGAGAGAAGCCGTTCATTGCGTGTGCGTAGTTGGCATAGCTGATGCTTTTCAGCGAGAATCTTGCTGTAGCTTTGCATTTGTTCTACGCTGAATAATTCGGAACGCAGCGGTTCTTCAATCCCGGGATATGAACGAGAAATAAAGCGGTCAATAAATCCGCGAACCTTTTTTTTCTGAGATCTTTTCGGCATTTTATTCTCCGCGATTCCGGTCTCGATTGCGTCCTAGAAAGAATTCGCGACAATCAAATTGATTGTCGCGAATTACGTAACGCTATTTAATTGTCTATAGCCAGAACAGAACGCTTGCGCCCAAAAGTCCGGATGAGGTATTGACGTCGATTCCATTGTTGATATTCAGGGCCATAAGGTATGAGAGGCCTACCGATATATTGCCCAACACTAAGTCGGCTCCTATCTTGGCGTTGAATCCGATCTGCAGCGGAGGATTTTGACCTAAATTTCCGGTAAAGCAAGGACCGGCTCCCACGGAAAAACGGATGATCTCCATATCCAAGGACACACCCGCATCCAAGTACGCGTTTAGGCTATTAAAGCTCCCGGCCGAATAAAGCAAAAGCGCCTCAGCCTGAAACCATTTCACTTTCAAACGCGCATCCGCGCCGAAGCTGAACTGATTGACATTAAGGTTATCGGTATTGATCGGTTGGCCAAGCAGAACCGGCGACTTGAAAAACGCGGCGCCGCCTACGCCGAAATCCGCGAATGCAGCGAGCGGTAAAGTTACCAGGATGGTAAGAATGACAAGGTACTTCTTCATGTTTTTCTCCTATTTGGTCCGTGATTTGAAATGAAAAACCGAGTCCTTAAAAGAAGACCAGATATTTTCAATTCCCGTTTTGATGTCTTTCCATGATTCATCGGCGCTGACTTTGACCGCGATATTCGGATCGCCGCCGTCTTCCGGCGAAGAGCGCGACACGACCAATCGCGCCTTGATTGTCGCCTTTGCTTTTTTATTGGTCTTGTAAGGAGTCGTTTCAAAAACGTTTGATCCTGAAACCCAACCGCTCACAAGACGCTTTTTTTTGGGTCCTGATTTTTCCAGCGTTAGCCGCATTATGCTCCTTATTTAAGGGGAAATATTCGTTTTTTCCCGCTCAAACGTATATTCGTCATTGAACATACAGGGTATAGACTTGACTCGCTCAGGCATTCAATGATTAGTTCAGATTGCGCCCTTCATCGGATACGTCTGGAGGTTTTTTATTACCACCGATTTTAATGTACCGAGTCCTCCGAATACGCGGCAAAATCATTTACTCGCCGTCTTTCCCGAAACCGATTTCAAACGCATTTCCACTCAATTGGAGCTGGTGTCCTTGCAGCTCGGAGATGCCTTGTACGAGTCCGGCGGCCGCATGAGTTACGTCTATTTCCCCACCACAGCAATCGTGTCTTTATTGTCCGTGATGGAGAACGGCTCCTCCGCGGAGATCGCCGTAGTCGGCAACGAAGGTATCGTCGGCATCGCCCTTTTCATGGGCGGAGAAACGATGCCCAATCGCGCCGTGGTCCAAAGCGCCGGCCACGCGTACCGTTTGGACGGGCAAATCTTGAAACAGGAATTCAACCGGTCCGGCCCCGTACAACATCTCTTATTGCGATACACCATGGCATTGTTAGCCCAGATGGCTCAGACCGCTGTCTGTAATCGGCACCATTCCGTTGACCAACAACTTTGCCGATGGCTCTTGCTCAGCCTTGATAGATTACCTTCCAACGAATTGACGATGACCCAGGAATTGATCGCCAATATGTTGGGAGTACGGCGGGAAGGCGTGACCGAAGCCGCCGGAAAATTACAGAGCGCCGGTTTGATAACCTACAGCAGAGGTCGCATCACCGTATTGGATCGACCTGGTCTTGAAGAAAGGGTATGCGAGTGTTACGAAGTCGTACGCGCTGAATTCAACCGCTTGCTTCCCGACATCACCGCGAAATAACCGACAACGATCATCCGGATCCTACATCCGGTCGAGCGTTATTGAAACCCCGCTTATATTCAATAACAGAGTCATTTTCGACTTGTCTGAATTGAATGAATAGGTGTGCGCATCGGTTGTAGAATCCGACATTACTCGTGTAATTGTTGTGTCGGTGGAATCCCAGGTTCCCGATTTGGTGACGCCCACTCCGCCGAGAACGGTGACGGTTTCGGTGAACGAACTATCGGCATTAAAAACCTCAGTGGTGGTAACACCTAACACGGTGGCTGTCCAGGTGCCGACGATCGGATTGGCGAGTTCGGCAATTTGCGTACATCCGGCAAGGGTGACCAAAATAAGTATCGCGAGTCCTAATAATCTTTTCATATAATTCTCCTAAAATGAATGATTTGAATGATGAACGGGTTCCTCATTTAAAATGAGTTTGGAATTGATGTACGGAATCTTTCAGCGCTTCCATGATGTTTTCCGTTCCCGATTTAAGTTGCTCCCACTTGTCCTCAGCCGCGGATTTAATCGCGTCAATTGTTTTCTCGCCTTCTAAACGCTTGGCGCGAAGCGCCTTCAGCTGCTCATGGTATTTAGCTTTGAGTTCTTGGTTGACCTTGTGCGCATTCGCTTCCAAGGCATCCATTTCCGTGTTCCACTTATCCAGTTGACCTTTCTTCCTCGCGATGTACGCTTCTCTTGTTTCCATAACGTTTCTCCTATCAATTACCATCCAACGCGAAATCCCGTGACTGAATTCAGAACTCCGAAGGCTCTGAGCACATATAGGACCACAACGATAACAACGACCGCATTCAAGATATTCTTGATGCTTCCGCTCATGGGGATGAAGGAGTTGATCGTCCACATAATGACACCGGTCACCACCAAAACCAGTACGAGTTGAATCAGCGGCATTTAACCCTCCTTTTATTTTCAGGGTACGCAATCTCAAATCAGGAGTCTGTTCGCTACCGCACATAAGGAATACCGACTTTTTTACCGATGTATTCTATTTAATTCATAACTGCGACGCATGAAATACCGGGTAAGACTCACGCTGACAGGAGCTTGCCCGCAAGCCCTACGAAAAAATCATCATACCGCTGACTGCGACTTCAAGGCGCCAAACGCTACCTTTAAAGCATGTGCAACAAATTGCCTAAGCTTCAATCCACCAGAGAGGAGATCAATGATATGAAGAAAGAAAAGCGGTCCCGACAGTATCTGTCGTTTATCGCGATCTTGAGTGCGTTAGCTTTATTCGGGTGTTCAGTCTCAGGAGAGAACACAAGCGGTGATACGACGGCGCCTCGGGTGAACTCAACGGTTCCCATCGACACGACACCCGACGTTGCGCTCAACGGCACTATCAACGCGACTTTCAATGAAGCCATGAAAGTGGATTCAATTGTCGGCGCGAATTTCTCGGTGAAAGTCGGCGGTGTCGCGGTTGCGGGGACGGTG
>Ga0172379_10002417_pt1 | contig 33087 bp, 36 predicted proteins | sample GrowelOW334metaG_FD_119756 | JGI IMG/M metagenome (GOLD analysis project Ga0172379, IMG submission 119756) | Groundwater microbial communities from an aquifer near a municipal landfill in Southern Ontario, Canada - Groundwater well OW334 metaG | ecosystem: Environmental > Aquatic > Deep...
ATAAAAAAGATTTTTAAACCTATGTTATGTATTATATATATTAATTAATATTTTAAAATGGGGTGGTTTAATAATACAGATAAAAAAGAGAAAGAAGGAGTTCGGGAACTTCCAGAATTACCAGAACTTCCAGAATTACCTAATTTTCCTGGATTAAATAATTTTGAAAATAAAAAAGATATACACAAATTGCCAAGTTTTCCTTCGAATATTTTAGGCAATCAATTTTCTCAAAATATTATAAAAGAAGCCGTGTCTGGGGAAGAAGGTGATCAAGAGGTTTTTGAGGCAAATGAATTCGCACAAGAAGAAACTGAAAATTTGCGAATGATGCCACAAAAACCAGGGTTTATGAAAAAGATGCTAAAACAAAAAACAACAATGGAAATTCCGAGCAGTTTCAGAACAAAAAGTTATAGTTATGATGAATCAACAGAACCTGAAATGAGTGAAATGCCTTCACAATTTTCAGAAGCTATACGAAAAGTAAAAAGAGCAGAACCATTGTTTATAAGAATTGACAAATTTGAAGAAAGCTTGGAATTATTTGAAAAAATAAAACACAAAATTTCAGAGATGGATAAAATGCTTGAAGAAATAAATCAAATCAAAGAAAACGAAGAGAAAGAAATTATTTCTTGGGAAAGAGAAATTCAAACAATTAAGCAGCAAATTAAAAAAATAGATGAAGATATTTTTTCTAAAATAGAATGAACGAAAATGCAATTCATGTAAAGCTGGGATATGAAGAATCAGCAAGTTCAAAAAAAACTTTATTGCTGATGGAAATGGAAATTCTCAGGGCAATACAATCAATAAGAAAATATAAACATTTGAGAACAGAAGAATTAAAGGCAAAAACAAGATTAATAAAAAAAATAAAAGAAACAATTACTGACTTGAGAAAAATGCACAGAATTCTTCCAAAAGTAAAAATAAACGGTTTAAAAAAAGAAGACAAAGAAACCTCAAAAGAAAAACAAAAAAGCAAAAGAGAAGAAAAATATAATCTTACTTTAGAACAAGAACTTCAGGAAATCCAGAAAAAATTAAGTTATTTATGAATTATGAAAGATAGGAAAATTTAATAAAGAAAAATTTATTCTAAAATTGATGATTAATCGCAAACAATTAATAAAAGAGTATATTGAATTTTTCAAAACTAAAAACCATAAGCAAATACCAAATTCTCCTTTAATCCCAGAAAATGACCCAACCGTTTTGTTTACTACAGCAGGAATGCATCCATTAGTTCCATTTTTACTTGGGCAAAAACATCCTTTAGGAAAAAGATTAGTAAATTTTCAAAAATGCATAAGAACAGGAGATATTGAAGAAGTAGGAGATGAGCATCACCATACCTTTTTTGAAATGCTTGGAAACTGGAGTTTGGGAGATTATTTCAAAAAAGAAGCAATAGAATATAGTTTTGAATTTTTGACAAAAATTCTGAAAATCCCAAAAGAAAAACTTTCTGTTACTTGTTTTGCCGGAGATAAAAATTCTGAAAAAGATACAGAATCTGAAAAAATTTGGAAAAGTTTAGGAATAGGCAAGATAAAATTTTTACCAAAAAAGGACAATTGGTGGGGTCCCGCAGGAAACACAGGCCCATGTGGGCCAGATACAGAAATTTTTATTGGAAAAATAGAAATATGGAACAATGTATTTATGCAATATAACAAAACAGAAGATGAAAAATACATTCCATTAATTCAAAAAAATGTTGATACTGGATTAGGTGTTGAAAGAGTTGTTTCTATTTTAACAGGGATAAATGATGATTACTTAACAGATTCTTACAAGCCAATAATTCAGAAAATAGAAAATCTTTCTAAAAAGAAATATGGAAAAAACAAAAACGAAACAAAAACAATGAGAATTATTGCAGACCATATTAAAGCTTCTATTTTTATTTTAACAGAAAATGTAATTCCTTCAAATACAGAACAAGGTTATGTATTAAGAAGATTAATCAGACGAGCAGTAAGATATGGAAAAGAAATTGGTATGAAAGATTTTACAACAGAACTTGTTTCTCCTATTTTAGAAATCTATCAGGAGGATTATCCTGAATTAAAAAAGAATGAAAGTTTTATTCGCGAAGAACTTTTAAAAGAAGAAGAAAAATTTGAAAAAACTCTGGAAAAAGGACTTAACGAATTCAAAAAAATAATCAAAGACAAAAAAATAACCTGCAAAGAAGCATTTTTATTATATCAAAGTTATGGGTTTCCAAAAGAAATGATAAAAGAAGAATGCTTGAAAAACAAAATAAAATTTGAAGAAAGAGGATTTGAAAATGAATGCTTGAAACATCAAGAACTTTCAAGAACAGCAACAGCAGGAAAATTTAAAGCTGGTTTGGCAGACCAAAGTGAAGAAACAACAAAACTTCATACAACAACACATTTGCTTTTGGAAGCATTAAGATGTGTTTTAAAAAAACCAGATATAATTCAAAGAGGGAGCAATATCACAGCAGAAAGATTAAGATTTGATTTTTCTTTTCCAAGACAGCTTACAAAAGAGGAAATTAAAAAAGTTGAAGATTTGGTAAATGCACAAATACAAAAATCTTGTGAGATTAAAAGAAAAGAAATTCCTTTAAAAGAAGCAAAAAAGCAGGGAATAATAGGAACATTTGAAAGTAAATATGGCGAGATAGTTTCTGTTTATGAAATTGGGGATTTTTCCAAAGAGATTTGTGCAGGCCCGCATATAAAAAATACTTGTGAATTAGGAAAATTCAAAATTATCAAAGAAGAAAGTTCTTCTGCAGGAGTCAGGAGAATCAAAGGAGTTCTGGAATAAAATGTCAAAATCAAACAATGTTAACCTGTTTTCTTTTTGTATAGAAATGTTTTTGCCAGGAATTATAATGAATGATTATGCTTCAAAAAAAATATTTCCTTATGAAACAGAAATGAGAGACAGGATAATAAAAGAAGAAAGAAACAACAAATTATACAAAATTAATAAAAGATAAATATTTATAAATACAAAAAATTCTTAAATAATTATGACTAATTTTTGCCCTTCAGCAGAATGTTTTGATGAAACTCTTTTCTCTAAAATTCATCCAGGATATGAATTATTAGACATCCAAAAAGATTATATCAAACCAACAAATCTTGAACAAACAAAAAACCATTATGAAAAAGGAAATTCTGATTTAGCAACAATGTTAATTATAGCAGGGGTTACAGGAGCTTTAATTTTGGGAAGTTGCTTGACATCAAAATTGCTGTGTAAAAATATGGTTCCTAAAATAAAACAAGCATTTTATCAGATAAAAACAGAATAAAAATAAAAGAAAAAGAAAATTAAATAAATAATTCTTTAAGAACCCAAATTGCCAAAGCAAACCAGATTATTATTGATAGCCATGCAAGTTTCAAGAATTTTTTATCTCTCAGTATTTTCTTAACAACAGCTAATATTTCTGAAGAATATACCGCAGAAGTTATCATAGCAACCATAGACAAGAAAAACATTACTGCAAAAATCTGAATGATTGTTAGTTCTTCAAGCAAATACCACAAGCTTCCTGCTGCTAATACTAATCCCACAATCATCAAAACTATTGGACTTGAATAAACTGGTTTAACGACTAGATTCATCCATGTAGTTGGCTTTATTAAAATCACTAATAATTTGACAATAACAGCGATTGCAACAATAGCAGCCATGTATTCAATTGGTGTCATACTAATTACCTCCTTTTATAAAATATAAAAACAAAAGAAGTATAAAAAACTATCTTAATCAACCATGAGCCAACATTCAAGGAAGTTGAACGTTAAGGAACCTTGGTGCCTTACGAAAGGGAAGATTGAGTCGAGCAATTTCGCGAGACAAGTAGATTATTAATCACGAGCGGGGTTGCGAGTTAAAGAAACCGATAAGGTGTCGTCGCTATTCGATAAAAATTCCGGGTTTTCCGGGCTTTGCCTTCCCAGAAATATTTTTTGGGTCATATTTTTCCTTATCATTAACTACAAAAATATTAATATTAAGATTTGTCTTTTTTTCCAAATTTTTTATTTCTTTAATGTAAAGCTCTTTTTCTTTAGGGATAACATAAACAAATGCTTTTGTTGGATTTTGATTTTTGCTTTTCACAATTTTGAGAATATTGTTTATATCTTCTGCAAGTTTTTCAACATTTTTCTCCTGTTCTTCCATATTTTCATTAATTTTACTCTCATCAGCAACAGGCCATTTTTCTAATGAGATAAATGTTTTATTCCCAAGTTTATGCCAAAGTTCTTCTGTTATATGCGGGCAAAAAGGATGCAACAATTTCAAAAAATTTTCTAAATATTTTTTTGTGATTTGGCTTTCTTCTGAAAAATAATCAAATAATTGTCTTAGATTTATTATTGCAAGATTATATTCAAACGTTTCTATTTGTCTTGAAATAGAAATTATTGATTTATTTAATTTGCTCTCAAGTTTTGGATTTGTTGTATTTGATATTTTCACATTCTCAAAATAGTTGATTATTTTATTCATAAACTTTAAGCTCCCATTAATCCCATCTTCACTCCAATCTCTATCTTTTTCTGGAGAAGCCAGAGATAAGAGAAAAAGTCGTGCAGTATCCATTCCGTAATTTTTAGATACTTCATCTGGATTTATTACATTTCCCTTGCTCTTGGACATTTTTTCTCCATCTTCTCCGTGAAGCATTCCTTGATTGAACAACTTTTTAAAGGGTTCATTAAAATTAACAAAACCCAAATCTCTCAATGCTTTTGTAAAGAATCTTGCATAAATCAAATGCATGCACGCATGCTCTGCTCCTCCGATATATTGGTCTGCTGGCATCCAATAAGATATTTTTTTCTTATCAAAAGGAAGTTTAGAATTTTCATTATCACAATATCTTAAATAATACCAACTGCTGTCAAAAAAAGTATCCATCGTATCTGTTTCTCTTTTTCCAATTTTTCCGCATTTAGGACATTTAACATTAATCCATTTTTCATTAGTTGTTAATGGATTTCCTTTTCCAAATTTAACCTTGTCAGGAAGCTTGACAGGAAGTTCTTTTTCAGGAACAGGAACAATCCCACATTTATCACAATAAATTATTGGGATAGGAGTTCCCCAATATCTCTGTCTTGAAACAAGCCAATCCCGCAATTTGTATTGTATGATTTTTTTTCCCAATTTTTTTTCGTTAAGTGCAATTGTGATATGTTCTTTTGCTTCATCATTATCCAATCCATTAAATGCCCCAGAATTTATTAATTTTCCAGAACCAGTATAAGCATTATTTTTTATATTCCCTCCAGAAATAACTTGTTTAATTTTCAAACCATATTTTTTTACAAATTCAAAGTCCCTTTGATCGTGGCTAGGAACAGCCATTACCATTCCACTTCCATAATCTGCAATAACAAAATTTCCTGCATAAACAGGGACTTTTTCATTTGTCATAGGATTAATTGCATAACTTCCTGTAAAAACACCTTCTTTTTCCATTTCTTCTAATTCTTTTTCACTTACAGATTTTAGTTTTTTGAGAAATTTATCAACTTCTTTTTTTTGTTGTTTTGTTACTAATTCAAAAAGCTCGGGATGTTGTGCAGAAATAACCATGAATGTAACACCAAAAAGAGTATCTGGGCGTGTTGTAAAAATAGGCCATTTTTTTCTATTACCAACTAAATCTTGAGTTCCTGATTTAGTTATTTCAAACAAAATTTCTGTTCCATAACTTTTTCCTATCCAGTTTTTTTGCATTAATTTTATTCTTTCTGGCCAGTCAAGTTTATCAATTTCATTTAACAATTCTTCTGCATATTTTGTTGTTTTTATAAACCACTGCTCCAAATGTTTTATTTCAACTTCAGTATCTTCATGTCTCCAGCATTTTCCATTATGAACCTGCTCGTTTGCAAGAACAGTATTGCATTTTTTGCAGAAATTAACCGGAGCTTTTTTTCTATAAACAAGTCCTTTTTCCAAAAATTTCAAAAAGAAATATTGATTCCATCGATAATAATCAGGGTTCATTGTAGAAAGAGTTTTGCTCCAATCATAACTTAATCCAATTTCTTTCATTTGCCTAGTATAATTTTTTATTGCTCTTTGAGTAAATGGTTTAGGATGTTCTCCTGCTTTTATTGCTGCATTTTCAGCAGGAAGTCCTAAAGCATCAAAACCCATAGGATAAAGGACATTAAATCCATTCATTCTTTTAAATCGGGCAAGTATATCTCCAATAGTATAATTTAGGGTATGCCCCATATGCAAGCCAGATGCAGAAGGGTAAGGAAACATTTCCAGAACATAATATTTTTTCTTTTTTGCATCATCTTTTGTTTTAAAAACTTTTTTGTTTTCCCATTCTCTCTGCCATTTTTTCTCTATCTTATTAAAGTCATATCCCATCTTAATCAATAGTTTTCATTATTTTTAAATTTGTCTTGAGGTTATGTTTTGCATAAGCGATAATCTCTTTTTCCAGTTCAGAGGTATGTAACTTATCCAAGGACTCAACAAATCCCAATCGAAAATAAAAACTTCCATTTAATTTTCCAAAATTAGCCCTATTACAAAAGATTTTCCCATTATATAAAATAAGAGCATTAGTATAAAATTCACATTCTATTTTTTTCCCGCAATAATCAATTAAAGCAAGATAATTCGGTTCTTGCTGGAATTTTCGTGCAATTCTCTCAATAGATAATATTTCAAAAGCCATTTTATTTTTGTTTAGAAAAATTGTTTAGAATAAAATGACTCTTACAAAAGAGTCAGGACTAACACCAATACCAAAACTAAAGTACTTTGGGTTAGTTTATTCATAATATTTTAAGGTATTAAGAGTTTAAATTATTTGCTATTTTTAAGATATCCTCATTTGTAATTTTTCCTCTGTTTTTTGATATTAGTTTAATTTCATTTAAAACTAAATCCACTTTTTTTTCTTCAAGGATAAAACCAAAATCATTAAGAACCTTTTCAACAGCATGTTTTCCAGAATGTTTTCCAAAAACAATGTTTTCTCCTTGCCACCCTATTTCATCAGGACAAATAATTTCATAAGTAGATTTATTTTTTAATACTCCATGCTGGTGTATTCCTGACTCATGAGCAAAAGCATTTGCTCCAACAATTGCCTTGTTTTTTTGGATTATCATTCCTGTAAGTTTACTGACTAATTTTGATGTGTTAAAAATTTCCTTAAAATTAATATTTGTTTTAATATCAAAAAAGTCCTGTCTGGTTTTAAGATTTAGAACAACTTCTTCTAAAGAACAATTTCCTGCTCTTTCCCCTATGCCATTAATAGTGCATTCTACTTGGCTTGCTCCATTTCTGATTCCTTCCAAACTATTAGCAACAGCCAAACCCAAATCATTATGACAATGAACACTTACTTCAATATTTTTTTCTTTTATTTTATCTCCGAAAGTGGAAAAAAGCAGATTTATCCTTTCTCCAAACTCTACTGGCTGAGAATACCCAACAGTATCAGTCACATTAATTATGTTTGTTCCGCTGTTGATTGCAGTATCAATAACTTTCAAAAAAAATTCATAATTAGTCCTTGTGGAATCTTCTGGGGAAAATTCTACTTCTGCTCCAAGTTCTTTTGCATAAGAAACAGATTCTTTGATAAGTTCTAAAATTTCTTCTTCTGTTTTTTCTAATTTTTTCTCAAGATGAATTTTAGAAGTGGCAAGAAAAATATGTATTCTTGGCTTTGAAGAATATTTCAAGGCGTCCCATGCTCTTTGAATATCTTCTTTTTTTGCTCTTGCCAAAGCGCATATAACCGGCCCTTTAACTTGTTTAGAAATTTCCATTACAGATTCAAAATCTTCTTGATTAGAAGCAGGAAAACCAGCTTCAATAACATCAACTCCAAGTTCAACAAGTTGCCTGGCTATTGCTAATTTTTCTTCTTTATTTAAAAAAACTCCGGGACTTTGTTCTCCATCTCTCAAAGTTGTGTCAAATATTTTTATTTGTTTCATTTTTTTGGATTTTATAGAACTCTCTTAAGACAGGTTTCATAAGTTTGTTTTTAGTTAAACAAACGAATTATCTAATTAAGAGAATTCTCTCTAACAACAACTCATTAATTTTTTTTATGCTGTTAGTTTTCATAATCAACACAGAAAAACCACATATTTAAATATTATCATCATTATTATAAGATATGGAAAAAATTCAGGCGCACATTACAGGAGAAATAATCTCAAGCAATACTTCAGAAGCTTATGCTCTCTACAAAAAAAGTTTGTTTGGAGAAGAAAAATCCGGAAAAATACAATATTCTCTTTCAGAGGTTTTGTTTCTTGTAGAAAAAGGAAAAATGGAAGTTTATTCAAGGAATAAAAATATTTTGTTAAAAGATTTATTAAATAAATTTGGGAGAATTGATAAAAAAATCCAGATTAAATATCCTGTTTTTAAGGACTTAAGAGAAAAAGGATATATTGTAAAAACAGCCCTTAAATTTGGCGCAGAATTTCGTGTTTATGATAAAGGGCACAAGCCAGGAAGCCAGCACGCAAAATGGATTGTCTTTACTGACTATGAACCAAACAAAATGACTTGGCATGAATTCTCTGCAAAAAATCGTGTTGCACATTCAACAAAGAAAAATCTTCTTATAGCAATTGTGGATGAAGAAGGAGATATTACTTATTATGAAGTTATTTGGAGAAAGCCGTAAATGAATGATGCTTTATTTTATATGATAGCAAGTGAAGAAGTTTTGGCTAAAGATTGGCTTTCAAAAGAGGATGAAGAAGCATGGAAAGATTTGTGAAAGAAGATCAAAGAAGTTGAGAACAAATTATGCAAAATTTTTACAAGATAAAAACTAAACCAAAAACCATATTAAACAACAATCATCACAAAACTTATAACCCTTTCAGAGTTCTCTAAGTTATGCCCATACAAAATCCATTAAATGTTAAAGAAAGAATAGTTTCTTTTATTAAAAGAAGAGGGCCAAGTTTACCTGTTCATGTTGCCAAAGAAGTTCAGTTGAGCATGCTTTTTGCTTCTGCATTTCTTTCTGAATTAATAGCAGAAAGAATTGTTAATATAAGCCGGATGAAAGTTGGTGGTTCTCCTTTATATTTTCTTCCTGGGCAGGAAAATATGCTTGAAAATTTTTCTAGTTTTTTAAAAAACAAGGAAAAAGAAGCATATATGATGCTAAAAGAAAACAAATTTCTTAAAGATTCAGAATTAGAACCATCAATCAGAGTTGCACTAAGAGAATTAAGGGACTTCGCATTTCCATTCAAAAACAATGAAGAATTATTTTGGAAATATCTAACTGCAGTAGAATCAGAATTCCCGGAAGATAAAAAGGAAATAAATAGAGAAATAGAAAAAGTGGAGGAAAAGCCAGAAGAGATTATTAAAGAAAAAGCAATAGAAGAAAATATTACGCCTATTTCAAAAGAACAAGAAACAGAAAAACATAAAGAAGAAAAACAAGTAATAAAAGAAATTGCAAAAAAGAAATTGCAAAAAAAATCCAACAAGAAACAAACAAAGAAACAAGATGATACTTTCTTTAATAAAGTCAAGGAATTTTTATGCAAAGAGTCATTTGAGATAACAGATATAGTCGGTATTTCAAAAGGAGAAATAATTCTGAAAATCAAAGCAAATCAGGAATTTATTGTATTTGCATTTAATAAGAAAAAGATAACAGAAGAAGATATACTTAAAACGTACAAAAAAGCAAAAGAGTTTAATCTTGAATATAAAATAATTTTCTTGGGAGAAACCCCAAAAAGAATAAGTGAATTTATCTCTGCCATAAAAAACCTCAATTCAATACAAAAAATGGATTAAACAGAAACAATTAAAAAGGATAATCCAAAACTATTAAATATACTAAAAAATTTATAGAATTAACATGGGAAAAATAAAAGGAAAATTAGTCAAGAGAACAGCAAAAAGTCTTTTGAATTATGGTTTAGAATTTAATGCAAGTTTTGAAGAAAACAAAAGGATACTTGGAAGCACAATGCCCGGCAAAACATTAAGAAATCAGATAGCAGGATATTTGACAAGATTAAAAAGAAACGCGCAAAAGCAGTAAAAATTTATTTATTCTTCTTTCTTAATAATTCTTTTATTTGCTCAAGATTCTCATTTATTTTGTTAAGTTCTTTATTTTTTTTTCTGCTGATAATAATATTTATTATATTAAAAACAAGATAGATAACAATAACTCCCCCAAGTGCCTGAATAAAAGTAGTAAGATTTGAAATTTGATTAATTAAGTTTTCAATAGTTTGCGGGTCTACTACCTCTTCTAATACCATCTTTAAAATAGGAAGAAAACCTTTTTAAATTTTCTATTTTCTGTGCTTTAAAACTTTAATAAACCTTAACGCGTCTTTGACTGGATTTATAGAACTAACTTCATCGTTATAAATAACAGGAATATTCACTTTTCCAAATTTTGCGCCTTTTCTGCCAAGTTTCATCAAAATCTCGGATTCTGTTTCATATCGATTTGTTTTTAATTTTAAATTTTTAAGAGCATTAACTTTAATCGCCCTATACCCAGATTGGGTATCTTTTATCCAAGTTCTTGAAAATGCAGAAAAAATCAAAGACAAAATAAAATTGCTTATTCTTCTCAAATAGGGCATATTACTATACCTTTTTCTTCTTGTTCCAATAACAACATCGAATCCTTTTTCAATTTCTTTAATGAATTCAGGGATTAATTTTGGGTCATGTTGCCCATCAGCATCAATAGTAATAACAATATCAAAATTATTTTTAATAGCATAATCAAATCCTCTTTTTAGGGAATATCCTTTGCCTTTGTTAGATTTGTTTATCAAATAAATTGCTTTAGTTTTTTTAATTTCTTTTGAAGTATTATCTTTAGAACCATCATCAACAGCCAGGACATATTTTGAGTATTTCAAACATTTTTCAATGACTTTTTTTATATGTTTTTCTTCATTATAAGCAGGAATAATCACCAGAACTTTTGGTTTTTTCATAAAACTAACAAAACCCCAAAACTTTTAAATTCATTCTTTTTTCTTATCTCGTCTCTGTAGCTCAGTGTCAGAGCGCGGCTCTCATGAGGCCGAGGTCGAGGGTTAAATTCCCTTCAGAGACATAAAAATAAAGAGAATTTAACGTGGAGTTAAATTACTTCAAAAGTATCGTCTTTTGAAGTCCCAGAAAATTTTGTTTTCTGAGCTCCTCAGAGACATTTTCATTTTTTGTCAATAATTTTCAAATCCTTACAATCATCTTTTTTTCTTGGAAGAATATGAAAATGAACATGTTTAACAACTTGTCCTGCTGATTCAAAATTATTATTTATTAGATTAAAACCATCTGCATTTTCCTGTTTCATTATAATCACAGAAGTTTTTTTTATGCAATCCAAAAATTCTTTTCCTAAGCTTATTGGCATATCCAAAATATTTTCAAAATGATTTTTTGAGATTACCAAAGTATGCCCTTTCACAACAGGGTTTGCGTCAGGAACAGAAAAAAAATTATCGTTCTCATAAATTTTTTTAGATGGAATTTCTCCGTTTGCAATTTTACAAAAAATACAATCAGGTTTATTCATAAAGAGAGATAAACTAGTTTAGTTTAAAAAATTTACTTAGAAACATTTTAATAATTGGGTATATTAATCAAATGATGAAAATAGAAAAAAAGAGGATTATGAGAAATGTTTATGTTGTGCATTTTGACAGCCAAAAAAACATGGCTGAAACATTCTTGAGGTTTCAAGAGCATTATGAATCTCCAAAATTTAGAAACAAAATATTCACCCATAAAGAATTCAGAGAATGGTATATTCAAAATTCAAAAGAAGGAAAAAAAACAGGAAAGTTTACATATTATAAAGATTGGGATGGATTCAACATACCTTCCAATGTATTAAATCCATTCAAAGAAGGAAAATTTAACCCGCTGACAGAAAAAGAAAAAAAACTTCTATGCTTGTTTAAGAATGTTAAAGGAAAGTTTTACATTATTGCATATCATGGAGGAGGGCATCATTTATTAGGACATGAACTGGCTCATGCATTATTTCACACCAATGAAATATACAAAAATAAAGTTTTGAAGGTATTAAAAAGATATAATCTAAAAAAAGTGGAAAAAGAACTCTTGTCAATAGGTGGCTATGGTAAACATATTCTCAAAGATGAAATACAGGCATATGCTGTTTCACTGAATCATGAGTTAATGACAGACATACCAAAACAATTAATGAAAGAAGTTAATGATATTTTTGGAATTCACAGCCCAAGAATTAAATGATTTTCCCAGCTTTTTCAAATTCAATTTCTTTGTTAATCAATTTCTTTAAAATGTCTTTTAGTTCAAAAGTTTTAACTCTTATCTGTTTTGTAGTATCTCTGTCTCTTATAGTAACATCATTATTTTTTGCAGAGTCAGAATCAATTGTTATGCAAAAAGGTGTTCCTGATTCATCCTGTCGTGCATATCTTCTTCCAACACTTCCGCCATCATCATAGATTACATAAAATTCTTTTTTTAAATTTTCATAAATTTCTGTTGCAATTTTCACAAGTTTTTCATCTGTTTTTACTAATGGAAAGATTGCTGTTTTTATAGGAGAAAGTTTTGGATGTAATTTTAAAACAACATTCTGTCTTTTTTCGTCATAATAATACGCCTTTGTCAAGCACGCTAAAAAAATTCGTTCAATTCCAAAAGTTGGTTCTATAACTCTTGGTAGAACTTTTTTCTTGTATTTTTCATCAAAAATTTCCATATTTTGTTTGCTTTCTTTTTGGTGCTGTGTTAAATCATATTGCCCCCTATTTGCATTTCCGGCTATTTCCCTGCTTCCAAAAGGATATTCATAATCAATATCAAAAGTTGCAGAAGAATAATGACTAAGTTCTTCTTTTGTATGCTCTCTTATTTTTATTTCTTCTAAACCAATACTTTTAAACCACAAGATTTGTTCTGCCAGCCAATAAGCATGCCATTCATCAAGTTTGTTTTCCTGAAGAATTTGTTTTATTGTTGCATGTCTTAATTCATTTTTTCCATTTTTCTGATTTTCTTCATCAAGAAAATTAAATTTAACATCAAGTTGTTTTTTATTTAATAAGTTGCATTTTTTTTCTTCTGGATTTATGAAAAATTCAAATTCCCCAATATGAAATTCCCTGCTTCTAAATAAAAAGTCCCTTGGGGCAATTTCATTTCTAAAACATTTCCCAACTTGAGCAATTCCAAAAGGAAGCTGCATTCTAGAATTTTGTTGTATTAATTTAAAATCAGTAAACATCCCTTGTGCTGTTTCTCCTCTTAAATACGCTTCGATAGGATTAATTGCTCCGACATTTGTTTTAAACATTAGATTAAATTCTCCCTTTATATCATATTCTCCGCCACAAGCACATTTAACTTTTCCTATCTCGCTTTTGTCTATCTTTGTTGATGTTTTGCATTTTTTACATATTACTGCAACATCGCTAAAATTTTGTAAATGCCCAGATGCTTTCCATATTTTTGGATGACTAAGAATACTTGCTTCCATTCCAACCATATTGTCTCTTTCTTGGACAAAAAATTTCCACCATTCTCGTTTGATATTATTAAATAATTCAATGCCTAATGGTCCAAAATCCCAAAAACCTGCAAAACCCCCATAAATATCACTGCTTCTAAAAACAAAACCTTTTTTCTTGCAAAAATTAGAAAGTTCGTCTATTGTTATGTTTGTTTTTTCTGTGATTAGGATTTCTTTCTTTTCTTCTTTCATCTCTTCTTTTTTGTTTTCTTTTGTTTTTAAAATTTCCTTCATCTTTTTCTCTGCATCTTTTTTTGTCTTTCCAAGATAAGCGAGGGTTTTTGTTTTTACTTTGCCATTTTCTCTTTTGTTTTCATTCAGATAATAGTATTCATTATTATTTATTCTCTTTTTTACAATAAATGCCATTTTATTTTTTAAAACTGATTATTATATTAGGCACTACATTAAACTATTTAAATCTTTCTTTGTAGTGCCTACAAAGATTATTTAGGTACTACAAAAACCAATTATAATTAAAAGCGCGGGGTGGGAGTCGAACCCACACAAATTCGCTCTGCAGGCGAACGCAGTGCCGTTGTGCCACCCGCGCGTCTTATCGATTGTATTTTCTTAACAAAATTTATTTTTCAAATACTCACTTAATTGGTTTATATATGCTCACGACATCTTCAACTCGATTAGTTAAGAGAGTTGAATGAGCCAGAAATGATTTCACATTTCTGGAGGATTTGAACCTTTTGGGTTCATATGCCCCCGACAGGATTTGAACCTGCGACCCCTAGCTTAGAAGGCTAGTGCTCTATCCAGGCTGAGCTACAAGGGCTTCTGATATACATCAAGAAATTTAGAATATTTAAAATGTTTCTATTTCTCAATTTTCGCCCCAAATTTTTAATTTCCAAGGTTTTTTCTGCGGGTTGTGCACTTAGGGTTTATCGTCGATAAAAGTGAATATTTCAAAAGAACATTGAATCAGAAAAGAAAAACTATTTTATCTCAAAACCTTCCAAATCCCTTGCCAAAAAAGAATTTCTGAAAACTTTTTTGGATTGATTCAAAATCTTATCGAGTTTGTTTTCATATCTCTGGCTGATGTGCGTAATAATCAATTTTTTGACTTTTGCTTTTTTGGCTATTTCTCCTGCTTGTTTTGATGTCAAATGCAAATGCTCTTTTGCTTTTTCTTTTTCCTCATCAGCAAAACTTGATTCAATTATTAATAAATCAGATTCTTTAACAAAAGTAGTTATCTTTTCATTAAACAAAGTGTCAAGAACAAAAGAAATTTTATTTCCTTCAGCAGTATAAGTTAAATCTTTTGCTTTGTAATTTTTTCCATTGTAAATAATATCTTTTCCTAGTTTTAATTTTTGAAGATGAACTCCTTCTGCAATTTTGTATTTTTTCAGTTTGCTTTTGTCTATTCTAAGCTTTCCTTTTTTGACAAAATTATATGCTAATGTCGGGCAACCATGAGTCATTTTTTCTGCTTCTATGTAAAAATCTTTTTCATCAATAAATTTCCCTTTTTCTATTTCTTTAATTTCCATTTTTAATTTTCCTGAAAAAAGAAAAGCGTCTGTAAGTTCTTTAATATATTTTTTTGTTCCTTTTGGTCCGTAAATAAAAAGAGTTTTATCATAACCAGAAAAAGCCAATGTTTGCATTAATCCTGGAATTCCTAAAACATGGTCTCCGTGCCAGTGAGTAATCAATAATCTAGTAATTTTTAATGGATTTAAACCAGCTTTTCTGAATTGTCTCTGAGTTCCTTCACCGCAATCAACTAAAATATTTTCGTTTTCGTAATTAAGCAAGATGGCAGTATGATTTCTATTTTTGCTAGGGATTGCATCGCTTGTTCCTAAAAAAGTTATTTTAATCATAATACAGATAAGGAATAATTGTTTAATAATCTAACTAAAAGCACAGCTAGATAAAATCTCAGTAAGAATAATGCCATGCGAAACAAAGGCAAAAACGCTTACTCTTTTTTTAATGCTGTTTGTGCAGGAGAAATAAAGATTATTGTGTCTCCTCTGAGAAAAGTTAAACCGATGTTTCTCTTTATCTCGTGGTCTTGCATTTCTTTTGTATTATCCAACACTAAATTAATGTGGATGTCAAATGCAAGCAGAGTGCCAACAAACTGCTTATCTCCTTTCAAATGCACTAACACTTCTTTGTTCTTTGCATTGTTTAGCAAGTCCAAAGGTCTTTCAATTCCATTAGTCATTCTTAAACTTGCAAAATTTTATTTTTAAACTTATCTCTTGTTAAAAACAATTATAAGATGTTAGCAAATGAAAACATATTTAAATCAATTTTTTATTCATTCTCTATGGAAATCAGCCATGAGCAGTCTATTAGTGGGAAATTGAGCGTTAAGAAACCGGAGGTGTCTTACGAATGAAGAAAGGAAAAAAGATTTCCGGAGGGAAATACATCAAGAAAAGAAAAAAAAGATTGCATGAATTAGTTGGACAAAAAAGAATTGTGAAATTAGGAAAAGAAAAAAGAAAAACAAAAAAAACAATTGGTGGAAATAAAAAAGTTGTAATGCTTTCTGCAAAAAATGTGAATGTTTTAACAAATGGGAAGACAAAAAAAGTTGCAATAAAAAATGTTCTGGAAACACCTTCAAACAGGTTCTTAGCCAGGCAGAATATAATAACTAAAGGCACAATTCTTGAAACAGAACTTGGAAAAGTTAAAGTTACAAATCGCCCAACCCAGGAAGGAAGTGTTAACGGAATCCTTGTAAAATAAATTTTCTTTTACTTCTTTAGCATAATCACAAAAAACCAAACATTTATATATCCAAAACCTTTATAAAGGTTATTATTACATTCTAAAAACATGGGATACATAAGAAAATGTCCTGAGTGCGGTGGCATTCATCTGACATATGACGAACACAGAGGAGAAGTTATATGTAATGATTGCGGGCTTGTTATTGAAGAAAAAATGGTTGATTCTGGGCAGGACTTATCTGGAAAATTTGACAAATCAGAAAAAAAAGGACGTGGTGGAGCCCCAATTTCTATGCAAAAATTTGACAAGGGTTTAACAACTAATGTCGGAGAAATTTCAGATATTTACAAATTAGAACCAGGGCAAACAAGAAAATTTTTAAGATTAAAAAAATGGCAGGAAAGAGTTTCTACTTCAATTGAAAGAAATTTAAGATTAGCAATGGCAGAATTAAGAGTTATTGCTTCTTATCTAAATTTGCCTAATGTAGTAAGAGACGAGGCATCAAGAATTTACAATCATGTTCTTCAAAGAGGATTAGTTCGTGGAAGAAGTATGGAATCAGTAATAGCTGCTTGTTTGTATGCTGCCTGTCGTTCTTATAATATACCAAGAACATTAGATGAAATGGCTACTGCTTCAGATGTAGAAAGAAAAGAAATAGGAAGAACATACCGATTTATTGTGAGAAAAATGCAGATACAAGTAAAGCAAAGTTCTCCTAAGGATTATATTTCAAGATTTTCTTCAGTATTAAAATTAAGTCCAAAAACACAAAATGATGCTCTTAAAGTTTTAAAGCAGGCAGAAGAAGAAGAATTAACATCTGGAAGAGGACCAGCAGGAATTGCTGCAGCCGCATTGTATGTAGCAGCATTAATGAATGATGAAAAGAAAACACAAAGAGAAGTTGCAGACATCGCAGGAATAACAGAAGTTACAATAAGAAATCGTTACAAAGAATTAATTGAAAAATTAAAATTAGAAGACAAATTAAAAATCAAAGAAGTTGAAGAAAAAACAGAAAAAGGCAAGTCAGGAAAAAACGCAAAAAAAAGATAATTCTAAAGATTTTTATGCATAAATCAGCAGAATGCGGGGGCAAGGATTCGAACCTTGGTAAGCACTAAGCTAACAGGTCCTAAGCCTGTTCCGTTTGACCACTCCGGCACTCCCGCAATAAAATATAAAATTACGACATAGAATGAGTATAAAAAGTTTAGGATTTATTCTTGAGTATTACTTCCTTGGTTAAATGAAGCATCGGTTACACCAGTATCAACACATTTTCTCTCATCTTCAACAAATGCACATCCTCGTCCTATTTTTTCAGAAATAGAGATGCATTCATTCTTATCACAAATATTAAAAAAACCAGTATCAAAGAAACCTTTTCCGCAATCAGAACATTGAGTTGCAGATTTTATATTATTAATTTCATATCTATAACCTCCTTGGGTTATTTCCCCAGAATAAGAATAATCTATGTTAGTACATTTTCTTTTATTAAAACTGCAATATTTGCTTATATCATCTCCATTAAGTTTTTCAGCAATAACAATACATTCAGTTTCATCACAAATATTCCATAAACCATTGCCACAATCAGAACAAGATGTAGCAGATTTAACATTCGCTATTTCAGTATCACTAAAACCACTTCCTTGGGTTATTTCTCCTATATCCGTAGCTGCAGGTTCAGGAGATGTAATTTTTTCATTATCTGTTTCAGATTTTTCAACATCAGAAACTTCAGTTGAAGCAAACAATTTATTTAATTCATTATATCTTGCCATAACTTCATCAACATAAAAATCTTGTTGAGGATAATTTGAATTGCAACCCCAGCCATTATAACTTCTCAATGCAGCTTCCCAATTATAATAAGTAACACCAATATTAGAACATCCGTTAAACAATTTTCCCTTTTTGTAAGTATCATAATATTGCTTAAGTATTTTTGCTCCTGTTTCTATGTTTAATTTAGGATTGCTCAAAAGTTGTTGCTTGCATTCATTTCTATCAGAAGGCAATCCAAAAGTTCCGTTATGAACATTGCAATTTATTTGCATTAAACCAGTAGAGCTATCAGAAGAAACAGATGATTCACAATTTGATTCTTGCATTAGCAAAGACAAAAGTAACAAAGCATCAGGAATTTCATTAGAACTAGAAGCATCTACTAACAATCTTGCATAACTAACACAATTTTCCCCGCAAAGACAAGTTCTTTTTTCAATGCTGTTTTCTTTAGCATAGTTTATTGCTTGTATCATTCGAGAAACATCTCTTGTTTCAAAATTATAATCAACATTTTTCCTGTCACTTCCAACACTCTCGCTCTCAAGAAGAGTATTAACAGAAAAAATAATTTCTGCGCCATCAATTAAAGATTTTCCTTTAAAATTATCTAATTCAGTTACTAATTCTTTGGCTCTGCCACTTGCTTCAATTCTAACACTTTCCCAAAAACCAGAACTAGTATAAGCAGAATTTACTTTATAAGAAGAATATTCCAACACTGCCTTTGAAACAGATGTCCATCTATCTTGGGTTAAAGAATTAGTCCATTCCCAATCTTTATTAGTTTTATTATATCTAAAATAAATATCATTATCAAAAATTATTCCTTGTTTTAATGTGAATATTTCATCATTAGAAAAGTCAATATTATCTGTAGACAATTTAGGATTAAACCATAAACTTCCTTCGCCTGTAAAAGTTTTAGCCAATAATAAACTTAAACCATCTCGATAAGTTTCTGATTTTGACAAACTACTTAATAAATTTAGTTGATTTTCATTTAAAGAAATTTCAGAAGTATCAGCATTTCCTGTGCTTCTCCAATTAACTTCATCTAGAGGATATGTTGGCCCTTGTGATTCTTTATTAGGACTCCAAGTCCATCCATTAGAATCATCATAAGTAAAATATAAATTCTTTTGTATTGTTCCATCTTTAAATTCAAAAATAGGATACACTTGCCCTGGAGGACTTTGATAATAATCAATTTCTGCTTCTGTTTCTGCTTCTGTTTTTGTTATTAAATTATCTGTTTTTTCTTGTGTTTTTTGTTCTTCTATTTTTTTCTCATCAAATAATTTCTTGATATTTCTTGCAAGTTTATTGTAAGCTCTTGCTCTCAAATCTAAAAGTTGGACTTTTTCATTGCTCAACAAAACTTTTTCAAATGCAGAATTAATATTGCCAATATTTTCCAAAAGAATATTCTCATTGATATTATCCCCCCATACTTCTTTTCCTATTGCATTTCTTAATTCTCTTATTGCACTTTGAGCTTCTTCTTCAGTATAATATCCCTCAGTATTTCTCAAATCATCAAGATAACTTTGTGTTGTTTCATCTAAAATTCCTTGTTCAATATTTTCTGTTTTGACAGCATTTTCTACACTTTGTGAATCAAGCCAGCATCCGATATTCTTATCAGTGCAATAACCAACATTAGCCCACCTTTCTTCATTTGTTCCTTGCCCAGGATTTTTACTTGAACAAACTCTTACGATTCCCACAGATGAAAGTTCAGAATTCAAATAATCTGCAATTCCTTCTTCAGTGTTTAAATTTAACAAGCTGTATAAACTCGAAGTTCCAGAAATGCAATCATCTTCTTTTGTAATTTTTTGAGTTGTTTGTTCTTCTACATATTTATCTTTAATGTATGTTGAAGCAAAAGATGTTGTTACTTGAGAAAACCCGCAATTATCCTGCCCGTCTATGTTTATGCATAATTCTTTGTAATTAGACGGAGCTGTGAAATCTTTTGTCTCTGTAGCATAGTCTCCTACACCAACATAACCTTGGCTAATCATAAATGTTGGATTAGTTTGATACAATGCAACTCCAGAAGAACCTTTAATATAAACTTTATAATAATGTCCGATATCTTTTCCTGCATAAATATGATAAAACACTTTATACTGGGAAATTGGAGGATTTGTTGCTGTTGTGAATGGAATTTCTTCAAACCATCCAGTATATTGAATAGGAGAATCAGGAGTTGTTAAAGCATCTATAAAATCTCCTGAAGTAGGATATCTTGTTGAAATAAAATTCTTGCAAACTTCTGTTCCAACTTCATCACTTGTTCTTGTCTTAAATGCCTTGTAAGAATTTGCCCCATAATAATTCACAAAATAATCAACAGAAGAAACAGCATTATCATATGCAGAAACAAAAGACATGTATTCCCCACCGCCCCTAGAATTTTGCCCTGAAATCCAAGACAGCAATGAAGGTATTCCTGATTTTGCCAAAGGAGTTGCTTCTCTCCACAAGAATTCACAAAGATAAATGCTGTTAATATAATCACAAACTCCAACTTGTTTTCCTGTATCCAAGCTTTCCTGCAAACAATCTCTGTATGATGTAACCACACTCAATAAATTTTCAACACCAGCATTTATTCCAGACAAGCATACAGGCATATAAATTCCTTCTCTATAATTTGGAAGGCATAAAGCAATTCCTCCAATTATTCCTGTTTGGATAACATCTTCAACATAATAATTTCCTCCAAGATTACATCTGCTTGATGGACATACAACAGGGTCGCAAACATTAAATAATAAATTACAATCTTTTGGAGACATAAAATCAGAACATTGAACTTCTGGGACATCAACTGCAGCTGTCCCAACTTTCATTGATTGCCCATTAACTTTTACAGAAGTAACTCCGGGTTTGTATGCTTTTTGCGCTGTAGAAATTGCATTTATTGCTGTTTGAACTTTTTGTTTTGTTTCACTCTCATCCAAACCGGGAAAAGTTCCATAAATTTCTCCTGTTCCAGGATTAAACTGCATCACAATATCGTCGCTATTTTGCTCGTTAAATTGCTGTTTTCCATTGCTTCCAACATTTCCAATCCAAAAACTTGAAACTCTTCCGGATTCATCATATGCTTTTATATTTCCTAATCCAGAAAAAGTGCTTTTAACAGCAGCATACCATCCATTTTTAACATCAAAAGGAACAATAGCAGGATAGCCCTTATATTCTCCTGATTCAAAATATTTTATCTCTGCATTCAGATATTCATTTTTATAAGTGCCTTCATCAAAATATTGGAAATAAGAATATTCTTTTTTTATTTCAGAAACAAGTTTTTCATCACTCAAAGAATTACCATTTGTATCAAAAATATTTTTTATTATGTATTTTCCTGACTCAAGAAGTTCTAATTCAGCAAGATATTTCCCGCTATTATAAACAATCATTTGAACAGGAGAACCAGAAGGAATTTCTCCATAAACAGCATTAGTAATTCCTTTTCCATAAACAGCAGTTTTTGAATTTTTATTTTCTGTATAAGTTGCTCCAAGATTAGAGATTTTTCCGCTTGACTCAATTGTGTTTATTATTGAATTTGTTTCTACTGCCTGTTTTGAATTTTTTTCAATTCTACTTAATGTTGTTTCAAGTTCATTTTTTGTAGTTGTTTTTAATACTTCGCTTGCAGTATTTGACTTAAGAGTTTGTGGATATGAATCAATATCTCTCAAATCATCACTATAAAAATTTCCTGCATTATAATTTTCAACACTAAGATATTTTAAGAGTGTTGTTGAATTTAAATTAAGATTAGAAGGAAGATTCCCAACAACAATTTTGGAATAATCTTCCACATACTTTTTTTCATTCACCACTTTTCCTCCAAGAGGAGCATCCAGATAAGTTTGTATTGATTTAATTTTTTCATTTTGAGAATTCATAATTCCAGTAAGTGTCTCAACATCTTTATCTATTTCATCAGATTTGTCCAAAAGACAACTATCAAGTGTAGAATATTTTTTGACTTCTACTTGATTTGCACAATAATCATTCCAGCCCCCATCACTTCTCATAACTCTTTCTCTTGCCAACGCAGTTCCTTTAGTGTCTGCCAAAAAGTTCTTGATTGTTAAAAAAGCCCCTGTTCCCAAACAAGCTGTTTTTAATCCTTTGACAGTTTTTCCAAGATTTTCTGAGATTGTCTCCCATTTTCCAAGCTGTTCATCTAAATTACTTATTCTTGATTGAATTTGTCCTGGAGTTAATTGTATTGCTCTTTTTTCAATTGCAATTTTAAAAGTAAAATTAGTTTTTGTTTGAGTGTATCTTATATTTGGAATTACACTAACCTTAGCAACTTTTTTCAAGTTTATCTCGCTTACGCTTATCTTGTATTTTTTTGTAAGAACATCATAACTATTAAGATTTATTTTAACACTTCCTGTGCTTTCTCTTTGCATTTGAGGTTTTATTTTTACATAATCTTCCCCAATCTCCTCAATTTCAAAAAATTCATTTTCAGATAAGTAAATTAGTTGTTTCTTTGTTACTTTTCTTTCTCCGTTATATCCTTCATCTGCCCCGCTTACAGAAATCACAGCCCCATATTCATCAAAACTTGGCTCTCTTATTCCTTTAAATGAAAAAGACATCAGTTTTCCATCAACAAGAATATCAATATTAGAATATTCTGAATTTGAAATAAGAACATCATTTTCGCATATTTCTTTGACTTTTGAAAACTCATTAGGATATTTTTTATCAAACAACTCGCAATAAGAAGTCATTTTCTTTTTTTGCTCGGTTCTATCGCACATTTCAATTAATTCTATTAAATCTTTTTCTGAATAAGTATCATCTGTTCCTTCTATCTTTTCTCCTGAATACTCATTAACAATCTGTAGATAATCGTTTTCTGCATTACTTGAATAATTTTCAAAAGCGTTGTTTATTTTTTTGTCAACAGGCGTAGCAAAACTTACAAAGTTCAAATTTAAATCAGGATATTGTTCATACACACTGACTGTTGTTGAAGGCATTTTAGATTTCATTAAAACCCATAAGGCAGAAAAGCTGTCTTTAATTGTTTTTGAAGCAAAATCTACTTTTATTGTTTCTCCTTCAAAAACTGCTGAACCATAATCACTTCCTCTGGTAAAACCATTTGCTATATCCAAAGAACTTCCAGCAGTATTCTTTGTCCATTTTATAACAGAATCAACAAAACTTATTCCTGTTGCTTTGCTTTCTTGTTCAATTGATTTCCCTATGCTTTCTGCAATTTTTTTATCTACAGAATTCATAAAGTCATCTTTGTTTTTATCTGTAGTTAAAACAGGAATAACAAATCTTTTTTTGTCTTTTGTTTCTCCGATATAACCCAAAAAGGCATTTCTATCTTCTAATTCATAAAGAATATCTCCTTCTGAATATATTTTTTCATCTTGTCCATTGATTTTAAGATTTACATAAGGGGCTATTTTTAATTCAAAGTTTTTCTCCCCTTCATCAACATCGCAATAAATACTTATTTTTTCATTAATTCCCTGTTTTTGCAAACTTCTTATTTCACATTTATTGTTCAAGAATTTTTCTCCGTCTTTAAGTTCGTAATATTCTCCGTCTATTTTTAATTGTGCATAAGTATCATAACTTTCCAAAGAGTTCAATTTTAATTTCATTCCTGCCAAGCAATAATAACCAGGAATATAAGTTACATCTTGAGTTTCTTCTCCAACCTGCAAATTTTGGACAGCAAGAATATCCTCTTTGTCTTTAAGTATTGAAATTCTTGCATCATTCAAACCAATTGTCTCTGCTCTTAGATATCCTTTTCCTTTCCAAAAACTATATTGCTCATAATTTTCACTCCATTCTTGTTCGCTCATTTCAGGAAGATAAAATTCACTTCTTCCAACACCTAATGCATTTGTTATATCATATTTAATTGTGGCAATTGCTTCTCCTTCAATATATTCTGGCATAGAGGACTCATTTTTCTGCTTTTTCACATTAATAACAGCATAACCAATATTCTCCAAAACAGGAGAATTAAGAAGTGTTCTGTAACTTGTAGATAAAGCTGCTTGTGCAGGAAAAAATCCTATTGCAGAAATTCCGTTTGGATAATTCTCAAAATGAACATTTGTTATTGCTTCAACATCTATCAATGGATTTAATTTTGTTGCCATTAAAGGACAAAACACAGAAACATCCTGCTCTTCCAACAAATCACTTCTTACAACACTTGGAGAACATCCCAAAGGAGAAACCTGTATTAAAAAATCCTGTCCTGCCCCGCATTTTGTTTCATCTAATTGAGGGTAAATATCAACTCCATTACCAGATAAATAATTATAAGAAGACATTCCAGGGGAAGTATAAGAATAACTGCTGGAAGTATATGCTGAAGAAACCAAGGGAATAAGCATAAGCACAAAAGAAAAAATTGTGATTAAAAATAAAAATTCAATTCTCTTTTTTCTAAAATTAATATTTCTCATTTTAATTAAAAGATATTCCTAATTTATTTTTTTCAAAAGATATGTAATTTGTTTGCAACTCTGCTATTGTTGTGGGGGTTGTTAAAGAAGGCGCATTTATTTCTATGCTATTTTTTGTTAAATCTGATTCCAGAATATATTGTTGTTGTTTTCCTCCTCCTGCCAAAACTTCTGAAACAACTTGTTCTGGTATTTCAACATCAAAGCATTTCTTTTGTGTAAATCCAATAATCCCAATTAATCCTTTTCTAGGAACTTCAACGCATTGTTCTTTTATGCTTTTTTCAAGTGCGATATTTCCGGATTTGTAAATATAAACCTGAATCTCATAATCATTTTCACTTAAACTTACACTTCTTTGTTCTGGGTATGCAATTGTTTTTGTGCCACTTTCAGAAGTAAAATAAATCATAGCATTATCATTATATGATTTTCCGTCAACATTCAAATCCACATTAATATCATGAACTCTTGTCATAATGATATTTACGCTTCCAGAATTTATTGAAGAATAAAGATATTTCGCATCTTCATAACCTTCTGCTTTTGCAAGAATATATCCATTCGCACATTGAGGAAAATCAGAAGTTAATATTCCTTGTTCTGCCTGCCCAATATTGCATTTAGTTCCAAGACACTCAAAAGAAATATCTGCATTTATTGGTTTTAGATTTTCATCGTTTACCTGAACATTTATTTTATTAGTTTTATAAGTGCACAATTCATTAAGTTCTGCATCTACTTGACTTCCTTTTAATGGCTCTCTTGGATTGTTTCCTTGAATTACTACTGCCATAGGGAACTGGAATATTTCATCTCCCTCGATTATTTGAACAAGAATAGGATATTTGAGGTCATAAACAAAATGGTAAGGGACATAACAAAAACCTAATATTCCAAGTCCTGGCTGATTGCCAACAGGACTTGCGATTAATAAATTCTCATCATTAGGCTCAACTTCAAAAGAATATTCCCAATTTTTAAAATTGAAAAAGTTTACTTCTTGTTCAACAGGAAGTTCTACAACAAAATATTTATTTTCTTTTTTTACAGCTGTGCCTGTTTTTAATGCAAGAGTATTTGATTCAATTGCTTCCTGCAATGTCAAAAAAACTTCATCTGCTTTCCAGATTTTTGGCGAGCATGAAATTTCAACACCAGTCACAGGAGCATAAAGCATAAGATTATCTACACCATAATTTTCTAAAAATAAAGTATCTTGTTCATAATCATAAACTTTTTTCGCACTGTTGTATAATTTTCCAAGGTTTGTTTTAGATTGCATACTATGCGTTTTTATAACAGAGCTATCTTCTCCTTTTGTTATTGTTAAAACCATATCTAAAGTTAAATCAATACTTTCATCATTAATTCCGGCATTTGCATTTGGTTCTTGCATAGAAATTTGAAAACCTTGCTCATAAAATGTCTCAAAACTGCAGGACTTTATCTTTTCTTCAATATATCTTTCCAATTGTTTTTCCATTTCGGATTTAGATGGAACTTGTTCTTTCTGAATATTATTTCCTGAAACATAATACCAATAAGGGATTCCATTCCCCATAAATTCCAATTGAGAAGAAAAAGGCATATATTGACTGCCTGGCTCATATTCCGGAAGATAAATATATCCTGCTTGGCTTTCTAAAATATTTGCTCCTGTTAAAACATCTTCATCCATACAAGATAAAAAGTTATTATAAGCGGGTTTTATGCTAGCAGGGATATTTCCTGTTTGGATTTTGTCTCTGGTTAAAAAGAATACGACTACTCCAACGATTAAAACAATTGCGATTATAATAAAAATAGTTACTTGAGCTTTTTTGTTTTTAGAAATCATTTTTGCTTCACCTCAATTTTCTTTTTTATTAAATCCATAATTTCAGAATTGATGTCTTTTTTTATATTTTCCTTGAATCTCGCCCAAAGCTTCTCATCCTCAATAAGCAAAAGATATTTTTTCACCTTGAATTTCCTCTGAGTAATAAAGAAAATTTTGATATATAAATGTTTCTTAATTATTTATTTACTAAATAACTTACTTAGTAAGTAAAAACCAGAGAAAGAAGGGATGTTAATTTTAATGATTATCTTATCCATGCACCAAATCTAAGAACAAAATTAATTCAATTAATACATTCTGCTTGCTCTGAAATAGTTAATAGCTCCAAAAAGAAGCAAAACCCCGCCAATAAAAATAATCCAGTTGTTAGCAATAGAGAATGATTCGGGTATTTTTACAAATTGGAATGGAACATTCACAAAGTAAAAAGCAAACACCAGGTATAATATTACAAGAAAAAAATTAGGCCCTCTTCTTGGATAGTTGTTCATCATAGAAATATTAGTAAACCACCATATTTAAATATTTTTAGGTATAGTTGTTATAAATGGCCTTGTAAGCTAACGGCAGACTGCATCCTTGACGTCTACAGTTTCTTTTAAAAAAAGAAATATGTGGAGGTAGAAAGATACATTTTCCAAAATAGTCAAAATGGATGATATCCAAGTTCAATTCTTGGCAGGGCCATATATTACAAAAATTGATAAATTTAACCTCGTTTGCTAATTTTTCCTCCTTTAACTTGCCCCCAATTATTCCCGAAAAAAGTTATTCGCAGCGAATTAGTTTTTATTCCGGATATAAAACAAAGGTTTTCAAATAATTCAGAGGGCAACAATCTTAGTTCATTATAATACTTTTTAAAAGTGGAATAAGAAATATTCAATCTAACTGACAGGTCGTTTAAAGAGGGGGAATTAACTTTAACGAGAACTTCTTTTATAAATTGCCTTTGTTTTCCTTTTTCAAATTTAACGCGCATTTTTATTTTATAAATATAGCTACGGAACCATAATATAAAAAGTTTTTTAAACCATCAATTACCAATTAGTAGAATGAAACTTCCAAAAACAACAAACAGGTTTTGCCCTTATTGCAAAAAGAAAACAGAGCATAAAATCAAATTGATATCCAGCGGAGCAAAAAGGGGTTCATTAAAGAGAGGAAGTATATTAAGAGCAAAAAAAAGAGGGCTTGGAGTTGGCATAGGAAATAAAGGAAAATGGGGTTCAAGACCAGCTGTTTCAAAATTCAAAAGAAAAACAAAAACAAATAAAAAAACAAATATAATGTATACTTGTCAGAAATGTAAAAAATCACATTACAGAAAAGGCAGAAGAAATAAACGAACAGGAAAACTATTGCAGGAGTAAACAAAATGAACATCAACTATGGGTACAAATTCAATGGGAAGTTGAACATTAAAGAACTTGGAGTGTCAATCAGCCCTGAGTGTAATTTAGTGGGAAAATCTAAGAAAATCGGAGGTTGTCTTATCAGCCCTGAGCAGTTTTTCGGTGGGAAGTTTATAAAAGAAACCGGAGGTGTCTTTTAAATGGCACAAGCAAAAAGAAAAAAGAAATTTTTTGACGTTGAAATACCGATAATCGGAAAAACAACACAAGTTTATGCATACGAACTTGAAGATGTTAATGGCAAATATATCAAATATGATTTGACAAGAATTTTAAGAGGCAAGGGAGTTGAATTGCAGTTAAAAATAAAAGCTTCTGAAAAAGAAGCTGTAGCTTTCCCAATTGGGATGACAATAATGCCTTACCATATGAAACGAATGACAAGAAAAGGAACAAATTATGTTGAAGATTCTTTTATAATTCAGTGTAAAAATGCAAGTATGAGAATAAAACCATTTTTAGTAACAAGAAGAAAGGTCTCAAGAGCAGTAAGAAAAACATTAAGAAATAAAACAAAAGAAGAATTAATCAATTTCGCAAAAAATAAGGACTCTTATGAAATTTTTGATGATGTTTTGAAGAATAAAACGCAGAAACAATTAAGTTTAATCTTGAAAAAAATATACCCTCTTTCAACATGTGAGATAAGGGTTTTAAAAATTGAGAAATAAAACACAGAATAAAAAATCTTTTAAACTGATTAAATCTTTTATCTTCAGCCTGCACATTTGGTAATGCCTCAGTAGCTCAGTGGCAGAGCACCTGCCCTGTAAGCAGGGGGTCGGGAGTTCAAATCTCTCCTGAGGCTTTTTTTATTTTTTATAAAGAACAACTTTTTATTCAGAAATTTCCAAAGAAAAAAATATTATTCAAACTTAACAGCAGTCCCAAACGCAAGCATTTCTTCTGCACCCTGCATCACTGTTGCAGTTGTAAATCTCATAGCAATAACTCCATCAGCCCCCATATCAATAGCATTGTTTACCATTCGGTTAAACGCTTCATCTCTTGATTGACTTGTCAATTCAGTATATGTTTTAATTTCCCCGCCAACAATATTCTTAAAAACAGCCATAATATCTCTTCCAATATTTCTTGCTCTTACAGTATTTCCTCTTACAATCCCAAGAACTTTCTTTATCTTCTTGCCTGGAATATCATTGCCTGTTGTAACAATTATTTCTTTTGCCATCTTAATTTTTAGTTTTTATTCTTTTTAATCTTTTTTATTTGTTCTATTTCATCTTCTTTCTTGTTAAAGAGAATAAAAATGCCAAGTATTAAAGCGGGAATTCCGTACATTAAAAGAACTAATCTGGCAATCCAAGAAGTAAATACTGAAGTTATAACTAAAATCAAGCCAATTAAAGTCAAAAGCATCCCGACAAGTATTCTGCTTGTATCCATAAAAAAGAAAAAACAAGCAAGTTAATAAAATTATCATTTTTTGATTAATATCAAATAGAATTGTTTTTATTCTTCAATCACTTCTGCTTTTCCATCCCCAATTAATATTTTTGCTATTTCTTTTGGCAAATTAGAGATTTCCCCTTTTTCAAAAGGCCCCATTTTCTCCCCTTCCAATCCTACAAACTCATCAACATTTTCCTTAAAAGAGACAAGAGTATTTTTCAAATCCTCTTCTTTTTTCCCATTTAGTATTTCGCTTATTTTTTTATCAGTTAAATCAACACCTTTCATCAATTCTTCAAAAAGTTCTTTTTCGACAGGAAGCATATTTTCAAAATCCTGTTTTGAGATGCCAATTTCAGCAGCAATCAAAACCAAACTCAGAAGTTTTTTCCTTCTTCTTAACATTAGTTCTTTAAAAAGAGTAATCGCATTTTCCAGCTGTTTTTTTGTCTTGACAATAACATCAGAAAAAACATCATCTTCTTTTGAAGCAATCTCTTTTTTTTCTCTCAAATAATCTGCAACTTCCTGAATAAAATTTTTAGACAATTGTTGCAGTTGTTCAGAATATCTCTCTTTTCTTGCTGCTTCATATATATCGTTATAAGTAATCATTAAAACACAAGATTATAATCGTTTTTAATGATTCTTGTTGTTGAAAAAAGAGGTTAATGAATCAATAGGTTATGTCATACATTTTTTTCATCCATTTAGGCCATGTACTTATTTCTTTTCTTACTTTTTTGTAATTGTTTTCATAAGCTATTAAATCATCCAAATATTTTTTATCTCTTATTTCAATTTCTTTTTTTGTAAGAGCATCTTTAGAATTATGCCCAAAAGAACATTCTCCTAATCTCTTTACACCAAAAACAAAATCAGGGTCACCTACCAAAACACAAAGTCCAGTTTCACATAATTCAACGGTAGTGCTATCTTTAAAAGAAGGTATAAAAGATTTACAATAATAACATTTTTTCAAATCCATTTTATCTCAAAAATCCAACTTTTTTAAATAAATCTTTTCCTTCTATTTTTCCAAGAGTTCCGTTTCTTGCGTTTTTTTCATTGAAATTATTTTCATGAGGAATAGTATCTTTGCTAAAAAACAAAACAGGGACAGGGTCTGCACTATGAGCTTTTAATTTGCATGGGGTAGAATGGTCTCCGGTAATAATTAGTTTAATATTATTTAAAGTTGCAAATTTAATTAGGAATTTAAACAGAATTTTATCAATAACTTCAATCATCTCTTTTTTTTCAAATGGCTTGTTGTCATGCCCAGGAATGTCTGTTTCTTTTATGTGTATATAAGCATAATCATAATTTTTATAAGTTTTTTTCAGCATTTTTATAGATGCTTCACATGCTTTTTCCAACCCCTCATAAAGATTTTTATACAAATCAATTCCTTTTAGTTTAGGATATTCAAATGTTTCTACATTCATGCCACAAAGTTTTGCAAATCCGATTTCCAGAGGCATATAAACCATAGAAGTCCATTTTTTGTAAATCTTCAATTTAGGTATTTCTATGCCTGCTCCTCTTATCAGCAAATAATTAGCCGGCATTAGTCCTTTTTTTCTTCTTTGTTCATTAACAGGATGTTTATCCAAAACATCAAAGATTTGCACCAAAAACTCATTGATAATATTCGCAGTATGCTGGGAGTTTTCTTCTTCATCCAATGCTTCACAAAAACTTATTTTTCTTGTTTCTTTGAATTTTCCTGATTCATAAACATTGACATCATTGCTGGAAATATTATCAGAAAGTCCTCCTTTAATAACCAAAACACCACGATGTTGTATTGTTGGCTTGAAGATAAAATCAGAAGATAATTTTATTTTTGTATTTATTTCTTTTGCAAGAATTTGTGCTTCTTCTGTTGTAAGTGTTCTTCCTGCTCTCCGGTCGATAATATTCCCGTTTTTTGGATTGTCTATGGTAGCAAAATTTACTCTTAATGCCAAATCACCGCGTGTTAACTTTAAATCTGCTCCTTTTGCTTCCAGCTGCCCTCTTGAACTTGAAATTAAATCATTTCCAAAAATAGAAACAATTGCCTCATCTGACTCAGGAACAAATCCCTGCCTTACCGGATACATACAACCCATATCACTTCTATGAGCCAAAAAATCTAAGTTAGGAGTATTAGCGGCTTCCAAAGGAGTTTTGTTTTCTAATTGAGCAACAGGCAAATCTCCAAGTCCATCCAGTAGTATTAATACCCCTTTCATAATTAAGAAAGAAAAGACAAGTTTATAAAAATTTGTGGTATAAATCTAAGAAGAGGATTTGGCGCAAAAATCTTGATTTAAGTCATAAATTTTTGAATCAAATTCGTTTAAAATTAATTGTTTAAGAGGAAAAAAAGCAGTATAAGCACTACATGCATAACCTAAAATTCCTGCTAGTCCTTGTTTAACTCCAGAGGCAGTATTTTCATCAAATTGTCTTCTGAAATTGTTATATTCTTGAATATCTGGTTCTTTTCCAGTTATTTCTTCACAATCGTATTTTATTGCCAAATTTATTCTTAATTTTGAAAATTTTTTTCCAAGAGCAAAACTATCTAAAAAATAGCATTTTTTTTCTAACTTTTCTTCTGCCATAAAGAATAACAGTCTAAAAAGATTATAAAGATTTTTGTGCTAAACCATACATTGGTGAGTTAGAGGTTGGTAATTCCCTTTTTTGAAAAAATATTTAAAGAGTGAGTGAGTAGGTTATTTAGAGGCAAGATAAAAAAAGATTACTACATACTTAACAATCCTATTGTTGATGTTGTTGTTGCTGTTAAAATTTCATAGGTTAAATCTCCCAATTTTGCCTCTTTTTTTATAAAAATTTCATATATAAAAGTTTAAATAATCCTTTTTCTTTTGATTTTTGAAATTTTAGCAGTAGTAAAGAATGAATTCTTTAATTACCTAAGTTGAATAAAAGATGTCAGGTGATAATTTACCTACTTTTGAAAGAGAAAATTATACTTATTTAGTAAGCGTTACAGGAATTAAATTAAGAAGTGTTTCACCTTATCCCTTAAGTAAGAATAAGAATGATTTATGCTTTTTAAATATGTTGTCTGTAGAAAATACAGATGTAAGGAGGACAGCTTGAAAAAAGCTGTAATATCAAAATGCAGATAGGAAATAACAATCAAGTTGAAGATTTTTTAAAAGGAATGAAATTTGAAAACTCTACATTAAACAAGAATTTTATAGAACTTACTTTTGAAATTAATTCTAAAAAAATGTTAAATCTCTTTTTAGAAAAAGGAGATTTTATTAAAAAATTAGTTTTAGCTTCAAAAGAAATGGGTTATAGTAAAGTTGTTGCAAGATTTAGATTTGGAAAATTTGTCCCAACCAAAGATAACCAAATTGAATTATTAAATATTCAAAATAATTACTTTGATGAGTTAAGTGTCCAATTAATTGAAGATAAGTTTGATGAATTTAAAGAAATCATAGATTATTCTTTAAGTTCTTTTTCAAAAAAAGTTTCTCCAGTAATAGATACTAACTTTGGGGCAGTTCTCTTAAAACAGATATTTGATTATCTAAAACCAATAAAATTTGAAAATGTAAGATGGATATATCATAAATTAACAATTACTTATTCAAATTATAAATTTTTGAGTTCTTTAATTGAAAGAGATAATAAAAACCATTATCTTGTAGATTGCTCAAGAAGAAGTGGCTTAGTATTCAAAGATTTAAACATAAGGGATTTTTCAACATTGATTTTGTTAAAAGAATTATTCCGTTTTGATGGTTTTTGTTTAAGGCATTATTTTCCAGTAAA
>Ga0172379_10002418_pt1 | contig 33066 bp, 27 predicted proteins | sample GrowelOW334metaG_FD_119756 | JGI IMG/M metagenome (GOLD analysis project Ga0172379, IMG submission 119756) | Groundwater microbial communities from an aquifer near a municipal landfill in Southern Ontario, Canada - Groundwater well OW334 metaG | ecosystem: Environmental > Aquatic > Deep...
AAAAAATAAAACCAAAGCTTTAAAGTGTGTGGTTTAATTTTTTGATTTGTCTGAGTTTGCCAGAAATTATAGTGTTCTGTTTCCTCTTGGGCGATTTTTTTCAGTACTTCTTGATTGTGAGAATTTTTGGTGATACTGGCTAATTTTTGGTAAAGGTAAAATTCTGTAATTTCATTTTTTTGAGCCCGGATAATTTGCTTAGTGATTTTTTGGTCAAGCATATAAATTTTTTTTGGCTAATTGATAAGTGTTAGTCAATAAAAAGGCGACAGTTAATGGGCCAATACCGCCAGGAACCGGTGTGAGCCATCCCGCTACTTCAATTACCTTCGGATCAACATCACCATTCCACTTATTTTCACTAATTAAATTAGTTCCAACGTCAATGATAATGGCATCAGGTTTGACCATGGTTTTTTTAATCAGGTGTTTTTGGCCGACAACGGTAATTAAAATGTCGGCCTTTTTAGTTTTATCAGCTAAGCCCTGGTCAGGCTTAACCGTTTCTACTTTCAATCCCTGATTACTGAGATATATTTTGAGCGGCTCGCTAAAGATTGGGTTTTTTGAAATAATAATTGTATTTTTATCTTTTAATTCTTCCTGGGTTGCCATTAACGCCGCATTTACGGCCTGAATCAAAGGCGGAATTATAATTGCCGTGCCGGTAATAATTTTCTTCTGATTTTCTGGATGGAAACCATCAACATCTTTTTTCGGATCGATCCGATTGATTATTTTTTGGGTATTAAATTTTTGGGGGATTGGCAGCTGAACGATAATGCCGTCAATTGTCGGATCATTATTTAAAAAATCAATTGCTTTTAAAATTTCAATTTCGGTCACGTTAGGCAGACAAGTCCCGCCGCAAAAATAACTATGGAAAACAATGCCGACTTTTTCGCAAGCCAGTTTTTTGTTTCGGACATAAAGTTTGGAGGCCGGATCGTCGCCGATTAAAATCACGGCCAGTCCCGGCGGCCGGTTCAGCTGGGCAATTTGGCCTTTGAGTTCCAAAAGAATTTTTTCGGCCAAATTTTTGCCGTCAATAAGTTGAGCAGTTTTTTTTGGCATTTTTTCAGTGTCATTATGGGGTAAACCGGAAATTTCTGGATTTGCTTGCTTATCTTTTTCAATCACACTTATTCCTGGATGCTGGGAATTGGAAATTTAAGGCAGAGCTCTTTGACTGTTTGCTGGATTTCTTTCAATTTCGCTTCATTATCCCGGTTTTTCGCCGCCTCAACAATCCATTCAGCAATTCGTTTCATCTCTTGTTCTTTCATGCCTCTGGTGGTAATGGCCGGTGTCCCGATCCGAATACCTGATGGTGTGTAATAGGGATTTTTATCATCCGGAATAGCGTTTTTATTTGAAGTAATATTGATTTTATCCAAGGTTTTTTCCACCACGTCGCCGGTTATGCCAAAGGAAGTGACGGTGTCAATTAGCATTAAATGATTATCCGTGCCGTTGGTAACCAATTTACAGCCTAAACTCATTAGCGTTTCCGCTAGAACTTTGGCATTTTTTAAAATTTGCTTGGCGTATTCCTTAAATTCAGGTGTTAACGCTTCGCCGAAAGCGACAGCCTTGGCGGCGATATTATTCATATGCGGTCCACCCTGAAAACCCGGAAAAACCGCCCGGTCAATAATGGTTGGTAGATTCTCAATAGTTTTTTCTACTTCTTTTAAAGGATTACCGACTTTGCCCTGGGACATAATCATGCCACCGCGAGGTCCGCGCAAAGTTTTGTGTGTAGTGGTAGTGACAATTTGGAAACCATAATCAAAAGGATTTTTGAGTTCGCCGGCGGCAATTAAACCGGCAATATGAGCCATGTCGGCCATAGCGATGGCGCCAACTTCTTTAGCAATTTCAGAAAATTTGGCGTAGTCATATTCGCGTGGGTAGGCGGAAAAACCGGCCAGGATAATTTTTGGTTTATGCTTTAGGGCCAAATCCCGCAGCTGGTCATAATCAATTTCCCCGGTTTCCAAATCCTTAATTTTATAGCGGACGAAATTATAAATTTTAGCCATGTAGGTAACCGGATGGCCATGAGTAAGATGACCGCCATGGGAAAGGTCCATCCCAATGACGGTATCACCAGGATTAAGCCAGGCCGAATAGACTGCGACGTTGGCGGGAGCGCCGGAAAGCGGCTGAACATTGGCATGGTCGCAACGGAATAATTTTTTCGCTCGCTCAATAGCCAGTGACTCCACTTGATCAGTAAATTGCTGACCGCCATAGTAGCGTCGTCCCGGATAGCCTTCACTATATTTATTTGTGAACTCTGAACCCAAAGCATCCAAAACCGCCTGTGAAACATAATTTTCCGAAGGAATCAATTCCATTCCTTCTCTTTGTCGGTTCATCTCTCCCTGTAGAGTTTGGCTGACTTCAGGATCATGAGTTTGAAGATACTTATATTTCATAATTTTATTTACTAATTAAATAATTAGCAATTTAATCTTAGCAAAAAAATAGGATTAACTCTAGAGTAAGTCTTAGAAAGACTCTTTTTGCCTCACTCGCTTAAAAATGTGAAAACTTCATTTTTTATTTTACTCGCTTCGTCCGGTAATAAAAAACCGCCTGTAAATCAAAAACACGCGGCTAATCTTTTGTTATTATTTGAACTCCAATGATTCGTAAATCATAAATAGGTATAATTATTTTGCGCCCAAGGCGCATCCGCCTTTGGCGGAGAATTCTAAGGACTCGTAAATCATATCTTTAAGTTTAGCAGATATCCCGGCCTTTAGCAACTGATTAAAATTAATTAGTGATTGAACAGGAAATATGTTAGGATAAATAAGTATGGATTTAAATCAACTGGCTGATGTTTTGGTTTCCGCCAAAATTAGTAGCTATGCCAAAAGTAGTTTGCCACCCGATGAAATCGAAGATATTTCCCCACTAGCCAAAAAAACAGTTCTGCCCGATGGCAAAAAAATTTTTGAATTTGAACAGAATGGTTTTCGGTATCTGGATAATTATTCTGGTTTTAATCCCTTTAAAGGCAAGGAAACCGTTTTCTTTTTAGGCCAGCCCGCCTGGGAGATGGCTTACCAAGGCGAAGTGACTGATTCAGACATTGAGCCAAAGACAGTTTATGAATTTTTGAAAAAAGCCCTGCGGCACGTCACCATTGCCAAGCCTTTCCGCGGCCCCAGCCACTTTACTGAAGGCGAGTTTGAATATTTCAATAAGGTTGAAGGTGATATTAAAAGATTCCAGGGTCATGAGACTATTCGTTTTAATAACCAAGAAGTTTATCAGTTAGATTATTACGGTGGTTTGCTAAAAAACAGCCTCTAAAGATTTGGCTAATGCCACATTTTTTGAGGTTGTTTTTTTGTCCTTAAAATTGTAAAATATATATAGACGGCTGTCAGACCGTGACGGCGCAGGATTATGACCCAAAACCGCAAAAAAATCTATTTAATGGTGGCCAGCCAGCCTTTTGGCCTGCAGCCCAAAGACTGGCTTGACCAGACCAAAGAGCTTAATATTATTGCCGATATTGAGCCAGTTTTGCTTTTCAAAAAAGCCGGCGCTGATATCACGCCCGAGCTTTGGTTAAAGTTGGCCAAAGAAATTTACAGCCGTTTGGATTCGGCTGATGGTTTTGTGATTTTACACGGTATTGATAATCTGCTTTACACCGCTTCTGCTCTTTCATTTTTGCTGCAAAATTTGAGCAAACCCATCATTTTTACCGGCAGCCAATCCAATCCGGCTGACACCAAAAAACTGGAAATTCGCGCTAACTTAATTAATTCAGTGCAAAGCGCCAATTATAATATCACCGAAGTCTGCCTAATGTTTGGTAACCGGCTTTTACGCGCCAACCAGGCCAGTCGTTCGCTAGAGGAATCATTAAATGTTTTTACCGCGCCAGCCCCAAGTATTTTGGGCCGGATTGATTTCAGCATCCGGATTTTTGAAAAAGCGGCCTTGCAAAACAGCGGCAAGGTAAATTTTTTTGACAAGTTAAACGATAAAATCGAGATAATCCAGCTTGGTCCGTTTCTAAGCCCCAAAGCCCTGGCTAAACAAGTCAGTGATAAAGAAGGAATTGTGGTTAATGCCAATATTTACCAGACTTTGCCCGAGGATTTAATTTTTCTTTTAGAAAAAATTACGCCGGACATGCCGGTGGTAATCTGGTCAAAGAAAATTTCTGGCGCGGTTTTGGCACCAAAAAATATTTTAATAATTAATAATTTAACCTGGGAAACAACTGTAACTAAATTCATGTGGGCAACTGCCCAAACCAAAAATATTTCGAAAATAAAGGAATTAATGGCTAGAGATATCGCCGGAGAAATAATTTATTAACTTATTTAAATGCGCCTCTATTTTGCTGCTGACAATCAAGCATCAGAAAATTTCCAAAGCAGATTTTCTAAAATAATTGATATTTTGAATCAAGCTGGAGTTTTAGTGATGAGTAATTTGGCCGACAAAAATATCTCCGGTTTTTCTAATCAGGATTTAGAAAAAATTAATCAGGCCGGGGAAGTTCTTTTAGAAAAGATGGATGCTTTAATTATTGAAGGCAGTCGACCTTTACCCGAAAGTGGTTATTTAATTGCTATTGCCTTAGCGCACCATAAACCAATCCTTTATCTTTCAGAAAAAGGAAAGCTGATTAATAAAAATTTGCTTCATCTGCAAAAAGATAAAAGCACAGCTAAATTCTTACAGCTTCAATATTATACTGAGAAAAATTTGGAAAAGATTATCCTTGATTTTTTGCAAACTGTGGAAAAGGGCGAAGGCCACGAAGCGCCAACGATCAAATTCACTTTGAGAATCAATTCTCGGATTGAACGGTTTTTACATTGGAAGACACATAACACGCCAATTTCCAAAGCCGATTTTTTGCGGGGGTTAATTGAGAAATTAATTGATCAGGATGAAGAATACCAAAAGTTTGTTAAAAAAGATTAAACAATTAAACTATTGACATCGCAATTCAATATGCTAAGATTATTAATAAGAATAAAGCCGTCGCATACTCTAGCGCCGTCGCAAAAACCAAAAAGTAAATAAGAACTTTGAAAAAATGTTCACCGAATCCAAGTTGCGGTGAATTTTTTTGAAAAAATTAAGTTTGAGCCGTCGGTTTTTTCCGCCGTCGGCAAAAGCTGGGGATAACCCTTACATTGTCATTCTGAACTTGTTTCAGAATCTAGTTAGTAGAGATGATGAAATAAATTCAGTATGACAAACTAATAAGAAGCTTTTCGTGCTATGTTCAAAAAGTCTAAAAAAATTACAATTGGGGACAAAGTCTTAGTCGTTTTAAATGGCAAAATCAAAGAGTTGGAAATCGTTGATTTACCAACTGGTGATCCAAAATCCGGCAAAATATCCTTTTTGTCGCCTTTGGCCAAAGCGATTTTAGGTTGTCGCTATCCATCGCGGGTAACGGTCAAACTACCCAATGGTAATACGATAGAATGCCGCCTATTTCGGCCGGCTCTTTAAAGGATTATTATCAGGGTCTTAGAGCTTTTCGCGCTATGTTGAGCCTGGGGCCCTGATAATAGTTTTTTAGATAAAGGTGCGGGGTTGAGCCTAGGACCCACTTCAAAGTTAGTGAAAGTGTTGATTAAACATAGCGTTTTGGCGCTATTTTTTTATGACTTTTGGTAAAAATAATTACGCTTTTATTGATAGCCAGAATTTAAATCTGGCCATTCGTGATCAAGGTTGGATTTTAGATTGGCTGAAATTTAGAATCTATCTTAAGGAAAAATACAATGTGGCAGTAGCTTACTTATTTGTTGGTTACGTGCCAGGCAATGCCAGTCTTTACCTGTCTTTGCAAAAATGTGGCTATATTCTTATTTTTAAACCAACGATGGAATTACCTGACGGCCGGGTTAAAGGCAATGTTGATACAGAATTAGTTTTGTATACGATGATTGAATACAAAAATTACAATAAAGCAATTATTGTTACTGGCGATGGTGACTTTTATTGTTTGATCCGGTATTTAAGAGAACAAAACAAATTAGAGACCTTAATAGTCCCTAATATATTTAAGTATTCTGGATTATTAAAGAAAGCGGCTGCCAAAAAATTAGTTTTATGAATGAATTAAGCAAAAAGCTTTCATATATGAAAAGGACCCCATAAGGACAGAACCTTAAAGGGGACTTTTCGTCGTGATCTTATTTACATAATACTCGATTAAAAATATATGTCAAGAGTTGAATTATTAAGGTATAATAGTACTGGTTTAGATCAGCTTGAGAATAACTAAATATCATTTTAATAAACCGCAATATGTCTACTCTAATTTTTGACTTAGAAACTGTTGGCGAGGATTTTGATAGTTTGGACGAAGCCACCCAAAGTTCTTTAACTAATTGGATCAGGAAAGAAGCCAAAGATGAGAATGAATATCAGGCCAATTTAACTGATTTAAAAAATTGGCTGGGGTTTTCACCGCTGACTGGCGAGATCGCGGTAATTGGAATTTTGGACTATGAAAAGAACCAAGGAGCAATTTATTTTCAGGCGCCCGGGCAGAGCTTGGCGGAATTTGAAGAAAATGGATTTAAATTTAAACCGATGACTGAGGCGGAAATGTTGCAAAATTTTTGGCAGGGAGCGGCTAATTACCAAAATTTTGTCAGTTTCAACGGCCGCGGTTTTGATGCGCCTTTTTTAATGATCCGCTCGGCTGTTCACAAAATTAAACCGACCAAAGATTTAATGTCCAACCGTTATTTATCCAGCCAGAAATTCGGCGCGCGGCACATTGATTTATTAGACCAGTTGACTTTTTACGGCGCCGCCAGGAAAAAAGGCAATTTGCATCTTTGGAGCCGGGCGTTTGGCATTGCCAGTCCGAAAGCTTCTGGCATTACCGGCGATGATGTCGGAAAGCTTTTTAAAGAAAAGAAATTTCTAGACATTGCCAAATACAATGTCGGTGATTTACTAGCCACCAGAGCATTATATGAGTATTGGCGGGATTATATTAATTTTGTCTAGTTATCTTTATGAAACAGTCCCAAGCGTTAGCAATAATGAAAACCGGCGTTAATGTTTTTTTAACCGGCCAACCCGGCTCGGGCAAAACCTATGTTATTAATGAATATGTCAGTTACCTGAAATCTTTTGGCATTGAACCGGCAATCACCGCGGCCACCGGCATTGCCGCGACTCACATCGGCGGGCTGACTATTCATTCCTGGTCCGGCATTGGCATCAAAGAAAAATTAAGCAAATCAGACCTAACTAACATTGCCGCCAACAGGCGGGTGGCCAGACGCATTGCCAATGCCAAGGTTTTGATTGTTGACGAAGTATCAATGCTAAAACCACAGACTTTGGAAATGATTGACGCCGTTTGCCGGAAAGTTAAAAAAAATTCCAGCCCGTTTGGCGGTTTGCAAATAATTTTAGTCGGCGATTTTTTTCAGCTGCCGCCGGTTTTAAAGAAGGATGAAGAGGAGGCTGCCACTGATCTTTTTGGTACTGCCAAACAGCGATTTGCTTTTCAGTCGTTTGTTTGGCAAAAAGCCGATTTAAAGGTTTGTTATTTAACTGAGCAATACCGACAGGATGATGGTGATTTTTTAAACGTTTTGCAGGCCATTCGCCAAAACAAATTTTCTGATTCGCATTTGGCTTTGATTAAACTTCAGGTTATAGAATATTTAGCCGCGCCGGCCGGTGCGCCAAAACTTTTTTCTCATAATGCCGATGTTGACCACATTAATGATAAAAAATTAAACGAGCTGCCAGGCAAGGCGATGGATTTTATCATGTCCGGCCGCGGGCCAAAACCGCTGGTGGCGGCTTTGCAGAAAGGCTGTCTGTCACCGGAGGTTTTAAGTTTAAAAAAAGGCGCGGCTGTGATGTTTACCAAAAATGATTCGGGCAATCGGTATGTCAACGGCACGCTCGGCACGGTATTAGGCTTTGACGAGAAAAGCAATTATCCAATTGTTCAAACCAAAGACAGCCGGCAGATTGAAGTTTTACCGGCAGACTGGACCGCCGAAGAAAACGGCATCCCGCGCGCCAAAATCAGCCAGCTGCCTTTGCGGCTGGCCTGGTCGATTACCATTCACAAAAGCCAAGGCATGAGTTTGGATCAGGCCGTAATTGATTTGAGCAAGGTTTTTGAAGCCGGCCAAGGCTACGTGGCGCTGTCGCGGGTGCGGCGGCTTTCCGGACTTTTTTTGCTTGGGTATAATCGCCGCGCTTTTGAAGTTGATAAGCAGGTTTTAGAAAAAGACAAAGATTTTTTGGATTTATCGTTTAAGACTCAAGCCGAGCTGGCTGAAGTTTTACCGGCAGAAATTGAAAAACAACAGCGCGATTTTATCATTGCCTGCGGCGGTGATCTGAACGCCCGCCCTTCGCACCGTCGCGTAAAGATTAAAACCGATACTAAAATGGAAACTTTAACGCTTTGGCGCGCTGGCAAGGATATCGCGGCCATTGCCAAACAGCGCGGCTTAACCCAAGGCACAATTTTAAATCACTTGGAAAAGCTGGCGGCAAAAAATCTGGTAGAGAAGGCGGATCTGAATCGGATACTTTCAATGCCATTGCAAAAATCTCTGGCCGAAATAGCAGCAGCTTTTAATGAACTGGGGTTTGAGCGGCTTTCGCCGGTTTTTGAAAAACTAGGCGGCCGGTTTTCTTACGATGAGCTGAGGCTTTGCCGGTTGGTTTTAGCACCGGCCGAACCAGATGAGTCTGCTTCGACTCTTAATGGACGAGTCGAGCCAGAAGAGCTGACTTTTTAAAATAACTGCTATTGACACGGTTTTTAGGAGTGATAAAATGAGAATAGAATCAAAGAGTTTCAATATAGCGCCCCAAGCGCTTTATTTTTTACCAAAAAAGTATGAAAAAACTAACCCAAAAACTCGCAATTATTGCCCTTTTAGCTGGCTTAAGCCTGGCTGTTTCGGCGTGCCTGAAAAAGCCGAATCCGGTAGTTAATCAGAACCAGAATGTAAATCAAAATACGAATCAGCCGATAGATCAAAATGTAAATACCAACACTGCCACAACTACTAAAGCAATAGACACGAGTAACTGGAAAACTTATTGGAATGAGGAATATGGGTTTGAGTTTAAGTATCCCCCTCGTTGGGAATTATATGCTGGGGGATCAATTATTCAACTCGCTTCTCGTTATGAACCTAGCGGCAATAGTGTATTTGTCCCGGAAGATGAAATTTATATGGAATTTCATTTTCTTTTAGCTGATGATAATGATCTTGGTCATGCCGGCCAAAACAATAAGCAATGGTGTGATACAGATTTAATATTATATTCTGATGCAATTTGGAATGATAAATATAATAATTTGAACATTTTAGATAAAGGATTTGAGGATATTAATGGTGAAAAGGTTTTTTCAATTAATTATATTATGGATAACGATAAAAGATTTATCAAAAAAAATCTTTGTTTAATGAATAATGATAAAATAGTTTTTGTATTAGCAGAGCATTTGGATTCAAATAGTAGGTTTTTGCCAACTTATTACGAAATTTTATCCAGTTTTAAGTTTTTATCGACGAAGTAAAATTAAAATTCTAAGACCATAATCAACATAGCGCCAGAGATCTCCTTAAAGAGATTAAGTTCTATGTTGATTTTTTTAAGGAGCTTTCTGTAAAAGCTCCCTTTTCTACGATGTGAGTAGAAGAGAAATACCATAGACCTTTGACAATATGGAGGTATCGAGAAATGAGAACGATATTTTGTGTGGTTATGTTTGTGGCGACAGTGGCGTCAGGTCAGTGCCCGAACGACTGTGGTCCGGACTACGGACGCGAAATTGGCTCTTTCATGGGAGTCACCGCGTATTCTAATGGTGACTGCACCGAGAAGCCTTGTACGGCCAGCCAAGCGGAATACCAGTGTGTTAACTTGGCCAAGAGATTCGCTGCCGCGTACCATAAGGTGATTGACTACGAAGTCGGATGTGCAGCCAATATGTGGTTGCGGTTGCCGGAGAGGTTGGGTTACCATGCTGTTTCCAACGATAGCAGTGTGGTACCGCCCCAGATTGGCGACTTTATCATTTGGTGGAATAACGGTTGGACATCCTGCGATAGTGGTTCTGGCCACGTCGGTATTGTTTCACGGGTGATGAGGGATGGAATTGAGGTGTTTGAACAAAACATCAATAATTCCACCAAGCCATTCCGTCTGTTGCCAATGAGTCAGAACGCTGATGGCACTTGGAAAGTAGAGCCGGGAGAACGACTTAGTACTAACTACTTCGTCAAAGGCTGGTTACACTATCCTGGTTTTTCGGTCATTGGTCGGTTTGCTGATGGTCAAGCGATTGATCGACAAATCAATAACTGCTACAACCGCCACGGTGGTTTGGATGGCGTAGGTTGGCCAATCGATGACGGTGACGGAATCTTTGTCCATAACTGGGCTCCGTTCCGCTACCTCTGCCAGAACTTCCGCAACGCCCGAGGTGAAGAGTCGATCATCATCTATGATCCGCTTTTTGGCAGTCAGGCCTACCTGATCCCCGGCAAGTATTGGGAGTTCTACCGCTACGGTCGTTGGGACAACACTCGCGGTTGCCAGCGCTATGGTCCGGATATGCCGATGGACGATGGAACAGTGTTAGGCTGTCCGACCAGTGACTTCATTAACGGCCAGCAGTGTTTCCAAAACGGGTACTGCAAATCAGGCAGCGTAGAACTTCACCGTCTGGACGGTACACTGGTTGAAGTGTTTGAGCCAACCGGTGAATTCAGTGCCCTAACTCTGACCGGCAAACCGATGTCAGAAAACCACAACACTATTTGGATTGAAGGTGGTCCAACATGCGACTACTACGCCGTGTTTGCCAACGGCACTGAAATCGGCCAGACCACACTTCGGGAATTCACTGAAGCAGGCCTACCAACAGGCAGCACACGGCAATATCAAGTCTTTGCCATGTCCAATAGTACTGGCGCGCTTGATGTCTCCAATATCGTGACCATTACTGGCCCGGGAAATCCCGGCAGCTTTACCCTGCAAGGTACTGCTGATGGCTACAACTCGGCGTTCCTCCAGTGGCAAAACACGGCCTACCCGTATGCGCCATTTCTCTGGCTGTTTCGTGACGGGGTAAAGATTGCCAAACTGGTCAGTGGCTTTACTCAGTGGACTGATTATCCATTGGAGCCAAGCCATAGCTGCACCTATCAGCTGGCAGCAGTTACGGCCAGCGAGCTGGTTTTTGGTTGGAGCAACGAGGTGACAGTGACAACCGAAGCTACACCCCCGCCCCCGCCAACACCGGCACCCACGCCAACAACGTTGCGGATCAATCTGACGCAAACTACTTGGCAGTATGCCACGGACGGCTGGGCCACGGCTCAAGTGTTTGACCAGTACGGCAATGAGATGACTGGGGTGCAAGTGCTTTTCATTTCGTCTAGCCCAAGTGTCTTTGTCATCTCCGGTGACAATGGCTACATCATTGCCAATAACATCGGTACGGCAGAAACATGGATTGAGCTTTACGACGACCGGTCGATTCAGTCAGAGAGAGTGACCGTGACTGTCGTGGAAAAGCTGCCTGACCCCGAACCACCGCCTCAACCGCCTTTTCCCGAAGCGCCGCTTAGGCTGGTCGCTGGGTTAACCGAGGATAGCACTGGGCCGTATTTGCCCTATGTTTGTCCCAGGATAACTTACACCGTGGAAAATCCGACTGACCAAGTGGTGACCTACCAAGGCCCGTCGCTTTTCCCCTACCGGTTGCCCGAAAACGTCTGGGTTGATTTCTCCAGCTACATGTCGACGCCCGTAACTTTACAACCGGGTCAGACGAAAAGCGGCAGTGTCGGCAGCAGCTACGTCTCGACTGAACCCGGTGACTACTATCTGGTTGCCTGCGTTCGGATTAACGACGTTTGGCACGTCATCAATCAGGCGGCTGAAGGTTGCCAAGTCAAAGTCGGTTTCAAGGTTATTAACGAAGCCGATCTAAAAGCCCAGTTGAAGTTTGTATCACTTGAACTGGCAACAGCCGAAGTTCATACTGGTGATCCTCTTTGCATTCAGGTTGGGATCATTAATGATGGCGACGTGAACATCAATACGCCGTTTGTGCTGACGGTCGGCATTGCCGGCCAGAGCAGTCAAGCCATTGAGATCGACGGCTTGTCTCACGGCGGAGTGTATTACCACACCTTCAACCTCGGGATACAGGCCGAAGGCAGCTATAAGGTGGATGCTTATGTTGATTCAACCGGGGTTATTGCTGAGTATAACGAAGGTGATAACTCTGAATCGACAATCATCCAAGCTTTGCCGCCGCCGGCTCAACCTAACCTGACACTTGCAAACCTTTCAGTCAGCCCGGCTGAACTGCGAGTTGGCGGAACAGCCACGGTTTCGGGTGTAATGTCTAACAGTGGCAATGAGGCCTCTGGCGTCTGCCAACTGGCCATCAGTTTCAGCGGGCAGACAGCAACTGTTGACCTGCCGGCGATTCCCGCGGGTGGCAGTGTGCCTTTCAGTGTCAATTTCAATCTGACAGCTGAAGGGACACAGACGGTGACTGCGGTCGTTGACAGTGGCAATGTTGTGGCCGAAAGCAACGAAGGCGACAACTCCGCAAGCGCTTCAGTGACAGTCCTGCCACCGCGGCGAGCTGACTGCGTCATCATGAACTGTTCAGTCGATCCTCTTGATCCCTGGACTGGTGATCCGATCAAGGTAACTATTGTGGCAGGAAATATTGGTCCGGTTGATGCGCCAGCTTTCAATGTTGGCTTGACCTGGAACAATTTTTTCCTGAAGCAACGCCTGCCGGCCCTGGCTTCTGGCCAGACAGCGGAAGTGATTTTTGATCTGGATCATTGTGACAGCTCCGGGATTTTCACTTGGCGCGCTTATGCTGACTGTGACAGCGAGGTGAGCGAGGAGGATGAAAGCAACAATGAAGGAGGCGTTACCTTTGAGGTGATTTCGCCTTTGGAGTTGGTTCCAATTCCTCAGCTCACCATCATTGGCAGTGAAGAATACAGCACCTCCAGTGGTAACTGGACCCGCTATCTCTTGTCAATCAGTAACTGGGCTGAATATCCTGACCGGATTTTCAGTTCAGCCTACTGTGTGACTTGCGGCCTTAACACCAGTGCCGCTCGAACCTGGGTTGAGATCTATGAGGCAAAACCAGACGGCAGTCGACGTCGGATCTACGGCTTCTGTGCTCTTGGTAAAGCCTCTGACCTGACCAGGATTTGGTTTGCTGTGCCCTTAGGCCAAGCGCCACCACCCCAAGTGTTCATTATCCTGCAGGATAAAGTTGATGGTACGGTGCTGGAGTCGAATATTACTACTATTCCAACACCTATTATCGACGCCTGGGATCCGGCTGACGGGATTGTCTCCAGCGCCACAGTGCTAAACAACCCGACCACTGCAGAGCAGAACCATGGACCACATACGCTTTCCAATATGGATCGCTACGACTGGTTCAGGGTGTATCTGGTAAGCGGCCGTCGCTACAATTTCAACACAACTGGCGGGACCGGTAATGATTACGCCGAGTTGTACTCCAATGCAACGGGTACCACTCGCGTCGCTTACAATGACGACAGTGGTGGTAACCTGCAGTTCAGTTTTACCTATGCGCCGACAGTCAGCGGCTGGTATTACCTCCGTATCCGGGCCTCCTCAGTAGGTAGTAATTGTAGCTACTCGCTGAAGTACCGGGATTTGGCCGTCATACCGCCACCGCCTGCCAATGATGCTTGGGATCCGGCTGACAACATTGTTTCCGGTTCCACAGTGTTGAATAACCCGACGGCTACGGAACAGGCCCACGGACCCCACACCTTGTCGAGCGCCGATCGCTACGACTGGTTCAGAGTGTATCTGGTAAGCGGCCGCCGCTACAATTTCAACACAACTGGCGGCATTGGCGATGACTACGGTGAGCTGTACTCCAATTCTGCCGGCACTGTCCGCGTTGCCTACAACGATGACAGCGGTGGTAATCTTCAGTTCAGCTTCACCTATAAACCAAACAGTACCGGCTGGTATTACCTCCGCATCCGGGCCTACTCCGTGGGCAGCAGTTGCAGCTACTCGCTGAAGTACCGGGATCTGGGGCCGTAAACAAGCTAGATGCACCTTGTGATCAAACCTAAACCCTCTTTTTTGCCTGACAGCAGGAAAGGGGGCTTTTTTCTTTGTTAACTACGGGAAAGTAGGTTAACATATGTTAATCAGAAGGACTTTGGTTAACATAGGTATTTGGTTATGTAAAACAGCGGGTTTTGTGGTATAATTAAAATTAGGTTGGACTTATTTTTATTGGTGAATCTAAGATTACATGATTAAAATGAGGTTTTAAAAATTTATGTACTGGACAAATATTGGATTAATTATTGTCGCCGGACTCAATATCGGTTTAGCACTTTTGGTCTGGCTAAGGAATCCAAAAAATAAAATTAATATCACTTTTGCCATAACGGTTTTTTTGGTAGGTACTTGGACGCTGGGCATGGCGCTTTTTCGGGAAGCGCAAACCGTGCAGACAGCCTGGATTTGGACCTGGGTACAAAATGGGTCAGGAGCAATGTTAGTAATTCCTTTCTTTTTTCTTTCCATTTATTTTCCTTATCAAAGTAAAATTTTAAAATCTTGGCAGGTTTTGTTAATCGGAATAAGTATTGTTGTTATGATTCTAGTAACAATAATACCGGGCATCTGGGTTAAAGAAATTATCTTAAGGCCCTCAAATAATACTTACTTATTGGGTCGGCTGGGCATTACATACTTTAATATTCATTTCTATTTTTATGTTATTCTGGCTTTTTATACTTTATTCCAGAAATACAAAATAAGTCAGGGATTTATCAGAACGCAATTGACTTATATGATGACTGCTGCGGCAATAATTGGAATTTTTGCCTCATTTTTTGCCGCTTTGGCCCCTTTATTTTTTTTGCAACTCGGACCATATTGGTTAGGACCATATTTTTCTTTACCAATGATAATTCTTTTGGTCAGGTTTATTTATAAGAAGGATTAAGTTATATGTTGGATGCAGAATTCTGGCAGCAGTATTTTAAAACCTACGATATCTTGAACATTGTTATTCCTTACCAAGAATTAATGGAAGAACTGATCAAAGAATCTGTAGTTAATAAAGGAGATTTAGTCTTAGATGCTGGGGCTGGAACAGGCAATTTAGCAGTAAGATTAAAACAAAGAGGGGCGAATGTGGTCGCCTTAGATAATAGCGAAGAAGGTTTAAGGCAACTTAGAGTAAAAGATCAAGAAATTGGAATTATATTTCATGACTTAGCTAAGCCTTTGTCATTTTCAGATGATTATTTTGATAAGATAGTTTCAAACAATGTTATTTATACTTTAGCCCCTGGAGATAGAGATAAAGTCTTTAAGGAGTTTTACAGAATTTTAAAACCAGGTGGAAAAATTGTTATCTCAAATGTCCGAGAAGGTTGGAACCCAGTGAATATTTATAAAGATCATTTTAAAAAAGATATTAAAAAGATAGGTTTTTGGTGTTTAATTTTAAAAGTTTTTAAAATGATCGTTCCTACCGTTAAGATGTTTTACTACAATTCTAAGATCAAAAAAAATGAAGGAGCGGGTCATTTAATGAAGGATAATGAACAAAAAGAATTGCTCATTCGTAATGGTTTCGTCGAAGTTTCAGAGAATAAATTAGTCTATGCCGGTCAGGCAATATTAAATTCAGCGATAAAGCCAAGAGATTATGAAAGTATTAAACGAGATCAGCTTAAGAATAAATAAGAATGAAAAGACAATTTATTTTGGCATGCCAGATCATAATGAGGAGCTGGTTGAGATGTATAAATTTAGATATAGGATTTATTTAGAACGTAGCTATATTATTAGAAATCAAGAAGAGAAAGAAGTTGATGACTATGATGATGGCCGGAGTGTTTATTTTATAGCTAAAATTGATGATAGGATTATTGGTACCGTGAGATTAATCCGAGATGAATATTTGCCGACAGAGAAAGATTGTTTTCAATTCCAAGAGCCATTAGAAATTTCCAAAATTCCTAGAAATAAAAGGGCTGAACTCGGTCGATTAATCGTGGAGCGCTATGATGAAAAATCGTTTTTACCTCGACATTTAGTTTTATTAGGATTGACATATACTGTAATGAATTATGCTTTAGAAAATAATATATATGGTGGTTACTCGTTTATCAAAGATTCTTTAAGGCTGAAGCTTGAAAAATTAAAATTTCCTTTTCATTTTATTAAAGATTTCAAACAAGTTTATTGTAAGAGTGTGCTGAGCAATTATTTTAAGGATAATAAAGATCCAGTTTGGCCGATTTATTATTTATCTGAAGAGGTAGTGCCATATTGTAATAAAATTTTTAATAATCAATTGTTTTTCAAGAGAGGAAATTCTGGGAGATTAATATTTAGAAATCAATTTATTTTTAAAGTTTTTCAGAAATTGAATGCATTATAGCAATATAATTTTATTAGTTGTAGGAGTAATAAATTTATTTTTGTCTTTTTTTGTTTATATAAGAAATAAGAAAAGCAAGTCTAATATTCTTTTTGCTATTACCATTCTTGGTATTGCGGCTTGGTGCTTTGGTATAGCTTTTTTTAGGATGGCCACACTTGCAACAGTTTATTTTTGGGGACAATTTGTATATTTTGCAGTCAATTTTACAATTGTCTTCTTTTTATATTTTTCTTTTGTTTTCCCTAAAGGTGAATTTCCCAAGAGCAAACTAATTAAACTAATTTTATTTTTACCTCCAATTATAATATGGACTATTTCTTTAATTCCCCATTCTATTATTGCTGATGCGGTTGTACATAGTAATGGTGAGATAGATGCTAGAGTGGGATGGGGATATTACATTCATTCAGTTGTTACCTTTATATTCATGGCTTGGGCGTTTGCTAATTTAGTTACAAAATTTTTAAAATCTTCGGGCACTTCACGTTTACAATTATGGTATTTGTTTTTGGGGACAATAGCCTCGACAATTATTGCCGTAATCACTAATTTAATTCTGTTCTTTTTTACCACGAAATATAATTGGGTAGGTCCAACTGGAACAATTATAATGGTAGTTTTTGTGGCTTATGCCATTACCCGTTATCGTTTAATGGATATTCGTTTGGTTGTTTTCCGTTCTCTAGCTTTTGGTTTTTTTGTTCTGGTTATTACTATCACCTTTGCCATTATTTCTGGCGTAATCGCCACTTTTTTTCAGGACATTCTTGGCTTTAAATCAAATCTAATCTCTGGTTTGATTGTTGGAATTTTAGTTTCTGTTACTTATCAGCCATTGCGCCGGTCTATTGAAGGAATCACTGACCGCTTTCTTTATAAAAAGTCATATAACCCTGATATTTTGTTGGCCCAGATTGCCGAAGTTACTTCTTCAATTTTGGATTTACATAATCTTTTGGCTTCTATTGCCAAAACTTTGGTTGAGTCCTTACACTGTGAAAAAATCGGGGTTGTGCTTTTGAATAAAAAAAACAAGTTGGAAATTTTTTATCAGGAAGGTTTCGTGCCGCTGGAAGCCGAAAAATTGGCTAATTATCCCAATGTCGTTAAAATTTTAAACCAGGAATTAAAGAATATTAAAGGTATTTTAGTTATTGATGAAATGAAAACGCGGTATGAGAATGGCGAATTCCAGCCGGTTGATGCCAAATTGCTTTTGTCGCTTTATCAAAACGATATTGCCTTGATTATTCCTCTGTATGTCAAAGAGCAGCTAATCGGGATAATTGCCTTTGGTACGAAAAAATCCGGTGATCCCTATAACCGTCAGGATTTAAATGTCTTAAAACTTATTTCTGGTCAAGCGGGTATTGCTATTGAAAACGCCCGGCTTTATGATGAGTTGAAAGATTTCAATGTTAAATTGGAGGAAGAAGTCCGGCGTAAAACTGCCCAGTTGCGCAGAGCTAATCAGGAGCTGCGCCAGCTGGATCAGGCCAAGTCTGAATTTATTTCCATTGCTTCGCATCAGCTGCGCACGCCTTTGACTGTGATTAAAGGTTATATCTCGATGATGCGTGAAGGATCTTTTGGTCCGGTTTCGCCGACCATCATGGCGAATTTAGAAAAAGTTTATGCTTCCAACGAACGGCTGATTGGACTGGTGGAAAATCTGCTTGATATTTCGCGGATTGAATCAGGCCGGCAGGAATTTGACTGGAAAAAAGTTCGCCTGGAAGATATTGCCCAGACTGTAGTTGATAATTTGAAGAATACCGCTACAGCCAAAAATCTAACATTATTATTTAATAAACCAAAAGTTCCCACTCCCGAAATCACCGCTGATCCCAATAAGATTCATGAAGTGATGATGAATTTTGTTGATAATGCCATTAAATATACGGAAAAAGGTGAAATTATCGTTTCATTTTTGCATGAACCCCAAAAAGATTTGATTACTTTTTGCGTTAAAGATACCGGCCGCGGCGTGGAAAAAAACATGGTGCCTTTATTGTTCCGCAAATTTTCCCGGGGTAAAGGCAGCTTCCGAGTTCATACCGAAGGCGTGGGGTTGGGGCTTTACGTAGCGAAAATGATTATTGATGCTCATCGGGGCAGGATTTGGGTGGAAAGCGAAGGCGCCGACAAAGGTTCCAAGTTCTGTTTTTCGCTGTCAACTAAAGCTGGGCTTAATGAATTGTCTTCGGCTCAGCCAGAAAAGAAATTTGGCCAAAGTGTGCCGGCCAAAAAGTTGGTTACAAAATAGTTTATTATGCCAGCTGAATACGTCATAAAAAATGGGCGATTAATCCCTTCATCGGAAGCTTCTGTCAGTGTTTATAATAAAGCACTGTTTTTTGACTTTGCCGTTTATTCCAATATCAAAGTTGTGGCCAAGAAGATGTTTTGGCCGGAATTGGAAATCGAAAAGCTTTTTGCCTCAGCCCGGCTTATTGGTCTGAAACACCCATTTAAAACTAAAACTGTAGTGAACTGGGCTGAAGAATTAATTAAAAAAAATAAATTAGAAAATGCCTTGATTCGGGTTTTACTGATTGGTCCGGAAACCAAAACCGAGCCGATTTTATTTTTATTTCCAGTGGGCCTGACTTTTTACCCGAATAATTTTTACCAAAAAGGCGTTAAAGTTATTACTTATGCTGGGGAGCGGTTTTTGCCCATGGCTAAAACCAAAAATTTATTAATGCAGTATTTGGCTTATGGCCAGGCCGTTGAAAATGGTGCCCTCGACGCTTTATTGATTGACCCATCTGGCAATATCTGCGGCGGCACGCGAAGCAGTTTTTTTGTTATCAAAGGTAATACTTTAATTTCTTCGCCAGACGAAAAAGTTTTAGAAGGAGTGACCCAAAAAATCATTTTAGAAATTGCGCCAAAAATTATGAAAGTAAAAATTGCCGATATTGCTTTGGCTAAAATTAAAGACTATGATGAATATTTTTTAACCGCCACAACTTTGAATGTGATGCCCGTCAGACAAATTGATGAACTGGTGGTAGCAAGTGGTGTTGGCCAAAAAACCAAAGCCCTGATGCGGTTATTCAAGGAATATTGCGCGGGTAAAATGGTTTAAATTTTTAATTAATTTTATCTTAATTAGCTTTCGTCCAGGCGGGGGCTATTTTTGTAACCAAAATTAACAGCAATTTAAAATTTTAAAAAGACAGGCGCTCTTGGCAGCGGAGCGCCTGTTATCCGGTTCGACGCAGCAACACAGTTATTGTTTCTTTGGCAATGTCGCCCTAGACTCGGACTGCGGAGCTTGGATGTTGGGAAACTTTCCGCGGTGCGGGTACAGGGACAAATATCGACTCAGAGCCGAAGGTAATGGCAACTCGGCCATTGGTCGACAAAGTGACGCCATGTACATCATAGAAGCCCGGATTCTCCGGGAGTCGCCTTTTGGGCACTTTGTCCAGGCCGACAAAGACGACCTCACTTTCTGCCGGTACCGGCGTGCCATCTCCGGGCGTGAAGGTTTCGCGCGGGCGAAAATCCGCCTCACAGAGAAACATCGCGCCGGCCACTGCTTCGCGGTCGACATGACGTCGGCCTTGCATGACTTGGACGCACTTTAGGGTGCCACTGGCTTCAGCGCCATGACTCAGTGCTCCCTCGTTGATGGCAACCACAAATGCATCCGGTTGCTGTTTTACTGCGAGTTGGTGCATACTTCTCCCTCCATGGGTTGTTCCCAGCTGCTGCGTCAAGGGATAAATTCAATTTTTACATATTTTAGGCATGCCGTCAATATAATTAGGGATTGACAAAAAAGCAAAAATTTGCCAATATTGAGTTGTTCCTAGTGAAGGAGACAACAAGGAAAGGATAGGAGGGCGTTTACCATGATGGATGCGATTCGAATAGACGGAGCAGTCGAACTGTTGTCGCAGTCGACATACCACGGCCAGGTAGGAGCCTTGGCCCCTACCGCAGTGAAGCAGGCAGGAGACGGAGTCTTGGTGGTCAGAGGTGGCGGCTTTGTTCTCGCCATCTTCGAGCTGAGCCAAGTGGTCCCTACCGCCAAGGCGAAGAAGAGCTGGCGACCAGAAGTGTTGCAGCCGCCCGGGTGGGCCAAAGACGGATTCGGATTTTTGCCGACCAATCTGCCGTTATCGGTGGATTTTGAGACGCTGATCCGACACCTGAACGAGAATCTGGTTTCTCCCAAAGGCCAGGTACTCCGGTGGTTTAGCGCGCTGAAGGAAGTGGCTCTGCTCCAGGTTGGCTCAGCGTTCCAGTCAGCCGCGGCTGCGCCTACGGTCGCGATGGCCAGTGCCCCGGTGAAGGCCGGAAGCCCGCCGCCGCCAATGGTTGCGTCTGCTTTGGACACTCCGCCGCCGGCACATGCTGGTGACCCAACCGTGAAGGCCAGGGCTGGTTCAGGAGGACCGACGTTGCCGCCGTTGCGATCACAAGGGAAGGATCCGACGCGGGCTGAAGTCTGACTTTCGCCCCACGTCCTAACCAAGTTTTGCCAAGTCTCTTGGCAGCCCAGTGCACCCTGTTGCCCTGGGTTTTTCTTTTTGGGTTTATTTGATATAATAGATTAATGAAAATTAAAGCCGGAGCAATTCTTATCTTTTTCAGCCTAACAATTTTAGGCAATTTTTTGTTTGTACCACCCGCAGCCGCGGCTTTGGAACTGGTCAAATCAAAAGATTTTGGTACGGTGTATTATTTGGATAGCCAAGGCCTGCGTCATCCTTTTCCTAACGAGACTACTTACAAAAGTTGGTATGGATCAGATTTTTCCAGAATTGTCACCGTCAGTAATGATTTTTTGTATAATTATCCTTTGGGAAAAAATATTACAATTCGACCCGGGACTTATTTAGTCAAAGTCCGGACTGCGCCGCAAGTTTATGCCGTGGAGCAGGGCGGGGTTTTACGCGAAATTCAAGATGAATATATTGCCGAAGCAATTTATGGTCAGGCTTGGCCCAAGCGGGTCGTGGATATCCCCGATGTTTTTTTTGAAAATTATCAAATCGGCGAACCTTTAATTCACGATTATCAAACACCAGACAGTATTTTGTATCAAGATTCAGTTTCCAAAAAATATTACTATAGAAATAACGGGATCCTTCAGCCCTTTGAATCAGTTGGGGCGGTTTTGGCCAACCGTTTTGATTTGTCTTTTGCCCTCAGCCGCAGCCGTGATTTTTCCATCCGGACCCGGCCAATCACTGAATTGAATAAAAATGTTTTTAATCCGGTGGCCGAGCCAATTACTGATAAGCGGGATTGTGAAAACAAAAAATTAAAAGCTGCTGTTATTTTTTTGGCCTCAGAAAAATATAACGGCCCGGAAATTGAAACGCTCCAAACGATTAAAGACGCTATTTCTGGCCGCTTTACCTGGGTTACTGATGGACTGGCGGAAATCAGTTTTAATTATCCCACTTCCGTTGTTATCGATGACGGCTATTTGATTCAGCAAAGAAATGATGGCACGATAGAAGTCAAAAATGAAGTGATCAATACTTTTTATGATAATAATCCTGATATTTTTGATTTTATTTTCGTCTTCACTAATTTCAAAATCCCTACAGAAAACACCAATGAGATTGCCCATTTTATTACAGTGACCAATCGAGTTGAAGGTTTAAACAAAGCGATCGCTGACCGCTCCGAAGTTTATGGCTCAACTGGCAAACTCAAAGGGATAATTATGATGGGTAATATCAATAAGTATCATCCCGAAACTCAAGATGGTTTAGACGAAGCTTTAAATGTTATTATGCACGAAATTTTACACAACTGGGCAGCCTACATTGAATTTACTGATGAAACCGGACAAAAAAGCCAAGCTTTGCTGCGCAATGATGACTATTCTCACTGGAGTAACTATGCTGGTTTTATTTCACCGCTTGGCGGTTTTGGCTGGCTTGATAATAATGACGGGACTTTTACTAACGGCCTGACCAAAATGGCCAACACTAATTTGCGCAAATATTCTAAACTTGATTTATATTTAATGGGTTTGATCCCTAAGCAACTGATGACTGAACCGATTATGTATTTGGAACCAAAAGGGCCAGGGGCAACGGGTAATATAATTGAAGCGACTACCAAGTATGTGACAATTGATCAAATTATTGCTGCCAGCGGCCAGATTAAATGTAGCCTTGATTAGAATTTTATACTAAAATTACAATTTCATGTCCCATAACTATCAGAAAATATTAGATTTTATGGTTGGAGCCGGGAAGGATCTAATAAAGAAATCTGGTAATATTAAGGATATTGGAGTGACAAAAAGATTTTTGACTGAGGAAGATTTAAAAATCGAAAGAGGTATTAATGCCATCCTTAAAACTTTTGGTAATCAGCATGCTATTTTTGCCGAAGAGGAAAATGATTTAGTTAAAGAAGCGGATGATTTATGGGTTGTGGACCCGATAAGCGGCACGGAGTCATTTATTAATGGTACTGATCTTTATACGATTGTGGTTTCCCATGTTCATAATGGCATTGCCCAATTTGCGGCAGTTTATTATCCAGCTAAAGATGAACTTTTTACTGCTTATCTGGGTCAAGGGGCAAAAGTAAATGGACAATTAATTAGGATAAAAAATGACAATTCGGAAGTGATAAAAGTTGAGTTAAGAATATCAAAACATTGGAAGGATAAGGCACAAGAAGACAAGGTAATGCAATTACTTTTTCCGTACAAAGTTAGCCAATACAACCATTCAAAATCAATGGCTTTAAGCTATTGTGAATTAGCTAGCGGAAGATATGATGGGGTTATATCCATGACCAGGGATTGTTTTCCGGAATTCGCCGGCGCGTTGATCATCAGAGAAGCTGGTGGTAAATTTACTAATATAGATGGAGAGTCCAATTTTAATCTTGCGGATAGAATATTTGTAGGTGGGAATGAAAAAATATATCAAGAATTATTGCCTTTGGTCAAACAAGTATTAAGAGAAGAAGCGATTTAATATTTGATAAATAATATAGATTTGACAAAAAAATTTATTTGTGGTATACTGATAATAATGAAGGTAGAGAAAGTGCTACCTTTTTTGTTTTAGCGGTCCTAGCCAAAATAAAAACAAAAATGAAAAATTACTGCCCAAAAACCCTTTTTGCTATTTTTGTCGCTTTTATTGTATTGGCGGCTTTTTTTATTTTTTCTGACCAAAGTTTAGCCGCCGAAATTATTGATTCGGATAATGACGGTTTAAGTGACCAAGACGAGATTAACCTTTTTAAAACTGACCCGAATAACCCTGACACTGATGGTGATGGCTATAACGATTATACAGAAATTTATAATGGCTATTCGCCCCGTCAGGCTGAGCCGGTTAAATTATCCAGCCTTGATTCGGACAATGACGGCGCACCAGACAGCTGGGAAATCAGATTAGGTTTAGATTTATTAAATCCTGATACTGACTCCGATGGTTATAATGACGGTTTGGAGATTGCTTCTGATTATGATCCTAAAGTTGCCGAAGCGAAAAAATTAGCCAAAGAAATTAAAGTTGATTTAAAAACCCAAACTCTGGCATATTATTTCAATAATATTGAACTGGAGAATTTTTTGATTTCTTCCGGTGTTAAGGCCATGCCGACGCCAACTGGCGAATTTAGTGTTTTGGATAAAGTTCCTTCAAAGAACTATGGCGGCACGGGCTTCAATTTCACTTACCCTAATACCAAATGGAACCTTCATTTTACTACCGGCACTTGGCGTTATTATATTCATGGTGCTTATTGGCATAATAAATTTGGTCGACCAATGAGCCATGGTTGTATTAATGTCCCTTACCCGCAGATGGAGCGGCTCTATGGTTTTGCCAGCGTCGGGACAAAAGTCGAAATTAGCTGATCAGTGCAATACTTGATTAAGTAGGGCGGTAGATTGGTAGAACAGTAGGATAATTCTACCGATTTACCGTTCTACCAATCTACTTTATTTTGCATCCAATTTCATTTCTAAATATCTCGCCTTATTAATCAAATTGTGTTAAAATAATAATAATGATTAAGGAAAATAATTTAATTTTCAGTCAGGCCGAACAGCGGGTTCGTGAAGAAATTTTGGCTTTGATTAAACAGGGTTTAAGTCAGGAAATTGATCCGGATTTAATTCCGTTTGATTATCCGCCGGAAAGCAAAATGGGGGACTATTCAGTACCTTGTTTTTTATTGGCCAAAAAACTTCGTCAGAAGCCGGGGGAAATTGCCAGTCGTTTAGCCGGCCTTATCAAGCCAACGGAATTGATTTTTGATATTAAATTCAGCGGGCCTTATCTTAACTTTTTTGTTAACCAGTCAAATTTCAGCAAATTGGTTTTGACCGAAGTTTCTAAAGCTAAAGAAAAATACGGCAGTTCAAAAATTGGTAAAGGCAAAAAAGTCATGGTTGAATATTTTTCACCCAATACCAACAAGCCCTTAACGATTGGCCACGTGAGAAATATTTGTTTGGGTGCCAGTATTGCTAAACTACTCAAGTTTACCGGCCACAAAGTAATTGAATCAACTTTATATAATGACCGGGGCGCGGCAATTGCCAAAGCAATTTTAGGTTATCAAAAGTGGGGCTTGGGTCAAACACCCAAAGAAGCCGGCTTAAAACCCGATCATTTGGTGGGGAATTTCTATACCCAGTTTTACCGGGCGGAAAAAACCGACAAAAACCTAGAAGCTGAAGCAAAAAAGATTTTGCAGGCCTGGGAAGAAGACAAAAAAGAAGTCCGCCAAACTTGGCAGCAATTGACCGGCTGGGTGCTTGAAGGTTTCAAGGAAACCCTGAACAAATTAGGGGTCAAGGGATTCAATGAAGAATATTATGAAAGTGAATATTATAATCAGGGCAAAGAAGTGGTGGAAAAAGGTTTGAAAAAGGGAGTTTTCGTCAAAAATCAGGAGGGGGTAGTTTTGGCTCCTTTAGAAAAATTTGGTTTGCCTGATAAAATTGTTTTACGGCCGGACGACACCAGTCTTTATATCACTCAAGATTTATATTTGGCTTATCTTAAAAATAAACACAATCTTAATTCCTCAGTTTATGTGGTTGGTGCCGAACAGGATTTATATTTTAAGCAACTTTTTAAAATTTTAGAGCTTTTGGGTTTTGAAAATGCCAAAGATTATTATCATCTTTCTTACGGCATGATTCGTCTGGCTTCCGGCAAGATTAAATCTCGCGAAGGCTTAATTAAAGGGACCGGCGCTGATGAATTAATTGCCGAGCTGGAAGATTTGGCTAAATTGGAAGTTAAGAAAAGAAATGATTTATCTGAAGAAGAAATTAATAAGCGGGCAGAACAAATTGCGCTGGCGGCTTTAAAATTTTATATTTTGGTCGTTAATCCAAAAACCACCATGGTTTTTGATCCGAAAAAATCTTTGGCTTTTACCGGCCGGACTGGTCCGTATTTGCAATATGTTTTTGCCCGAATTAATAGTATTTTTTCTAAAGCCGGGGTTAAGCCCACTACCCGCGTTGATTTTTCCGTTTTGACTGAACCATTGGAATTTGAATTGGTTAAAATTTTAGCCCGCTTTCCCAAAGTTATTTTTGACTCAGTTAAAAAATATGACCCCGCGGATTTGGCTAATTATCTTTATGATCTGGCCAAAACCTTTAGTTTATTTTATGAAAAGCTGCCGGTTTTAAAAGCAAACACCAAAGTTAAAAAAGCCCGATTGCTTTTAATCAATGATGTCAAAGTTGTCTTAGCCAAAGGTTTGGAACTTTTGGGTATCCCCGCACCCGAAAAAATGTGATCAAATCTTTTGGCCTTTGTATTTTTTGTACCTTTGTGCTTTAATGAAAGTGTATGGCAAAATCAAAAATTAAAATTCTGGTGGTCGAAGATGAATCATTTCTGCTTGAATTATACGAAATGAAGTTGCGGCAGGTCGGCTATGAAGTACTTAAAGCCTCAAATGGTGAAGAGGGAATTTCTCTGGCGCGACTAGAATTGCCCCGCTTGATTTTATTGGACATTTTGATGCCGAAAGTTGATGGCTACGAGATGCTCAAGGAGCTGAAAAGCGACAACAAAACCAAAAATATTCCCGTGATCATTTTTTCTAACCTGTCGCAGAAAGAAGAGATTGAAAAAGGCCTGAAATTAGGAGCTAAAGATTTTATTATCAAAACTAGCATTACGCCAACTGAGCTAGAAGTCAAAGTTAAAGAATATTTAAAGAATATTAAGTAAATCCAGTGAGACCAGCTGGCCAGCTTGATTTACTGGATTCATAAATCTATGTCAAAACCAATCGTTAATCAAGAAACTTGTATTGGCTGCGGTACTTGTGAGTCAATTTGTCCGGCAGTTTTTAAGTTGGACGGCGGGGGCAAAGCCCAAGTCCAAGATGCCGATTATGAGGCAAATAAAAGTGCCATCCAGGAAGCGATTGATTCCTGCCCAGTGACCGCAATTTCCTGGGGTGAGTAAATAAATATTATTTCTGAATGCAGGGATAGAGATTTAGTTCTGTCTCTGCTTTTTGATTAGCTACCTTTAATAGATACAAATTTGTTTTAGAAATCTACTATAGTAGTTACTTCGGATTTTTTAAGATTTTTTAAAAAAAGACCCCCCGAACCGCCGAAGCAGTTCTTGATGGGTGGGGGGTAGCCTGCTAGCTTTCATTTAGCTTTCAGTCCTAAATCTCTTGAACCCCTCCAATAAGGTTCTCTTATCGTCGGGGAACATGTGGATCGGACCAGCGGAGTCAACACCACTGCGGTGTTCTCTCTCTAGTGTTAGGATTGCTTGTGTTTCCTCCTCTGTAATCTCGCAGAGTTTGGCTGCTCCTTCGTGAAGGCTGATATCACTTAACGCCTGATATGGCATCAGAGCGATAAAATGGAACACCCGTTCCTCCGGTGCCGTTTGCCCTTCTAGTGAGATCACACAAGCTTGCTCCACTTGCTGAGCAAATGAATCGCCTAGCTCTTCGCTGATCTCTCGGCGGAGAGCTTCATTAATGTTTTCTGTCCTGCCGTGGGCAGCAGGTTGCCATGCCCCGGCAAAACTCTGGGGTCCTTTTTTCTCAGGATCCCACTCTGCCCTTTGTTGAATGATGGTTATCATGGCACCATCACCCGGCCTTTTGGCAAAGGCAGCAAAGGTAACAGAAGTTCTTACTTGCACACCCGTATCCATGTTTCTTTCCTTGTGTTGATTGTTGCTGGTGGTACTTTAAGAAAGAGTCCTTAGTTAAGGAGAGCAATGAAATATTTTATAATAAGATTTTATTTTTGTCAATATTTATTAAATAAAAAAAGCCGCTCCTGGAAAAACAAAAACCAGGAGCGGTGCGACTGCTCAAGTGCAGTGGTCTAGCGCTATTCGATGACAATTACTAACAGCACTAAAGGCCACAATACAACTATTTTGATCAGTCTAGTAAGTCCAATTCTCCTCCCGTGGTATCGAGAATAGATGAAACAGCCCAAAAGTGCCAGTAATGCGCCGATAATCCATAAGATAACCAGCCATGCCGCTCCTGAGTACACTGTCTCGATGAACCCGCTCTCAACTTCGCCTAGTGGTTGCCGGTATTGATCCATGTTCTTCCTTCCTTCGTTGTAATTCTGTTCCGCTTGGCAAAAGTGAAAAGCCGGACCTAAATCCAGCTTCAAAGAAGCATTATAGCAGTTAGGTGGGATTTGTCAAGAGTTTTTTTGTCTTCTTATTGACTTTTTGTAAAAATCATCCTAAAATATACTTTTATCACTCTTCGCTTTCTTTTAGCCCTAATTTTTCCAATCAGGTTTAAAAGAAGGCATAGAGGATGCCTTTATGGTGGTTAGGATAAGTTCAACCAGTGGGGAGAACGATATGAAGAGAAGATTCAGAAGAGGTGCAATAAAAGCAGTTAACGAACACGTCGAAGTACTTTATGCTGTGGCATTCCGCCTGACCAAAGGCGACACGACACAAGCGGAGGAGTTGGCTGGCAAAACCCTCCACTACGGGTTGCTGCACTTTGGTGAGCCTGAATTCTCGCGCCGGCCTCTCAAGGTCAGGCTGCTGGCGCAGTTGCGTCAGAACTTCATCGATCAGGCAGCCGCCTAGTCGGCCCTTTGAGCTCCCTTGGGAGCGGGGGCACCTTGTGCTTGCACAGATAAGGTGCCCTTATTTTTTTATTTAGCAAATCTCAATTGACTAAATAGCAATTTTTGGTTAGAATAAAGGCATTATGGACTCAAAATTCAGCCAAAATGAAAAAGAAATTTTGCAATTTTGGCAGGGCAAAAAAATATTTGAAAAAAGTTTAAAAAAAGATAGCCCCAAAGGCGATTATGTTTTTTATGATGGCCCGCCTTTTGCTACTGGTACGCCGCATTACGGCCATATTCCTTCTTCTTTATTAAAAGATGTCGTGCCTAGGTTTTGGACCATGAACGGCTATCATGTTGCTCGTCGCTGGGGCTGGGACTGTCATGGGCTGCCGGTGGAAAATCTGATTGAAAAAGAATTAAAACTGCAAACCAAAAAAGACATTGAAGAAAAAATCGGCGTCTGCGGTTTTAACGAAGCCTGCCAGGCTAGTGTCATGCGCTATGCCGAAGTCTGGAAAAAATTTATTCCCCGAATCGGCCGCTGGGTGGATATGGAAGATGATTACAAAACTTTAGATGTTACTTACATGGAGTCAATCTGGTGGGTGTTTAAAACTTTGTTTGATAAAGGACTGATTTATAAAGGCCATAAGGCAATGCACATTTGTCCTCGCTGCGAAACAACCTTATCGAACTTTGAGGTGACGCAAGGTTACAAAGATACCAAAGATTTGTCGACTACCTGGAAATTCAAAATCACTGAAAATAATGGCCGATTAGATAATATTGAAAATACTTATTTATTGGCCTGGACCACGGTTCCCTGGAGCACAGTTTCTACCATGGGTTTGGCGGTTGGTCCAAATTATACCTATCTTAAAGCTAAGGTGGGTAATGAATTTGTCATTTTTATTAAAGACCAGCTGGAAAAAGTTATGGCTGGCCAAAATGATTATAAAATTGTCGGCGAATTTAAAGGCAGTGATTTGGCTGGTTTAGGTTATGAGCCGATTTTTGGTTTTTATAAGCAGCTCGATGAGATTAAAAATAATAAGAATACTTATCATGTCTTTGCCACCGACTATGTTGAAACAACGGAAGGTACCGGTATTGTTACTATCAACGGTGCTTATGGCGAAGTCGATTTGAATTCAGCCAAAGAAATCGGTTTGCCGATTTTGACTGATGTTGACGTTAATGGAAAATTTAAAGATATCGCTAATGACTATGCCGGAATGTATGTTAAGGATGCCGAGAAAAAATTAGTTGCGGATATGAAAGAAAAAGATTTGGTTTGGAGCACTCAAGAGTATACGCACAGTTATCCTTTCTGCTGGCGCTGTGATACACCACTTTTGAATTATGCGACTTCGTCTTGGTTTGTTAAAGTCACCCAAATCAAAAATGACTTGATTAAAAATAACCAAAAAGTGAATTGGCAGCCCGTTCATCTGAAGGAAGGCCGGTTTGGTAAATGGCTGGAAGGCGCTTCTGACTGGTCAATTTCCCGCCAAAGATATTGGGGCGCGCCGTTGCCGGTTTGGCTTTGCGAGTGCGGCGAAGTCAAAGTTGTTGGCAGCATTGAGGAATTAGAAAAAATGTCCGGCAAAAAAGTTGAGGATTTGCATAAGCATATTGTTGATGAAATTACTTTCCCTTGCCCAAAATGCGGCAAGATAATGAAAAGAATTCCCGATGTTTTGGATTGCTGGTTTGAAAGCGGCTCAATGCCGTATGCCCAAGTCCACTATCCGTTTGAGAATAAGGATTGGTTTGAAAAGAATTTCCCGGCTGAATACATTGCCGAAGGTATTGATCAGACCCGCGGCTGGTTTTACACCCTGATGGTTTTATCAACGGCTTTATTTAACAAGCCGGCGTTCAATAATGTCATTGTCCACGGCATAGTTTTAGCCGAAGACGGCCAAAAAATGTCCAAGCATCTAAAGAATTATCCTGACCCGGATTTGATTGTTGAAACTTATGGCGCTGATGCTTTGCGCTATTATCTTTTAACTTCGCCGGTGATGGAAGCGGAAAGCCTTAATTTTTCTGAGGCTGGTGTCAAAGAAGCGCTGCAAAAGGTGGTGATGTTGATTAGCAATGTCTTGAGTTTTTATAAAATGTATCAGGAAAATGAATCAAAAAATCAAAAAATCAAAAAATCAGATAATATTTTGGATAAGTGGATTTTGGCAAAGCTGAACTTGTTAAACCAAGAAATTACCGAGAACATGAAGCAATATGACGTGGTCCGGGCCGCTCGGCCAATTGCTGATTTTATCAATGAACTTTCCACCTGGTATTTGCGCCGCAGCCGTGAGCGGTTTAAAGCCGGTGATGCCGCTGGTATTAACACTTTAGGCCTTGTCTTGCGAGAATTTTCTAAACTGGTGGCGCCGTTTATTCCTTTTACTGCCGAAGAAATTTACCGGCAAGTCGGCGGGGAGAAAGAATCAGTTCATCTTGAGAATTGGCCTAAGGCGGAGAAAAAATTAATTGATGAAAAGTTGCTTAAAGAGATGGATTTAGCCAGGCAGATTGTCGAAAAAGGTTTAGCCAGCCGGTCTGAAGCAGGTATTAAGATTAGACAGCCATTGGCAAGTTATACCACTTCATTGACTAAAAAATTGGATAAAGAATTGGTGAAAATTATTCAGGACGAATTAAACATTAAAAGATTAGATTTTGGCAGCGAGGATAAGCTAAATATTGAGATCTCTGAAGAGCTGAAACAGGCAGGTTCGGCGCGTGAAATCATCCGGCAGGTTAATCAGCTGCGCAAAGAAGCTGGTTTGACAATTAATGATAAAGTGATATTATATCAAGACGGTTTGGATGAAGTTTTTACCAAGTTTGGCGAAGAAATCAGAAAAGCAACTTTGGCGGAGAAGATTGAAACAGGTAAGGTTGAAGGGATGAAAGAAGTTGAAGGCGGGAGAGTAGGAATTAGGAAGTTAGGAAGTTAGGAATTAGACGACTGTTATTTTTATATACAATCAACATAGCGCCTACTAACAAATAAATTAAAAAGTATGGCGCAATTAGTAACCTATAGAGACCTTATTGTTTGGCAAAGGTCAATGCAGTTAGTTGTTGAAGTTTATAAATTAACAGAGGCTTTCCCAAAAGCAGAATTGTATGGGCTAACCTCTCAAATTAGACGTTGTTGCGTTTCAATTCCATCTAATATTGCCGAAGGGCGGAGATGGAGTACAAGAAAAGATTTTAGAAAGTTTTTAACTATTGCCTACGGCTCAGGGGCTGAATTAGAAACTCAGATTGAGATAGCAAAAAGATTAGGATACACAGCAGAACAGGATTGTATCGAATTGGATAGACTATTAGCCGAGACGATGAAGATGCTAAACAAAATGCTATTAACATTATCAAACTAACTTCCTAACCTCCTAATTCCTAAATTCCTAAACTATGACTATTCAACAAATCTACGACCTGGCAATTAAACTAGGAGTTCAAAGCGACTTGCGCGGAACTGCCAAAGTCAAAAAGATTTTAGGCAAAATCAAGGAAAAATACGACAGATTAAGCCCGGAAGGCAAAAAAGAATTTGATACCGAGCGGCTGACTAACCCTTATTCCGACAGCCGGATTTTCGTTGATCCGAAAAAGGAAATCAAAAAAGTCATGGTGGGAATCGATATTCAGCCGGCCGAACTTATTATTGCCAAACAAATGGGTGTTGACTTGGTTATTGCCCATCATCCGGTTGGTTCAGCTTTAGCTGATTTAGGCAATGTCATGCATTTACAGGCGGATGTTTTAGCCATGTATGGCGTGCCGATTAACGTGGCTGAGTCTTTAACCAAAGAACGGATTTCCGAAGTGGCCCGGGGAGTTTCCGCTTCTAATCATTACCGGACCGTGGACGCGGCTGAACTTTTAAAGATTGGTTTGATGTGCGTGCATACGCCTTGTGATAATTTAGCCGCCACTTTTTTGGACAAATTAATCAAAAAAGCCAAACCGGAAACCGTTGGTGAGGTTATTAAAATATTAAAAACCGTGCCGGAATATCAGGAAGCAATTAAGCGCAAATCTGGCCCGAAAATTTTTGTCGGTTCCGAAGATAGCTCAGCCGGCAGAATTGTGGTTACCGAAATCACCGGCGGCACCGAAGGTGCTATTGGCATTTACGAAAAAATGTCGCAAGCCGGCATTGGCACCGTGATTGGCATGCATATGGATGAAGAGCGGAAAAAGGAAGCGGCCAAATATCATATTAACGTGGTGATTGCCGGCCACATCTCTTCGGATTCCCTTGGGGTTAATCAGTTTTTGGATGAATTAGAAAAGAAGGGGATTGAGATTATCCCATGCTCCGGATTAATTAGGATTAGCCGAGCCAAAAAAAGAAATAAGAAATAAGAGATCAGAAATAAGAAAGCTGAGGCGTCACTGCCTCGGCTTTTGTTTAGGAATAAAAAAAGTCCCCCACTTGGGAGACGACTCGTTGAGC
>Ga0172379_10002419_pt1 | contig 33038 bp, 28 predicted proteins | sample GrowelOW334metaG_FD_119756 | JGI IMG/M metagenome (GOLD analysis project Ga0172379, IMG submission 119756) | Groundwater microbial communities from an aquifer near a municipal landfill in Southern Ontario, Canada - Groundwater well OW334 metaG | ecosystem: Environmental > Aquatic > Deep...
AAATACAATCTGAAGCTAATTGCCACTAGGAAACAAGTTGACGCTGGTTTTTTTTTTGCATACATTTAGAAAAATTGTTAGGTAAGTAAATTATCTCAGAGGTTTGAAATGGGTTATGTAGTAAAAAAAAGATTTCTTTTGTTATTAGGCATTATGATATGCACATCAAGATTAACTGCAATGTATGATGGAGAAGGAGTCTGTCCTTTTTGTGGACAGTTTAACTTCGAATTTGGAACAAGTTTTATTAATGTTTTAAATGGCGAAGAAATGCAATCAGGGACGTATGAAAATGCTCATCTTGGATGTTTACGAGAGCAAGGGTTATTACAAAAAACTAAAGAATCAGAAGCCATAACCGGCATGATAAAAAGTGGTGGATTTGTGGCTTTGGCATGTGGAAGCGCATATGCATTAAAGTTTATAAGTCAAAGCCAACAAACCAGTGTTTTGTTTGGTTGCGCCGCATTTTTAGGAACCGTTTGTTTTTTAGTTCAAGTACGAAAGTATGCAAAATGTAGGGCATTCCCAAGCTCAGATGATGTTTCAAAATAAATAAAATAATAAAGGTGTATCGTGCATAGAATACCCAAAGATGCGTTATTTATAGTTGATGGATCCTACTTGCTTTATAGATCGTTTTATGCATTAAAACCACTTTATACTGCCGATGGCACCCAAACACAGGCAATTTATGGATTCTGCCGAACAATTAAAAAATTTGTAGATGAATTTGATCCTCAAAATATTGTTGTTGCATGGGACCATAAAGGTAAAACTTTCCGCAGTGAAATTTATGCTGATTATAAGGCAACCCGCCAAGCTCCACCCAATGAACTTTTCGCCCAAAAAAAAGAGATCATAAAATTTCTTGAAATGATAGGTATTTGCCAGACGTCCGTCGAGGGATTTGAGGCCGACGATCTGATTTACTCAATTGTTAAAGACAATCAAGATAAAGATCTGGAAAAAACTATTGTAATTGTTTGTCCCGATAAAGATTTATTTCAATTGCTCGACACAAACGTTTTAGTTTTTGACCCATTTAAAGAACGCTTAATTGACAAAAAAACTTATGAAGAAGAACGCGGGATTAAGGTAGATCGAATTAATTTGTATTACTCTTTGCTTGGAGATACGTCAGATAATATTCCAGGCGTTGCCGGCATTGGCGAAAAATCTGCAAAAGATCTTGTAAATCAGTTTGAATCGCTTGACGATCTTTACAAAAATCTTGATAAAATCGAAAAAGAACGCATAAGAAAAAGCCTAGAAGAACACAAAGACGATGCTTTTTTAAGCACCAAACTTTTTACATTAAAATATCACAAAGTTCCACTCAAATCCAAAGATTATGAATTTGATAAAAATAACTGGAATAACGCCGGCGAGTTTTTTCGTAAATTTGAATTTAAAAGTCTTTTAAAGACAGTCTCTATCAAAGAGGTGAAAACTCCTAGCATCGGAGAACATCAGAGTTCACTTTTTGAATCTTATGGTCAGCAAACAATTTCAAGCCCACAACATATCTCGGGCGAAGAAAAACAAAAAACAAAATCTGTGGATTATTCCGAATGGACATGCATCATTGTTCAAACTTCAGAAGTTCTTGAAAAAATGATAAAAGAGTTAAAAGAGTCAGAGATTTTTGCGCTTGATACTGAAACCACAGGAGGCGACTCTTTGCAAGATGCTTTGGTAGGTTTTTCTGTTGCTGTTAACAAAAAAGAGGCTTATTACGTTCCACTAGCCCACATAAATTTAGAGAATGAGCCACAACTTAATCGTGAAGAAACCCTGGAGAAACTTAAACCTATTTTCGAAAGCAAACATATTAAAAAGGTTTTGCACAATGCAAAATTCGATAAATTAGTTCTTTCCCAATATGGTATCTGGCTACAAAATATCGTTTTTGACACATTGATTGCAGCATCTTTGGTCAAGAAAGAATGGCAAAAAATTAATCTGAAGTCTCTATCCGATTTTTATCTTGGTGAACCAATGCAAAAATTCAAAGATGTCATTGGAAATAAGTACAAAACTTTTGCTCATGTTCCAATTTTGGAAGGGGCTGCATATGGCGCACACGATGCATTGCAAACTTTAAAATTAATGCATTTATTTAAAAAAGAGCTTAATGAACATGCAAAATTAAAAAAAATATTTGAAGACATCGAGATGCCACTGTCTGATATTCTTTCAAGAATGGAAAAAACAGGCATAGAACTGGACGTTGAAAAATTGGCGGAAATTGGCAAAGAGGTTAATAAAGAGATTAAAAAAGTTGAGGAGAAGATATTTGGAGCTTTTGAGGGAATCAAAGAGATCAAAGATACTGAAATAAACCTGAACTCCCCACAGCAGATTGAGAAACTATTATTTGATCATCTGGATCTTAAACCCATCAAAAAAAGTGCTACAGGACGTCGCTCTACCGATCAAGAGGTTTTAGAAGAATTAAGTCACACACACCCAATTCCAGGCTTAATTTTAAAATATAGAGAGCTATCAAAGCTGAAAAATACTTACATTGAGCCACTTCCAACTTTTGTAAATCCCAAAACAGGCCGCGTTCATACAACCTATAGCCAAACTTTTGTAGCTACCGGGCGATTATCTAGCCAAGACCCTAATTTACAAAATATTCCAACAAGTGACGGGGTTGGAAGCCAAATTCGAACTGCTTTTGTGGCTCCACGCGGGTATCGTCTTCTTTCTGCAGACTATTCTCAAATTGAATTACGAGTCCTTGCCCACATGACCAAGGACAAAAACCTTACAGATGCCTTCTTGCATGACAAAGATATTCACGCCCAAACTGCCGCACAGCTTTTTGATGTATCCCTTGAGGATGTCACCCATGAACAACGCCAACTGGGAAAAAGGATCAATTTTAGTATTATTTATGGGCTTACGCCATATGGTTTATCAAAAGATTTAGGAATAAAACCAAGCGAAGCCAAAGATTACATAGAAAAGTATTTCAAGCAGTATCCAATGGTCCATGAATGGATGGAAAAAACAGTCCAAGATGCAGTTAAAAATGGGTATACCCAAACGTGGTGGGGTAGACGCAGATATATCCCTGAGCTTGCAGAGCATAATAAAAACCTATTTGAGGCAGGAAAAAGAGTGGCTGTAAACAGTCCCGTGCAGGGAACATCGGCAGAAATAATCAAAATCGCCATGATTAACGTTGATAAAGCCATCATGGATAAAAAGCTTGATGCAGCCATGCTATTGCAAATTCACGATGAATTAGTTATTCAAATGCATGCAGACATCGTTGATGAAGTTGAAAAATTGGTTAAAAAAGAGATGGAAAACGTCATAGATTGGGAAATTCCATTTAAAGTTTCTATTAGAACTGGAAAAAACTGGGGCGAGATCACTAAATAAGGGAATTTGATTTGACTTTTATCTAAAAAAATGCATAATTAAATCTGTAAAAACAGGAAGGCGAGTTTCAGGTTTTATCCGATGTTTAAAGGTAAAAGTAACTCTTTTAAGATATGAAAAGTTAGGAATTGCGATGGCAACGAGTAAAAGTGGTGGTTCTACAAGTAACGGCCGCGATAGTATAAGCAAACGTCTTGGATGTAAACGATTTGACGGACAAATAGTTTTGTGTGGTGAGATTTTAGTTCGCCAACGCGGAACAAAAGTTCATCCAGGTAAAAATGTTCTTCGTGGTAGCGATGATACTCTCTTTTCTGTAGCAAATGGTGTTGTAAAATTCCATTCAGGATTAAAAGGCAGAAAATTTGTTTCTGTCGTTCCCTGCAATGGCTAAAATATTATAGAGTAGTAGTTTTATCTTTCTCAACCCAAGTCTTTTTTATTTGGAGAGACAATGCAGGTATCCACAAAGTCCACAAGCTATCGTTTTGATTTTTTGAAGTATAGTAAAATTTGGATCGGCGTATCAATTGCTTATTTGGCACTTGGTGTTATCGGTTATGTAGTCATGGGTGGTTTTAAATATCACATAGACTTTACAGGTGGTGCTGAGATTCAGGTCGCTTTCGAAAATCAAATTGACACGGCAACGGTCAGAAGCATTGTAGCAAAGGCTGGCTGGGACCAGGCGGTTATTCAGGAAGTTGGAAACTCGAAAAAAGAGTTTTTGATTAAACTTGGTGGAGCACTAGAAACGGGGTTAGAAGATAAAATTAAATCTGCTATCTCAACAAATGCACCTGACAATAAGCTTGAGATTAGGAATGTAAACTGGGTGGGTGCAGAAGTTAGTTCCGATACAACTTGGAATGCAATTAAGGCAATATTTTTATCTGTTCTTATTCTTTTGCTTTATATTGCTTTTCGTTTTGAATTTGCATTTGGAATGGGCGCAGTGCTAGCTTTATTGCACGATTTATTATTTGTTTTGGCCTTTATTTTGATCACAGGTGAACAGGTATCTTTGAATGTTTTAGCAGCAATTCTTGCAGTTCTTGGATATTCAGTTAATGACACTATTGTTATTTTCAGCAGGATGCGTGAAAATTTTAAGAAAATGCCTGGCGTTTCTGAATACGAAATTGCAAATTTAAGTATTAATCAAACTTTGACAAGAACAGTTTTAACAAGTTTCGCAACAGTTCTATCTGTTTTGGCTATCCTGTTTTTGGGTGGCTCAACATTGCGCGATTTATCTTTGATAATGTTTATAGGAATTGTTGTTGGAGCATACTCTTCTATTTACATTGCAAGTCCAGTTATGTTGTTTATCAGATCACACAAAAAATCCAATCTTCCAAGCTAGGTTATACGCAAACAAGTTAAGCGTATCCTAGAGAAAAGATTGAATTGTATTTGACTTTTTGGGGCAATGCTTGCTATCATGTTTTTGTGGTAGTAAGAATCTAGTAAAAACAGAATCATAACAGTTCTTGCTTGAATTCGTTGAAAATTTGAAAAATTAAGTAAATTATTCCTTGAATTGATAAAATTTAAAATAGCCGAATGTGTTTAAAAGCATATTCGGCTATTGCAAGGATAAATATAAATTAGTTTTCGGTGGTTCTATATTATTGTCCCTTTAACTTAATGTTTTTTATTTATGGTTAATTCAAATAACAAAAAAAACGGTTCCGCTCAAAGCGAGAAAATCGATAAGACTGATAAATTTCCCGCAGAAAAATCTGTGGAGAAAAATGTAAAATCCAAAACCCCCGATACAAAAAAGGTTAAGGATTTGCTACCCGAGCTTGAGGTAGGGCCTGATGTTGAACAGCCTATTGAACACACTGATGAATTAGAATCACAAGTTGCAATAGAAGAGGCTGAAGCATTAAAAATTGCACAGCCCGAACCAACCGCTGCTCAAAAAGCCCAGAGAACTGCTGAAAAAGTTGTAGAAAAAATTAATGCCCGCATTAGGGCTGAAAAGGCCATGGATAAAAATTCCGGTGATGAATCTTCAAATTCTGAGCCGCAAACGACTGCCGAAGAAACCCAAAGCCCAAGCAAAGTTTCAATTGACGTTCAGGTTCTCAAAGAAATGAACATTACAAATTTGATCAGCTATGCACAAGGCCTTGGCATCCAAGGAGTTGCTTCATTAAAGAAACAAGAAATCATTTTTAAAATATTAGAAGCTCAATCAGATCAAAGAGTGGAAATATATGGTGAAGGAATTTTAGAAAAACTTCCTGATGGATTCGGTTTTTTACGTTCACCAAAATTTAGTTATGTTCCCGGACCTGATGACATCTATGTTTCACCTGCACATCTCAAACGTTTTTGTTTACGTACCGGTGACGTTGTAAAAGGAACTTTGCGTAAGCCAAAAGACGGAGAAAAATATTTTGCACTTCAACGAGTTGAAAGTGTAAATTACGGGTCACCGCTTGCAAATGTAAATAAAACGGTTTTTGAAAATCTCACACCTCTATTTCCTAATGAAAAATTTACGCTTGAATCTAATCCAGCTGTAATATCAATGCGGATTATGGACATACTGGTACCAATCGGAAAAGGACAGCGTGGATTGATTGTTGCTCCACCAAAGACTGGTAAAACTACGCTTCTAAAAGAAATTGCAAATTCAATTTTGAGCAATCATCCGGAAGTTATCATGATGATTCTTTTAATTGATGAGCGTCCTGAAGAAGTAACTGATATGGAACGTTCTGTAGGCACAGAAGTTGTCAGTTCAACATTTGATGAGTACGCAACTCGCCACGTTCAGGTAGCAGAAATTGTGCTTGAAAAAGCAAAACGATTAGTTGAAAGTGGAAAAGATGTTGTTATCTTACTTGATTCGTTAACACGTCTTGCCCGCGCTTACAACACTCTTGCTCCGGCATCAGGTAAAGTTCTTACCGGTGGTATTGATGCAAACGCACTGCAAAGACCAAAACGTTTTTTTGGTGCAGCTCGAAATGTTGAAGAAGGTGGGTCTCTTACAATTTTAGCAACAGCTCTTGTTGAAACCGGTTCCAGAATGGATGAAGTTATTTTCGAAGAATTTAAGGGAACAGGTAACATGGAAATTCATCTTACCCGTAAACTTTCTAATAAACGCTTATATCCAGCATTCGATCTTCAGGCTTCCGGAACTCGACGTGAAGAACTTATGCTTTCAGAGAACGAACTCAACAATATGTGGGTATTACAAAAATTCCTTAGCTCAATGAATCTTGGTGAAGGCATGGAATTCTTAACAGACAAAATGCGTAAAACCAAAACAAATGAAGAGTTCTGGGATATGATGCTAAAGAAAAAAAGCGGTTCTACAAACGGATCTGGATCCTCTACTAAATAAATTGGCTTAAAATGACTTTGATTTTGGGCATTGAAACTTCTTGTGATGAAACTGGTGCTGCTGTTTATGATTTAGAACAGCAGCGAATTTTATCAAGTGTGATTTTTTCCCAAATAAAAGAACATGAAAAATACGGAGGCGTTGTTCCAGAAATCGCCTCCCGTTCTCAACTCGAAAAGATAAATTCAATTATTTGCGCATCGTTACAAGAAGCCAACGTCTCAATTGATCAAATTGATGTAATTGCTGTGGCCCAAGGTCCCGGGCTTGCCGGATCACTCTTTGTTGGGCTTTGCTTTGCAAAAGGAATTGCCTGGTCTTACAACAAAAAGCTTGTTGGTGTGAACCATCTTGATGGACACGTCTTCTCATCTTTTTTAAAAGGGGTGTTCACCCCGTCAAATAACCTAACAATAGAACAAAACATTGGATTCCCACATCTTTGTCTTTCAGTTTCCGGGGGACATACATCACTTTATCTTGTTAAAGATTTTGGGTCTTATGAAGTTGTCGGACAAACAATCGACGATGCCGCAGGCGAAGCGTTTGATAAAATTGCCAAGGTCTTAGGGTTTGGATATCCGGGAGGCCCTATAATCGAAAAATTAGCACAACAGGCAGGATTTCAAGACTACTTTCATTACCCACGCACAAAGCCACGGGGCCAGGAAGTATTTTTTAGTTTTTCCGGGCTTAAAACTGCCGTTCTTTATGATCTTGTAAAACGTGGTGCTTATGATTTAAATGTTGGACCTATCGTTCAAAATTTAACGGATGAACTGAAACAGCAAGTTGCAAGTTCATTGCTTGTCTGTATCGGTGATATTTTTGTTAATAACGTCAAAATTGCATTCAAGAAATATCCAAATATCAAAAGTTTTACATTCGTCGGCGGTGTTGCATGCAACAAATATCTACGTAGCCGTTTAGAATTAATTTGTAATAAGTATCAAAAAAACTTCTTTTTCGCTCCACCGCAATTTTGCACAGATAACGCTGCAATGATTGCATTTGTAGGCGGATATAAAGCTCTAAAAAACGAATTCTCTGATCTAACGCTTGATGTTAAGATATAGAAATATTACCCATGAGTAGCGTTTTTATATAATCCAAAATTGGATTTATATTTTCTTTTTTCACACGATTAAAACCATATCGCATCTCATGCTTTTTTACTGGATCTTTTAGTAACAAAGACCCGATAAATGACAAGATTTTATGCAAAAAAGTTAAATCTTTGTATGAGCACGCACCACTCAATGAAAAATATCTAATTTGTGTACGAATTTCTTGCGGTAAGCTATTTTCATAGAAACCCATAACCTCAGGTGTGCCAGGCTCAGCACCTGATGTGGAAAATAAAATTACTTTTTTATTTTTAAGAGCATCCCAATTTTTTGAAATAAAATCTGAGCCGTTTATCTTTCCCATATAAACGCCACCACCCAAAATTATTACATTATAATTTTCAAGCGATGGGCATTTATCAAGCTCGAATATATCACTATTAATCTCTTGATTTAGCCACTGTGCGTACTGTTTTGAACTACCATACTTACTTTTATAAAGAATTAAACTCTTCATTACGACTCCCAATTTTTTACCAAATATATCTTACTGATAAAATTATATCTAAAATAATTAGCTCTTACTAAACTTAAATATAAAGACAACAAAAAAGCCCCCTTCACATTCGAAGAGGACTTTTTTAAAGTTACATTATTTAAATTTGATTAATTGGCTGTAGCTGGTTTTTTTTCGACCACTCCACTAACAGATTCTTTAAGTGCTGTTCCACCATTAGCATTTAAGTAATTAGTTATTCTTGTATAAACTGGATTAATTAGATAATCATTTGACAACTTTGCCATCAATACAAAGGTAAAAGCCTGAGCAAAAACCTTCACAGCTCTAACTGTTAATTTCTTGGCGTCACCATTATCAAAGTCTTTGTCTATTAATTCCATCCACATATCGCCGAAAGATTTTCCAACTTGATTAAAATCTTTAAGTTTGCTAATGGTTTTTTCAGTTTTATTAAAAAATGCTTGAACAACTTCATCATTTGCATCTGCAACTTCAAAATAAGTGTTCAAGAAATCAAGGTCAGATTGTTCAATAGCTTCCCCATTTGCAATTTCAATAAGCAACAAAGGCTTATTTGAATCAGAAACAGGATTTACGTCAGTTGATTGAACATCATCTGTAGATTCAGATGCAACTTCAGGATTTTCAAATTTGGACTGAAGATAACTTTTTACAGCCTTGAACTGATCAAGATTTGCAAAAACCATCTTAATTGGCATTCCGGATTCGTATTCTGCCATTAAAAAATCATCATTAAAATCTTTCTTATAATCTTCGCTTGGAAGCATTCCAAAAAGTCTCAATGTTGAATCTGCAATCTTCGTTGTATATGTTCCATCAGCATAATAACCATGATATGTCATTTTTTTCTTAGTGCCGTTATCTGGGAAATTCATTGTGAATTGGACAGGGACAAGATTTGCATAATCATCAGCAGATTTAACCAATTTTACATTTGAATTTTCATCGAGACATCCATAAAGTATTACATCTACCTGATTATTAAATGGATTAAGCTTGAACTGGTAAGGATATTTGCCGAATCCTTTAAAAATAGAAGCTGATGTTTTCTTGCTTAAATCATAAGCAGAAACAAAATTTAATGTAAGACTAACAATAACTGCTGCTTGCAGTAACTTGCGAAAAATGGATTTCATAAAAATCTCCAGTAAAAAAAACTTAATTTATACCACCAACTACAAATCTAAAAATCCCCATGAATACCAGCTTTAAGTGTAGTAGAATAACAACTTTTTTCAACGAATTCTTTTTCTAACAAAATTCGGATTCTTCCCCCTTAATTTTTCTCATTTAATGTGTAAGCCATACACACTACGACATTCAGAAATTTCAATTGTAAAAATTAATGTTTTAGGTATACCATTCTTATTACATATACCATTTAAATATTATTTAAACTGCTCTACGTCTTTCATTTCTACTCTTGTTGCTTCTATGAAATTATATGCCACTTTCATAGCAAAGCTAATCAATTTGGCATCGTTAAATATTGTGAATACTCTTCGATTATATTCTTCGCGAGAAACCGTTTCCCTGATACCTAAATCTTGTTTCAAACTAGAAGGAACTTCGTATGTATCTGGAAGACATTTCATTTTTTGTGCTATTGAAAGTTTAATAACGTTATTAAACCACGTTGGTATTCCTCGAAGGTATTGTAAGATAAGAGCAGGCTCATTAATGAAGTTTGCGCATGGATTTAAAAGACCCAAAATTATTACTGAAGCTTCGCTGAATAAATTTTGAGGAGTACTCTTTTCGCCACAAAAATCATCAAACCAAGAATATATAGCAGATTTAAATGTACCATTATAAGAGGAAATATAAATTGGGATACAGCTAGATGCAGGTGTTCCATATTTTGCACCTGCATCAATTGATTGTTGGATTATGGCTTTGAGTTCTTTTGAAAAATCTTTTGCAGCCGATACAACAAATCTTTCCGTCTCAGAATCATCTAACTCCTCAGGTAAACCTGTCATCTCTACCATGAATTGTTCAAAAGTACTAGTTAATTCTTCTGGTTTAACTTTTATTTTTCTTCCATCTGAAAATTGAAGGTTAAATTCTGATGGGGCTAACTCTACATCGCCTCCTTCAAAATACAGGCTTGTGAAAAAATGTTGAGGATCTTGAGGATGTTCTTCCATTGCAAAAACATTGCTGCTGATCAAAACTATGCAACACAAAATTAGATATTTTTTAAAAAAATTCATAAAAGGCCTTTGTATTAGGTGTATTAAAAATAATTACGTACGAAAATAATATCTATGAATAATTTTAATGCAAGCAAAACTTATCGTTTTCAAGCCAAACATTCTTCTGGCAAGTTCTCCTGCTCACACAGAGCCTTTATGAAAACGAGAATGCATTTTCGATACGAGCTTGACGTTTTTGCAATGCAAATTCGTCATCGAAGTAAAAATTTTATCCAAAAAGCGTATTCTATTGCTCCCGAACCATTATCCTGCGATGGATATAAAGCATTAAAAAAACTATAAATAAATAAAATAATAAAAATATTAATGGGTTAATACCCATTGTAAATAAATAGTCAGTAAGCAATGAAATAAACGTAAATAAAACGTAGGGCACAAGAATGGCAACCCATTTTGCCATAACAAAATTTCCAAAAAATATAAATAGCATAAATGTTAATATCGGATAAAACATAAGCTTTAGATACGAAATTACTCGGCTAATTAGGGAATACATTAATTCGTTTTGAACAGAAACGGGCAGAACACTTTTATTCAAAAGACTTTGGCAAATATTAGAAATTGTTGGAACATCCAGATTAATTTTAATTTGAGAGAATAACGTTGGTACAGTTAATTTGAGGTTATTAATCACCTCAGGTGCATTATTTTCAATATCAAACTCAAGACCTGTCGTAATACATAACTCTTTTTTTTCTGGTACAATGTAAAACTCTTTTGAATTAAGAACTTTTTTAATTGTAAAATCGGGGTTCAAATAAAGCATAAGAATATCACTGCCAGAATTGGTAGAAAGGTCAAGCACTCCAAAATAAACAATTGTCTCTTTATTCAGCATCAACCATTTACCAAGAAGCTTTTGTACAGATTTCTGTTTAAACTTCTCCATTTTGTACTGCTCTGAATAAAAAGTTAATTTTTCAACTAAAGTTTCTTTAAATGTAAAACTGAAAATCATCAATAAAAAGCTTGCCCCCATAAACAACTTTATAATGTTGTTATAGCTTATGTTAAGCAACGAAAACGCTTCCCACTCATTTTGTTGTTGAAATTCTTTAATTAGTAAACATGAAGCAAGCCAACAGCTAACTCCAAGTAAATCGAAAAAAGATGGTACAAAGTTAAGAAATACTAGCGTTAAAATGGCACTAAAACCGGCATCTTTTGCATGCACAATTTTTTCAAAAAATTCTATAAAATTGATCAAAAATGCCAAAAAAAAGCCTATAACAAAAACATATTTAAAAAATCTTTTTAAAAAATATTTTATAAGAACCATTATATTTTATTCATGTTTTACGATATTTACTTAAGACTTTTTAACGATTCCGGAGTGATAAGACCGCAGGAAACAAGTGTTTTAACCGCTTCTTCGAATGTAATATCCGTATGAATTATATCTCTTTCAGGCATTATAAAAAAGTATCCACTTGTTGGATTTGGCGAATTTGGCATAAATACTTTGTAATATTTTTCATTCGGATCTGAACAGTGAGATGGAGGAAGAAGTTTTTTGTAAGTAGAATCCGCAGATTCAAGTAAAAAAGCTAAATGAAACTGTCCATTTCTGGGATATGGGATTAAAACAACTGTTTTAGGCTTAGATGTTGAACTTGGCATCTTGAAAAAATCAACCAAAATTTTGGCAGCAGAATATATGACTCTAATAAGCGGTATTTTATCAATCAGATGTTCGAAGTAATGAATCATTGGTTTTGCTATGAAAATCTTTAAAAATACGCCCATAATAATAATTAAAAATATTATTAAAAAGAATTGCGAACCGGGAATTTTATGCAAAATTACTGGTTCCATCCTATAAAGCGGCTCAAGACAACGAAGTAAAAAGTTATATATAAAATTAACAAAAAACACTGTTGCTGCTATTGGAATTATTGTAAATAATCCACTGATAAACAAACTTTTAAGGTCATGTATTATTTTTTTGAGCGTCTCTAAAAACATATACCCACCCTTTCATCTAAAAAAAATTATCTTATTCAAGCGCTTTTGTCAGATCCTTTGCAAGGGTTTGCGCTATGTCTCTCGCAATTTCACCTGACTCCGCCTCAGTCATTATACGCAAAAGATTCTCTGTTCCGGAATATCTAACAACAATTCGCCCATCTTTGATTGATTCTTGCGCTTTTTTGATTATATCTGAATATGGTTGATTTGATAGATCACGTTTTTCTTTGACCACAATATTTATCGAAACTTGAGGATACTTATCAAAAGTTTTCATCTCTAAATTTTGATTTGCAATAATCGATTCTAACGTTTTCAGTGCCACAAATATGCCATCTCCGGTCGGCATATAATCTTTAATTATTATGTGCCCACATGTTTCACCACCTAATAAAAGCTTTCTTTCTTCAAGTGCTGCTGCAACGTACTTATCACCAACTTGAGTACGAATTAAATTTTTGTTTAATCTATGCAACTCAACCTCAAACCCTTGGTTTGTCGTAATTGTTCCAACTATATCACTAATATTTTTATAATCAGGATGCTCAGCCAAAATAGCTAAAATATCATCCCCATCTTTGACCTGGCCGAGATTATTAATGGCTATAACTCGGTCTCCATCACCATCAAATGCAAATCCAACTACTGCTTTATTGCGAACAACTAGATCTTTAATTCTCTCAGGATGTGTTGATCCACACTTTTCATTAATATTAATACCGGATGGAGCTGATCCAATTGTAATTACCGTAGCCCCAAATTTTTTAAAAATCTGAGGTGCTACCTCAAAAGTTGCGCCATTTGCACAATCTAAAATAATGCTCATCCCCGACAAATAGTTTTGTGAAAATTTTGAAGAGATAAAATCAATATAGGCTTGACTCGCTTCAATCCATTCAGTACGTTTATCTGAGTTTTCGACTAAAAGCTCATGCTTATTAAAATAAAGATCAAAATACTGCTCAATTTTCTCTTCGTCCTGGCGACTCAATTTACATTTTTTTGCATCAAATAACTTAATTCCATTGTCATGAAATGGATTATGCGAAGCTGATATTGCTATTCCAAAATCAAAAGATTCATCAATGCTAATCAAACGGTAAACTGCAGGCGTGGGCAGAATTCCACCATCGATGACATCGGCATGAAAACAATTCAAGCCCTCGATCAGCTCATTTTTTATTCTTATACCGGAAAGACGTGTATCATATCCAATCAGAACTTTAGGACTATTTTTTCCGTATTTCTCACTTGCCCAACGAGAAATAGAGGCCCCCAATGCTTTTAATCCATCTTTTGTAAATGGGTGCTTTTCCGAATTTCCTCTTATTCCATCCGTTCCAAATGATATCGCATTTTTCATATGATCCCGTTTTTCAAAGCGTTAATTTTAAATTATAATATTTACAATGGTCGTCATACAAATTTGTTCTTTCAAAAAAATGGCTTTTTTGCCTCTTTGTATGCTAAAATCTAGAATAATAGAAAGATTTTTAAAAAGTAAGAGGGGTTTTAAATGAATTTTACTTTATATCGAAATTGTTTTCTGGTAGGGCTTTCAGCCGCAGCCGCAATAGGTCCGATTTTTGTATTAGTATTTAATCGTGGAGCTTTATATGGCTTTAAAAAGGGATTTATAACTGCCCTTGGAGCAGCCATGGGTGATGGACTGTTATTTGGACTAAGCTTTATCGGGTTGCTCAGTTTTTTAGAATCATCTCGTAAAATAGTAATTGCCATGGACTTAGTTGTTAGCATTCTTCTTATCTTTATCGGCATACGAATGCTCATAAAGCAACAATCCTATGATTCAGATACTCTTGAGTGTAAAGAGCCAGCAATCGTTACTATTGCCAGGTCTTTTATTTTAACTCTTATAAATCCAATCACCATTTTCTTTTTTATGTTCATTAGTGTCAAAGTTATTCCGGAAAATGTTGTGTCCATATCACGCCTTGACTCGTTAATTGCAAGTGCAATGATCTCGCTGGGATCGCTAACCACATTCTCAACGGTTGCAATCTCTGCACGCAATCTTCGTAAAACACTTGGACAAAAACAGCTTCACTTGGCAACTTATGCCACTGCCGTTGCATTTGTTATCATAGGTGTTTATTTTTCATTTGATTTAGTCAAACAAATTGCCAAATATTTTGGCTGGTTATAATTTATATCGCTCTCTCTAACTCAAAAAATCTAATTTTTGGCTCCCACGTACACCAGCCGCTCGTCCCAAGTGCGCACGTAGTACGTGTATCGAGGGATGCGGCCAGCACTCACCAAGAGCGCTATATTTTTGCAGAATAGTATTAAGAGCCTTAAATTAACGCCAGTTCGATAACTAGTTATCATTTAGATTTTTTTTCTAGATACGCTTTGCTAAGCAGTTTTGTCATGCTGAACTCGTTTCAGTCCCGTCCGCCATAGCCACGAGTGCAACGAGGGCGACGGCTGGAATCCATGGATAAATTTATTCCAAATTTTTGCAATTGGGTAATAGGAACAACTAATCCATGGATCCTGAAATAAATTCAGGATGACACAATCTTCGGTCGAAGCTTCTGTAGGCACAGCCAAAATACATTGCAGTAAATGTTTTCAGCGGGTGTTGAATTATCGAACTAGCGTTTAAAACTACTCCTACATCCAAATATCCGCCTTCTTAAACACATCCATTTTTTATCACGCCACCTACAAAAACATTCAAAATGATATTTTTCTTGCATTTAATTAAAGCAAGCGAGTAATATGATAATTGAAGATGTATTTACAGATTGAAATATATAAACAATACAGATTTAGAATATTTATCATTTTTAGGGGGAGAAGGGGAGGATTTTATGAATATCAATTTCAAATTTCTAACATTTTGCTTGATAACTATGCTTTTAGTTGCAAGCTACCGCACCGCAACACAAGCTACAACTGCTCCAAGAAGCAGGACCACGGCCGCTTCAAAAAGCAGAACTACTTCAAGTAGATCAAGTTTAGTTCGTCAAGGAAACATCCAGGTTCCAACAGCTGGCTCAAGTTGGCAAATCAAGGACCTTTTTGCGCTTATAAACAAAAACAATCCACAACAAAACTCCAATTTTATAATAACAGATAACACCGGAGAAAATTCCTATAGCGCTGGAAATGTTGGATTTGATGCAAATTGGGCAAAAAACAATACAACTTCCGTTAAACTATTTCGAGATGAGTTTCAGGTTCGAAAATTGATTAGCCGCGGAGTTCTTCCAAGCCCTGCCGTTCTTAACAGTTTACGTGGAAATGCGTCAAAATCTCAAACGTACCAATTGTTCAAACACATTTCAGATAATTTTCCTAAGATAATGCTTTACTTTGAAGCTGTAAGTCCAACAGACAATAAGGCATATAAACTATACATTGCAGACCCATGCCCAGGGAGAACAAACTGGACGATGGTTATACAAGGACGATTAAATCCACAAACAAGTATACCTGCTTATACAAACGTTTTGAGTAAATGGAAAGTAAATTAACCAATAAACATTAAGATTTTGTAAGTAAATTAAATATGGGGAGGCGCAGCGCCTCCCCATATTTAATTTACTTATTTTTTGTATTATTTTTTTGCAAGCAACAAGATCTCTTTCAAAACAGAATCAGGATTTAATGAAATCGAATCAATTCCAAGTTTTACCAAAAATTCTGCAATTTCTGGGTAATCCGAAGGTGCCTGTCCACAAATTCCAATCTTTTTCCCTGATTTCTGAGCACCTTTGATCGCCATTTCAAGCATAATTTTCACGGCGTCATTTCTCTCATCAAAAATACTTGAAACTAAATCAGAATCACGATCCACAGCTAAAACTGTTTGGGTCAAATCGTTAGACCCGATTGAAAATCCATCAAATATTTTGGAAAATTGATCAATAAGTAAAACGTTGGATGGAATCTCGCACATCATGTAAATCTCAAGATTGTCTTTGCCCCGTTCCAATCCATGTTTTTTCATCTCAGAAATGGCAGCATTAGCGTCCTGCAGAGTTCGAACGAACGGTAACATGAGCTTAACATTCTTTAAACCCATCTCACTGCGAATTTTTTTCATGGCAAGACATTCAAGCTCGAAAGCATCCCTATACTTTTCGTTATAATATCTTGATGCACCACGAAAACCAAGCATTGGGTTCTCTTCTTCAGGCTCAAAATAACTTCCACCAATAAGTGATTTATATTCATTACTCTTAAAATCTGACATACGAATAATGACAGGTTTTGGATAAAATGCAGCAGCAATTGTCCCAGCCTCCTGCGCAAGTTTATCAATAAAAAACAGTTTTTTATCGCTATAACCGTAAGTCAAATCTTGAATTTTCTTATTATCATCAAAGTCTGTGACTTTTTCAGGACAAACCAACGCCATTGGATGAATTTTGATAGCGTTATTAATAATAAATTCAAGTCTTGCAAGCCCCACCCCATTGTTGGGCAAAAGTGAAAAGTTAAATGCCTCATCGGGATTTCCAACATTCATCATAATGTCCACTGGTGGTTTCTTGATATCACGTAACTCAACTCTTTTAACATCAAATGGAATTTGGCCATTATAAACAAATCCAATCTCACCACTGCTACAATCAAGTGTAATAGTCTGCCCATTTTTTATTTTTTGTGTTGCATTACCAGTTCCAACTATTGCAGAAATTCCAATTTCTCGACTGATAATCGCGGCATGGCATGTCCTACCTCCACGATTAGTTATAATTCCGCCGGCAAGCTTCATAATTGGTTCCCAGTCAGGATCAGTCATATCCGTAATAAGAATCTCACCCGGTTCAATTTGGTGCATTTTTTTGGCAGATTCAACAAGTCTGGCTTTTCCTGTTGCAACTTTTCGTCCAATGCTCTTTCCGGTAATAATAAGATTTTTTTTATCGGGAACTGCAGAAAGAACATACTCTTCAAAAAACAGATTATTCACCCTCAGAGAATGGACTGTTTCAGGACGAGCCTGAACAATATAAACCTTTCCATCCGTACTGTCCTTTGCCCACTCAATATCCATAGGACACCACTCTTTTTTTAAGTCAGAATAGTGATTTTCAATAATGAGACATTGACGTGCAAGATCAATAATTTCTTCATCAGAAAGTGCAAATGATTTTTGTTCGCACTCTTTTGTAGCAATATTGCGTGTTGTATTTTTGCTATCCTCCGAATAAATCATTTTAAGACGCTTACTACCCAGGCGTTTTTTAAGCAAAGACTTAAAGCCTTGGTTTAAAGTGGACTTATGAACATAATATTCATCCGGATTTACCGTACCTTTTACTATGTTTTCACCAAGACCATATGATGCCGTTATAAAAATAACATCTTTAAAGCCACTTTCCGTATCAAGCGTAAACACAACACCGGAACTTGCATCTCCGGATTTAACCATTTTTTGCACACCAATTGAAAGAGCAACACTCATATGATCAAAGCCGTGGTCTATGCGATACGAAATTGATCTGTTCGTAAAAAGTGAGGCAAATGTTTCAGGGCATACTCTTAGTAATTCTGCTTCGCCACGAATATTCAAAAAAGTTTCTTGCTGCCCCGCAAAAGATGCTTCGGGAAGATCTTCTGCCGTTGCGGATGAACGCACGGCAACATCGCACATCGTTCCATATTTTTTTTCAAGAGCCTTATATGCCATTTTGATTTCATCAACTAAATCCTGTGGAAGTGGCGCAGATCGAATTAATGATCTAATCTCATGACCAATTGTTGCAAGCGCTTCAAGCTTGTTTTTATTAACATTTGAAAGTAACAATCTAATTTTTTCTTCCAAATTGTTAGTTTTAATGTGGTGCCAATATGCCTGAGCTGTAATTGCAAAGCCTGAAGGAATTAGAACGCCCTTAACACTCAAGTTTTTAATCATTTCACCAAGAGATGCATTCTTCCCACCTACAGAAGGTATATCTTTTATGCCTATCTCTTCAAATAGTTTTATAAATTTCATACGACAGTCTTTCAATACCCCACACACACTTTTTACCAACAAATCGAATGTCCCAGTATATCACAAAACAGATTTTCTAAGATAAGATCTACTGGAATTATAAATTTATGATCTCTAAAACTAACTCATTTTCTTCAATTTCGGCCCACTTTTTATATCTCTGGCCAAAGCATCCCTACCTAATCTTGCAGAAATCTTACGCAAAATTATTTCTCTTTTGATTGTCAGCGATTTTTCACTTCTATCCAAAAAATTCAAAAGTCTATCCAATTTATCCAAATCACTTACATGACCAACAAAAATTTTAAGTTTCAATAAAAACGTTGAATCTTGTTCGTCGGATTCGTATTTTAACCTTATAAACATAAGTTCATTATGTGTAATTAATTCCGGATTTTGAGCAATCTCGGCCCAACGTTCCGGTAAAATTTCCTGTACTCCACGCAAAACTATTTTTGGAGAAGAACCGGAGACAGAAGCTCTCCTTAAAGATTTTGACATTTCAGATAAATCTGATGGATTTATTTGAGGAACTTCAGGCCTAATCACCTGAGATTGCATTTGAGATGCTCCTGCACAAAGTTTTGGGCTTCCCATAAAAACACTACCTTGATCCAAATGAGCATAGGCATGAGACCTTTCAATAGGAATTGGCAAAGATTCAGGAGCTGGGGGTGGAGGCGGTATCAACACTGCCTGAGCTTGCGCAACTAAAATCTTTAATTTTTCACGCTGCTGCGCACTTCCTTCCACAATACATTTTATTATTTCATTACGAGATTGATATGGCATTCGCATTATCTGCTCACGCGTAGATATTGTAAATTCAAGGAGTCCAAGTAGCGATATTTTTGACCACTCAATATATGATCGCATACTTTGAACAATCTCTCTTTCTCTCTCTTGATATAACTCCGGGTTCCATTCTTCAAGCAATCTATTCGCTTTAATATTTACATCACATTCCGAATAATCACTTTTAATTCCAAGTATATATCTGGCAAAATTAATACAATCCATTTCTTTAAATTCTTCTATAGATCTATAACAAGGACCTTGTATATATCCGGGCATCAAATACAATTCAATAGAAGGAAACAATTTTGGCAAAATCACATTTTTTCTACATCGCTCTGAATAAATTTGAATATCATTCCCATTATTTATCCTCACGATAACAGCCATATCTTCGGCTATCTCTTTAAAACTATTAATCTGATCTAGTAAAATTGTTCCGTGGCACGCCATGCGTACCCAACTAAGTATATTGCCATATGCTGAGTATTTAACACTCTTAGGAATATCCATCACGGATCCAATATCAACACTAGAATTATTTTCTAAAATAGATTCCCATTTTTGATCATCATTTCTACAAACTTTTATCAAAAGTCTAATTCCAGATTGATTACTTACTCTTATTCTGTGCCCAAAACTTTGGGTTTCTAATTGGGATACGTATACATCCGGCATATCCTGTCGCTCCATTGCCAACAAATTTAATGTCCCCAAAAACACGCTTGCAAAAATATTTTTAACAAATTTCATATCACGCCTTTCTAAATAACCCATTACGGATTTTTATACGAAGCAAAAGCTGCTTGTAATAATCTTGTTAAGAACTTATCAAAAAATGGTCGCTCAAAAAAACAGATTCGCTATATCCGCACAACTTGCACTTTGCCCAGCATCATCATACAATAGTTTTTAGAATAATTTTAAAAAGGCGCGAGGAATTTCTAATGATTAAAAATAAAACAAAACAGTTAGTATTTGTCGTTTATGATGGAATCAAAAATTCTGTTTTCCAGAGTCAGGTTTTAAAGCCTATTTTAGATGAAATTGAACAAAACGAAGATTTGCATGTTACATTCGTATGTTTTGAAAAACATATTCCTAAAAAAGAAGATTCCATAAAAATTTTTGGCCAACATGAACACCTAACATCCCTGTTTATACACCGTTATCCATTTTTGGGGAAACTGAGCCTAATACATGCAATATCCTGCTTAACCAGTCTTTTAAAAACGCTTAACTTTGACCAAATTACAGCACGCGGACCGCTTGCCGGATATGTCATATTGCATGCACTTTCTAAGATCAAAAATTTTGATATACCCGTTGTAATACAAGCCCGAGGCTTATGTGCAGAGGAATATCGATATGCAAGTCAAAAAAGCATCTCTTCCAATAGCAAGAACATTGGAATTAAAGCTCTTTGGGACAAACTCATATTTAAAAGTTTACAAAAAATCGAAAAATCTGTTTATAGAGCTCAAACTTCAGACACATTTAACTTAAAAATAGAGGCCGTTAGTTTAGCGCTTAAAGATTATCTAATCCAAGAATTTGGAGCTGATCCAGTAAAAATAATTATAGCAATAAATGACATTCCAAAAACCATTGATAAATACCAAGCTGTTGTCTGGAGAACACAAGTCCGAGATGAGTTGGGCATACCGGATGATTACACTGTTTACTGCTACAGCGGATCGTTTAAACCTTGGCAATGCGCCAAAGAGACAATCGAAAGCTTTTCTTTCCAATATTTTAAAGACCAAAAAAGCTTTATGCTCGTGTTAACACAAGATCAAGAACCATTTGAAAACGAACTTAAAAGGTTTGATATACCCAAATCAAATTATATAATAAAGAATGTTAATCCAGAAGAACTTTATAGATACCTGTGTGCAGCAAATTTTGGATTTCTGCTGCGCGAGCAAGATATTATAAACTGGATTTCAAGACCAACAAAAATGCTTGAATACCAAGCTTGCGGGTTACAAATAATTCATAACAACACGATAGCATGGCTAGCAAAGAGCTAATCATGCTATTGTATTGCAAAGTTAAACTTTAAATTAAACTACAAAATTTTACTTAGATAACGCATCAATATATTTACTAAATTCTTCATCATGAAGATCAGTAGCCATATCCAATGGCGTTTTTCCCGCATTCGGCCCATGACCAGCTGGAATTTTTAAAACATTTTTACCAAATACGTTAACAAAAAATTCGATTAGTTCTTTTCGCTTATTACAAACAGCTAAGTGAACTACAGTTAACCCCTGGTTGGCTCCGTTAGATAAAGGTTGTAAAATAACAGTCCTAACGTAATCCAAATTGTGACACATAAAAAGTATATCGCAAAAATAACGAAATATTTTTACGTGCCCATTAGAAGCGGCATGATATAATCCACTAACATCATTCGATTTTCTAGAAATTTCAGTTATACGTCTTAAAACAGTATCTGCAAATTCCGCAATCTGACCTGCATGAAAAAATTTATCTAAAACAAAATTAAGAACATCTACATGCCCCCCAGCAACGGCTGAATCCAATCCACCACGAGCACCGACATTAAGTGTAGATAAAAGTTGTTGTTTAATTTGATCGGCTCCAAATTGTTTAACAAAATATTCAAGCACAGGTATACTTCCACCACCAGCAGCCATTTCTATCGCTGAATATCCTAACGCATGTATATCTTCTTTTTTTTGTGCGCCCAATATTTCTTCCCTAAAAAATTTACCAAAATATTCAACAACCTCTATGCGTCCATTTCTTGCCGCTATGTTAAATGCTGTTATTTTAGCATTAGGTCCGCTGGTTATTGGTATCAAAATTGCCTGTCTAAGCATATGTATATTATTGTCTAAAATTTTTTCGCAAAAATATTCAATTATAGCCTTTTGTCCTCTGTAAGCAGCCATTTGAAATGCTGTATAACCCTTTAAATCCCCTTCTGCTATTGGTCTTAAGATAGCCTGTCTAATTATGTCTATATCGACTCCAAATACCTCCACAAAATACTTTAAAATATCTAAACGTCCTGCTTCAGCAGTCACGTGCAAAGGTGTTTTTCCGGTATGAGGCCCCGTGGCTACCGGTGTTAAAACAATTTCTTTAAATTTTTCATTACCTAATAAATACGCAAAATATTTTAAAACATCCGTACGTCCACAGGCTACAGCTATGTAAAATGCATTATAACCCTTGGTTAGTGGGCTTAAAACAACATGTCTTATTCTGTCTATATCGTTTACAAATAACTCCTCAAAATACCTTAGCACTTCCACGCGCCCAGCTCCAGCGGCTAGATGAAAAGATGTTTCTCCGGGATTAGGCCCCGTGGCTATTGGTGTTAAAACAGCTTCTTTAAATTTTTCATTACCTAATAAATACGCAAAATATTTTAAAATTTCTATACTCCCATTACCAAATGCAATAGTCAATGCTGTAACTCCTTGATTAGGACCTTTTTCCATTATAGGTATTAAAATATCATTTTTGATTCTATTAGCTCCAAATTTTTCAACCAAATACTCTACTATAGCTTTATGCCCATACCTGGCAGACATATGTAATGCTGTATTTCCATTAAATTTTGTACCGAGAGCATCAATTTTAAGATCTAACATGGCTGGATTAGCAGTTAAAAGTTGCTTTATTTTTTCAAGATTTCCATCCTTGGCTGCAATATGCAATTCAGACCAACCTTGGGTAGATACAATCACAGGTGCATTTGTAGGTGCAACTTTAGAAGAACCGACGGCAGCGCCTGAATTTACAAGTTGTCCTTGCTGAAGCCTTGCTTGAGGCAAGCTAAAACCTGAAGCACCCGCAATACCAGCAGCGGATTCAGGATCTTGAGCGTCTTCTTGCTTTTTTCGTTTTTGCTCAGGAGCCTGTTCTTTTTGGCTTTCTGGTTTTTCTTTTGAAATTTCGTCCGATATTTCATCTGAAATACGCTTGCGCTCCATTGCAAAGACTTCACTCGAAGTATGCAATGTTGTCGACGCTAAAAATATAATAAACAAAAACTTTTTCATGATATAACCTCCAAAAATATAACTTCCATTACTTATTTAATAGTATTTCTAATATAAATATATTCTTTATAAAATTCAAATGACCTATACTTTCTATCAATTTTTAACGTTTTTGGCATAAAAATCAGGTTATTATCAGAGAAATTGCCTTTTGAACCAAGTTATCAACCTGGCTTTCTTCTTCTTTTGAAAAGGACGTAAGAACATACGAACCAACATCACAATTATCACCCGGCCTACCGATGCCAAATCTTAATCGCCAAAAATCTTGCCCCATAAAAGTTATAATAGACTTTAGACCGTTGTGACCTTTTGCGCTGCCACCAAATTTAATTGAAACATTTCCAAACGGCTTTTCGAGCTCGTCGTGAATAACCAAAATTTCTTCAGGCTTAATACCTTTTTTTTGGAGAAATGGAATAACTTCTCCTGACTTATTCATAAATGTGAGAGGCTTGATAAGATAAACAGAAATACTACCACCACTAACTAAATTTATGTCTGTTTTTGTATACTCTTTATTATCAAATTTATTAAATGATGTACCAAATTGTTCTGAAATTTGGTCTACAATTCTAAAACCTATATTATGACGAGTCTTATAATAAGGCTGACCGGGGTTGCCCAATCCAATTATTGCTTTTATTAAATTTGGATCAAATACTGTACTTTGCATCTTTTTCATCCTGTATAATATTAATTTAATTTTTCAGAAATTTTTTGAATTAAATACTTATTTATTGAGCAAACTGAAATCTTTTTACTGCTTTTTTCAAATGAATTAATCAAAGAATTTGATACATAAATTTTATAAAAATCACTCTTTTTTAGCCTATCAATTATTCCAGGTGAAAAAACTGCATGAGTAAACACACCAATAATCTTTGTCGCCCCATGCATTTTTAACATAAGACTAGCCTGTATCGCCGTTCTACCTGTATCAATTATATCATCTACAATTATGACGGTTTTTAAATTTACATCCCCATGTAAACAAAGCGCCACAGGATTATCCGGATTTATTCGTTTTTTTTCAAGATACACAACCGGAACATTTAATATCTGAGCAATCTTGCTTGCTCGATTAAGGCCCCCAATATCAGGAGATGCAATGCAAACCAAATTTTTATCAATCTCTTCTTTGAAAAGAGATCTCAAATGCTCAGCCCAAAAATCAACCAAACTAATTTCTTCAAGTTGAATCTGAAATAAATCAAAAAGTTTTTCGGAATGGAGATCGCAAGCAAAAACACTGTCTATACCTGCTGCTTTTAAAAAACGCCCCATCAATTTTACAGGTCCGGCAAATTTGCCGCCAAAACTCTCATCCTGACGTGAATACGCAAGATATGGCAAAATGGCAGTAATTTTTCTTGCTCCAATATTTCTCAAAAGATCGCATGCTATCAAAAGATTTGTAAGCTGGTCATTGATAGAACCATTACACCGTGGATCACTAAGAAAAAACTGATGGACAAATAAAATTTCAGATCCTGAAATTAATTCAGATTCTTTTACATCAACATAAACTTCAGTGTCTGCAAACAATCCACCGGATAACTGAATTAGAGGAACATCAAGCGCATTTGCAAAATCGTCTGCAAGTTGGGATTTTAAACAACTTACAACCAATAGACTCACGCTTTACCCCTTTTTAAAAAACTTGAACACCATTCGCTTAAACCAAGATTGATTATTATCTTTTATGAATCGTTGGATTTCTGCAACAAATTTTGCAAACTCAGGAAGTCTTAGCTGTAAAACCGATATTCTCTTCCATTTGGAAAATGAAATAGCGGGAACACCACAAACAACTTCGCCATCGGCCAAGTTGTTCATTACGGCACTCTTTGAAACAATTTTTACGCCATTGCCGATTTTTACATCATTCTTTATAACAACGTGCCCACTAATCTGACACCCAACTCCAATTTGCGTGCTACCACCGATAGAAGTATGCGCTAAAATTGCAGTTGAAGCACCAACTTTAACATTGTGAGCTATGTGAACAAGATTATCTATTTTTACACCATCACCAATAACTGTTTCACCAAAAGAAGATCGATCTATTGCAGTATTAGCACCTATCTCAACCATTCTTCCAACTCTGACAATTCCAATATGTGGTATTTTTTGCATGCCTTGGGTTGTAACTTTATACCCAAACCCATCGGATCCAATAACAGCACCGGAATGAATTTCTGTTCCATCTCCAATAATGCATCTGTCTAAAATTTTTACACCGGGATGAAGAGTAACACAGCCACCAATAACACAATTTCTACCTACAAATGACAATGCTCCAATTCTTGAACCAGCTCCAATTTTCGCACCATCACATACAACTGCGGATGGATCAACAACGGCTGTTGCATCTATATTTTTGCCAACAGAACCTACAGGTTGCTGATTTAAATAATTAACTAATTTTTGAAAAGCGCCCACTGCATCTTTGACGATTATGTAATTTTTTTCAGGCACATCGGCATTACTTGAAAGAATCAAGCCGGCCTTACTGTTTTTGATTTTGTCCAAACTTACAGAATCAAAAACAGAGGCGTCACCTCGTTCTAGAATTACTGCCAAGTCTTGAGATTCAGCAGTTTCTAAAGATTTAATACTTTTAATTATAAAATCAGAATCGACGGAGCTACAAACTCCGTCGACTATTTCTAATACTTTACCAAGAGTTAAATTAACTTCCATTCAAATTCCAAATCTAGGCATTTTTTGTTGTTGTAACTTTTGTTGATTTAACTGCATTTTTGGATTTTTCTGCATCATATGCGTTATCAATAGCCTTAATCAAAATATCGGTTCTATCAAGTGCATCTGCTGCAAAAACAACGCCAGGAGCATTTTTGTCTACCAATACGCCCCAGTCTTCTTTTTTGCAAACTTCGTTAATTATGCCAATTTGTTTGCTACGAAGAGCAACATGTTTTTGTTGAATAATTTTTTCAAGTTTTTCTTTTTTATCACCAATTGTACGTTCCAAATCTTTTTTCTTCTGCACAATTGCTTCGGTCTTCTCTTGAAGAGCCTCTTTGCTCAAGATAGAAGTCTTTTTATCCAATTCAGATTGCATTTCAACAAGCTTTTGTTGTGATTCTTTTACAAAGCTCTGCAATTCTTCAATTTTACCATTTAACTCGCCGGCAATCTTCTGGTTTTCTTTTGCTTCTTGCAAAACTCTCATGCTGTCAAAACATACAAGATCTTTTGCACTAGCAAGTGACATACTCAATGCTGATGCTGCAACAATTCCTGTTAAAATTCTTTTCATAATCAAAACTCCTAAAAAAATAGTTATTTAAAAACCTATAACATTACTACACAACCACAGGAACAGACTAGCTTTTTTCATAAATATCGTCAAATCCAAATACGATGCTCGTATGTATAGCCCCAAAAAGCGATTTATTGCAATAAAAACTGCAAAATATGTTATTATCTAATGACATTTTGATATGAGTATTTTTTTACAAATTTAACTAACCGCCCTTATCTGAAGGATAAAGACCATGAAAATTTATGATACTTTTCTTACTTTGATTGTTAGATATTTACCATCGATAATGGCAATTTTTATCGTCTCTTACTTTTTTCGATCAATCTATTACTACGACATTAATCCATATGCATATTGGTTTTTCACTTTTTGCATAGCAATTTCAACCAGCATAACTACTTATAAACATATAAATAGGCCCTTTAAAAAACCTCAGGACGACAAAATTGATAAAAAAATAAGCATCAAAGACTGGCTTTTTCTTTTTTTGACTGCAGGTATGTGGCTTGGTGGAGCTTATATGCTGGGCTATCTAAACAGACTTTCAGAAGGATACATTAGGAATATTTTATTTGGCATAAGCTTGGTAGTTATAGTTTTTGGAGCGCAATACTTTTTTGAAAAAGTAAAAACTTTGAAATTAATTGGCAAATGCAAGCAGGCGTTAAAGTTTCTACTGAAAGCTTTAAAACTACAGAAAAATTAAGTGATTGCTTATTAATCCATGGATCCCAGCCGTCGCCAAGGCTATGGCGGGCAGGCCTGAAACAAGTTTCAGCCGTCGCTCTTGAAGAGCTATGGCCGACTCGGCAGGATGACAAACCTTCGATGCAATGCTTATTTATATCAAAATTACAAACTATATTCGATTATCAAGCTGGTCCTAAAAAATCTCTTCTATCGATTTTTTAACATCCATAGCTTTTGAATCCAACCCCATGGCTTTGTAAAATTCACTATCATATTCACGAGTTTTTATGACAACAGGCATAGGAACCGCATGTCCAAGAACAAGTGCCTGTTTTTTTGTATCCAACGTAGCAAGAATTGATCTCAGGCCGCTAGAATTGCTTGCACCGGTTAGAATTGCTTGAATATCTTTTTCGTCATTAAGCAGTGCCACAATTTTAGTTCCAATCTGAGACAAAATTTCTTGATCTATGCCCGAAGGACGCTGGTCAACGACAAGCAATGAAACGTAATACTTACGCATTTCGCGCGCAATTACACCAAAAATTGTCTGCTTTGCCGCATTTGGATTCAAAAATTTATGTGCCTCTTCAATCGTTATCATCAGCTTGCGAGGCTCATCGCTTTTTTTCTGTGACGCCAAAAACTTTTCAGTTTTTGCAACATACTCATCATGAATTCTTCTGGTCAAAATATTAACAACAAGCAAATAACTCAGCATTGATGTATGATTGCCAAATTCCAAAACTACATTAATTCCACGATCAAGATATTCAATCATGCGGTCAACAACTGAAGTTGAAGCAACCATATCTTTAATAAATGGAAATCGCTCAAGGCGCTTAAGTTTGCGATACAGCGCAGCAATAGATTCTGCGTGCGCACCAATTTCTTCAGCAAACTCTTTTAATGTCCCCTCTTGCTCAAGCAAAGCTTTTAGCCAATTATTTTTATATTTTGCAGAAATCAAATAAGCTGCTTCAAGTGCCGTTGGATGCAAATTTAGCTCATCCTGCAATGTCAAAACGTCTTCAACGCGTATATCTTGATAATTTAGTACTACTTCAAAATCCGGGGTACACCCTCGACGCCTGGTAGAATCCGGATCGAGTGAAAATATTGCCACCTGATTTGGAAATAGTGTTTTAAGCCCCTTAACAAATGACTCCCCTGCCCCTTCTTTGCGTGCCTGAAAACCATATTCACTGTGCATATCAAAAATCAGATTCACGGCTTTTTCGTTTTTAATCAAACCCGCAAGAATAAGGCGCGTAATAAAAGTTTTTCCCGTGCCGGTTTTGCCAAAAATTCCATTGCTACGTTCAACTAATAAGTCCAAATCCATGCACACCGGAGTTGTCATATCAAGCGGAAAACCAATATTGAAATATTTTTTATCTTTTTGTTCATCGCCAAAAATTTCAGCCACTTCACTTGCGCTGGCTTCATAAACTGCTGCAAAATGTGACGGAATGGTTTTTACCGGCATACGATGTTTTTGAGCATCAAGCATCAACATAGGACGCAACATAACTTTTGCGTAAATATCACGCTTTTTCAGCATGCTTGTAAGAATTTTTTCATCTTCAGATGGAGGAAAAAGTAAAATATCAGGATTTGTAACTTGTAATTCAAGATCTGTGATTAATGAAAAAAAAGTATAATGCTCACCAACAATAGAAACGAATTTTCCGGTTTTTATATCTTCAAGAGAGCCCTGCGATCCAAGACGCATTGCAAGGCCTTCTACAAGCGATCCTGAAAGAATATGGCCAAGACACTTACGCATTAAGCGATCCCAACTGAATTATAACGTAAGCAACAGCATAATCTTTTTCATGTGATATAGAAAGATTGGTGTCCAAATCTGGCAACTTAATTGCCAATCTTTTTTCAAAAAAACTCCAGTCAACCACAAGCTGCGGAACTTCCCAAGGGCCTGACATTACCCAAACCGCTTTGCACGAAGATAAAAACGAAATGGTTTCTTCTGTCTTTTTGAATCTGGTCAAAGTATTACTTAGAGCTTTGTAAAATGCTTCTTTGGCGGCAAATCGTGACGCCATACGTTGCATGGTAAGCTCCTGTGAACCCGAAAAAATATATTCTATCTCAGGTTGCGAAAAAACATGCGCCAACTGCTGGGCCGGATAGTTAACCCAAAATTTAAAACGACTTACCTGCACAATATCTACGCCAATACCCAAAACCATTTTACCCCTTTACTGCAATTTTTGATCAAGAGACCTGTATCCAATTGCTTCTTGAATATGAGACTTTTCAATCATATCAGCAGATTGCAAATCCGCAATAGTTCGAGCAATTTTAAGAATTTTATGGTAACCGCGCATGCTAAGACAAAGCTTTTCAAAAGCAAGTTTTATTGTCTGCTCTGCCGCAACAGAAAGTATGCAATATTTTTCAACTTGATCTGAAGCCATGTCTGCATTACGAATAGCACCCAATCTCTGCTCCTGCACCTTAACGGCAACTTTTACCTCTTCGTACATATGTGCAGAACTTTTACTCTGAACATTTTTGTCTTTCAGCTCCTCATAATTAATTGAGGGAACATTTACATGTAAATCTATACGGTCAAGTAACGGTCCAGAGAGCTTACTTATATAATTTGCAATTTGTTGCTCACTGCATACACACTTTTTCTTATCACCATAATAACCACACGGACAAGGATTAAGCGCTGAAATTAAAAGAAATGAGGCCGGATATTCTACAGAACTACTTGCACGCGAAATTAAAACGCGTTTATTTTCAAGAGGTTCACGTAAAACTTCAAGAGTGCTTCTTTTAAATTCCGTCAATTCATCTAAAAAAAGAACCCCATTATTAGCCAAACTTATTTCACCGGGTCTGGGGGATGAACCACCACCAACAAGACCTGCTTGCGAAATGGTATGATGTGGGCTACGAAACGGTCTGTGAGCAATCAAAGATTCCTGATTTAATAAACCGGCAACAGAATAAAGTTTTGTAGTTTCAATTACCTCATCAAAAGACATTGGCGGCAAAATGCTTGCAAGACGCTTGGCCAACATTGTTTTACCTGAACCTGGAGGCCCTATAAACAAAATATTATGTCTGCCGGCAGCTGCTATCTGCAATGCACGCTTTGCCTGAAACTGCCCCTTAACATCTTCAAAATCTAGTGGATGATTGTGTATCTGACTGGAAAACAGGTCAAATCTAGATTGGGTAGGTTCAATTTTTTGTTCACCACGTAAATATGCAACCAGATCAACTAAAGTCTCGACTCCAATTAACTCAAGCCCTTTGATTAAACTTGCTTCATCGGTGTTTGCTTTTGGTAAGATTAATCTTTTTTTGCCAAATTTTAATGCACTGTGAGCAATTGAAAGCACGCCTCGAACCGGTCGTATTTTGCCATCAAGTGAAAGCTCACCTAAAAAAATTGTTTCGTTAATAAATTCTTCAGAAATATCGACCAATTTTGCTGCCTGCAAGATTGCAACAGCTATCGGCACATCAAACAGTATATTCTCTTTTTTAAGAGAAGCAGGCGCAAGATTAACGGTTATCAATCTTTCAGGAAGCCTGAACCCACTATTTTTAAGCGCTGCTCTAATTCGATCCTTACTTTCTTTGATTGCTTTATCAGGAAGCCCGACAATATAAAACTGAATCATCCCAAAAGACAAATCAACTTCTACCTCAACCAAGTGTGCATTGATTCCAACAGTTGTCGCTGAATAAATTTTTGAATGCATATCCCCACCCAGAAAACCCTATTAAACTCAGACAAAACCCACTTCTATATTACTGAAGGATACTTATAACACAATATTTTACGTAGCACAATATCTTGCACCTGAAAATTATTTTTATATCAAACCAAATTTAATATATTCACGCAAAACAATAATTCCTGGAAATTGTTGTTTAATGGCTAAAACTTGTTTCTGGGTAACACTTGTATAGTTTAAATTAAGATTTTTTAGTTTAATCAGTTGCCCAAAATCAAACTTATGTAGTTCTCTGCAAAATTCAAGATTGAGTTCATAAATTTCAGAACAAATTGTGCATATGGCCATTAACTGTTCATCAGTTATTTCTGAATAAGATAAATCAACAGCATGAATGTGACTAGCATGTGCAGATAAGTATCGTAAAAATTTGGGGAATACATCGGAAGCAAACATTTGATTCGTAATTTTAATATGAAATAAACCTTTTCGCTCCGATCCTGGCAAATCCTGTACCATACCAAAGACTGGAACAACATGTAACAGAAAAATTGAACTTACTATTGTTAATAAAAATAAACTTATTTTGTTAATCACGACAAACTCCATAAGCAATCATGCAAAATTACTCGATCTTTTACAAATCTAAGAATAACGTATCTATTAGTTGTTTTCGTGTCAAAATCAAAATAAAAATCATGAAATAGTTGGCGTAATAAATATCATAAGTTGCTTTTCAACTACAGCTTTTCGTCGAGCTTTAAATAAAAATCCCAAAATCGGAATATCTTGTAAAATAGGCACTCCCGTTTGTATACGCTCTTCGGTGTTTATAATCAAACCACCAATCATAGTCGTTTGTCCACTTTTTAAAAGAACACGATTTTTAGATCTAGACGTATCAATTACATAATTATAATTTTTACTACCGGGCCCGGGCAGAGTATCAAATTCAATTCTTGGTCTGGTTAAATATGAATACTCTACAAAAACATCCATAAATACAGAATCTCTATCCGGAGCTATTATCGATTTAATTTTTACGTTCATTCCAATATCTTTATACTGAGTAGTGGTTACGTTTGATGGCTGCCCTTCAACTGTTTCTGCAATTTTTGTCTCATGTGGCATCTGCTGACCAACCAAAATTTCGGCAAATTCATCGTTATTAACAAGTAACGACGGCTTTAATATTGTTCTAATTTGATTTTTATTTTCTGCAGCTTGCAGTATCAAATTTACCCTGTTGCTGTCAAAATTTTTATTACCCCATATGAATGGCAATCTAATTGGAATTGATTTCATGTTTAAACTCGGAACAAAATTCATTGCCCAGTTAACAGCACCTGCAAATGCAGAATCATCCGTCGCATTATTTTTTGCACCAAAACCCGCAAACTCAGAATGTGTAACCATACCGCGTTTATCATAATAACCGGACCAATCAAAACCTAAAGCCTCTTCAAAATCTTTGCTGGCAATTACAATGCGAGCGTCAATTTTAACTTGAGGAATTTCAATATCTATCTTACCAATAAACTCTTTGAATGAATCTATTTGAGCTTGTCGGGCATGACATAAAACTTTTTTACTTTCATCATCAAAAATTATGTAGTTCGAATTTTTGTCACTACCGTCACCAACAATTCCCTTCCAAAGGCTCGTCAACCGTTTCTTTAATTCCTCGTTCCACTTTGCATGATAAATTGTTATGCATACATTTTTATAATCACGATCAAGAAGATCCATGGCTTGGGATTTTAGGCACTCAATTGCCGTTGAAAGTTTTGCAATTCGAATTGCTCCATTTTCTTGCAACACTGCAAGAACCGGATTGTTTGATGTCGCAAGTAAGCGCAAGGCTGACGAAATATGAATATTTTTTAAATCTATATTTTCAATTGTACCCTGTACGTCATTATCAACAAAAATTTGAATGCCTGATGTTTTAC
>Ga0172379_10002420_pt1 | contig 33037 bp, 20 predicted proteins | sample GrowelOW334metaG_FD_119756 | JGI IMG/M metagenome (GOLD analysis project Ga0172379, IMG submission 119756) | Groundwater microbial communities from an aquifer near a municipal landfill in Southern Ontario, Canada - Groundwater well OW334 metaG | ecosystem: Environmental > Aquatic > Deep...
AATCAGAAGCTACTGTTGAAATTTCTGACAGGAAGACCCGCAATACATTTGGAACCTCTGATACATCCCGTTGTCCTATCCCATAGGCCGTTTTTGTTATCGGGAAGTTGATTTCTGAAGTAAATTCATCAACAGTTGCAGCCAGAATAGCTGCCCCAGTTGGGGTGGTAGCTTCGTGTTGCACCAGTCCTGTTTTTACAGGGATATTTGCCACAATCAGGGCCGTGGCAGGTGCCGGGACCGGCATGATGCCATGGGCGCATTTAATGGTCCCGCCACCCAGTTGAATGGGTGAGGAGAGCACTTTATCCACTTTAAGGTATTCCAGACAGATAGCTGCACCTACAATGTCTGCAATGGAGTCCAGGGCGCCGACTTCATGAAAGTGCACCCTTTCTACCTCTATCTGGTGCACTTTGGCCTCAGCAAAAGCGATGAGATTAAAAATCTTCAGCGAATTGGTCTTTACATTATCAGAAAGTGTGCTGTTGTTGATGATCTCTTCGACATGACGCAGGTGCCGGTGCTTTTCATTATCAGGATCTTCCACAACGACAGTGGCTTTGGTGCCTGAAATCCCGCGACGGAGCTCTTTGCATATTTCCAGATGAAAACCTTTGATGTTAAGTTTCTTTAATTCACTTTCCAGGTAGACGGCATCAACACCCAGATCCAGCAAGGCTCCCAGGTTCATGTCGCCACTGATACCGGCAAAGCAGTCGTAATACAATATTCTCATTTGTATCGTTATAAATTGGTTAATACGCGGTTCATTTTACCGGAGACCAACCCCTCCCGGTCGATTTCGCACTTTTCGAATCCCAGTGTAGTAATTTTTTTGACGATCTCATTCTGAAGGAGGGTCAGTTTTTCCAACTCTTCTTTGCGAACTTCAATCTTGCCATAGCTACCGTAGTGCCTAACGCGGACATCCTCGAACCCATAGCTGTTCAGTATCTCCTCTGCTGCCTCAATCTGCCTGAGTTTTTCTAGTGTGACGGTATGGTTGTATGGAATTCGTGAGCTCAGGCAGGGGCTGGCAGGTTTGTTCCAGTTGGGAAGTTCAAAATAGTGGGCAATTGACCTAAGCTCTTCTTTCGTCACATGGCAGTCGACCATGGGCGACTGAACATGGTATTGTTTTGCGGCATCAATTCCAGGACGGTAATCGCCCAGATCATCAGCATTGGTCCCGCTCAAAACTTCAAACCCGGGATATTTTTTGCATAAATCGGTCAGATCATGAAACAGGTGCTCTTTGCAAAAGAAGCAACGGTTAATCGGATTTTGGTTGTACCGCTCGTCCTCCAACTCCCGGGTAACGATGACCTCCAACTTTATGTCTAACTGCTCGCAGAATGCTTTTGCCTGTTGAAAGTCCCTGTTTTTGAGGCTTTCTGAATTGGAGATTACGCCAATTGCATTTTCCTTTCCCTGAAATTTACGCGCCAGAAAAAGCACGAGGGCTGAATCTATTCCTCCCGAAAAAGCGACAATAGATCCTTGTCGTTGTGCGTACCAATTTTCCAATGCCCTGAGTTTTTCTGTTAGTTGAGGGGATATATTTTCCATCATTTTCTATTTTCGATGTTGAATTCTTTCAGCTCTTTACTGTCGATTTTCAATTGTCCATTGTCAATTGAATTTAATCGGCCCTGCTCATGCTTAACTTACCATGGTGCAGCCCTTTGATCGAAATTAATGTGTCGGATAACTCCGTAAGCCTGCTTGCCGAACCTTTCACCGTTACCACCTCCAGCCATTTGTCAGGTTCCAGCATAAAACGTTGGGATGACAATACTTCGGAATGAAATTTTTCCAATTCTGCGGCAATATGGTTGATAATCTCCCGTTTTTTCGGATCATACAACAAGGTGATGGCGCCTGCAACCTGATTGTTGCACTGCCATTTTTTTTCAACAATATTCTTGCTAATCAGCTGACGGATTGCCTGTGAACGATTGGTAAAGAAATTTTCTTTCACATATTCGTCGAGTGCCTCTAGCAGAGGTTGTTCTATGGAGATACCAAAACGGGAAACTGACATGATAACATGAATTTGATAAAAGATAACACGATGTAAATATAGGATATTTTAATAAATAACGCTCTTAAATTTCGGCTCTTTATTAGTCCTGCCAAATTGAAAAAATATTGCTGGTAAATGAATAACAAAAATAGTTCACGCAAAGAGCGCAAAGAAAGACGCAAAAAATTCCGGTCAGAACTTTGCGCCCTTTTGCAGTTTTTCTTTGCGTTCTTTGCGTGAACTATTGAAATTAAACATTAAGAAACATGGTAAGATTGGAATGGTGCAATAGACAAGGAAGATGTCTGTTAATAAATCGGAATCATTATCTTTGGTATGATTAGTTTCAATGAACCCTTGAGGTATCAATGAATGTTAACGATACTTGGACTTATCCTGTCATGTTGGTAAATGATGGTTGTAACTAACTGATAATTAATTTTAAACATTGGAAAATAAATTGAAAAATGGAGTTTCCCTTGGTTGGGTCTCCTGGTTTTTAGTCGCCACTGCTACGCTTATGGCACTTCTTTCTTTGTTGAAATTTGCACACATTGCCGATCTAAGTGCACCGCTTTTAGCAGCCTTTAGAATTGTTTCAATCCTGGCTTTTGGTCTGGTAGCCTGGCAAAAAAAATCACTCACAGTCTGGATTTTATTTAGTTTGGTGGCAGGGGCGGAATTCGGGTATGATTTGCCTCAGATTGCCAATTCCTTACAGTTTCTGAGCGAAATCTTTCTACGAATGATTAAGACTATTATTGCCCCGTTGCTGTTTGCCACGCTGGTGAATGGAATTGCGGGTCATACGGACCTAAAGCAAGTTGGCAGGATGGGCTGGAAATCGTTGCTTTATTTTGAAATTGCCTCGACATTGGCGCTATTCATCGGTTTGCTGGCCATCAATATCTCCAAAGCGGGTGTGGGGATCAATCTTTCGGCCATGACAGGCAATCTTCCTGCTGCTGTTCCTAAAATGCAGACTACCCAGGAATTTATCCTGCATATTTTCCCCGAAAATATTGCCAAAGCCATCGCGGAGGGTAACATCCTGCAGATTGTCATCTTCAGCATCATTTTTGGGATCGCCCTCTCCATGCTGAATGAAAAGTATAAATCGCCCATGTTGAAGCTGACTGCAAGTCTGACAGAGGTGATGTTTAAATTTACCGGCATCGTCATGTATTTTGCTCCGGTGGCAGTCTTTGCCTCCATTGCTTTCACCATCGGTCACATGGGCACAGATATACTCTTTACACTGTTGAAATTGCTGGCAACTTTGTATGTTGCGCTCATTGCATTTTTATTGTTGGTATTGCTCCCGGTGGCGCTGTTATTTAGAATTCCAGTCTTTAAATTTATGGAATCGGTTTCAAAACCTGCCTCAATCGCCTTTGCAACAGCAAATTCCGAATCTGCTTTGCCATCCGCCATGGAATCGATGGAGGCTTTCGGTGTACCCCGAAAAATTGTCTCTTTCGTGATCCCAACAGGATACAGTTTCAACCTGGATGGGTCAACGCTTTATCTATCACTGGCAGCCATATTTGTTGCCCAGGCTGCCGGAATCGATATGCCTGTCGGTGAGCAATTTGCAATTGCACTGACCCTAATGCTTACCAGTAAAGGGGTAGCAGGGGTTTCCAGGGCATCCTTCGTCATTCTTTTGGGTACAGTAACGACATTCGGACTTCCGGTAGAGCCGGTGATGATCATTCTTGGTATCGACGTCTTGCTCGATATGGCCAGAACCGGCGTTAATGTCATAGGAAACTGCCTGGCCACTGCCGTGATAGCCAGATGGGAAGGGGAATTCGATGATGCAAAGGCCCGCAATTAGACCTTCAAGGTTTTCGAAACCTTGAAGGTCTAAACGATGTACGGAGCTCTCATTTCCCTGATATACAATTTATTTGCTTCAGGATCTCCAACAACTTCACCTTTGATCGGATCCCAGGTTACCTTCCGTCCGGTACGGATGGCGATATCCCCCATGTGACTGATGGTGTCTGAGATAATTGCCTCATCCAACGGACAGAGTTCGGGTTCTTTTCCCCTGACGACAGAGATAAACCTGCTTCCCATCGTGTTGTTTTCGCCTTTTACCCTTCCGTTGGCTTGTTTGGGAACGCTGTTGAGTTTTTGGTTCAGTTCCGGAATATTCGACTCCACAGAGGACCTGCTCAGGGATATCCAACCTTTACTTCCGAAAAATGTAGTCCCATTTGATTCCTTGACTGTCTTGTCTTTCAGGATGGAATTGGAAGCGATATCCTGACTGATAAAGTGAACCTTCAGTCCACTTTGGTAATTCAGGTTCAGGTCCCATGAGAGGATGTTGTTGTACAATCCACCTGCAGACCAAAATTGTCCGGTTCCTTCACATGTGTAGTTGCCAGCGACCTTGTCTTTCAAAATCCATACCAGGATGTCCAGCGGATGCGCTCCCCAACCGCCTAAAAATCCGATGCTGTAATCGTAGTTAAACCAGGAGCTGTTGTTGGTAACGCGGTCGGGGCAGTAAGGCCTCATTGGCGCCGGACCTGTCCAACGGTCGAAATCGAAATCGGCTGGCACCGGAACTTCGTTGCAAACAGGAGATGGGACATCATTCTTACCCGGCGCCCACACATCCACCCGTTCAATTTCCCCGATCAATCCTGCCCGGATCATGTCGTAACCCATTTGCATGTGGGCAAGTGTTCGTTGCTGGGTCCCATAATGAAATTTCACCTTGTTGGCTTTCAGCTCGTTTGCCAGTACCAGGTTTTGGGGATAGCTCAGTCCAAGTGGCTTGGCGAGCATGATGTGTTTTCCTGCCTTCGCCGCTTTTATGGCAGCAAGTACATGCCAGTGGTCAGGGGTAGTAATGTGGACCGCATCAATATCTTTCCGCGCTAGCAACTCATCCATCTCCAGGTAGGTTTTGCACTCCTCCTTTGTAAAATTGTTCTCCTTGTAAAACTGGCTGATGCGTTGTGCAGCACTTTCGCGTCGATCTTTGAAAGTGTCGCAATAGGCTATATTCAAGGCTTCCCGCAAGGGGACAAAATAGTTCATCAATTCATCGGTACCTCTCGATCCAACCCCGATGTGACCAATGACCAACCGGTCGTTGGCTCCTTTGTGGTTGGAGCATGAGGTTAATACGGTTGGCAATAGGGTAGTCCCCAGCGCAATTTTCCCGGATGTTCCAAGGAAGGAACGGCGGGTGAGTTTTTCGCTTCTTTTGTTAGTTTTCATAGTTATTGAATTTGTAGTTTCTTTTTAAATTTCATGGAATTTGAAGAGTGCCTAAAGTGCCTAAAGTGTCTAAAGTGTCTAAAGTGCCTAAAGTGCGCTAAAGTGTCTAAAGTGCCTAAAGTATTTCGGGTTTATCAAGATTTATCTTGAATCACATATCTCATGTCTCAAATCTCATTTCTTTCTCTCAAAACTTCGGAGTACCCAAGTACTTTAGGCACTTTAGACACTTTAGCACACTTTAGGCACTCTTCTATTTCAACTCCCCTTCAATCATTTGTATCCGATACTTCAACCTCCAGTTTGCTCCTTTCTTCAGGACCACCGGGCTATCGAAAATTACGGCAGGACTGAAGTAATAGAAAGGAATGAGCGGATCGTTGATGATGTACCAACTGCTTGTTGAAGATCTGAATTTGGGATCCTGTTCGATTTTGATACCGACCTTTTTACCGGTCATGCTGGTGAATCCATAATACTGCCAGTCGCATTTTTTGCATTGCGCCATGTCACCGGATGATTTGAATACCGGTGCAGTAAAATCCTGGTTAAACCGGATCGAAATACCGGCATAACCGCCCTGGATCCTTCCACCCCTGATGGTAGGAGGTGTGCGGTCAAGGACGACACTGTCTGCCAGTATTTTGAAGAGGTGATCTTCGTCAATAAAGTAATTTCCGTCTTTGTCAGGGGCCGAAACATGGTAGCTGCGCTCTTCCGTCATGACGGTTTCCCCTTTGAGCGGATGGTAATTGATATTTAACCTGATATCGCAGGTGAAATCCGGGTTCTTAACAATCTTTGAATTCATTATTTCCGTTGAACCCTCTGATTTATATCCGGTTTTGGCAGATCTGTTTTCGTTAAGATATTCCCAGTAGTTCAAATGGTTGATGTATTTCCAGCAGAACCACATCCCGAGATGCCATGGGTGATCGGGCGGGGAAACACAGGTTATCAGGGTGTTGTTCACGGTAAGCGGATGGAAATAGGGTCTTTGAAAACGGTCCCTGTAATTGAATTGCCAGACGATCTCTTTGTGGTTGAGCAGCGTAAAGGTGGTATCCGATTCCAGCCAGCTGTACTGCGGTTTGCCCGGATTCTGGATCATGCTCATCTCTACAGGAGGCTTAAATGTTACAGTTTTGCCTGCGCACCATTGGGCCGCACGGACCAAAAGTGTACGCAGACCTGAATTGAGCAGGGCCCGCTCGTCGTGGCCAAGAATGGTGAAAAAGCTTCTTCCTTTTCCGGTCTGATTCACCCAGATGGCAGGTTCATCAATCGGATGTCCATCCTTGGCGTTGGTGGCTTTGAGCGAACCAATGGCTTTCGCACCTGCAAACAGTTCCGTTTTCTCCCAAATCTCATCCATGATCTGAAATCCCTTTAATCCTTTGGTAATCGGATGTTTCTGGTCCAAACCATACAAACTTGCAACGATTGGTGCGTTGTGAAAGGTCTCTTTTCCCCATCTGCCGATCCCCATCTTCCGGTATTCATCCCACCCGTAAAATGAGGAAGCGCCTGCATGAAAAAAGAGGGTTCCGCCACCTTCACTGACATACTTCAGGAAATCGGCTTCCCAACTTCTGCTTAACCTTCTGTTGTTATCCGGCCAGGTGTTGGCATTGCTGACAACAAGGTCGAATTTTTTCAGATCAACATAGGTTAAAGTATCCGGTTTGTCAGTAACCCGGGTTGAAAATAGGTTTGCTTCATCAAAGATCCTGTTCAGCAAAGGGGTTGTTTTTTTCCATTCGTGGTTATTAGATCCGCTGAGAATCAGTACCCTGATTGGCTCCTTCTGATGCTGTCCAGGAGCAGCATAGCTCCTGCCAGAGGATACCACCATGACCAGGAAGAAAAAAATAAAATGGATTCTATTCATTTTGGGAAAGTTATTTTCAGAGACAATGGGATTTAAAGTAATGGAGTGAGGTGTTCGTAACTTCGGATTGCCTCTTCGATAGTACCGCATTCAACGCTGAAAACAATTTCTTTCCCTGATGATTTAACAATGTCAATGACTCTTTTCCAATCCACAACGCCGTCCCCACAGGCGCAACCGACAGGAGTCCCCGTAACCTTCCCGCGTTGTAATTCGCTTTGTGCCATGCTGATATCCTTGGCATGGAGATGGATCAGCCTCTCTTTTACATGTTCGAGCCATTCATACATATCCGATCCTCCTGCCAGATAGCTGTTTCCGGTATCAAAATTGATCCCGATGGCCGATGAGTTAACCAAATCATGAATACTGTCGAGGCCATCCGGTGTCTTGCTGTATTGCTGATGAGGCTCCAGTCCGATCAGGATACCATGGCGTTCGGCCACCATAGAAGCTTCTGTCAGGGTATAGGTCATCAACTGGTAATCCTGTTCTTTGGTGGTCCAGAAGGGTTTGGGACCTTCATCTGTATTCACGACCGGCGCACCTGCGTGGGAGGCCCACCGGATCGCCATTTTCAGGTATTCGACACTGATCTCCGGTTTGCACAATGGGGTATGGGAAGATAATCCGGAAAGTTTAACCCCATGGCTTGCGCAAAGCTGTTTCACCCACAATGGGTCGTCAAAAAGTGATACGGAATGAAAATAGCCAGCTTCGCTAAGCAGTTCCCTGCCCAGGTGAACCATGGGCTCAATATATTCGTATCCAATTTCAGCAGCTTTGGCAACCCCATTGGCAAAGGACATATCGTGGTGGCGCACAAACTCCATGTTTATTCCCAAATGGACAGTACCTCTCTTTTTCATGATTTTAAATGTTGAATAGTTGATAATAGTTGATTGATTCGGAATTGTAAATTTAGTAAAAAAAGAATTTGGAACTGAATGGTCATTAGAATCTATGTGTTAGAAACAGGAGCAGGAATTTTCAGTAGTTTTATAAGTAATTTTATGGCAACAAATAACCAATCAAACCAACACAAAAACTATCATGGACAACACATTTGAACTCAAAAAAGGCAAATTAGTATTTGAAGGGGACAAAATATTAATTACGGACAATGCCGGGTATTTAAAGCGTTCCAGACTTTTATCCTCAAGTTTATTGTTTTTGTTTGGTCTTTTCAATTTAATGAATTTTGTAAAGCACAACGATACACACGCCCTAACGAGCGGTTTACTTATTGGAATTGTGGGTTTGATTCTTATTTTAACAGCACTGTTAATGAATACGCAGAGTGAAATTTATTTGAATGATGTGAAATCAATAAAAATAAGTCGAATCTTCTTCAAGGAGTTTCTTGTGATCAAAATTATCAACAACAGGCCCAGACAAGTAACCGGAATCTACAATGCTGAAAGGCTGGAAGAGTACATCAAAACAATGTCATTTTCACAATAGCTTTTTCCTCATACAACAACCAGCAACCAACCTCCCTGAAAATATCTGAAGGGCGGATGCTTGCCGATATACTGAGATGTGGGCAACACCCTCAAGGTTTTCAAAACCTTGAGGGTGTTTTATTAACGAATTACTGAAAACGGACCCGCCTTATTTACCAAATTTCATCTCATTCAGCAACCATCCTGCTCCGCCAAATTTATCCATGATAAACAATGTATAGCGAATATCCACATTGATGCAACGTTGCAGCGAAGGTTCAAAAATGATATCACTGCTCATCGACTCCCAGTTGCCATCGAAGGCAGTGCCAATCAGTTCGCCTTTTTTGTTCATCACCGGACTTCCTGAGTTACCTCCTGTGATATCGTTGTTGGTCAGGAATGCTACCGGCATGCGACCATCTTTCATGGCATATTGACCAAAGTCTTTGGCATTGTATAGCTCTTTCAGTTTGGCAGGAACCACAAACTCCCAATTTTTAGGATCCTCTTTTTGTATCACACCATCCATCGTGGTTACGTAATCATAGATCACACCATCTTTTGGGGAGTAATTCAGAACTTTACCGTAAGTCAGACGCATGGTAGAGTTGGCATCAGGATAGATAGCCTGTCCGGCTTTCATCTCGAGCATACCGGCGATGTACTGTTTCTGGCCCTGGGAATATTGTGTGCGGTACTGCTCCAGATCGCGCATGTATTTCATAATGGAGGCCGAGATATCTTTAGCCGCCAGCAAAGCCGGATCTTTTTCAATGGCTTTTTTGTCTCCTGCCAGGGCCGCGTTCAGTTTTGCTTCAGATACAAATACCGAATTATCGAACATAGCGTCAACATAGGCATTGATGTTTCCGTTATAGTCGGTATCGATGGTCTTGTAAATTGCCGGAAGGTCTGTTGCCGGAACTTTTTCTTTGAAGATGGCAATCAGCGCCTTGGCCACCTTCTTGTCGGTAGAAACATTGTAATCTTTGTAGAAATCGGCCGGAGTTCTGCTAAAATATCCTCTGCCACCTCCCTGACCACTCCTTTCACTGCCTTCTGGTCGCGGTGCAAAACGGTTTGCAGCTGAAGTCAGTTCGATGGAATTCAGTGCCTCCATGTAATACCTGTAGATCAGCTGAAGCTTGGCCCTTCCTTCGATGGCAGATTTTACATCAGCCAAGGCTTTGCCATATTTTTCAACCCTTGCCGGATCTGCATCCACCCATTCGGTGAAAATTTTCTCTTCGGCGGCCCTTCTGTCCATGACTTTCAATTTGACGAAGGTCTCGTTCATGCCAATCGCTTTTTTCCAGAAGTTGGATGATCCGGCATATTTGCTCGAATATTGTAACCTGATTTTTGGATCTGCCTCCATATCGGCCATCAAAACATTTTGACGAACCCCTCTTACCAGGATGGTCACAGCGTTGGTGATCCCGCTGGTCTCCTTCACTTCGTAGGAGGTCATGAAACGGTTGGTTCTGCCGGGATAGCCGATGATCATGGCAGGATCGTTCTGGTTGACTCCCTTGAGTGAGATGGTCAGGTATTTTTTTGGCTGATAAGGAACGTTATCCTTGGCATACTCGGCCGGGTTGTTGTCTTTGTCGACATAGATGCGAAACATGCTGAAATCGCCCGTATGACGCGGCCACATCCAGTTATCCGTATCAGCGCCGAATTTCCCGATGGAGGAGGGGGGAGCTCCTACAAAACGAATGTCGCTGTAGGTCTTGGTAACGACCATGTAATATTGGTTGTCGCCGAAGAAAGAGACGACCCTGGCTTTCAGGTACTTATTTCCTTCAACTGCTTTGGCGGTCAATTTATCGGAAATGGTCGCGAATGCTGCATCTTTGGCTTTTGGATCGACTGCTGCAGCCATTACATCCGTTACCGCTTTGGTAACATCCTCAAACCTGTCGAGAAATGTGACGGTGAGTCCTTTGGCAGGAAGCTCCTCATCCCGGTTTTTAGCCCAATAGCCATTTTCAAGGTAGTCGTGGTCTACCGTGCTAAGTTTTTGAATCGTACCGTAGCCACAGTGATGGTTGGTTAGTACAAGTCCCTCTTTGGAGATCAGCTCTGCCGTACAGCCACCGCCAAAATGCATCACTGCATCCTTCAGACTGGATTTGTTGATGTCGTAAATATCTTTGGTAGAGAGCTTAAATCCCATCTCTGACATTTTTTTACTGTTCAGCTTCTGAAGCAGCGGAAGCATCCACATTCCTTCGTCCGCCCTCAAAGAGCCGGAGGATAAAATGATGGTTGACAAAATCAGTAATCCGAATTTTCGTAGGTTCATCATGTTGTAGTTTGATTATAAAAGTGTTAACAGATTATTAAACAGACAATGATAACAAAAATGCGCAGAGTAAAAAATGATAAATACTGTTATCCTCCTTGTTATAACCTTTGATAGCACATAGACTGAATTGGACATAGATAGTTTAATGGGAAGATGGGGGATATTGTCTTATTTTTCAACATTGAACTGATGGGAAACTTCTATAACGAAATCATGTCCGAACAAAGATATTTTGTAAATTTGTTTTGGACGCATTAGTCAATAGTGCTTTTAATTGTAAGGACAACCCTCGAAGATAAAACGTTAAGAATGGAATTGAAGGGTTATTCGGGGTATTGCGGTAAAACCCGCTATAAAATTATTCCATTTGTCTGGTGATTCGTAATCTGTAATCCGTAATTTGTAATTTAATTCAAGGGCTTATTCAACAAGATCTTATCCCCCTCCTTCAATCCACTTTTGATAACGACGAATTTTTCATTCTGGTTGCCGCATTCGACATTTCTCGTCGAAACTCTACCAAATTCTTTCAGGTAGACAAATTGATCCGGCCCATCGGAAAAAAGAGAGGAGCGCGGTATGACCAGAACATTTGGCTCTTTGGAGATGATAATTTCATTGTTGGTGGTCATGGCGGGTTTAATGCGTTTGTTGTCACTCGAAATCCGGATAATCACTTTAAAAACCTTCGATTCAAATCCTGACATCTCTTGTCCTACGTTTGAGATATTGGAGATTACCCCAACTTTCAATTGATTTTTCAGGGCATCGATGTAAACCCTGACACTGTCCCCTATTTTAATTTTTGAGATATAAATCTCCTCAACATAAGTTTCTGATGCCAATACAGACAGATCGGGCAGTGTTGCTATAACTGGGCTTTGCATGCTTATATAGGAACCTACGGTGAGTTTACGGCTACCGCCCCGGCCGAATGTACGGCCATAAATGAGCATGCCATCTTTAGGGGCAGTAATCCTAGCGGCATCAAGTGCGATTTGGTAGTTTTTATCCTTGAGTGTCAATTCTTTCACTTTATCTTCCACCCTTGATACCTGAATTCTCAAGGTTTTTTGGGTCATTAGATATGCCCTGACCCTTGCGTCCATTTGTCTGACTATCCTTTCGTAGGCCATTTGCGCTTTTCGCTGGAAAGCTGGTGATTCGTAAGCAGACTGCTCCAACTCAATTTTACGGTTGTTGAGGTCGTATCTAAACTGATCGATCCCATTACGAAGCGCCACCAGGTCAACGGCGCTGTCAATCTTGGAGTCACTGAAATTAAAAAGCATTTTTTTCAGGTACTCCCCGTTGTTCTCTTTGAGTTGCTTGATCCTGCCCTGGTCCAGAAGGGCCACGTAATCCCCTTTCTTAACAATGGAGCCTTCAGGAATGAGATCCTTGATCTGCATATCCCAGAGCTCAAGGGTCCTGTTGCCGAAAATGTCAGGCAGATTGATGAGGACAGCCTTTTCACTCTGTATCTCCCCTTTGCAGGTGATGATGGCTTCAAAATTCTCCGTTTTTACCCTGTATATCCCTGCTACCTGTTTGCGAAAGTAAAGCCAGCCAACTACCAGAAGGACAACACAAAGTGCTGTGCCAATAATTAATGTCTTATTTGATTTGGTAAGCTTCATTGGTTCAAAATTTTGTCAAATTCAGCTATTAAATCAGTTTTCTTCTCAAAATCAAACAACGCCAATCCACGGATCTGATAATAGGACAACCAATATTTCCTTAGGGAATTGATGTAGGCCCTTTTGGCATTCTCCAGGTCATTTCTGGCCAGGTTGAGCTTGGTTACATCCAGCTTCCCGATTTTGAAACGTCTCATGGTTACATCAAATCCCATCTGGGCGATGGTGTCAGCTTTGGCGGAGTTCTGAACCTGGTCCGATTGCAGGTTGAACTCCAGGACATTCATCATGACTGATTGCTCAAAATCAATCCTCTCCTGTTTTACGCTGTTGAGGACCACCTCACGATTGGACTTGGCCATTAATATCTGACCTTTCCTTCTGCCCCAGTCTACAATTGGAACAGAGAGCCCTACAAGTGCGATGTTCTGGAATTGGTTGGGATTTTGATAAGATTCGGCAAGTGAAATTGATTTTTGGTTTAAACCTGCAAGGGCGCTAATATCGGCACTTAATCCATTCTGCGATTTGACCAGTTTAACATTGCTGTCCTGCTCCAAAATTCGCCTCTCTTGCGATAAAATATCAGGATTATTGGTCATTGATTTCTGAATGGCCTCTTCAACATCGATCTGCAGGGAGGAACTTATTCCGGATGGCAAAATGCAGTCGAGGACGGCATTTTTCTCAAGTCCCAGAAAGCTGTTCAGATCAGAGCGGGCCCTCAAAAGTCCCTGATTGGCACGTGTTAAAGCGATCCTCGAATTCATCAGATTCAGCTCGAAGTTCAGCAGTTCATCCTGGGTTACCGTACCTACCTGATAACGACCTTTCCCAATTTGGTATAAGGTATCAGCGTTAGCGAGGTTGGTTTTTGCAATATTAATTTCAATCTGCGCATCCACCAGAACAAAGAATTTGGTGGTTGTCTTGACAGCGATATCTTCTCTCGATTGAATATATTGTTTTTTGGCAGTTTCGAATTTCAGCGGTTCAATCTTTGATTTCCAGTGCATGGCATTGTAGCCGTTCAATTTTTGACGGTAACCCAGACTGATCATGTTGGAAGAGTACAAGGTCTGTTGATCGCCCAGGAAATTTCTTACCATCCCAATATCAGAACTGGCCGAAAAACTACCGCCGGTCAGGCCGACATTTTGCGTCATCTTCAAAGAAGCGCTGGAGGTGATGTTTTTTTGCTGACTGTATTGCCAGCTTTGGTCCTGCGGTATGTAGTCCTGTCTGATCGAGTTGTTGTAGGAGAGCGGATTGGCACCCACCAAAAATTGCGGAAGCTTGTCAGATCTATAGTACTTATATTCCCAATAGCTTGAAAGATACATGTTTTGTTGTTTGAAAGCATCCAGCGACTGCCTGGAAGCCAGGTCAATAGCTTCTTGCAATGATATCTTACGAATCTTGCCTTGCCCGAAAGCAATTTGACAGGAGGCCGCAATCAGAAGAAATGCAAAAAAACGGATCATAGGTAATTTATTGTCTGAGTGATTCAACCGGATCTTTGTCTGCAGCTTTTTTAGCGGGAAGGTACCCAAAGGTGATCCCGATAAAGACTGAAACGCCGAAGGAAATAAAAATAGAAAACAGCGAGATGATGGTTTTGATATCGAACACCGTTTGAATGATCTTGGAAAGGATAACGCCAAGTATTACGCCAATCAATCCACCGGCCAGGCTGATCAGGGTCGATTCTGATAAAAACTGAAAAACAATGTCCTTTCTGGAAGCCCCAATGGCCTGACGGGTACCAATCTCGCGGATACGTTCCATCACTGAAGCAAGCATGATGTTCATGATGCCAATACCACCGACAATCAGGGAAATCCCTGCAATGGCGCCCAATACGATGTTGAAAATGTTTTTTGTTTTTTGTTGCTGTTTTAGAAGCAATTCAGGAATACTGACATCGACATCATGAATGTCGTTGTGTTTGCGCATCAGCATATTGCCAACAACTTTGGCAGTTGCAGTGAGTTGCTGCGTCTCTTTGACCCGGACAATCAATTTGTCTAGCTGGTTGGTGTCCTCCACTTTGTTAGGGGTATTGTCCCTTCCCGAACTGACCATTTTTACCTGGTCGCCCCGGATCAAAGCCCTGTTCCTGTACCGGAGAAGCATTGTTTTTACCGGAATAATGACACTGTTGTCGGTACTGCTGATCGACATGGTCCCGCCACCGCTCCCGACAAAATTGCGTCGTTCGATGACGCCAATGACCTGAAGCCAAATCTGTCCGCACTTGATGTATTTTCCAATGGGGGATTCATGGTTGAAAAACAGGTTTTTTACATTGTAGCCAATGATGCATACCGGATATCCTTCCGTGGTATGCTGTTCGTGAAAAAAGGTTCCGCTTTCAAGTTTTATATCAAAGAGGCGGAAATAGGTGTTGTCTGTTCCATCCAGTTTAACCGGACTGCTTATGTCGTGCAAAATGGCTGTGTAATTGAATGTTATGATTGGACAAACATCTTGTACTGTGGAAATTATTTGCTTGATGGATGCGGCATCGTTCAGGGTTAATCCTTTCGAAAATTTCTTCTTACCCCCGCTCAATTGATTGCTTTCGGTTGCACTCCCTGCTTTGGCATCATTGGAACTGGCCTGATCGGCCTGCAAAATTGGCGTCACAATGATATTATTGACCCCCACCATTTTGATCTGTTCGAGGATCTCCTGCTCTGCACCATTACCAATGGCCAGCATACTGATCACAGCTGCCACCCCAAATATAATACCCAGAGCAGTCAGGAGGGATTTTACCTTATTGGCGATGATGGCCTCAATGGCTATCTGAACATTGTAGGAATATCTTGTATAAAAAGCGCGTATCTTCATGAGGGGTATATTCGATAGTTGGAAATCAAGGATACAACTTGTTTGATTGGGAAATTTTTATTTGTTGACAATGTTATTCCCTTGCCTGACGGTATCGACCCCGGAGGCCTGTTCCCCCGAAATTTTCTTATCCTTTTGTCTGGACAGTTGTTCTTCGTATATATCCCAACCAATGGTCTCAATATCTTCCGTTTTTTCAGGTTCGCTTAACAACAACTCATCACCTTCCACAACTCCTTTGTTGATAATAACGTAATCTTCATTTTCCTCACCCGTGTCGACCAGTTGCCTGACAATATTCTTCTTGTGGAGGTAGACAAATTTTGTAGAATCAGTTTCGAAGACCGCCTCAGACGGTACGTATAATTTATCCGGATAGACCCCGGTCTGAATCAGGTTTCCAGTAGTCATGGCGGGTTTCAAATCCGGGTCACTTCCAAAAACACGAATGTTGACAAGGAACACTTTCGAATCGCTTTTGGGCATAGGCTGACCAATATTGGCAACAGAAATCACTTCGCCGTTCAATACCTTATCAGGAAAAGCATCAATACTAAGTGTAACTTTCTGACCAACTTTGATTTTAGCTATATCTATCTCGTTGATAAATGTTTCTGAAATCATTTTGGTCATATCAGGCAGGGTGGCAATGATCGGACTCCAGGGCGTCAGCACCGACCCTACCTGGATCTTGATCCCAAACCGGTCGCGTGCATAGATCACCATTCCTGGTTTTGGTGCCTTGATGATAAGGGCATCATAAAGCTTCAAAAGATCATCCACCCTTTTTTGCTTCAACCTGAAATCAATGTTCCGGCGTTCCATCTGGGAGTTAAGCTGTCGTTGCCGCATGGCAAGGCCTTTGATATCCTGTTCAAGCTTACGTTCTGCCTTGCTGAGATCCATCTCTGCCTTCTTGATGACCGATGGGGATTCGTAGACCGATTCTGCCAGGACAATTTTTCGCTCTTCAACATCCGATTGTGAATTGGTAATAAGATCACGGTAGTTGCTGAGATTCAGGTTCGAATCCAGTCTGGCGTCTTCGATAACAACCATTGCAGCTTCAAGGTCAAGGCGGGCTTGCGTCAGGACTTCCTCAATTACTTTGTGGTCGAGCGTTGCAATGTATTGTCCGGAATCAACTACGGATCCCTCTTCTATCAAATCTGTGATTTTTATCTCATAAACCCTAACGTTTTGGGTTGACAGTACAGACGGCAGTACAATATTTTCGGAGTTTTCAGACTCAAGCTGACCTGATGTATGAACTTTTACTTCGATGGATCCCTTTAGAACTTTGCAGGTGATCAACTCTTCACCTGATTTACTTCTCAAACTGAAATAGAGTATAATTAGCAGAAATACTGCAATAGAACTAATGATTAGTAACTTCTTTTTATTCATAATAATGCTTGATTCCCTGGTTTGACTCCCTGATGATTCAAAAGTTTAAAGCACAACAATGAATAAAGGAGTATCCAATTTTTGAAAGAAAATTGACAGCCCCAAAGATAGGAATAGAAATGGATTGGACATAAATTTTTATAACAGAAAAGGCTCATTTATATATTATGTAATTCTTTCACGCATATATAGGTTCATTGTCCAATCTTTGATAACCCTTGATTAGATTTGTTTACCTTAAGTCCAAATGCAACGAAAATTAAATATATTGACATCCTGCAAAAAGTCTGGAAAATTATTATCTATTTTTATGCAGACTAAACTTCAATTACGCAATATTGAAAAATTTCAATGGTAAAACAGAAAAAGAACTGATTGTCTCCTTGCAAAGTGGCTCCATAACTGCCTTTGAAGGTTTATTTGAGTATTACAGCCAGAAATTATACCGTTTTGCCTTATCGTATCTAAAATTGGATAATGATGCTGAGGATATCGTTCAGGAAGTATTTATAAAGATATGGCAAAACAGGAGCTCTCTTAAATCTGAAACCTCCTTTCAATCATACTTGTTTACCATTGCTTTTCATGCCATACAGAAAAACTTTAGAAAAAAACTATTACAACAAAAATTTCAGCTTGAATTATTTGAATTACTTAATACTGAAGACTCCACTCTTGAGGTGCAACTCAATTTTGAAGTATTACTTTCCAAGCTTAATCAACTAATCAACCAATTACCTGCACGCCGAAAAGAGATTTTCATAAAACGAAAAAAAGAAGGTAAATCAATTCAGAATATAGCTTCTGAAATGGGAATATCTGAAAAAACAGTTGAAAATCAGATTACCCAGGCAATGAATTTTCTTCGAAGATCTTTTAATGATGATAAAATCGCAGGAAAACTTTTCTTTTTGCTATTCATAGCATAAAATAATCATCTTTTCGGATAGGGGTTTTTTACTTTTAATGATATAATAGGTGTAACTATTAAAATCATCCTGTGTATGCAGGTTTAAACTGTCAATTCAATCCATGGAAGAGAAATTCGATTACAATTTGCTCAGGAATTATGCCCAAGGTAAATACTCTTACCATGATTATAAACAAATAGCCTCATATTTTGGGGATAGTATATACCAGGAAGATATAGAGTCTGCTATTAGGCAACACTGGGACGAATTTGCAATCGATCCTGACAATCATCAGAAAGATTTGAGTAAACTCTTTGAAACGCTGAAGAAGCAGATCCAGCTGGAGCATTCGAGATCCATTAATCTATCCAGTCGATTAATCCGTCTTTATTCCAGAATTGCAGCTGTTTTGTTAATACCTTTGATTATTTACACTACGTTCACACTAGTCAGCGGTGACAGGAAAGAGGCGACAGGCTGGGCTGAAATCTATTCCCCACCTGGAGCGAGGACCCATTTCACACTCCCTGATGGATCAAATGGCTGGCTCAACAGTAGTACAAAGTTGAAGTATCCAATAAATTTCAGGCGCAATCGTCGTGTAAACCTTTCTGGTGAAGCTTATTTCGAAGTCTCCAGAAACAAGGAATACCCGTTTACGGTTACAACTCCCAATCTGGATGTAAAAGTGCTGGGAACCATCTTCAGCATATCGGCACTTGAGGAGGAGAATACGACCGAAGTTGTTTTGCAGGAAGGTAAAGTAGTGGTCAGCGACCATGCTAATGGCCTTAATACATTGATGATACCCAATCAAAAATTCGAATTTGACAATCTAAACAGGAAGTACGTGATACGCTCACTCAATGCTGCCCAGTATAACGCTTGGAAAGATGGATTGCTGGTCTTTCGGAACGAACCCCTTGATGAAGTTTTCAAACGCCTAGGCCGGTGGTACAATGTTAAGATAACGGTTACTGATGAACGGATCAAGCGATACAAATACAGGGCAACTTTTTGCGATGAGCCAATTGAAGAGGTTATTCGGTTGATAGCATTGACCTTGCCCATAGAATTCAACATACAGAAACGAGCCTTCAATGAACAGGGAATTTATGAAGTAAAAGAGATCACTATTCGAAAAAAATAAAAAATCAGGGAGGTGTGCAACCACCTCCCTGAATAATGTAGCGATAACAGTCAATCTAAGTATTAACCCTACAACGGTAAATTTATGAAAAAATTTCGTAAATGGTGGGCATTAGACAAGTATGCCCTAAAAAAAAGTTTAACGATCATGAAATGGACATCGTTGTTCTTCTTCCTCGGAATAATTCAGGCTTTGGCCGTGAATGAATCCTATGCCCAAAGGACCCGACTGGAATTGAACTTTAGTCAGGTCAACCTCGAACAGGTTTTGAATGAGATCGAACACCAGAGTGAGTTCTACTTCCTGTACAACCAGGATCTGATCAACACTGAGCGAAAAGTTGATATTCAAGCCAAAAGCAGCAAAATTGATGAGGTGCTCCAACAGCTTTTCGCTGGTACTGATATCCGATTCACTATAATTGACAGGCAGATTGTGCTGACTAATAGCGCGGATCAAACCAGTCTGGTAATGCAGATAGCGCAACAACAGACGCATAAGGCATCAGGAAAAGTTACTGATTCAACTGGAGGAGTTTTACCTGGTGTTACTGTTGCGGTTAAAGGCACAACCATCGGCACAATAACCGATGCCAACGGGAATTATTCACTTTCAAGTATTCCTGCGAATGCGACATTACAGTTTTCGTTTGTTGGAATGAAGATGCAGGAAATAGCGATAAAGGGAAAAACAATGATAAACGTAACACTTGTTGAAGATGCCATTGGACTGGAGGAAATAGTTGCTATTGGTTATGGTACACAGAAAAAAGTGAATTTAACTGGCTCCGTTTCCTCAGTTAAAGGGGACAATCTTGTACTAACTGGAACTCAAACTTCACAAGTCTTGCAAGGTGTTGCCGCAGGACTAACGGCTATTCAATCAAGCGGGCAGCCCGGTCAGGATGGTGCACAATTGTTTATTCGGGGAAGAGGTTCAATCGGTGCTTCCAATTCTCCATTGATTCTTATTGATGGTGTGCAAGGCGACATCAATCTAATTGCTGTTAATGATATTGCAAGTGTTTCAGTAATAAAAGATGCCGCTTCTGCTTCTATTTATGGAGCACGTGCAGCCAATGGCGTAATCTTGGTTACGACTAAACGCGCAAAATCAGGAGAAATGACTGTTAACTTTAATTCTGATTTCGGATGGCAAAAAATGAATGATCTTCCTCAATTCTTGGGTGCTTTAGATTATATGAAGTATTCAGGTTCGACCCAACAGCAGATTGATACCTATGCAGCAGGCATAAAATCAGATCCAGATTTATTTCCGGATACAGATTGGGTTGGGCAGTTTTTTACCGAAAGCGGTTTTCAGCAGCGCTATACCATTGGCGTCCAGGCAGGAACTGAAAAACTCAAAACATTGGCTTCACTTGCCTATTCCGACCAGTCGGGGAACGTGGTCCATTTCAATGCGAAAAGATATACAGGTAGAATCAATACTGATTTTAAATTTTCGAAAATATTTGATATTAAGTTTGATCTCAACTTTTCTCAATCAAATAGTGTTGAACCCTCACCAACGGTAGGTGGACAATATTACCCGGAGGAAATTAGTAGTGGTGAAAGTTTAGTGGCGACATTTGGTCAAATTGTCCGTATACCGCCGGTTTATCAGTCTCGCTATTCCGATGGGTCATGGGGGGATGGTTTTTCAGGAAGAAATCCTATTGCAATGGTAAATGATGGAGGTGAAAACAAGAAACAAACAAATTACTTTGTGGGGATATTAAAGGCAGACCTAAAGCCATTAAAAGGGCTTAATCTTTCATTAACTTATTCACCCACCTATTCAGATGTACTTTACAAGCAATTTGTGAATAATGTACCACTAATAAGTGACTGGGGAAAGAAAATTATTAGATATATGCCGGGTCGTAATTATTTCACTGAAAGTAATCCGAGATATTTCTCACAAAATTTCAATTTTGTTGTATCATATGCACAGACAATGGATAAACATGACTTTAATGCACTTGTGGGTTATGAGTCAATTTTAAATCAATCCAGTTCATTTCAGGCATCAAGATTTGACTATATTCTACCTCAGTACCAAGAACTTAATGCAGGTTCACAAGCAACAGCCCAAAACTCTGGATCAGCAACACACAATGGATTAATGTCTTTCTTTGGTCGGTTGAACTATTCTTATAAAAACAAATATTTGTTGGAGTTTGATTTAAGAAATGATGCATCTTCAAGATTCGCGCCTGGAAATCGGTCGGCTTACTTCCCGGGAGTTTCATTGGGTTGGCGTATGTCAGAAGAACCATTTATTAAGAACTTGAGTTTTATTTCCAATCTAAAATTGCGAGCCTCATGGGGCAAATTAGGGAATCAGGAAATAGGTTCGAATTTTCCATACACCTCTTTGATGAATTTGGGTGGAGCGAGGAATTATATGTACGGAACCAGTATTGCAACCGGAGCATCAATGGACGACCTTGCCAATAGCAAAATTCAATGGGAAACGACTGAAAGTACAGATATAGGCCTGGATCTTGGATTTTTTAATCAAAGATTGAACTGTGAGTTTGATGTATATTCAAGAAAAACATACAATATGTTGCTAAAGTTGCCAATTCCCTTGGTAGTTGGATTGAATGCATCAATGCAAAACGCTGGGAGTATGCAAAACCGGGGCTTCGATTTGGCTTTATCCTGGAAAGATAAAGTGGGTGATTTTTCCTATTCAGCACAATTTATTGTATCAAAAGTCAAAAATGAACTATTGGATTTGGCTAATATAGGACCAATTATCAGTGGGAATAGCTATTCCAATGTAGGATTGCCATACGGTTTGATTTATGGATATCAATCTATAGGAATATTTCAGGATGCCACAGCTATTTCTGCCGCACCAACTCAGTTTGGTAATCTTGTTCCTGGTAATATTCAATACAAGGACCAACCCACGATCGATTCTGACAATGATGGAAAACTGGACAAGGGCGATGGCAAAATTAATAGCAATGACCGTGTGACAATCGGAAATCCTTTTCCTGAATTGAGCTATGCATTGAACCTCTCAGCAAACTACAAAAACTTCGACCTGACGATTGCAATGGATGGTGTTGGAAATCGAGACGTTTTACTTCAGGGAGATGCTGTATTGCCTTTGTATAGTGGGGGTAAAATACAAGAGTGGCATGTTAATGAGTTTTGGTCACCCACAAACACAAGTGCCAATTTTCCAAAGATTACTGCCACAAGTTCTGGACACAACGATGCACAACCAAGCAGTACATGGGTTTTCAATGCTTCTTACTTTAAAGTGAGAAATATTGCACTAGGTTATACCTTAAAAAATTTAGCATTGAAGGATGTTTTTAACAATCTTAGAATCTATCTCTATGCACAAAATGTGTGTACAGTTGAAAACCTGCCGAAAGGAATTGATCCAATGATTCCTAATGGTAGTTCTGGGAATATGTATCCCATTCCTTCTGTATATGGGTTTGGTATAAACTTGAATTTCTAACATCTAAAAAAAATATTATGCGACTCCTTAAAAATATATTTGTTTTTCTTCTCCTCTCCCAACTATTGGGTTCATGCAAGGAAGAGATACTTAATTTGAAATCGCTGACAGCCCCTGATAACGCAACATTTTTTTCTAATGAGCAAGAGTTGCAATTGGCACTTACAGGTGTATACCGTTCAATATTGATTTTGGATGGAGGATATGGACTTCCAATTGGAATTTCATTTGACAATGGGATGACTGATATTGGCATTAGTCGAACAGCAAGCACCTTGGAAGATGTTGCAACAGGTATCCAAAGTTCCTCTACAGCGGCTGTTCAAGCCTGGTATTCTACTTTTTATAAAGGGATCACCCAGGCAAACAATCTATTAGTAAACATGGATAAGGTTAATAGCAAAATCAACGAAACTGTTTTTAACCAAATAAAAGCGCAGGCATTATTTATTCGAGCCTATCACTACCATAATTTGATAGAGTTGTATGGTGATGTGCCGTACATAGACTTCGTGGCTACTTCACCTGAAGAGGCATTGCTCCCAAGAATGCAAAAACAATTAATTGTGGTGAAATTGCTTGCGGACCTTCAGATTGCCGCAGATGCTTTACCTAATAAATGGGCAGATGCGGAAAAAGGAAGAGTAACAAAAGGAAGTGCCTTGGCTTTAAGGGCTAGGATAGCTTTGTATAATAAAAATTATACTGAAGCCGCTGCCTCGGCAAAAGCTGTGATGGATATAGCATCGAGTGCAGGATATAACTTGGATCCCAATTATGGTCAATTATTCCAGGATGCAGGACTAAGTTCTCCTGAAATAATGTTATGCTTCCGCCTAAAAGATGGATTCCTAACAAATCTGATGCCAAGGGCTCAAGGTTCAAGAAATTGTAACGGATCAACTGTGAATGCGCCTACACAATCGTTGATTGATTCTTATGAAGCTGTTGATGGACTGCCAATTGACAAATCGCTGGTCTATTCTCCCAAAAAACCTTTTGAAAACAGAGATCCCAGACTTAAGGCGTCAATTATTACTCCAGGCTCTCAATGGGCTGGGATTATTTTTCAAAGTCATCCTGATAGCCTCAAAGTAAGATTTATTAATGGAACGATTAAAGGAGCAAATTCTGATTCCAGAATAGTAAGTTGGCCTGGCGCTTTTTGTGGCTATGTTTGGAAAAAATATACTTCAGAATCTGCTCAGGTGTTGAACCAAATGTGGAGTGAATTACCATTCATTATTATTAGATATGCTGAACCATTATTAGTCTATGCAGAAGCAAAAATAGAATTAAATCAAATTGATGCCACAGTACTTAACGCTATCAATCAGGTTCGTGCACGTGCTTATGGCGTAAGTGTTACCAATACAGCTAAATATCCAGCCATAACCACAACGGACCAATCTCAATTAAGAATAGTAATTCGCAGAGAGCGACTGGTCGAATTTGCCAATGAAGGATTCCGTTTGTTTGATATTCGCCGATATAAAATAGCAGAAAAGGTAATGCCGGTCAAAGTCTATGGGCAAATCTTAAATCCCCAGGCAGCGACAAAGATTCCTAAAATTGATAATGATGGTTTTGTTTCATATGCCGGGATTGAGAGCCAATATGACTTGAATACCGATGCTCGCTTCCCGAATGCGCAAAATCGAAAATTCCAATCACCTCGCGACTATCTGCTACCAATCCCTCAAAGAGAAATAGATACCTACAAAGGATATGGGGTAGTATTAACACAGAATCCAGGTTACTGAAAATCTGATTATCCATACTATAGGCACAAAAGTGTTGTTTGTGATCTCTATTGAGAAAATGACTCTTTTGTGCCTTTCAACTATACATATGCATAACTTCTACGGTATGTGACTAAGTATTGTAAAATATTTTACTGCTCCATACGTTTAAAAATAAATTAGAAATAAGCAAGTATCTCTTTATGAATAGATTCTTTTGCAAATCACTTTGTGTCGGTGGATTGATTTTGCTATTTGCATGTGAAAAAAAGACGACAGAAAAGTCTTTAAATATAATTATACTGCTTGCTGATGATTTAGGCTATGGAGATGTAGGTTGTTATGGAAGCCCTGCTATAGAGACTCCTAATATCGATATGCTTGCCAAGGAAGGAATGAAATTCACGCGCTTTTATGCCGGTTCTGCAGTTTGCTCTCCATCAAGAGCATCTATTCTAACCGGCAAGTTTCCATTGAGGATGAATCTTCGGTCAGCCCTTTTGTCGGAAAATAATACCCACCTAAGTACAAAGGCAGTGATAATTCCCGAAATATTAAGAACCAAAGGTTATTATACGGCTCTAATTGGAAAATGGCATTTGGGTGGACTTACTAATTCAAATATCGATAATCGAGAAAAAGGCCAAATTGCAGAATTACCCGGACCACTTCAACATGGTTTTAACCATTACCTGGCAACAATCGAAGGTGAACCGCCACGAAGGAAATTGATATTGAACAAAACTATGTATGCAGAGTCTGGAAAATACTTAATAAGTGATGATCGTCGCATTCCTCCAAATAATAAACAATGGGATGAGATTAAGGTAGATGAGGCGATTGCCGTTATTGATAAAAGCACGCAGATGAAAAGATCTTTTTTCATCGACTTATGTTTTGATGCTCCCCACACTCCATATGAAGCAGCTCCAGAGCCTCATTATTCGAAATATAAACAAATGGGAATTGAAGGGGACCAATTATACTTTCGTTCAAGAGTATCACATCTTGATGCAATGATTGGGAAAGTATATGCAGCTCTAAATGAAAGGAATCTGCTTGAAACAACATTAATAATCCTTACTTCTGACAATGGCTCAATATCCGAGGGTAGTTCAGGTCCTTTTAAGGGCGCTAAAACAGACTTACACGAAGGAGGATTAAGGGTTCCGTTCATTGTAGTATGGAAAGGACACATTAGCGCCGGAGTAACGAATGCATCCATTGGACATCATGTAGATATATTACCGACGATTTGCGAAATTTCAAAAACTGATACTTCAGGACTTTCTTTGGATGGGATATCGTTGTTAAAATCATTTCAAAACAACTTTGTCAGACGAAAAGAAGTTTTATTGTTCCAAATGGATAAGTATTCAGATTATCAGGGGCATGGAGTAAGGCCATTCCCACAAACCACACTTGTTGCAATGAAAGATAATTGGAAACTTAGCGCAGATAGTATGACCAAAAAAGAACTTTTCAATTTAAACTCTGATTTTCAAGAGGATTTTAATCTATTGGGAAAACACCCTGAAATTGAGAATGAACTATATAAGGAAATAGTAAAATTTTGGAATGCCCCAAGACTTAATAATTTAGACTATTAACAGATTATCAAATATTTAGAAACGTTACCTGAAATCATGAAGAGATATTATTGCATAATTTTTTTAATCCTTTACATAGGCGATCTAAATGCACAACCTGAGAAATTAACACCAAAGAGAAAATTATTTTCCTTTGTGCAGATCAATGATACTCATATCAAAGATACATCAGTCAGAAAAGAAATACGAACATATGCTTTGACCACAGAAAAGCTGCAAAAATTTGTTCAGCTAATTAACTTGAAAACCTACTTTGATCAACCTTCCTTTGTTATTATTCCGGGTGATCTTATTCATGGTGAGGCATATGAGGCACTTCTTCCAGATTATGAAAAAGCAAAAAAAATTTTGGATGATCTGCTTTGTCCATATTACCCTATTTTGGGGAATCATGAAGTTATCCAGGATGAGAATGATCCAAGGGCGCTTGCAGCTTATTCAGAAGCTTTTGGTGCTGGCAAAATAAATTATACCTATTTGTCTCACGGAATACTGTTTATATGTATAAATAATGCCGGTTATCATAAAAATACAATGGGGCGCAATAATTGGTTAAGTGAGGTGATGAGGAAATACCAAAAAACCCCAAAGATCATCGCGTCACATGTGCCATTATTACCTATGCGCGAGGAAAAGGTTCTGGAGAGAAGTTTTGGATTTGGTGATTACTATAAGGATAGCAACGATACCACATTGAATATTATCAGGGCAAACTCAAAAACCGTCATTGCTGTTTTAAGCGGACACTTACACTTAACTGGAATGGTAATAGATTCAGGTATTTACCACATTGTTAATTCCGGCCTGGGAAGTCTTCCTTGCGATTTCACCTATTATGAAGTGTTTAAAGATCATATTGATGTTAAAACCTGCCAGATTGATAGCACATTGCGCTTAGGTTCCCGGAATTTGCATGGGAAACCCAGGCATAAAATTGATTATACAGACAGTTTACATAAAACAGGTCTTGAATACCTCTCTGGTAATGAATATGAACGCAACTTCACCATTCCTTTGCCAAAGTCAAAAAGACCAAAATGATTAACCCTAACAAAAAGTCTTATAATCGAATATATGTCACATGCTGATTATATCACCATTGCTATTTTTTCTCTTGGTATTTTATTGACAGGGATCTCTTTTTCAAACTCAGGGAAAAGCATGAAAAACTTCTTTGCTGCAGGTGGCAATGTTCCCTGGTGGATAAATAGTCTCTCCTTATTTATGGGTTTTGTTTCAGCCAGTACATTTGTAGTTTGGGGATCCATTGCATATTCATCAGGTTGGGTTGCAATCAGTATTCAATGGGCAATGTCAATTGCTGGATTGGTAACAGGTATTTTTATTGCTCCTAAGTGGCACAAAACAAAATCATTAACTGCTGCAGAATACATTTGTCACCGTTTAGGGACAAAAACACAAAAGACCTATTCTTACATCTACATGTCCATTATGGTAATATTAAAAGGTGTATGCCTTTATGCGGTTGCCATTATTTTGCAGGTGGCTACAGGAGTCTCATTGTATTGGTGGATAGGCCTTTTAGGGACCGTTGTTCTAATATATACCACATTCGGCGGATTATGGGCAGTTGTAGTTACAGATGTATTGCAATTTATCATTCTTATTTCTGCAGGTCTTATTTTACTCCCATTATCGTTTATTAAGATCGGTGGTATAGGTTCCTTTGTTGAAAAAATTGGTTCAATGGACCTTCCCAATTTTTTCAACCTAAGCAATCACGAATACACCGTTAGTTTTCTTCTTGGCTTTTTATTTTATAACATCTTTTATTTGGGTGGGCAATGGAGTTTTATTCAACGTTATACGAGCGTAGCCTCATCCAGAGAATCAAAAAAAGTAGGCATCTTGTTCGGATTATTCTACATCGTAAGCCCTGTGATTTGGATGTTGCCTCCAATGATTTATAGGGCAATCAATCCTGGTCTTGTTGGCATAGAAAGCGAACAGGCTTATATGCAAATGTGCAAAACGGTTCTACCTCCGGGAATGTTGGGATTAATTACGATAAGCCTTATTTTCGCTACCAACAGTTCAGTTCAGGGCTTTTTGAATATTTCAGCAGGGGTTATTACCAACGATTTATATAAGGCTTTTTATCCTCAATCATCCGATAAACAGTTGATGCAGGTTGCCAGGTTAGCAACTTTGGGTATTGGGATTGTTGTGATTATGATGGGCATGATGGTGCCCATAATGGGTGGTGCTACCAATGTTATACTTAGTATTGCTTCTATTACTGGAGGCGCCATGTATTTGCCCTTAATCTGGACACTATTTTCTAAAAAACAAAATAGTTACACTGTGCTAGGGACAACAATTCTGGCGCTTGCTATATCATTGGCTTATAAATTTTTAATTCCAGTTATTTATGGAAATACTTTGTCAAGGGCAGCCGAAATGTTGGTGGGTGTACTTGTCCCAATATTAATAATAGCCTTTTTTGAAATAGCATTAAGGACAAAGAACAGCCCAGTGACTGAATATGAAAATTACCAGCGCTATTTGCTGGTCAAAGAAGATTCTATTGCACAAAAATCTTGTTCGGATGTTGACTCTGAAGGAGAAAATAAATTTGGCAAGAGAATGATTTCTATAGGAATTCTAGTTACAGGATTCATTATCGGTGTTTTAGGTATAATGGCACCCAACGGGAAAATCTATGTTCTGGGAATGGCTTTTCTCCTACTCATAATTGGACTCGGAATCCTATTAAAAACGGTCAAACAAATACCAAACAGACAATGATACGAGAAGACTTATCTTTGGAAATAAGGAAATCTAAACTAGTTGAACTTAACACTGATCTGGTTGTAGTGGGTGGAGGTATGGCTGGTGTTTGTGCTGCAATTACTGCCGCCAGAGCTGGAATCAATGTCGTTTTGGTACAGGACCGCCCTATATTAGGCGGTAATGCTTCAAGCGAGGTGCGATTGTGGGTTTTAGGAGCAACTTCACATATGGGCAACAACAATCGTTGGGCCCGGGAAGGAGGTATTATTGATGAAATTTTAGTTGAGAACATATTCCGCAACAAAGACGGAAATCCATTAATATTCGACACTATAGTTTTAGAAAAAGTAGTGGAAGAGCCCAATATTACCTTGTTACTAAATACTTCAATTTCAAACATAGAAAAAAGCCTTCCCGACAAAATAGAAAAAGTGTATGGTTATTGCAGTCAGAATGAAACTTTCTACGAAATTTCCGCACCCCTGTTTTGTGATGCCTCTGGTGATGGTGTTGTTTCGTATAAAGCCGGTGCATCGTATAGAATGGGAGCAGAAAAGAGAGAAGAGTTTGGTGAGAAATTCGCACCCAATGAAGATTATGGTGAGTTATTGGGGCATACTCTGTATTTTTATTCGAAAGATACCGGTCACCCGGTGAAATTTGTGGCACCTTCCTACGCATTAAAAGATATCGAGCAAATACCACGATACCGGGATATTAAAGCAGATAAACATGGATGTTACTTTTGGTGGTTAGAATATGGTGGAACTATTGACACAATCCATCGAACTGAAGATATAAAATGGGAGCTTTGGAAGGTTGTCTACGGAGTTTGGAACTACATAAAAAACTCGGGGGAATTCCAAAATGTTGACAATCTTACTTTGGAATGGGTCGGATTAATCCCCGGGAAACGCGAAAGCCGCAGATTTGAAGGAAAATATATGCTTGTTCAGAAGGACATCATTAACCAGACGAATTTTGATGATGCAGTAGCTTTTGGAGGATGGGCTATTGATTTACATCCTTCAAAAGGGGTTTATAGCGAAAAATCTCCTTGTACGCAATATCATTCAAAAGGAGTTTATCAAATACCCTATCGCTGTTATGTAAGTAAGGATATTGCTAATCTGTTTTTTGCCGGCCGAATTATCAGTGCCTCACATGTGGCCTTTGGTTCAACACGTGTTATGGCTACCGGAGCGCATGGTGCACAGGCAGTTGGAATGGCAGCAGCTCTTTGTATTCAAAACAATTGGATGCCGGGGGATATAATTGAAAAGAATAAAATCAATTGTTTGCATAAAAATCTTGCATTAACTGGTCAACGCATTCCTAATATTGCACTGCCAATCAGTAATTTAATATCTAAGGCCATCTTTTCAACTTCTACTAATTTGTTGTTAAAACAATTGATTCCTGATGATGATTGGGTGGTTCTGAGTGTTTCATTAGCTCAACTCTTGCCATTGAAGGCATCTGTGGCCTATGCATTTGAAATTGAATTCAATGCACTTTCCAATACCACTTTAACGGCACAACTTCGGTACAGTGGGAAGAGGAGGAATTTTACACCAGATCTAATTCTGGAGGCAGTAAATCTGTCAGTACCTCAAGGAATGCACCATCTAAAAATAGAATTCACCGAAACGTTGCCGCATGATTGTTATGCTTTCTTTACTTTATTGAAAAATGATGAAGTTTCAATAAGAACAAGCAGTCAACGTATTACAGCGATTCTTTCTGTATATAATAAATTTAATACTGCGGTTAATAATTACGGCAAGCAGCTACCACCGGATGATATAGGTGTCGATACATTTGAATTTTGGATCCCGGAAAGACGACCAAAGGGTAAAAACATCGCATTAAATATTTTTCCCGCCTTAGATTGCTTTGATTACAAAGAACTTAAAAAGGGATATCTTAAACCTGGCACTTCTCCCAATGCATGGGTTGCCTCATTCGACGATAAGTTTCCAATACTATCACTAAAATGGAATGCCCCAGTTCAGATACACAGTATTAGCTTGTACTTTGATACCGATTTGGACAATCCGATGGAATCCGTACAATTGGGCCATTCAGAGAGTGTTATGCCATTTTGTGTAAAAAATTATAAAATATTTGATGACCAAGAAGTTTTAATCTGCGAAATGGAAAATAATCATCAGTCTTTGAACAGGATCAAACTTGATGTGGCATGCAATACCACTGCACTTAAAATCGTTTTTGAGCAACCTAATATACTTTCACCAGTTGCTCTGTATGGCATTTACATTTGCTAATTTCAAAATTCAGTTTTATGAAATTAATCTTAACCTCCTTATTGCTTTTGTTTTCATTACATCTCCTTTCAAAAGATCCAATCTTTCTGGAAAACAAAAACTACTTAATCACCTTGTCTGAAAAGAGTAGTAAGGATTTCGCGTTTAAGATAACGCATAAAGCAAGTCATATTAGCAGGGTCATAAAACCTTCATTGCAGGTGCTTTATTCTCCTATGAAACCGAATTTAGTCGAATCTTCTGTTGATAAATACCCAGTTATAGCATGGAAATACGAGCAGAAGCGTGCAGAATCGAATTTTTTCAGGCTCCCTGGAAGCGAATATACAGCAACAAAAGTTGCAAAAAACAGAAATAGTTTTGATTGCCATTTCAACCAGAATGAATACGGAAAACTGTTTTTGAAAATAGAATTATCTGAAAATGGAGATTCTCCATCCATAATTATGGAAATACAAGCAGAGAGAGAAGGTTGGTATTCAATAGGGTTTACTGGACTTACAGCAGTTGATCCGGCGAAGTTGGATTTTCTTTATCTACCACTTACATGGAGCTGGAAGCGATTCCCATCCCAGGTTTGTATGTCTGAAGAGGCCTTTTCTACCACAGCTGCAACATTTTTGAATTTTGATGGATTTACAGAAGGAGTCGCCGCGGATCCAAAGATGATACCCTATCGATTTGCCCTGTCTGTTCAATGGGGCAAAGAAGCAAACAGTCTTTTTGGTCTTGCTATCAGAAATGCCGCTGGACTGGCAAAACCTATGATTTTTGCTCCGCTATTAGGTGGCCTCAATTCTCATCTGAATTCAATGCAAAAATACTCATTCTCAAGTAAGTATATTCTAATTCCAGGTGATTGGATGGCGGGTAGTGAATATATTTTGAAAGAAGTCTTTAAGTATAAAAATGAAAGACAGAATGCTACTCTTTCTCTTAATCAGACTTTAGAGAATATGATTGATTTTGGAATGAATGACAAATTGTCCGGTTGGGTAGATGATTTAAAAGGTTTTGATTATGGTTTTGATGCCCCAGGTACAGTAAAAGTAGTCTCAGCGCTACATGCACTCGGTATTGCATTGACAATGGGCGATTATGAGGTTTATAAGAAAAGGGCTCTCCCTTTGATCGAATATGTTATGTCGCGTGAAAAATATCTTTATTCAATAGACGAAACCCAAAAAACACAAAATCCGTCTCATTTTCTCAAAGGCCCCTGCGTTGAAATAGGCGAATTGGCAGGGCTTTTTGAAATGACCGGAGGAAAGACCCCTGCATTTAAATTTGAAGCTGATAGATTATTTGGGAAACCTCGTCAGCTTAATTTGTTAACCCTTACAGGTGGGGCTTCCTGGCAAGATTATTTGGCAAGATATAAAATGTTAGATAATCAGGAGGATTTAATGACTGCTAAAAAAGGGGCGTCAGATTATTTATCAAAATTTGACTACCCTAAAGATTTTAATACTTCAACAGGATTATTGGACAGACAAGCTTCATTTTATACAGATTTTACTTCAAAAGTTTTTGACTTATTTGAACTATGGGAGGTTTCAAATGATAAGAAATTCCTGGATGCTGCCCATACAGGAGCAAGGGAGCTTATTCTTTGGTCCCGATCCAATCCAATGGCCCCGGATTCGCTGATCACCGTGAATTCTGGCGGAATTGTAGATGGAATTTTTCCTGGAAGGAGGTCTAAGGCAAATAGTTATGAATTTGACAAACGGGACATGAAGACCAAAATAGCTGAGCAAAAGATTCCGGCATGGAGAACTTCATTGATTGGTTTAACCCCGGAAGCAAGTAGTACCTACAACTATGGTCCAATTATGCTTGCCCATCATGCCCCCTGGTTCTTGAGAATTGCTGAAGCAACCGGAGATAGGCAAATGGCTGATGTAGCCTACAACACAATAGTTGGGCGTTATGCAAATTTCCCCGGGTATTATTTTACCTCATTGGCAACAAATGTCTACCAACATCCTGATTATCCATTGCATGACTACTATGATATTAAATACAACGCAATTTTCTATAATCATATCTGGCCGCACATCGCTTTAATAAATGATTTCCTGGTAAGCGATGCGTTTTATCGCTCCAGCGGACAAATTGACTTTCCATCTGTTTACGCTCCCGGGTATGCCTTTCTATCAAGTAAAGTTTATGGTCATAAGCCAGGAAGAATTTTTGATAATGAAAATATAAAGTTATGGTTACCGAAAAAGGCAATTTCGACATCGAATATATCCTTTAATT
>Ga0172379_10002421_pt1 | contig 33022 bp, 23 predicted proteins | sample GrowelOW334metaG_FD_119756 | JGI IMG/M metagenome (GOLD analysis project Ga0172379, IMG submission 119756) | Groundwater microbial communities from an aquifer near a municipal landfill in Southern Ontario, Canada - Groundwater well OW334 metaG | ecosystem: Environmental > Aquatic > Deep...
TTTTTTAATTTTGGCGCGGGCTTCAACATCATATTCAATTAATTTTGATGACATATTTTATAACTCCTCGTTATTTATTTTACAATTGCAAAAATGTCGCTTTCGCGCATAATTAAGTATTCTACCCCTTCAACAGTAACTTCCGTTCCGCTGTATTTACCATAAAGGACTTTATCGCCAACTTTAACGGTAGTAGCAGTAACTTTCCCATCTTCACTTACTTTCCCGGTTCCAATAGCAACAACAGTACCTTCAATTGGTTTTTCTTTTGCGGTATCCGGAAGGAATAATCCGCCTTTGGTTTTTTCTTCCGCTTCGAGTGGTTTTATGATTACTCGATCATGCAACGGTTGCAAATTGATTTTACTCATTGAGAAAATCTCCTTTTATTAGTTTATTAATGATTTCTGCCTCTCGGCAAATAGATTAGCACTCATTATTTACGAGTGCTAAATTACAAAGTTCCCGCTCGAATGTCAAGCCATTGTTTGATGATTGTTTTAGGTGAAAGATTTGGGGATGGAGGGAAACTGAATTCCCCGAACATTACCCTTTACCCCCGACAATTAGAACTCAATTGAAGAGGGAAGTTGCCGGTTTTTAGTTCCCAGCCGTCAGTTTAACATTGCTTACCGTTAGACTGCTCTTTCAACTCTAGAGTGGTTCTAACAGAACGATAAATTTCGTGTTAATTCGTGAAATTCGTGTCTTGTTTTATAACCTAGCTTTTCATCCATCAATCACCTTCTTTAAATCTGACACGAATTACACGGCTTGCCACGCCCTGCGTGGAATTATACACGAAGACTTAATTCGTTAATTAAACTCATAAATTTTATTATCAAGTCCTAATCCTCCATCTTCGCTTCTGCTGGAAATGTTTCTCTAATAGTTGCTTTCAATTCATCGGCAAACTTTTTTAATCCTTCGGTATCATTTTTCCATTTAATAGTCAAATTATGGTTGGTATCGAAGTGAGTTGAAAGTTTGTCAAACTTCTCTTCTTCGCAAATATAGATTACAGTCATTCCTAATCCTTCAGCAAAACCAGCTTCCCAGTATGAACCGCGATTCTCATCACTAAGGTCAGCAATTATAAATTTTGAACGCCTTATCTCTACCCTTAATTTATCGTCTATCAATCCAGCTCTTTTTACGTCATCAAGCTTCCGTATATCAAAACCAGTTTTTTTAACAGCATCAATAACAACATCTTTGTATATTTTTTGAAGAGTTTCATTATCGTACTGCATCGCCATAAATACTAAGAAACTGTCTTTATTAGTTCTTTGCAGTTCATAATATTTTTCCCAACCCTTAAATGTCAATTGTAGTGCATATACTTGCGGCAACAATCCAACTTTGAGTTTCGGTTCATTAATAATTCCGTCCTCCAAAAGATGACTTGCAATGTATTGAACACCCAACGCGTCATAAGCCCCTATTATCGAAACTAATTGTTCGGGGAAACAATTCACGACCTTATTCGGTTTGGTAGCTGATTTCCCCAACCAAAGAATAAGATTGTCACACTGTTCCTTAAGTTTAGGAAGGGTAAAACTGGTTTTGATTTGCTCTATTAAATTTGTGGTTAATTCAACATGCTTATCACTTTGATGAGACCTAGTCCAATGACTTAGCAGAACTTTTAGTGACTGATTCCACGAACCGCTTGTTTGTAATGTTTGTTTATCAGTAATATATTCGCCGCAGTTGTCACACTCTACGATTTTGAGATTTCTATAATCTTCTTCGCTAATTCTGCATTGAGTTGAGTTGCAAATAAAACAATTTTTCTCTTCCATCTCACTCTCCCCACACGCTGGCTATTTTTTCTTTTATCTTTTGCTCGAAGATTGTAATAAGCTCTTTGTTCGCATTGACTAACTTTTGTTCAGCTTCAATTCTTTCTATAATTGCTTTTTGTTTTTCAATTGGTGGTAAAGGAATTGGAAGAATCTTTAATTCTTCTCTGTTAAACAATCCGTTTACATTCTGTCGCATGAATTGTAAATACTTCCCTTCAGCACGATAAATATTTAATAAGTACCATAAATATTTATGGAGCAAGAATTCTTTTTTCGGTCTAATACCCAAAAGGAACGAGGCAAACACAAATTCACCTTCAAGGTCAAAGAGTGCGGTCTTGCCAACTAAATGTTTACTACCGTTACGCCAATTGAAAAGTAAATCACCCTTTTTTAGAAAATTGATTGTCTTTTGTTTTGGTAATTTAATTCTTCTTAAACCTTCTAAATTCAACTCGCCAAACTCTGAAACGTTATTAATGGCAATAATTGGAACACCACCAACTTCTTCGCAATCTGGTATTGATAATGTAAGTCCACTCACAAATTCAATGTACTCTTCCAATAGTACCATTTCCCAGCTTGGGTCTATTTGTATTTGCGGTTTGTAATTTTCTACAACTTGGCGGGCACCGTTTATTATTTTTTGCCAGCCTTCTATCTCTGCAACTATTTCTTTTTGTATCTCAAGCGGTGGGAGAGGGATTAATAAATTTCTAATAAAACCAAGTGAGATAAACTTTTGTGTTGACCCATTTGAAAAATAATCAAACCTTTGTTGAAATAACTCCGATGCTAAAATGTTTTTTATAAATGAACGATCAACAAGACTGTCTTTATGAAATTTTATCAAGGCAACATTTTTGATTGCAAAATCACGATCTTTTTTTACAATTATTGGATTACCTATAGTTCCGATCATAGGCATTATAATATCACCATCATCAACATTAGATCTTTGGTTAATTTTGTCTAAATCTTCTTTGGATATTAGGTTAACATCGGCAAAATCAATCACGCCATTTTTAATATTCTTTGATGTGATTAATGGAAAACCTTCTTGTTGGTATTTAGGACTATCATGAGTTCCATCGCGGACATCACAAATTTCCGAAAGATGAACGACATTATATTTTTGCTGAGTAATTACAATATTGGTTTTATATCTCTCACCACTCAAATTCCAATTCCCACTTTCTCCAATCTTTTCTTTTGTTGCTATAACCAAATTCGTAAAATCATCCGCGTTAAACTCTCTCCCATCGTTAACACATTTCACATATTCTTTAATTGCATTTGCAATGGCTGGTAATTCGCTTTTGCTGTTTGCTCGTCGCTGTGCTCCAAGGTCAAAACCGTCATTTTCTATTTTCGCAAAAAGTATTTTGTCGGTTCGTTTGGCAAGAGTTTTATCCATTAGTAAAATGGAAGTCTTAACACCGCTGTAAGGATTAAACACACCAGCGGGTAAAGAAACAACTGCATACAAATACTTTTCAACTAACATTTTTCTTAAAGCTTTGTAAGCCGTACCAGATTGAAATATTATTCCTTCGGGTACAATCACAGCGGCTCTTCCGTTCGGCGTTAAATGTTCGGCAATATAATCCACAAACAAAACTTCACTTCTGCTGCTTTCAACAGAAAATCTTTTGTGCGGTTTTATTCCTCCTTTAGGAGACATGAAAGGAGGATTAGCTAGAATTATATCGGCGTGTTCATTCCATTTATCTTCGCTCGTAAGTGTATCGTATTCAACTATTTTAGGATTTGTAAAGCCATGCAGATAAAGATTCACAAGAGAAAGACGAACCATGTCTGGCGAAATATCATAACCTTGTATGTTTACCGCTAATTTTTTTCTTTCGTCGGGCGTTAGTTTATCGCCGTTGTATTTTTCATTATCTCCGTTACCGAAAGAAAAGTTGTTTTCTTTTTCTTCGGTTAAACTACTTGAGTTATTTTTTACAATATGCTTATAAGATGAAATTAAAAAGCCAGCCGTTCCGCAAGCGGGGTCAAGTATTGTTTCATTCTTCTTCGGGTCAACAAGATAAACCATCAGATCAATAATATTTCTCGGCGTTCTAAACTGCCCCGCATCGCCTTGGCTGCCAAGTACGGAGAGAAGATATTCAAAAGCATCGCCAAGTTTTTCAGAATGGTCGTAGTTGAAGTAGTCAATTATTTTCAGAAAACTCTTTAGCGTTTCTGGGTCTCTGTATGGCAAGTAAGCGTTCTTAAAAATATCTCTGAACAATTGCGGGATATTTTCATTTACATTCATCTTGTCAATGGCTTCGGCATACAGATTAAGAACCTCATGCCCTCCAAGACTCGGAGATAATAATTTTTTCCAGCTATAATCTGCAAACTTATCAGAGAAAAATTTCCTTTTTCCTCCAAGTTCTTCCGCTTCGGCATCCATATCATCCATAAACTTATAGATGAGTGCAATAGTTATTTGTTCTACTTGAGATTTTGGATCTGGCACTTTACCAACAAGAATATCTCTTGCCGTATCAATGCGCCGTTTGGTTTCGTTATCTAACATCGTTTCCTTTTTTACATGAACTGGTTAAGTGAAATGTAGTCCTTAATATACTCTGGAATAATTTCTCTCCAGCTCTTCGGTATGGCTTTATAATCTTTCATTGTGAAGTTCGGATTCACATTTAATTCCGCGTAGCGTTTATTGTCGATTATTTCTCTTACTTTTCCGTCCGTGGTGTAAGCCTTAAAAAAGTATTTCATGGCAACGATATGAGAAGGATCGTCTGGTTTTCGGTCAATAATAAACTTTTCAAATTCCTCGTCCAGCATCTTATCTTTTGTTTTGAAGTAAGGGATCATTCCATAAATTTTTTCTAATATTTCCCGCATGGAAATCCTTCTATCAACTCCAGCGGCTCTTCTAAGTTTTTCTATAGTGTAAAATTCTTCTGGCTTGTTAAGAATATTTTCATTCATATACTCAATAACTTTTTCCCATTGTCCTATTGCAATATTTTCTCTAATAAAATCATCCTTCTTAACTTTATCTTCAAATTGATCGAAGAACATTCGGTCAATCTTCATACCGTTCAAGCCAATGGTAGTCTCTTTTACTATCGTTATTATATCTTCATCAAGATTTTCATATCCAATTGGTGGAGGAGGTGGTGGTGTATCTCCGCCTCCTTTATAAGTATGTCTTGGGAGTTCAATAATTTCATCATAATTAAACTTCTCTTCAAAGTACTCACAGTTAGCAAAGAAATCAAAAAGCTTAAATTTCTTTTTCTCTGGCTCTTGCACTAACTGCTTCATTTCTTCATCAAACAACTCTTCCGTAAAGTTATGTTTTCTAGTCCCTCTTCCTTTTATCTGAATAAAATCTGTTGGCGAAAATATCGGTCGCATCAAACAAAGATTTAGAATGTCTTGGCAGTCATAACCCGTGGTCATCATTCCTACGGTAATACAAACCCTTGTCTTGCTGGTTTTATATTCCGTTAAAAAGTTTCTGTTTCCACTAAGGTTGTTATTTGCAAAATTAATGGTGAACTGTTGTGCGTCTGTAATTTGTGAAGTTACTTGCAAAGCAAAATCAGAATTGTACTTGTTCGGAAACATCTTGCCAGCCATTTCGTTAAGTAACTGAGCAAGCTTTGCCGCATGGTTTTGGCTTACTGCAAAAACAATACTCTTACCAATCTCTCCGCTTATCGGATCTCTTAGTGCATTTTCTAAAAACGTTTTACAGAATAGTCTATTGGTGTCTTCGCTAAAGAACTTCTTCTCAAAATCTTTATGGAAAAATTCTTCTTCCACTTTTTCGTTATCATCATTAATCGTTATAACAGAGTAACCTTCATCTGATAAAAGCTGCGTTGTAACATCAGTTCTTGCATCTACAACAATTGGACTTATTAAGAATCCGTCTTTTACTCCGTCTATCAAAGAATAACGGAAAGTTGGTTCACCGCTTGTACATCCAAAAGTTCTATAAGTGTCGAGCAGCATTCTTCTTTCTATATCCCGCGGATCATTCTGCCGTTCTATTCTTTTAAGATAATCCTTTGGTGTTGCAGTTAGTCCCAGTTTGTAGCCGATAAAATATTCAAAGATTGCTCTTGCGTTACCACCTATAGAACGGTGTGCTTCATCAGAAATAACTAAATCAAAATCAGTAGGTGAGAAAAGTTTCAAATACTTATTATTGAACAACAGCGACTGAACGGTAGTAACAACAATCTCCGCTTTACGCCAGTCATCTCTACTCTCTTTATAAATTACCGACTTAAAATCATTTCTCAGATAATTGATAAAAGCTTTATTCGCTTGGTCTTCCAACTCAAGACGATCAACCAAAAACAAAACCCTTCTTGCGTTACTGGTTCTTAAAAACATTTTTATTACGGCGGCTGCTATTAGAGTCTTCCCAGTACCCGTAGCCATTTCAAAAAGATATCTGCTTGTATCGTCTTTGGCAGCCTTCTGAATTGAGTGAACGGCTTTTAATTGGTACTCTCTTAAAAATTTTAGCTTATTCTGATCAACAAAATCTTTTCGTGTGCTTTCATCTTTCCATGCTGGATCATCCGCATAGTTTGGTTTTTGCGTTAATGCGATGTAATCAACATCAACTTTTTCATCTACAAGCTTCTGGGGGTTAGGTTGGTAGGCTTTATATCCAGTTACTGCATTCGGTTCTGGGAATTTTGTAATAACATAAGGATTGCCGTGTTGCAGATCCCAGAAATAATGAAGGTTGCCATTAGAGAGAATTATAAATCTACAATTTTCATCCTTAGCGTATCTGCGTGCTTGCTCTTTACCTACAAGCGGATTCTTGTCTTCAGATTTTGCTTCCAATACAATTAATGGAAATCCTTTTGCATCCAACATAAGAAAATCAATAAATCCGTTCTTGGATTTTTCAAAATCTTCACCGTATTCATTAATTGTCTTTTCGGTAAGCTTAACATTGTTTTCCAGTAGGATATTCGCGGGACCAGCGTCGGTATCAAAAAATCTCCATCCCGACTCCTCTAAAAGCTGGTTAATTTTAATTCTGGCTTTAGCTTCTTTCATAATTTATTTAAACCCTTTAAAACAAAAAAAGGACGCATCTGTTATTTTTAGGTCGTGTATTATTCCCTTGGTCATTTCACTTTATTTAATTACTGAAATAAAACTAAACCTATTTAATCTTATTCCCAAGAAATAAATCAAAAATAGCGTATTTCCATCTACATGCCAAACCTTAACCTCCACATTATTGATTACTTTTATTTTCTAAGTCGTTCGTGTTAATTCGTGCAATTCGTGTCCGGGACTTTTTCTTTATGAATTATTATATCATCCTTTGTTATTTCTTTATCCGTGATATCGTTTCAAAAAACTTAGCCATGAAAGAGTGTAATAAACTATGGCTCAATTATTTGTTATCCCTTTTATAAATAAAAAAATATTCATTCCCGCCGGGAATGGTATTGTTGGACGGTATGCAAAGTTACAAAGATTCAACACCTACGGCGTTGTAAAAAAAATCCCGTTAGGGATTTAATATTTGTAACAAGAACACAAAACAAAAAGAGAACGCAGGCATTCAATATTTTTCTTAATCCAATAATTTCTTAGCCCTGAAAGGGCGGCATATCCCAACTCAGGGCGAAGCCCTGAGTGAGGGAGATGGAAAAAATATTCAAGCCCTGAAAGGGCGGCATAAACTTCAACTCGAAAATTTATTTCGCCCCTTCGGGGCTTATAATCTCAGGTTCATCAATAGCAGAGGGCTTCGCCCTCTGCTATCATAGAACGCCCCTTCGGGGCTTTCATTCATCAGTATAATATTAAATAATTGTATTAAAATATTTTATTCATATCATCATAAAACTATTGCCTTATTTATAATATTATTCCTAAAAACTTAGCCCTGAAAGGGCGGCATATCCCAACTCAGGGCGAAGCCCTGAGAGAGGAAGAGAACAAAAACATTAAAGCCCTGAAAGGGCGGAATAAACTTTGGCTCAATTATTTGTTTTGCCTTTCATAAATAAAAAAATATTCATTCCCGCCGGGAATGGTATTGTTGGACGGTATGCAAAGTTACAAAGATTCAACACCTACGGCGTTGTAAAAAAAATCCCGCTAGGGATTTAATATTTGTAACAAGAACACAAAACAAAAAGAGAACGTAGGCATTCAATATTTTTCTTAATCCAATAATTTCTTAGCCCTGAAGGGGCGGCATATCCCAACTCAGGGCGCAGCCCTGAGTGAGGGAGATGGAAAAAATATTCAAGCCCTGAAAGGGCGGCATAAACTTCAACTCGAAAATTTATTTCGCCCCTTCGGGGCTTTTACTGATGGATGATTTCACCAGCTATTAAAATTATTAATAGGACGAGCCTTCGCCCGTCCTATTCTGCCTATTGATATCTGCCGACTGCCGACTGCTGTCTGCCGCCTGCCGACTGCCGACTGACTGTCTGCCAACTGCCGACTGACTGTCTGCCAACTGCCGACTGACTGTCTGCCAACTGCCGACTGACTGTCACTTACTTCGGTTCTTCCGGTGGGGGAGTCGGTTCTTCCGGATTCTCTCCGCCGCCCCTGCCGCCGCCGAGGTCTTTAACCACTCTTGCCGCAAAATACTGGCTATAAAAAGCGGGTTGCGTATCTTTTAACACCTCAACGATATCGTCAGCTTCCTCTTTAAGCAGCTTATCGGCGATGTCAAACAATCCATACAGCGTTTCCCTTAACGCTACATGATCTGTAAAACCGGTATCCTTTTTTGAAGAGGCAGCTTTTAAAGCAGCGAGTTTCGCGTCAACCAGGGCAAGTTTCGCTTCGGTTATTCCGTAATTTGCCAGTTGCGCCAGAATGCCTTCAGCACCATCCTTAATATTTTTAACCGTAACGGGTAGCTGTACGTGGGATAAATGTTTCAACTGATTTTCCGTAAAATCCGCTATCGCTCTTAGTTCAAGCAGATTATTCTTAGTACAATACGCCCTTACGGCGGATGCGACCGGTACAATGGCAGCAACCAGCTCATTCATGGCTTTACTCTTTACGGAAGTCTTTCCCTCCGTAACTTTTACCAATTCACTGTTCCTGATCTCGATCTGTCCGATTAAAGACTGTAGATCGGTGTTTACTTCCGCTAAAGCGGGAAGTTGCGCAACAATAGTTGCGTTGCTCGTAAAAACAGCTTCAACAGCATTATACATGTTGAATTTGTTTTCTTCATGTTGATTCATAATTACTCCGTTGTTTGTTATTGATTGGTTAATTTAAGGCGAATCTGCCTTTTTGTCATAAAAACTGTCATTTTTTTCAATAAAAAAGCTATTCTTAATTTTTAAATCGTAAAACTCTTTTTCAAAACGGTAATCCTCATTTTCAAATCGCAAAACTTTTTTTCAAAGTGCCTTACTTCTTTCCCGGAAAGCAACACTTCATTTTCAAATCATAAAACTCATTTATAAAACGTCAATCCTCACTTTCAAATAGTAAAACTTCCTCCCAAAACTTTAATCCTTAATTTCAAATGTCATAATTCCATATCAAACCGGTAAACTTCATTTTCAAATATTAAACTTCACTTTCAAATCTTAAAACAAAAGATTGTCTTTCGTGTCAATTCCCCGTAGAGCGGGGCAAGCTGTGCGATTCGTGCCTTGTAATTTTTTCTTTCCTCACAGAACAATTTTGTTCTAGGATTAAAGTAACTTTTCTTTTCCCTCATGCATTAATTTATCACTCATCGTAACTTTTAAAATCTGACACGAATTACACGAATTTTCACCAATTCAATCTTCGTGTTAATTAGTGAAATTCGTGTCTTGTATTTAAAATTCACTCCCATTCATCTGAACGAAAAATCTATAGAATGCATTACTGTGTTCTTAGCGACAAATGAGAAAAAGCAAACTTTATTAATCTTGCCGTTTCATTTACAGTCTAAATTGGGGAGGCGTTAGAGGAATAAGAGGACACCGGGTCAAATAAAATTTAAGATTGTAAAAGCGTGAGGATAGTGGTAATTGATTTTCATTTCCCTTATCCCCGAAGCAAACAAGGTTAACTTTAGTTTTATGTTTATTTCCTTACTTTAAAATAATTGATTTACGCAATCAATGTCAAGAACATTTTTAATATTTTATTTATTTCATCTTGTTGAGCAATCCATCATCTCTTACTATGTTCTTAAAAACAATTACACAAATGAATTTATTAAACTTCCTTTGCTGCACTTCGTGAAAAATCTTCGTGTTCTTCGCGAAAGGATTTTTTGTTACACGAAGTTTTTCGAAGAAGTCGCGAAGCATGCCAAGGCTTGCCATGGTTAGAAGATTTTGTTACATCAAAAATCAAATATCGTTAATCGTTATTCTTAAATTTTTAATATTCTCGCCATTCTGCGCAGTCCGCCTCTTGCGGATTACTAACTATCTAAAAGGAAAGATGGGAGTGGTTTATTAAAGATTATTTATTAGAATAATGAAGTAAGAAAGAAAGAAGAGGTTCGCTTTTTCAAATGAACCTCTTAAAATTCAGAAGTATTTAAGGAAGTAGAACAGCAACGGAGATCACTGTAGTCCAGAGTCCGGTCTTTTCCCTTCAGCAGATTGCGTTACATGAGGAAAAGAGATGGGCGATTAAGAGAATCGCCCTATGATTATCGTCATGTTGCGTATGGTGAGTTACTTCATTAAAATAAGTTTATTGGTCGCGGAATAAGAACCTGCCTTCAGTTGATAAAAATAAATTCCGCTTGTAAGATTCTTTGCATTAAATTCAACATCGTATTTCCCGGCTTGTTTAACCTCATTAACAAGCGTCGCGGCTTCATTTCCCAACACATCATAAACTTTTAATGTTACGTAACTGCTCACTGCCAACTGATAGTTGATAACGGTACTTGGATTAAACGGATTCGGATAATTCTGTGATAACATGAATGCTGTTGGTTGCTCTGTCTTATCATTCACTCCGGTTGCTGTAGAAAGTTTTGTTACATAGCCTCCCCAATAATTTAGGTCGACTCCATCAAACTTTGTATTCGAGCCGTACATTCCCGTAACAAACACGCCTCCGCTTTCTGATACAGAAATTCCTTTTCCGTCATCAATGTACGGTCCTCCGGCTTGACGAGCCCAGATGAAGTTTCCTGCATTATCATATTTTGCTATAAAGATGTCGTTTATACCAAGACTAACTAAAGATGTTTGCCCGAATGTTACCGTGCCTAGAAAATTACCTGATACATAACTGTTCCCGTTTGCGTCTGTTGAAATAGCTTCTCCCATAATATTATCGTCGGAAGTAGTTCCACCTGCTTGCCTAGCCCATAAGCAGTTTCCTGCGTTATCATATTTTGCTATAAAAAATTCCTCGGTTCCATTATTTGTAAGGGTAGTTGCGCCGAATGTGGCTGTACCCTGGAAATATCCCGTAAGATAACAATTTCCGTTCGCATCCGCTGAAACTCCGTTACTAACACCGGAAAATCCTACTACAGCTTTTACCCAAAGGCAATTACCTGAGTTATCATACTTTGCTAAATATTTATCATAATATCCGCTGCTTGTAAGCGTTACGGTACCGAAGGTTGCCGTATAACTAAAAGTACCGACTAAATAACAGTTCCCCTCATTATCTATTGAGATTGCTTCTCCATCATCAGTATCAATTCCGCCGGCTTGCTTTATCCATAAACAGTTTCCGGCATTATCATATTTTGCTAGAAAGATGTCCTGTCCGCCAAAACTCGTCAACGTTGTAGAACCGAATGAAACGGTATCGCTAAACCAGCCTGTTGCATAACTGTTCCCATTTTTATCTGTTGCTATTCCTCTTCCATAAGCTAACGCTCCGGCGGAAGTTCCACTTGTTTGTTTTGCCCATGAGCAGTTTCCGGCATTATCATATTTTGCAATGAAAAAGTTCGCGTGTTCCGCATTTATTAATGTTGTTCCTCCAAATTCAGCGGTGTCCCTGAACATACCGGTTATATAACAGTTTCCTGCTCCATCGGTTGAAATGCCATATGCAACATCGCTGTTCTTTCCTCCTGCTTGTGTTGCCCAGAGACAGTTTCCGTTATTATCATATTTTGTTACATAAACGTCGTACGAGCCAATAAAGGTAAATATTGTTGCCCAGAAGTTAGCTGTTCCTGTAAAGCATCCGGTCGCAAAACTATTCCCGTTTCTATCTGCCGCAATTGCGAAACCATCTACCGCGCCATAGTTACCAACCGTCCAATCAAAGTTTTGCGGCTTAACAGTCTGCGTTAAATTTAGCAGAAGGAATATTGTTAATAATATTTCTCTTGTGGTTTTCATTTTTGACTCCTTTTAAAATATTTGAAAAGCTTCAGCAAGAACTCGCATATTTTTTCACTAATTGTTTTATATAGTATGCTGCTTTATCTTCTCAGGTACCTTTTTCATCTTGGCGTTCCAGACGACTAATCTCAAGCCCAAAAATGTTTCTAAAGGCTCTACAAGACTCATCGGTTCAAAAAATTACTTATAACAGATATTTCTAATAACTAATTACGTCTTTTTCTCTTTTCATGCAAACTAGTCCATCACAGTTCATTTCGCAATCTTTTTTGATACGAATTACACGAATTCATCACTCGCGATTTCGTTTATCAATTTTTGTGGTTCGTAGTGAAAGAATTAATGTTAGACAAAAAAATAATAATTTGAAAAGAGGGAAGTGATTGAATTAAGATTGATTGTAAGAATATTAAAATGAAGTTGAAAGAAGAGGTTCACTTTTTCTAATGAACCTCTTAAAAAAAACAGAAGTGTTTAAGGAAGCAGAACCGCAACGGAGATCACTGTTGTCCAGAGTCCGGTCTTTTCTCCTTCGGCAGATTGCGTAATGTTAAACGACTTAACGATCTTGCCCGACATTTTATAAATATCTTCTCTCTCGTTCCAGTCTTTGTTTGAATCAAATTCAACACCAAGCGTTGTAGCCAGCATGGTAGCTGCTAAATCTTCTGCGTATTCACCGGCAACTTTTTCCGTTTCACCAAATGGATGATGTTCAGACAAATATCCGTATTGATCCGGGTCAGCCGGTAACGCAACACCGATAGAGGTTGCTATTAACCGGTTCGGTTCGTTCGTAGAATTTCTTGCCATCACACAGAATGTAATTTGTCCGGCTTGCAATTCTTTCAAACCTTCCTCTTTAGAAATGCGTTTACATCCGCCTGGAAAAATACTGCTTACGGTTACTAAATTACATTTCTCTATCCCTGAACTGCGTAAAGCCATTTCAAAGGAAGCAAGATAATCTTTGTGTCTCCCCACACCTTTGGTGAAAAATATTTTTTGTGGTACGTACAATTTCTCAACTCCGTTAAAAAAAATGAAATAATAATTTACTTAGTTGCTTATCACGCACCCGCGCGACAAATGATTTTTATGAACTTTCTTTTTCCAACCTTCAATACATTCTCAGGTTTTAAATGAACGGATGCAGTAATATCGGCAATTTTTTCTCCGTCCAAAGTAACACCGCCTTGAGTAACTAATCTTCTCGCTTCTCCTTTTGAGGGAGCAAAGTTCACGGTGGTAATTAAATCCAGGATAGAAATTTCTTTTTCGCAATTTGTCATTTCGAAGAGAGGAATCTCATCTGGAATCTCTTTTTTAATGAATATTTTATCGAATCCTTCTTCGGCTTCTGTAGCGGCTTCTTCGGAATGATACATCGCCACTAATCTTTTTGCCAAAGCTCTTTTTATGTTCCTGGGGTTTACATCGGGATTTTCTAAATCTATTTTCACCTTTGCTAATTCCGAATTGCTAATATCCGTAGCAAGCTCGTAGTAGGTATAAATTAGCGAATCGGCGATTGACAACGTTTTCCCGAAAATATCTTGTGGTGAATCTGAAATGCCGATATAATTCCCGTAAGATTTGCTCATCTTTTCAACGCCGTCGGTTCCAACAAGTAAGGGCATCGTCAAAATTACCTGCGGCTCAATTCCAAACTCCCGTTGAATATCTCTGCCAACGAGCAAATTAAATTTTTGATCCGTTCCGCCTAATTCAACATCGCTTTCAATTGCTACGGAATCCATTGCCTGCGCAAGGGGATAGAGAAACTCATGCACGGAAATAGGTTCGCCGTTTTTATACCGCTTGGTAAAATCGTCCCGCTCGAGCATTCTGGCAACGGTATATTTTGAAGCGAGTTTAATTACATCCTCAAAACTCATCTTGCCGAGCCACTCGGAATTATAAACGGTTTTCGTCTTTTCTTTATCTAAAATTTTAGAAGCTTGTTCAAAATATGATTGTCCGTGTTTACGGGTTTCTTCAAGCGAAAGGGCAGGGCGTGTAACATTTCTACCGGACGGATCGCCGATCATTCCGGTAAAATCTCCGATAATCAAAATAGCCTGGTGTCCGAGTGATTGGAATTGTGCCAATTTGCGCAAAACAACTGAATGTCCGATATGCAAATCGGGTCTGCTGGGGTCGCAGCCTAATTTTATCTTAAGTGGTTTTAATTCTTTGTAAGATTTTTCTAACTTTTTAAGTAGTTCTTCTTCAGGAATAATTTCAGAAACACCTCTTTTTATAAGGTCCATCTGCTCGTTAATTGGTGGGAAGTTCTTAGTCAACGATTATTTGTATCTCCGGGACTCAGTAGTCCGCTAAAAAAGTTAATAAATAGTTATACATATCTTTTGATAAATTAATTGAAATGCATTGCAATTTTACAAATTCTTGATGACTTTACAAATGGTTGAAGAAATTTTTTTTAAAGATATCACATCAAGAGAATATAAATCTTGGTTTGCCACGATTTGTAAAGCCCATATGAAAACCATGGTTTTACTACGACCATATTTTAACCTTCTGGAAACCGTTAAAACGGTTCCAAACCTTGATCTCTAATTCATTAACACCTCGATTAATCGAGGTGTTAATTGAAAGAAGATTAGTATCTCAACCGTTTAAACGGTTTTATTCGAATATTCACATAGCTTCTGAAGGACGTGGCTAATCAATAATGAATTTTACGTAAGAAATTAATATTTCACCTTTCTATCCTGATCTCTTGCAAAATCTCTTTTCTTAATATCTTCGCGCTTGTCGAAAACTTTTTTCCCCTTAGCGAGTCCGAGTTCAACTTTAACTTTTCCTTCTTTGAAATAAAGACGCAAAGGAATAAGAGTCAGTCCTTTTTCTTTAATTTTCGTCAAGAGTTTTTTTATTTCCGACTTATTAAGAAGCAGTTTTCTTGTTCTGGTGGGTTCGTGATTCTCAATATTTCCATATTTGTATTCGGCAATGTGGCACCCGACGAGCCAGACTTCGTTATTTTTAATATTCGCGTAGCTATCCACCATGTTGGCATTTCCCTGGCGCAGCGATTTTACTTCTGTTCCTTGCAATACTATTCCCGCTTCAAGTACCTGAAGAATTTCGTATTCGTGTCTCGCTTTTCTATTCGTGACAATATTTTTTTCTACTGAAGGCTCTGCCATTTATTTTCTATTATTTAAGTGAATAAGAAGAAAAAAAAGGAAATAATTTTTTTTTCTTTGGCAAATTTACTAAATCTGTAACGTGTTTTATACTTTTTTAGTTCTTCACCTAATAAAAATTATTTGAGGTTGAGATGCTCGCTATTCAAAAGAAGTTAACAAATTCGTTTTACGCGTTACTCAGTTTGCCGGCAACGGCTATGGGGTTTGCGCTTTCAATTCAAATATCGGCGTTAAGCTGGATACTTACTACAAAATACAATTTAAAAATTGATGAGATCGGATACGTGTGGGCTGCCGGTCCGCTTGCCGGAATATTCGGTCAGGTTATAATCGGATTGATAAGCGATAAAGTTTGGTTCTGGGGCGGAAGACGCCGTCCGTTTGTTTTGATTGGCGGACCGTTAGCTGCGTTGATGTTACTTGCTTTGCCAAACATTGATAAGATCGCCGGTTTTTTAGGATTTAGTGGAATTCTTGGCGTTGCTATCGTAATTGCTTTAACCCTTGACCTAGCTATTAATATTAGCTTCAATCCAACCCGCTCAATTATTGCCGATGTTACCCCGGAAGGGAATCCGAGAACTAAAGGGTATACCTGGATGCAAACTATCTCAGGATTCTTTGGTGTTCTAGCATATGTAATGGGAGCTATTTTTGGAAATTATACCTTAATCTACTCCGGTGTTTTTATTGTCCTTCTCTTCTCGGTTGTACCGATGTTCTTTATTCAAGAGAGCAAAGAACTTGTTGTTGTCGAAGATGGAAAAGAAGCAGTAGAAAAAACTGTAACAAACTGGGTGGAATTATTCAAATTATATTTTGCACACGGCTTTTCATGGATCGGCGTACAAACGATGTTTGTTTATATCATCGCCTACATTCAACAAAAATTAATTGCCGGTTCCGCAGATCAAGCTGAAATATCCTTGCAATCGGGACAAATTATTGCTATCGCATTTGCCGTATTAAACACTGTCGGATTTATCCTCCCCGCGTTTGTGTTAGAACCAATTGCTGAAAAGATCGGACGCATTAAAACTCACATGGGCGCCGTAGCTTTAATGGCTGTTGGCTATTTTGGAATTGTAGCTTTCGGAAAATCTCCTTTATCACTCTATGTTTTAATGGCCGTCGTTGGAATAGGCTGGGCTGCTATTGTTAGTTTGCCTTTCGCCATCATGTCCGAAAAAGTTGATAAAAGCAGAATGGGATTTTTTATGGGGATTTTTAACTTGTCCGTTGTACTGCCTCAACTATTTGTAAGTCTTGCAATTGGTTCGGTTATAAAATCATCTGCCGATACAAATATTATTTTTATCATAAGTGGAGTTTCTTTAGCTATTTCCGCGGTACTTTGGCTCTTTGTAAAAGAATCTAAAAGTGTACTTGGAAATAAAGGAATGCCGGTCAGCAGTGGTCATTAAACAAAATATTTGGAGAGTTTCTATGTTTTCGAAATTTAGCGTAACACTATTTCTGAGCTTTCTCTTTCTTCAAGCTATTCCGGCTCAGGATATTACTGATTTAATTGAACCGATATTACTAACTGCCGGGAAGAGCGATACAATTCTTGTTAGCGATCTCTTCTATTCAAAGACGTACGATTTAAAGTTATCAAAAAATGAGAATGTTGATTTTACTTTCAATCGATTAACTAAAAAACTTGTGCTTCAACCGAAAGAATCATTTAAAGGTTTTACGTTGCTTAAGTTTTCGCTTGACAATAAATCTTATGTAATTCCGGTAATGTTGCAGGATCAAACAAAAAAATTGCAAAGCTATACTTTTCGTTTTAATCCGGAAAGCAAAGCGGGAAAAGTTGTTGTTATCGGTAGCTTTAATAACTGGAACCGTGAAGCCAATCCGATGATTGAAAAAGGGAATAGCGGAATATATGAAGCCCGGGTTAATCTTGAACCCGGAAATTATTTTTACAAATTTTCCGTCGATGGAAAAGATATCATCGATCCTGAAAATAAAGAAACTGTTCCAACCGGGTTTGACGGATTTAATTCGGTCTTACGGATTTCTGAAATGGCAACAGAAAAACGGTATCTGCATATTCTCGGAAAGACTGAGGACGCAAGTTCTACTAATCTCTCTTTTTACTACGAAGAGGAAAATAAAGTAAAACCACTTTTGTTAGAAAACATCGTTGCACTCCTTGATAATGAAAAAATCAGTTCAAGTGCAATAAAAGTTTCCGGGAATAAGATTGATATAACACTTCACGCAAAAGAACTTCGTGGTGATAAGGTCTTTCGTCTCTTCGTTTCACGGGATGGAAAAAATTCAAACATGCAATCTGTTTTTTTTAAGAACGGACACTCGTTAGGAACTAAAAATAATTTTGCTTCCTGGTATGACGGTTCAATTTATTCTATAATGGTGGATCGGTTTAATGACGGCGATAAGAGCAATGATATTCCGGTTAAAAATGATTCATTATTCTGGCAGGCTAATTATCAGGGCGGCGATTTTCAAGGGATCATCAACAAAATTGAAGATGGTTATTTTGACACGCTTGGTGTAAATATTCTCTGGATTTCTCCCGTGTATGATAATCCGGATGTAGCATACCGTGAATCTCCCAAACCGCACCGCTGGTTTTCAGGATATCATGGGTATTGGCCTGTAAATAATTTTGCCGTTGAAGAAAAATTCGGAACGATGGAAAAGTTGAAAGAACTTGTAAAGAAAGCTCATCAACATAACCTTAAAATTCTTTTGGATATTGTAGCTCATCATGTGCACATTGAAAATCCAATCTTTAAAGAACATCCCGATTGGTTCGGCACTTTGGATTTGCCTGACGGCAGAAAGAACCTTCGCTTATGGGATGAGTACCGTTTAACAACCTGGTTTGAACCGTATATGCCTTCATTTGATTACACGAAATCCGATGTCCCGATTAAATGGATGGCACAAAATGCGCTCTGGTGGTTAAAGCAAAGCGGCGCGGATGGCTTTAGACACGACGCGGTAAAACATGTACCAAATGAATTCTGGCGCGAACTGACCCGTACCTTGAAAGAAGAAGTTGAAACGCCTCTGAAGAAAAAAGTTTATCAAATTGGTGAGACGTTCGGAAGTAATGAACTTGTCGGTTCGTATATCAACAATGGACAGTTAAGTGCGCAGTTCGATTTTAATCTTTCATATTCTGCAATTCCGATTTTTCTGGAAAAAGAAAGATCATTTGTTTCTCTCGATTACAGTTTGAAAAAATCATTTGAATCGTTCGGCGTGCATCACTTGATGGGAAATATAATGGATAGTCACGACAAAGTAAGATTTATGGCGTACGCTGACAGCGCCGTTGCAAAGCAGGGTGTTGATATGCGCGAGTTAGCGTGGACAAATCCTCCCAAAGTTATGCATCCTTCGAGTTATAGAAAAGCAGAATTATTTTACGCTTTTATGTTTACCATTCCCGGTTTACCGGTTATTTATTACGGCTCAGAATTTGGGATGACAGGAGCCGATGATCCGGATAACCGCCGTTTTATGCGGTTTAACGATCAGTTAAATAATTATGAAAAGAAAACGCTACATGAAACGAGTCATATTGTAAAAATGAGAAGAGAGCATTCTGCTTTGCGTTATGGTGATTTCCAAACAGTTTTAGCAAACGATAAAGTTTATGTTTACTTACGTTGCGATACAAATGAAAAACTTTTAGTTGTTCTAAATAAGGATACTGAAAATCAATCAGTCACAGTTCAACTTCCGTCAATTTACGGGACAAAATCGCTTACTGATGTTAACAATAATGAAGTGCTTTCGCTTAAGGGAAACTCGGCAAATATTAATGTTGATGGAATTGGCTGGAGAGTTTTTAAATTAAAATAGCGAACCTGTTATTCTTCTTCGGTTTCTTTTTCAATCCAATTTAAGGGAGAAATTACCACAACAATTTCTCCTTTCAATTCCTTATCGCCAATCCTACTAATCAATTCTTCAGCTTTGCCGCGCAAAACTTCTTCAAACATTTTTGTGAGTTCGCGGCAGATGACAATAATTCTATCCGGCATGTACTTACTTAATTCATCCAGCAATTTGTGGATGCGGTAAGTCGATTCGTACAAAACGATTGTCCGCTCTTCGGTAGCTAAACCGGAAAGAAATTTTTGTCTTCCTTTTTTTTGCGGTGGGAATCCTTCATAAACAAATGCATCAGTGGGTAACCCGGCTATTGAAAGGGCAGTGATGACAGCCGATACTCCCGGAATAGGAACGATCGTAATCCCTTGATGAATAGCTGCAGAAATCAACCTATTCCCCGGATCAGAAATCGTTGGAGTTCCCGCGTCAGAAATCAACGCGGCTTTTTCCCCATTTCTTATTCTTCCCAACACATATTCTATTTTCTTCCCTTCGTTAAAGGCATTCAAAGAGATCAGTTCTTTTTTTATTTGATAATGATTTAAAAGATGAGAAGAAACTCTGGTATCTTCGCAAATAACAAAATCAACCTCACCAAGAGTTTCAACAGCGCGGTAGGTAATGTCTTTCAAATTACCGATTGGAGTACTTACAACAAATAGCATTAGTTTTTTACCAGTTTTTCCTTTTCGGCTTTTGAGAGTTTTGCCACAATTAAATTATATGATTCGTCGATCCATTCGTAAATAAGGTTGTCCTGAATATTACTTGCGAGAAAAATAGTATTCCAATGTACTTTACTCATGTGATAACCGGGCTGCACAGCATCATACTTTTCCCTCAGTTCAACCGCTTTTTCAGGATCACATTTTAAATTGATTGAGATTGGCGGAGTGAGGTTTGCCAAACAAAACATTTTTCCCGCAACTTTATATACCGGAGTCTCTTCATCAAACGGGAGCGTTTCAGTTACTCCTTTTTTCTTCAGGCAATACTCGCGGACTTTTTCTAAATCCAACTTATTCAACTCTATTTAATTTCAAAAACATTATTTGATTTGTCGGTATCGGGAATTTCATCTTTACCAAGAACAACTTTTGCTATTTTCCCTGTAACCGGGTAAGTAAATTCTTTTACAGTTTTTCCGTCTTTCCAGATACTCGTGTTCTCATAAAAATCTTTGGTGGTTCCGTCTGCATAACTCAATTTTAATACAACAGGAACCGGCATAGACCCAATTTTTTCAACTGTAATTTTCACTTTATTCTTTTTTAATGAAACAGACTTTATTGCTAAATCCGGGTATCCAAATTCAAAGAACCAGGGCTTCCAGAACCAGCTTAAATTTTGTTTGAGAGTGTTCTCGAAAGAATAATAAAAATCATACGGAATAGGATGTTTCCCATGCCAGCGCTTCACATATTCATGGAGTCCTTTAAGAAAAGCTTCGTTGCCAAGTGCATCGCGTAAAAACATATATGCCAAAGCCGGACGTGTATATGCTGAAGTACGGTAGGTTCCATATCCTCTAAGATTTGATGAAGGAATAATTTGCGGAAGTTCGTCCTCATCTCCAGCGTTTCGCGCAAATCCTTCCGCCAAATTTTTTTCCCGGTCGGATGAGGAAGGTTCAATCACCGGAAGTAAATCAAGTGGCAAAATTGAAGCCCAGCCTTCATCCATAAAAGCATATTTTCGTTCATTCGTTCCCATAAAAAATGGGAAGTAGGTATGACCAATTTCGTGCGCCGTTAAATAAACCGTTCCGCTTCTTTGTTTTGCCGAACCGTCATTCACCATCATCGGAAATTCCATTCCGCCATTTCCGTTAAAGACGGTCATGCGTGGATATGGAAAGGGAATAGCCGGAAAAGTGAAAGAGTAGGATTGAATAATCTTTTTTGCAATTGAAGCTACTTCATAAAAATCTTCCGACTTTTGATTATAGACAGCTGAAATTAAAGTCTTTCTCATTGCAACCGAGTCAACCACCGCAGACACCGCATCCCACAAATAATGATCTGAATAGGAAAACGCAAAGTCAGTTACATTCTCGGCTAAATAATTCCATTTATTTGTGGGTGAAGCACTGTTAAAATTGTTGTGATTCAAATCTTCGGCACGAATAATTTTAACCACGTCTTCGACTCTCTCCGCATTCTGATACCGTTTAAATATTTTTGGCGAAAGAACCTCATCGGCATTTTGCAGAATACCGGTTGCCCAAACACCAAACGTATTTGGTGCTTCAATAGTAATATTATAATTATTGAAATCGTTATAAAATTCTTGACTGCCGGTGTATTGGTCATTATCCCAACCATTCACATCATCATAAACGGACACTTGAGGATACCAATATGCAACCATCGCAGTAGTTGAATCGTAAACACCCATGCGAATAGTAGAGACTGAAGGGAGCATGACTTCCCAATCGAATCCAACGTTAATTGATTTTTTTGGCAAGAGCGGTTTATCGAGGTTAATTCTCATTACCGTGGCGGTAATTGAAACATTTTTTACCGTATCAGGAACAAATTCAAGAGTATTCAATTTTACTTTATGAATTTTAATTCCTTCATGTAAATCTTTTTTATCAATGTTAAATTCTCGAGGAGCTCCAAGTTGATAAATATTTTGATAAAGCCGAAAAACTAAATATTTAAGAGTGTCAGGACTATTATTAAAATAAGTCAACGATTCGCTTCCTTTGAGTAATTTTTCTTTAGGAAAGATTTGAGCGTTGATTCTATAATTAGCTGAATTTTGCCAATACTTTTTTCCGGGTGTTCCGTCATAATTTCTCGTTTCGTTTGCATATACTTTTTTTATATCGCGCGGAACATAGAGAGAGGATTGAGCCTGTAACATGGGGAGTAAGATAAAGGCGCAACAAACAAAAGTAAAAAATGATCTCATGTATTCTCCTGGTAAAGTAAAATATTTAAGGATGGATGGAGGTTCTTATCTCTACTTCAACACTATTCAGGTTTGAGAGATTGTCCTGTTTAAAAAGATTTATTTGGTCAATAACTTGCTGGAAGTTTTTAACGCTCTTTAACCCTGTAATTAATGCATCATACGTTTGTGGTTGAAACAGATCAGTTTTAAGTTTATCAAGAATCTCCAGGGTATTCACTATTTTCGTTTCTTTCACAATCTGGTTTTGAGCAATATAGAGCTCATCATAAGACGATTTTATTTGCTCCAATTTATTTTTTAATTCTTCCCGAAGCAGTGAATTTTCAATTGCAATTCCCGTACTTACAGCCATCGCAGTTAAAAATTGAGCGTCGTCGGTCGTAAATACTCCCTCTAGTTTGTTTAGAATTTGAAACACACCGATCACTTCGCCTTGAATATTTGCCATGGGAACGCAGAGAATATTTCTTGTTTTGTACCCTGTATCGATATCAACATTTCTGTTAAACTTAGGATGGGTGTAAGGATCATCAATAATTTGATAGGTATTGCTGAGGGCTACTTCACCTGCGATGCCGGTATTAAGGGGAATTCGTATCTCTTTTTGGTGAATCCCGATACCAGATTTTGACCACAATTCTTTTTTTTGCTTATCAACAATAAAAAGTGTTGCCCGTTCGGCATCTAAAGCGCTTGCAGCAACTTCAACAATATGATGAAGCATTTCATCAAAATCTTTTATACTATTAATACTCTTAGAAATTTCAAATAAGACCGAGAGTCGTTTGTTTTGCGAAACAACAGAATCTACTTGAAGTGATTCTTGTTTGTCAATGCTTTCTTCAACAAGTTTTTCAACGTTTTTGTTTAAAATTGCATTTACATCATCATGCAGTTTTTCAAAGGTCAACGGTTTCAAAAGGAATCCGGCAATTTTTCTTCCGAAAACGATGTCTTTAGTATCATAGAAAAAGGAAGAAACTAACAGAATCGGGATACCTGGAGCAGCTTCACTTAGCAAATCAACAAATTCAATTTCATTTAAAACAGGATTCTGGATTTCGTTGATGATGAGACTATAAGACCGCTCCATTACCAATCTAAGATTATTTTTATTCTTTTCTTTAACAAGAATCTGAGCCTGGAATTCGGAAGCTAGGGTTTGATAGGTTCCGGCAGACTCTCTGCTTTCAGAGAAAATGAGAATTGATAATGGTTCACTCATAGACTTTCTTTCATTTAACGGAAACTTAGAAACTTCTTTTTGAATTTCAAAGGGATTGCAGTAATTATTTATTCTTCCGTGATAAAATTTTTTATTTCGAAATACGATTCATCCGGTGCAGACGAACGGGTTTTTCCGTGCTCCATCTTTTTGAACAGTTCGTCTTTGGAACGGTATTCTTTTAGATAATAAATTTTAACAGCTTGACGATGTTGAGCGATCCAGTTCAACGAAATTTTTATTTTTTCCAAATCTTCATCGTTAGGAATAAAATCAAGTTGGGTTGTTCCGTCAAAATAATCATCAAGGGCATGATCAAAATTCATCATGTCACTGGCAAAGTATTCCTTTATGAAAAGTTTTCCTTCGAGTAAAAGGAAATACTCTTTTTCTCCTTCAAATCCTGTAATTTCAAAAAGAACCTTTGCTCTGTTAATCGGTTCGGCAAGTAAGGACGATTTGTGAATCTGCGAAAGCACAAGTGAAATTAATTCTTTAATCTCTGAAGCTTTTTCAAAACGAAGTTGATCGGAATAACTTTTCATCTTGGATACAAGACGGTTTACCGCAAATTGATTTTTTCCGTAGAGAAATTCGTAGACATTTTTAACTTCATCAAGGTAAGGATCATTTGTATCAACTACGCAAGGAGCAGTGCAGCGTTCAATTTCAGCCAGAAAACACCTTCGTTTCTTTTTAAATTCCTTTTCATCACACTCGCGCAGAAGAAAGATTCTGTCAATCATATCAAGGACTTGCTGGGCAAGTTTGCGCGAAATAAACAAGCCGAAATAATCATTCCCGTCAAACGAAAAATGATTTGTCAATTCAACTTTGGGCGCTTGGTGTGTGTTGGTTATCCGTAAAAAATATTTGTTGTGATATTGTTTGAGCATCACATTCATTTTAGGATCAATTTTTTTTATCAACTCGGCTTCGCCAAGAAGCGCGGTTAACTCCGTCTTTGTTCTTATCGTTTTAAATTTGTGTGCAGTAGTCAGAATTTTTTTACTTTTCCTTGCAGAAGTAGGAGAAAGATAAGATTTGATTCTATCACGTAATGACTTCGCTTTGCCGATATAAATTATTTCTTCCTTTTTATTTAAGAAAAAATAAACACCGGGAGACTTTGGAAGCGAGAGAAAAGCATCTGCAAGATTTTTCTTTAGCGGGACTTTTGGTTTTATTTGACCAGATAAGTATTGGTAATTTATAAAATCCTGAACAGTTTGAAATCCTTCGGCTGCTCTTAATCTTTCCACTAAATGGTGAAGGATTTTTGCAGTTACCTCTGCATCTGCATAGGCGCGGTGAGCCGCTTCATTTTTTAAGCGAAGATGATTTGCAAGATTTCCCAACGAACGGCTTTTAAGATTTGGGAACAATCTTCTCGCTAATCGAAGTGTACAGAGTTGAAGCGGCTGGTAATTTTCAACTCCGCAAACTTGAAATTCTTTCCGTAAAAAACTTAAATCGAATGCAAGATTGTGCCCAACGAGAACCGAATCCTCTAAAAAATCTTGCAGTGGTTTTACCAAATCCTCAAAAAACGGTGCGTCATAAACATCATCATTTGAAATTCCGGTGAATTGCGTGATAAAAGGAGGAATTGATCTCCCCGGATTGATAAATGAATTATACCTGTCAATCACTTCAAAGTTTTTTATTTTAACCAAACCGATTTCGATGATGTTATTATTCGCCGGACCTAATCCCGTTGTCTCAACATCAACAACAGAAAACTCGGCTTCCTCAATGGGAAGTTGTAATATTTCAGTATTCAGCATACAAAACCGGAGAAATCTTTCATAATTCTTTTATGTTACTTCTTAATTAGATATATTTTCTTTACAAATTTAGAAGAATATGGAATCAATTAATATACTTTTTATCGGCGACATTATTGGAAAACCGGGATTAACGTTTGTACAAGCATGGTTACCGGGCATGATTCAAAAATACAAAGCCGATGTGGTTATTGCTAATGGTGAAAATGTTGCCGATGGAAAAGGGATCACTCCTAAAGAAGGTGAAATACTCTTTAATCTCGGTGTGCATGCAATTACCGGCGGGAATCATACATGGGATAAACATCAATCGCAAGAATATTTAAAGAATGAACCGCGAGTTCTTCGCCCTTTAAATTATCCTAAGGGAACGCATGGTAACGGACATGTTATCGTTGATTCCAAAAGAGGTAAAGTTGCCGTTGTAAATTTGCAAGGAAGAGCGTATATGGCTACAATTGATTGCCCGTTTCGCTCGGCGGATTGGATTCTTGCAAGAATAAAGTCAGAGACAAAAATAGTTTTCATTGATTTTCATGCAGAGGCAACCGCTGAAAAGGTTGCGCTTGCAACATATTTAGATGGAAAAATTAGCGCGCTCGTTGGTACACACACACACGTACAAACAAGCGATGAACGGATTTTACCGAACGGCACCGGCTATATTACGGATGCGGGAATGACCGGACCTTATGATTCAGTAATTGGAATGAAAAGCCAGGCGGCAATTAACCGCTTTATTTATCAAACACCACAAAAATATGAAACTGCGGAAAATGATGTCCATCTTTGCGGAGTTCTCTTTAAGGTAGATGCTGCGACAGGTAAGACAGTTGCAATTGAACGAATTTTATTCCCTGAATTTCAATCCGCCATGGGCGGACAGTGAGTTAACAGAAATGATTTTAATTGATGGTAAAAAGGTCGCTTCTGAAATTCGACTTGAATTAAAAGAAGAGGTTGATAGACTTAAAGCCGAACGGAAAAGCCTTCCCGGTTTAGTTACAATTCTTGTTGGTGAAAATCAAGCTTCAAAATCGTATGTAAGTGGTAAGGCTAAAGCATGCGAAGAGATCGGGTTCCTTTCGAAAATTGAAAAACTTCCCGAAACTACCACGGAAGATGAATTATTGCGCATAGTGCAAAGTTATAACAAAAACCCCGATTATCACGGAATTCTTGTTCAGCTTCCGCTTCCAAAACAGATCAATGAATCTAATATTATTAACGCAATCGCTCCGGAAAAAGATGTTGATGGCTTTCATCCGGTTAGTGTTGGGAATTTAGTTATTGGAAACGATACGTTTTTCCCATGCACTCCAGCCGGTATTCAAGAATTGCTAAAGCGGTATAACATTCCAACAAAAGGGAAACATGTCGTCGTCGTCGGTCGCAGCAATATTGTTGGTAAACCAATTGCAAATATTATGCTTCAGAAAAAAGAATTTGCGAATTCAATTGTTACGGTTTGTCATTCGGCTGCCGATGATTTGAAAAAATATACTCTGTCGGCAGATATTTTAATTGCGGCGATCGGAGTTCCAAACTTCATCAAAGCAGATATGGTTAAAGAGGGAACAGCTGTAATTGATGTCGGAATAAACCGTGTTGACGATTCAACAAAAGCAAAAGGATATAGAATTGTCGGCGATGTTGATTTTGAAAATGTCTCGCCTAAAACTTCTTTTATTACTCCTGTTCCCGGGGGTGTTGGTCCAATGACTATCGCTATGTTATTACAAAATACATTTAAAGCTTATTTAAAATCCGGAAAATAAAATGGATACATCAAAAATTGATAGAATTGTTTCTCAAGTGTTTTTAGAAAAATCTTTACGCGATTTTTATTGCCAGGATGATTCTTGCAAAGGCTGGGAAACAAATGTAATTACACAACCGACTGCTGTTAAAAACATTGTTAATGTGGGAGCGGAAAGAATTTCTGCCGGACTCGGTGTTGGCGATCATCTTCCTGATCTTTCACTTGCAAGAATGATTGACCATACCATGTTGAAACCCGACGCAACCACAGCTGAAATTACTCAACTCTGCGCCGAGGCTAAACAATATCATTTCGCTTCTGTGTGCGTTAACCCGGGATTTGTTCCTCTTTGTTCATCAATTTTAAAAGGATCGGATGTAAAAGTTTGTACGGTTATCGGATTTCCTCTGGGGGCAACCACCACTGAAGTAAAACGTATGGAAGCGGAACAAGCGATTGCAAACGGCGCTACTGAAATTGATATGGTAATAAATGTCGGTCAGTTAAAAAGCGGAAATATTGAATACGTTTTTAACGATGTAAACAAAGTGGTACTTGCTGCAAAAGCACACCGCAATGTTTGTAAAGTGATTTTAGAAACTGCACTCTTAACGGATGAAGAAAAAGTTAAAGCTTGTTTGATCTGCAAAAAAGCGGGTGCTGATTTTGTGAAAACTTCAACCGGGTTTTCAAAAGGTGGCGCAACGGTTGGTGATATTGCACTTATGAGAAAAATTGTAGGTTCTGCTATCGGAGTAAAAGCTTCCGGCGGCATTCGTTCTAAAGAAGACGCAGAAGCCATGATCGCTAGTGGTGCAGACCGAATTGGCGCCAGTGCCAGCGTAAAAATTGTGATGGGCGAGAAAAGTGAGTCGTCTTACTAAATGGTTTTAGATATTATAATCTCAAAAGCGCTTGACGGCTATTCTGCTGCGGTTCCGTCAATTAAAGGATGCGAAACGTGGGCTCCGAAAGAAGATGAAGCCATCGATAAAATTGTTTCATTAGCCCGGTACTATTTACAGTTAGATGAGCATCATAGGGTTTTAGTTGATAAAGCCGGACGAAGCGCCTGTCAATCTATTTACAAATTAATATTCCATAAGCATTGAGAAAAGCAATTACAGAACGACGGAAAGAAAAAATTATTGCCGTTGCTTCTGCGCGGCAGGATTCCCTTCGTCTTGTGCTTGAAAATGTACACGATCCACACAATGTTAGCGCCGTTTTCCGTTCTTGTGATGCGGTGGGAATTCCAAAAGTCTCTCTTATTTACAACATTGAAAAATATCCGAAGATCGGGAGCAAATCTTCCGCTTCAGCTTTTAAATGGGTTCAGAAAGAAAAATTTACCGAAGTTGAAATGTGTTATAAAACTTTGCGTGAAGAAGGTTTTACAATTCTCGCCTCGTCGTTGAAACCAAATTCTTTAAACTTGTATGATCTTGATCTCACAAAAAAAGTCGCTCTTGTTTTTGGAAATGAGCATCGTGGAATTTCCGATGAAGCCGAAAATTTAGCCGACAATATTTTTTACATCCCGATGCAAGGAATGGTTCAGAGTCTTAATATCTCAGTTGCCGCTGCGGTTACGTTGTACGAAGCGATGCGGCAAAGAATGTTAAAAGGTCTTTATACTCAAGCAAATGAAAATCCGGAACTCCTGGAACAAAGAATAACAGATTGGTTGACGAATAAATAATGACACAAATATTAAAAAAAATTGAATCTGTAAAGGGGGAACTAGCTCTACCGGGTGACAAATCTATTTCGCACCGTGCCGTAATATTTTCTTGTATGGCAAAAGGAATTTCCGAAATTGAAAACTTATCAAACGGTGAAGATGTCAGGTCAACGTTAAAATGTTTCTCCGAACTTGGCGTTAAGAGTAAATGGGAAAATGAAAAATTGATTATCGAAGGGAAAGGATATAAAAATTTCAATGCTCCTATCAAAAATTTAGATGCCGGTAATTCCGGTACAACTGCCAGATTGCTTACCGGATTCCTTTCCGCACAACCATTCCAGTCAACATTAATAGGTGATGCATCACTTTCTCAACGTCCGATGAAAAGAGTAATTGAACCCCTTTCATTAATGGGAGCCAAATTTTCTTCTTCATCTAAAATGACGCTGCCGTTAACAATTTATCCGCCGGAAAAATTATCTCCAATTACTTATGAAATGCCGGTTGCAAGTGCACAGGTAAAGAGTTCGCTGCTTCTTGCCGGACTGCATTTAGACGGAGAGACTTGCATAATTGAATCCGAACAAACGCGTAACCACACGGAAGTTATGCTTGGTTTACATGTTGAAGAAAGAGAAGGGAAGAAGTTTATTTATTCTTCACAAAAGAATTATCCTTCAGCTCAAAATTATTTTGTCCCGTCCGATATTTCTTCGGCAGCGTTTTTTATCGTTCTAACTTTACTGGCAAAAAATTCGGAAGTGATTCTCCGCCATGTTTCTTTAAATGAAACGCGCACAGGAATTATTAAAGTATTAACTGAGATGGGGAGTAAAATTCAAATTGCAAATCTGCAAACTTCGAACAATGAATTGCATGGTGATTTAATTGTACAGAGCAGTGAACTTCACTCAATTGAAATAGCGAAAGAGATTATCCCTAATATTATTGATGAAATTCCGGTACTTTCCGTTGCTTCTGTTTTGGGAACGGGTAAATTTGAAATTAGAAATGCTTCTGAGTTAAGGGTGAAAGAGTCGGACAGAATTTCAGCTTTAGTTCATAATTACAAATTACTTGGTTTAAATGTTTTAGAATATCCCGATGGATTTTCAGTTGGCGGAACAATACAAAATGAAAATCCCGTTTTTGAAAGTTTTCATGATCATCGTATTGCCATGGCTTTTGCTGTTCTATCAATGTTCTTAAAGAATGGAGGAAGCATATTAAATTTTGATTGTGTAAAAATCTCTAACCCACAATTCTTAGAGCAAATCAACAGCTTAATCCAACAGCCTAATAGCGACGAGTAAAATACTTTCCATATGAGAAACAATTTTTCTTATCCGTGATTTATTCTTAATTTTTGGCAAACTTAAGAAAGTTTTTATTTACCGTGAAAGAGGAATGCATGGCTAGGGAATAGAATGTCAAACAAATTCCTCACTCTTTTTAAATTACAGAAAAAACACAATCGGAGAAAAATATCGATATGAGTAATCAGTTGTGGCAGCGAAAACCCGTCGAACATTTTGAGGCGGAGATGCGAGAGAGCAAGCTCAAACGGGTTTTGGGGAAATTTGGATTAACATCACTTGGTATCGGAGCGATTATTGGAGCAGGGATATTTGTGATGACCGGAGTAGGAGCTAAAGAGTATGCGGGACCGGCATTAGCTCTTTCTTTTGTCGTCGCCGGTATCGGATGCACATTTGCAGCGCTATGCTATGCAGAATTCGCCTCTTTTCTTCCCGTTGAAGGTTCAGCTTATGCTTATTCGTATGCCACAGTCGGAGAATTATTTGCGTGGATTATCGGATGGGACTTAATTCTTGAATATGGAATGGCAGCCTCTGCCGTAGCGGTGGGGTGGTCAGGTTACCTTGCAAAATTTCTACTTCTCTTTAATATAAAATTCCCTCTCTGGTTGATGAATGATGTTTTTACCGCAAAAGAATTAGTTGCAGATGCGGTAAATAAAGGAACACTTTCAACGCTCACAACTCACTACTCCAATATTCAATTACCTTCATTTATGGGTGTTGATCTTGCGATTAATCTTCCTGCATTATTAATTATTTGGTTGGTTACGGCAATTCTTGTTAGAGGAATAAAACAAGCCTCCGGTACAAATAATATTATGGTGGTAGTAAAAGTGATTGTTGTGCTTTTCATTATTATTGTTGGCGCTCAATATATCAACACAGCTAATTGGACTCCGTTTATTCCCGAACGAGGGACTTATACAGACGCAATGGGAGGAACTCATAAGGCATTTGGTCTATTAGGGATAGTTTCAGGAGCCGCTTACATATTTTTTGCCTATATCGGATTTGATACGGTCTCCACACATGCGGGAGAGGCGAAAAATCCGCAGAAAGATGTTCCTTTTGGAATTATCGCCTCACTCGTTATCAGTACAATTCTCTACATACTTGTTGCGCTTGTGTTAACGGGAATGGTTCCCTATAAAGAAATAGATATTACTGCACCTATTGCAGCCGCATTTGGAGCTCATGGTTTAGGCTTTGCCGTACTTATTATTTCGATTGCTGCCATTGCCGGTTTAACTTCGGTAATTATTGTGATGCTTTTAGGACAATCACGTGTTTTTTATGCCATCTCCAAAGATGGGTTGATTTCAAAAAAAATATTTGGAGAACTTCACTCAAAATTCCGAACACCTTGGAAAGCAAATATCTTGATTGGAGCGGTAGTATCGCTTATAGCAGCATTTACCCCGATTGAAGGGATTTCAAAAATGGTAAACATCGGTACTCTTCTGGCGTTTGTTTTAGTATCATTAGCAGTTTGGATAATGCGAAAAAAAGAACCGAACCGTATGCGTCCATTCAGAGCACCGGCTATTTGGTTTGTAGCCCCGATGGGAATTTTATTTAACTTAGGAATGATGTTAACATTAGAATGGCAAAATTGGGCTCGGCTTTTTGTTTGGTTAGTAGTTGGTTTGCTAATCTATTTTATGTATGGAAGAAAACATAGTGTATTAGCAAAGATACTTTTGGAAGAGAAACAGAAGCAGTAGTTGGAAAACAAATTGTAACTGAAATTAATTATGAGAGATGATTCAATGGAATGATTGAGATAGGGTTGAATCATCTTAGTTTAGAAATTAGTAAAAGGATATCATGTCATCGGAACAACGTCAATCATTTTTTAAAAGAAGCAAAAATATATTAATTGGGGCTTCGAGAAATTTAAACGACCCGCAGGTCTTTCATAAACTCTCCCTTACCGCATTTTTAGCATGGGTTGGTTTGGGAACCGACGGATTGTCTTCTTCTTGTTATGGTCCTGCAGAAGCATTTCTGACGTTGGGACAGCATCATTTCTTAAGTTTATTCGTCGCACTTTTATCAGGGATCACTATTTTCATAATCAGCATAAGCTACTCTCAGATTATTGAATTATTTCCATCCGGAGGCGGAGGTTACCTGGTTGCGAGCAAATTACTTTCTCCCAAAGTAGGAATGATTTCAGGTTCTGCATTGCTGATCGATTATGTCTTAACAATTACTCTTTCAGTAGCAAGCGGAACAGATGCCTTGTTCAGTTTTTTCCCGATAGCTTATCATCATTTCAAATTAGATTTTGCAATATTCGGAGTCATAGTTCTTATAATTATGAACTTACGGGGAGTAAAAGAATCCGTTATTCCTCTTGTTCCGATCTTTCTTCTTTTTATTGGTTTGCACGCGTTTGTAATCTTTTATGCGTTATTCAGCCACATGTTTAATGCGTCGCAGATAGTTGCCGCAACTTCTTCAGATTTATCAACTACAAGCAGTCAATTAGGTTTTTTCGGAATGATGTTTCTGATAATTAAAGCTTATACCATGGGTGCAGGTACCTACACCGGAATTGAAGCTGTAAGTAATGGACTTCCGATTTTAAGAGACCCTAAAGTTCATACCGCAAAAAATACGATGAAACTGATGGCAGGGTCACTGACATTTATGGTTGTTGGTCTGATGATTGCTTACTTATTGTATAGTGTAACCTTCCAACCGGGGAAAACGTTAAATGCAGTTCTCTTTGAAAATATAACTAAAGGCTGGGCTCCGGCAATTAGTATTCCGTTCGTATTAATTACACTTATATCTGAGGCAGTAATACTCTTTGTTGCGGCTCAAACCGGTTTTCTCGATGGTCCGAGAGTTTTGGCAAATATGGCTTCAGACCGTTGGCTGCCGACAAGATTTGCAATATTAAGCGACAGGCTTGTTACACAAAATGGTATTCTCTTAATGGGTGTTGCCGCTTTAATTACAATGATTTTAGCTAAAGGTTCTGTCGGACTTCTTATAGTGCTTTACAGTATTAATGTATTTATAACATTTTTTCTTTCGCAATTAGGAATGGTGAAACATTGGTGGAACGTTCGTAAAGAAGAAAAAAAA
>Ga0172379_10002422_pt1 | contig 33016 bp, 51 predicted proteins | sample GrowelOW334metaG_FD_119756 | JGI IMG/M metagenome (GOLD analysis project Ga0172379, IMG submission 119756) | Groundwater microbial communities from an aquifer near a municipal landfill in Southern Ontario, Canada - Groundwater well OW334 metaG | ecosystem: Environmental > Aquatic > Deep...
CCGGAACAACTACTAGATATTTCCTTCACTCACCCCATACAGTTTGAACCGGGAACAAAATACAATTATTGCAATACCAATTATATTTTGTTGGGATTATTAATGTACCTTGTCGAATTAACTGCAAATAATTCTATCTAATTAACTGCAAATTTTTAATTATTGAGGTGTGACAATTTGTCACACCTCAAAATAAGCATTATTACTAATAATTCATTATTAAAAGCTCAATGCTTTTCGGCTTCACCACTCCTTTCCCTCTGGCACGTGTCGCTCCGGCGCTGTGCTTAACCGAATCCTTTGTTATTATCCTGAAATCCGAGTACAATTCGCGCACAAGCGGATGTTCGTAGTAACTTAGCACAAACTTGCCCTTGATCTTCTCCAGTAACTTGGCAAGGGCTTCATGTTCAGCTCTCCGGAACTTCACCTCCGCGGTGTCATAATAACTCTCTACATCCACGTAAGGAGGATCAACATAAAACAACGTGTTTGGGGAATCATACTTCGGGATCAGCTGTTCAAAGCTCAGGCATTCGATTTGCACCTTCTTCAATCGTGCGTTAATCAACTGCATTCTTTTTAAGAACGGCAGCCATTTGCCCGAATACATTTTGTCCGCAGTAACAGCATAAGCCCAACCGCCTTTTCCGCTGAAGCTCTGGCACTTGTTCACAGCATAGTGCATTGCTTTTTCAACATCACTTAAGAACTTATCATCCTTTAGTTTTTCCCGCGCTTCTATGTACATCTCGCGCGAGTGAAGAGACCACTCCGATCGGTGAGCGAACTCTTCGTAATTGTCTCTAATTATTCTGAACAAATTTGAAAGCTGACTATCCAAATCATTATAAACTTCCAGATAACTTTCCGGCTTTTTGAACAAAACCCATCCGCCGCCGCCAAAGACTTCAACGTATGTTCTCTTTTCAAAATCGCTTGGAAAATTTTGGATTATCCAACTGGCAAGATGGCTCTTGCCTCCAATGTAGCTAATCATTATTAACCTCTCAATTATTATTGATATATTTGTGAGGTTATTTTTTAGTAACCATTCAAGAGTGCGCTTATAAAAAGGATGGGTGGGTTTACTCTCTCGCCAGTCGCTTCCAAAGGGCTGGCTGAGGGCTTAGGAAAGCCCATCCTTTTTATAATTGCATTTTTTATTAACAATTTGTTATGGTTAATTCTGTTCGGTTTTTTACGAAATTATATTTTGCTTTTTTGAACCGCCAGTATTGATTAAACCAAGGGTCTTTCCAATAATCTACTACGTCTGCGTCAATACCTCCTAATACTACCTTTTGTCCAAATCTGCCTGAGCTTATGATTGACCAAACATCTTCAGCCGTCTTCCGCCATAACGATGTTGGAACTGTATCAGTATCACTTCTACGCACGCTATCCATATCAGCCCAATGGAGTGTGCCGTCAGCCTTTATAAGCATATTACTTGCGGACTCTCCGCCACCGGGTAATTCACCAACCGGGGAATCACAGTTAAATATTTCAACTAAGCCTGGATCAGATGAAACATCACCATAGTTCCCGGTTACATATCTAAACGTAGCGGCGCGGGCATTGACCGTTAGCCCCTTCATTATTTTATAAGGGATAACTTGGATACCACCTTTTTTTATTGATTGCACCGGTAGCTGGCGATAAGTTGATGTTGTGGAGTTGGGATAAAATCGCGGCAGCATATAAACTTTACCGTACAGCCCTAAATATATCAGACATCCAAACTGCGCAGCGATACTCTTTAACACCTCCATGTTGGTATTATATATGTTATCAGTTGCTCTGAAATAAAATTCTGCGGGTATGTAAAAATCGCTAAAGGATTTTACATGTACACCACTCTCGGCTGTTGCTATATATTCGCATCTTGGGATGATGTCGATTGTTGAATACAACGAAAACACATCAAGCGAATTAAAAGCATCGAATAAAATATCCGTAAAGGGATAACCATAACTTAACGTATATCCGAATGGATTTGTTTTCGGATCAATAGCTTTCATTTGTTTATAAAAAGGGTCATAAGCTTTAACGGTGAATGTACCATCCCAATAATCACCTGTAACGGCTTCCGGCTGGGTATAGCCAAACCAAACCGTACTCCAGATCGCATCACTTATTTCTCTTTCAAAGATATACAGGGCTTCGTTTGTCCGCAACGCGGAAAATAATTTCGACCATGTAGTTCGCTCTCTTTCATCCAACAAAAACTTCAAACTCATGTTGTTTGGAAAATAGACACTTTCGTTTGATTCGTCAGAACCTATTTCTAATTCTCCAAGTTCAATTATTTTTGCGTGCAAAGAAAGGGGTTCGGGGATCGAACCACTCGACATGCTTAGACTAACTTTATATTTCCCCGATCGATAACGTGACGCCGGGAAATCAACGGTGATTAATGACATTACGCTTTATTCATTTCTATTATGTGAGTAGCTTGATCCATCAGAGCAACCATGTCGAAACCATTTTGTTTGAACGCTAACTCTCTTTGCCACGTTCTTACTTCGCTAACAAATTTACTCATTACCTTTTCTACTTTGCTAAAATCATTACCGCCCCCGCCGCTACTGACGTTTCTCATCTGCATATTCATCATATTGTTGTCAACGGCTAAAATTGTTTTTACGGTAGAATTGTTGTTTGGACTATTATAAATCTGTTCAAGTGGAACACCGGCGCGAAGCATGTTCCTAAGTTTTTCAAACTTCCCAACATTTCCCCGCACTAAATCAGCTTCAAAAACATATTCTTCTTTATGATGCACACCGGCTATTTCGTTCGGATCGCCACTGCCTGTATAACCGCCTTCCTTTTTCCCCTTGGCGACGAGAACAGCAATTAAACCCAACACTGCAGCAACGGCTGCATAACCTATCCATGCAGACCCGCCGGCTGTAGCAATGGATGTTAATGCTGCTGCCGGTGCGGCGGCTGTTGTAATAGTTCCCATGCTTGCAACGGTAGTAGCGGTAGATGCGGCTGTAGCGGCTGTGGATATTGCGGCTTGCGTAGCTGTTGATGTTGCCAGCATTGTTGTCTTGGCTGTTTCTTTTGCCTCAAACACAGCTTGTTCAGCTAAAGAGGTTGATATGTAATCAATTAAAATTTGAGACAACGAGCGGAGAATATATTGCTCTAATTGCTTGGCAAAGTTTTGTTGACTTGTTGTAGCGCTCTCAGCCATGCCAACAAGTGCGCTGAAATGCTGTGAATATTTTGCTGATAAGTTTTCGGTTTCAGCATTATCAATCTCTCTTATTTTTGCAGAGTGCTCTTGCTTCAGTATCTCCAGATCACCATATTTTTTTACATTTAAGTTGTACTCAAAATCTGCAAGTGCACGTTGCCGTTCGTACTCGTTATCTATTAATGCAATTTTCTTTTGTTCAGCTTCTTCTTCCGGGAGGATTTCTTTTGTTGCAACGAATCCGCGCGGGTCTAATCCTTTCGGAGCAGTGCTGGAGGTATCAACAACATTTGATTTTCTTGGGGTAACAATATCTTTAACTGTTAATTCAATTTCATTTTTATTTGCAGTTAATTCGACAATTTTCTTTTCGATAGCAACCAAAGCTTCAATGGTTTCCGCGAACGGTTTTTTCTTTTCGAGTTCGTCTAATTCAGTTTTTATTTTACCGAGCAGTCCATCGGGAGCCGTAACAGTGTTATTCTTATTCAGCTTCGCTTGCGCTTTGATCTGTTCATCGATCAGCTTTATCTTCTTTTCGTTCTCTTCATTTATTTTTTTTAGTTGATTCGCTTCAACTGAATAGAGCTTCGACTTTTCAGTCTCTTGTTTAATCTCATACTCGTTGCCTTCTTTATCGTGAATTTTGCGCTTGCTTAACGATTCATTGTGTAACTTCTGTTTTTCTTCAATTTGTTTTTTGTTCAGCGCGATCAATTCTTCAGTATTTTTTTTCTCTTCCTGAAGTTGAGCCTTTGAATAGTTGCTTAAATCTTTTACCGATTCATTGAAATAATTTTCAGCAGTGGCTTTGGCATTTTTTGTATTCGTCTCAATCAAGTGCCACACTTCAGCCAATGCAGTTAAACCAATTATCGCCCAGCCAATGGGACCAATTGAAGCGAAGAAACCTTTAGCCGCTATTGATGCGCCCATCATTGCGCCTTCTGCAGCTATGCCTTCAGCCGCGGCAACTTTCATAATACCGGAAGCGTAACGAATTTCTTTTGCTAATCTTGGGAAGTTGAATATTAAAGGAAGAATGCCAACGGCGTTTAATCCAACACCGGCGGCTGTTACCAATCCAAGTGATCCCGCAAAACCAACTACTTCCGGATTCGTTTCTTGTAGTTGCTTAAATATTTTTGTGTAGTGACTTAGAAGCGGAATGAGTGCAGTGTTTAACGTTATTCCTATTTGTTCTTGCAGCTCTTTATAGGTTACTGTGCTTTGGTCAAGTATATCAGCGTTGTCTGCTGTTTTATTCCGAACATCCTCAATGGTTAATCCGGAGAGTTTTACCAAAGCTTCTAATCTGATTTGCTTTTGAGTTTCAATGTCTAATTTCTCAATTACATCGCCGTGCGACTTTGCCATTTTATCAACTTCCGCGTCATAGAGCTTCGTTTGAATTGCGAGAGATTTCAATCCGCGGATGTTGCCTTCAGAAGCAAACAATAATTTTTGAAAATTTTCTGTAACTGTTCCACCGATCTTATCGGTCATGTCTTCCGCCATGCTTAATAAAATAGCGGTTTGTTGCATGTCTAATCCGAGACCAGTAGCTTGATTTGCAAGTTTAATTAATTCACCCTCTTCAACAGTACCGGCAACGGCTAAACTAAATAATTTAATATCCTCCGCAGTGCCTTTAAAGTTATCGCGCAAAACTTGAATCTCTGCGCCCTTTTGCATCGGCTCTGCAAACATCTGTTTCAATACGCCGTAAGCTTCTCTTATTCCCTCGATAGTAAATTTAATATCCGCAAAAGTCTGTACCATCTTAGAGCCGGAGATTTTTGTCTCTCCGGAAACTTTTTTAACATCGTTTGCAATTTGCAATAACTCTGCATCGGTAAGCTTTAATACAGCTAAACCTTCTTTGCCGTCTATTGTTAATTTTAAAGTTATTTCGCTCATTGGTAGTTTTCAGTTTTCAGTGGTCAGTTATCAGAAAAATATTCCTAATTCGTAATTCCTAATTAGTCTTCTTGTTTCGTTCCAGGTACTTATCGTACTCATCATTCCTAATTCCATCGATGAGATAGTACGCTTCGTATTTTGTAAACTCGCACTTGCAGTAGTGTTTATGCACATATTCTTGTGTCTGCAAATTTTTTGAGCAGACAAGAAACTGCGCGTAGCCGGTCAACTCTTCGGTTGCGAGAAAAGTTGAGGCATCGAAGCTAAAACCGTTTGTGCTTGTTGGATGGCTAAAGCAAGAGTTTCGTTGTTGAATTCTAATTCCCTCAGCGTCGCATTCTTTTTGTAGAGTAAAAAAAAAGCGTACACTTTTAGCAGTTCATCAAAGTCTTGTGTTTTATAATCAATGGAGGTTTTAGCCGGTATTATCAACAGTTTGGGAAAATCTTCCTCAACATCTTTTAAACTGAAATTGAAATCAATATTTTGATCTGCAAATATTTTATCGAGTTTTTCTTTTCCGAAACGCTTAACAAGTACCTCTTCAATCTCAAAAGTATATTTGCGGGAAGTGAGAGTGACTTGCTTTTTATTCTTTGTTACAAAAGTGAAAGTTTTTTGTTTGTGATCCATAAGTTTTAAGTCCTTAGTTATAGTGATAAGTTTAAATTCTTTTTTTTGCTGACTGCCCACTGCCTACTGCACAATGAGGTTGTTTAAATCAATACTTTTCGCTTCACAATATTTCGAGTAGATAAAATCCTTAACAAAAGTATTGTCAAAATATTCAGTTGCAAGCTCAAGCGGTTCTTTAGCTAAGTCGTTTGCGCCAAGACAATGCTTTAGCACAACAGCAACGCGCCCGGTTTCTTCAATGGTTATTTTGCCAAGTGTTAAAGCCCCGGAAGTGCCGTACTTTGTTTCTTTGGTTAAAGTTATTCCCAAAACGCCGCTTGTAAATTCGTACGCGCTTAATCTTTCATTCTCAATTACCAAAGCAGCGTTATCTGCTGTAAGTTGTTCGTTCGCTGATTGCAGTGCGGCTTTGTCGATTTCGAGTTGAGCTATGGTCTCTTGATAAATACTCTCTTGGTATGGATCAGATGGGATCAACCCAGTGTATGCGACAGCCGCATTAATGTTGATCTTACCGTAGCCATTGCGCAAATCCCACATTGTAGTTACACGGTTCGGTTCGGTTCTATCCGCTGTTACACGCGCTCTGTATCTCGCATCCCACCAGGTGCAATTAAGTGTGTCTTTTATTTTTAATAGCTTACCAAGCACGTAACCGTTACTGAAGCTGCTTTGATCATCTGCCGGAGTTGGTGTGGATAAATCTTGATCCCAAAACTCCAAACCTTTCCCATACGCGGTGTTATTGCGTAACTCTTCATCACCGGCTCCGCTTGTAACAATAATCGGTGGTTCGTTGTTGACGAATGTATTTAATTCAATAAACGAATTTGAACCAAGAGGGAAGAATGTATGAACTCTGGGGTACAACGACGTTGCATTTGGAATGTAATCAACAATGCCCTCAGAACTTCTTATTAGTGCGACCACGTCCGTATTGTCGACTGCAACGGTATATGCGGTCGGCCAACTACGCCATCCTTGTATAATCTGAATCTGAGAAGAAATGTCGGAGCCATAGCCATTGATTATCGCTGTCCTAATATCAATTGCATGTGTATCAACTCCGACCTCTGCTTCATCGTTGATTATGATTCTAATCATGTTGTTACGCCGTTAAATCTGCAAAAGTTGCAGCAAACGTTGTGTCTGCATGATAATATAGTTTTTTCGTGCCATCCGGAGATTTTATCCAAAACTTCGGGTATGCCCCATAAACCAATGTCGCGGACAAAAGATTTGCAGTATCGAACCCACTTCCAATATTATTATACTGAAAACTGTTCTTCGCTAAATATTTTTGGAAATAATCTCCAATCGTGTTATATAATAAACCGCCACCAAATGCATTTTCGACAAAATAATTACCGACACGGTTGCCTTTAATCGCGGCTGAAGAGGTTCCCAAAACATTGCTTGTTACATAATTACCGAACGTAGAGTTGCTGCAAGCTCCCACCGCGTTGTTGGTGAATGTATGCCCTATTGTACATTCGGACATGCCGCTCGAGAAAGAGTTCCCACTGCAGTTACGCCCAATAGTTATCCGTTCAAAACTTGTTCCGCTTGAATTGTTCGCATAGCCAGCTCCAATCACAAGATTGTTAATGTAATTACCTCGAAATATTGAGTTGCACGAAACAAGAATGTTCGAACCGTTCTGCGCTATCTTGATGTTATAGATTGCATCAAAGTTTGATGCTGTTGCAAATATATTATAATCCAGATAATCGGCTGATGTTGGGAGAGATAAAGGGAACGAAGCCGCACTGTTGATCACCCAATTGGTCGCCGTTACCGCTGCATAATCTCCATTTATCCATCCTATATTTAACCATGTTGATTCTGTTGACAATGCTACGTTAGTATTATTTTGGAGAGCAACATAAAGGGCTGGATACCCGGAGCCTTTAACAACGTTCCCTTTTACATACGCGGTTCCGCTATCCCACAGTGGGGCGTCAAGTTTCCATCTTCTAAATTTTACACTTCGCCAATCGAAACCAATATCAATTGATTTTACTGTGTCTATCCTTCGGTAGATGTAACCCTTGGTACATCCAGGTACCATAGCTTGATCGTTCGTCGCTTCGTAGTAAATAATATCTTGCGGGAAAGAAGGTGAGTACGCAACCGGAGAAAGTTTATTAACAGCGATAGCGAGCACAATTAACGGCTCTGCAGTTGGTGTATTGGTATCGGTCGTACCGGGTATTGTGTGCACGGAAGCGAAGTCCGTGATCTTGTAATACGTGCCCGGTATTAACGTACTCGCTGCTATTTTTGCAAGCAGTGCTGTATGGGTAATATCTTCGGCAGAAATGTCTTGACTGAAATCTTCATAAGCATCACCCGCCAAATTCTTCTTGTAGTATTTGCCGTCACTGGCTCTAATCATATCAACAGCGGCTGTAATAGGCACATCAACAATTGGAGAGGTAGTTTTCATCGGTACTAAATCCTCAAACTCAACTTCCGCCGGTGTGCCGCCGCCAACGCCGGTTAAGGTTACAGAGCCGGTAAATAAAATCTCGTCGTACTGTGTGTCTTTCAAAATGTAATTTGTAAGCCCGGCGTTCTGCGCGTCAATATCTTCAATTTCTCCAACAGAAAAAATTGCGTAAACGCCGGTCCCGCCGCCTTCTTCAACAAATCGTTCTTGCGGCATAATTACAATCGCTTCATCGGTAAGTAACAGTAATCTAATTTCAACCATATTCGGTTCTGGTATTAACCAGTGGATGGTATTCGCTTCGCCTCTTACTAATTCAATATTTTGTACTGACATTTTAATCTCCAGTTTTTTTAAGTTTTCAGTTATCAGTTTTCAGTTATCAGAAATCTAAAAACTGTTTCCATTCCTAATTCGTAATTCCTAATTAGCTGCAGACCATTTTCTTGTAAGTAATTCCGCCCGCAACCGCCGTACTAAACACTGCACCAAGGATCGGTATTTGTGTTTTAAAAGTGATCTTCAAAAATCTCTTATCCGAAATTTCATTAACAGCAACGCGGCTGATCCGGTTAAATTGTTTTTGTGTATAAATCGTCGGAGTAAGTTTTTCGTACAAATACAAACTGGAATTTTCTGCAAGCGCGTTAATAGCGCGTAGTTTGGCAACCGTTGCATCTTTCTTAGAGATTATCTCAACCATGGTATCAAGGTAATCGGAAGAAGGTCTGCCGTAAATATTTTCACCGTCGCCTTTGCTTTCCATGTCTAACTTGTAAGATGCGATATCGCCTTTCTCAAAAATGTTTGCCGTGCCCGGATATTCAATCCCCAGCAGCATGCCCGGGTTTATCGCCGCGTAATCCTTCGTGTCCGTTAACACGGAACTGTTTGTTAAAGCGGTTGCAAGCAGCAACTCAGCTTCATCTTTTTCCAAGGACAAAGCAAGTTTAACAAGTGCGGAGGTTTTTTTCGTGCCGGAAGAATATTCTTCAGAGTATTTAAAACTAAAACCGGCATAACCGTTTCCGTTGGGAGACCAACCGTGATTGATAACTTCATTTCCTTTTAACCCGCGGCTATCGGTAGCGGCTTGCTGTGCGGCTGTAACAATGTGCGCGTCTACTTTTTCATCAACACAATAGACTTCAACAAAATCTTTCAGCATGTCGTAATCGCATTGGATTGTTTCAGCTTCAAGTCCGAGCTTGGTAAAATTTCGCACTGATTGTCCGAGTTCGATCTGGATCGGATCGTCTTCAATTGTGTATTTAGCCGGGTTACGCAAACCAAGCGGTTGTACGCTAACCGTACCGTTACTGCCGAACTTGCTTAAAATTACTTTGTCGATATTTACAAAACTCTTTGACATTTTAATTTTTCCTTATAATTTATTTCATCAATAAAATTGTTGCAATCACTGCAACCGCAATTTCCACTACAATAAACCAACCGCTTTTATAAAACGGCACAGCAGCTTCAACCGTAATAACACTGCTTAACGTATCAACTCTTTCTGTTGCAAGCGTATCGATACGTTCAAATATTTTTTCTTTCACTTCCCAGTTTGGAGTAACGGTTATTCCCGCGCTGTCTTGTTTAAGTGTAACGGATAACTTCAAGTTATCATCCACAAACTTTAGCACATCAACTTTTACAGCTTCATGCGCTTGCTTACTGCCTACTGCCAACTGTTTACTGCCGACTGGATTCCCGGCACGCCACTTTTCACTAACAACCGTTTCACCTTTTGTTAATGTGGTTTTAGTCTCACCGCGTTTATACTCAATCTTTTTAGTTTCCGTCGGTTTGCTTTTAAAAAACAAATTGAAACATATCAATGCACCGGCTATAATTAATACAATGATGATGTAATTGCTTTTCATTCCTAATTCCTAATTCCTAATTTTTCAACCGGCTGTTCTTCCAGTCCCTTCGCCTCAGCTTCAATAACGTGCGAAGAATTCATTAAAGAGATCAACTTGTTATAATCAAATGCAACACTCACATCGCTCTTATCAGCGCGTAAATTATGATGAGCGCAAATCCCTTTGTAATCCAAATTAGCTGCGCTGTATGCGTAGCCAAGTAAAAATCTTTTTTCAATGTTAAAGTCTTTTGTGAGCTTGTTCAACAGATATGCAACCGACTGATATTGTTCCTCCGTATATTTTGCGAAGAAAAAACTTCCACGCCACAAAGAAGAGTGGCGATAAACTTCGCCTTTATATTCAGCCTTTCCATCTAACCAATAAAATTTAGTTCCGCCAAACTCAGACCGCTTTCCGTCTTCCGCTAACTGCCTATTGCCTTCTGCCGATTGCTTCAACATCCCTTCATTAACAATTTCAATCCCAATGCTTCTTCTATTCTGCTCTGTGGTTGATCCTTTACCGATGTGGTACGCCCAGCATTCCGGGTCAAACACTTGATGGATCATTCCATCTTTTGCAATTATAAACGCGGTAGCAACGCGCTCTTTAGAAACCTTCCACCATTCAATAGCAGATTGAACTGAAGACGAAACCGTATGATGCAATACTATCATCTCTTTGCGAGATGCTTCTTTTACATACTGGTTATCAGGAAAGTTTTCGTAAATGGTTTTCATTTCTCCGCGTCTCCGTGGCTCTGTGGTGAAATTCTTTTATCGGCAAAATGTTCGAGTACATTGCTGCCAAAAAACAACCCGCAGATAATTGAATATCCCATCGAACATTGAACAGCGAATATTGGAAGATCAATTACAAGGTTCGGGACTTTCGTAATAGTGATTATCAAGACAATCGTATAAGCAATAAGTGTTAACACAAAACCTAAAAATTTTCTTGAGCCAACAGTTTTCATTATTTCGCTCCACGTAAAAAAGATTCAATGCTGTTAAGCTTATCTTCAATGCCGTTTATCCGCGCATCAACTTTCTCGTTGATCATAATGCGCACCTCATCTCTGTTGGGTTTATCGGCAAGATAGAGCGTAACTTGAACGAGGATAGTTATCAAGGTAAAAACGATTGCAAGCCAATATTTAGTTGCGCTTTCTTTTGCAAATTCTTTTCTCAAGTCTTTTACTTCAGTATCGCTCATGGTTCATTTATCAGTTTTTAGTTATCGATTTTTAATTATCAGAATGAAAAGTGGAAAGCACTTTCTACTTTCCACTTGTAACTTATTACTCGTTTTTACTTGGGAATAATTTCATACTTCAATTGCACTCGCACACTATCGGGATTATGAGACGCACTTAAATAAGACGTACCATAAATCATAAGTCGATTTTTAACGGCAGCCGCCGTATCCGCAAACGAAGCATACGTAAAGAGCGAATCAGCGGTATATAGAGTTTTATCAGCGCGCCAATCACCAAGCACATAAACTTGTCTCTTAATAGTTATCCTTGCGGTATCATTTGTCCCGGTAACCGTTAACAGTTTAAAGCCCGTCATTGCTTTGTTGTAACCGGCAAGATCAAACGAGTTGGTATATAACGTATCCGTACTGTCTATGTGGCAGTCAACGGCTATTGTTTTGTAACCGGCGCCCAAATACTCATCAGCGTTTTGCTGAAATCCGGTTTGCGCGAGTGTTGAATTAACTGCAAACAAAGTCAGCAGTAAACTCAACAGGAAGAATAATTTCATCTTCTTCATTTCATTTCTCCATTTTTAATTGTAAAAAAATTGTTCATTCTTAATTCGTAATTCCTAATTCCTTTGAAAAACCTAAGCGGAGAATTACTACCATCTTCACTCTCCGCTTTCGGCACTCATCACTTTAGGGGATTTATTTAAAGTCCGAGCCTTGAGAACCTGACAATCTGTTTCATGTCCTCAACTTTAAGTTCTGCAATAAAATCAGCGCGCGTTTTGCCGCTTGGTTTGTCTTGGATCACATCAAAATCTTTAAAGCTGAAACCGGTATTCGTTGCATACCTTACTCCGGTCGCTTCATTATAATCAATCGCATAGATCGAAGAGAGCGTTGTAGCTTCGCCGTCGGTTTCATCTTGCGGTAAATATTTCAACGGCACTGGAGACATTTTATAATCTCCAAAAGTCGTAATCGGTTTACCGAATTCAGTTAATGTTGAGCCGAGCATGTTCAATGCTTTCGCGATTGAAGTCATTCTGCCATACATAAACGAATTCATAACCAAGATTGGTTCGCCGGACATCTCCGCAAGTTTCACGGTTAACAACTCTTCGAATTTTCTCAATTGCACTAAGTTGTTAAGATCAAGCGTCATACCTACTCTTACAAGCGAGGAGTGAATTTGATCTTGGGTAAAACCGTAAATCGCGGTTTGCCCGGAAGCATCGGCAACATCTTTGATGAGAGTTTTAAGTCCAAGAAGATTTGGAGCGCTTCCCGAACCGTTAAACATATCATAAAGAACATCGCTGGCGAGCTTAAGGAACAAACGTAACTGTTCATTTTGCAATTGCCGTTTTAATCCTTCGTTCGTAATTGCGCCAATGTTTAGATCATTCAAGTATGCAACATCAATCTCATACTCAAACGAATAAGCTTTTTGCGTACCGCTTCCGGAGGTAGGTGCGTAGGTGAATTTTTTTGCGTCGGCGTTAATAGCGCGCGCACTATTATCAGCGTCGCCAACATCAGGTTTAACCGGGTAGGTTAAAAATGAAAATGGCTCCTGAGAAAAAACCATCACTTGAAAAATCTTGAGCAACGACAAAACATTTGTTAAGAGCCGTTTACCAACATCATCAAGTCCATAAGATGCTTGGAAGATATTCATTTTACTTTTCCTTTTTTATTTAATGATCAATAATTTTATTTGTTTGCCTATTGCCGACTGCCAACTGTTCACTACCTACTGAGTCGCTTCCATTTTTGCCATTGCGCCCATGATGGTTGGATCAGCGCCGGAAAGCGGTCCGCGAATTTTTGAAGCTTGCTGATCTCCGCCTTTGTTTTTATCTCCACTTGCATCCGGCGCGGGTTTAAATCCTGGTATAGTTGCAAATCTTTCAATGTCGCCTTTTGTTCCATCGTGGTCTGCAATTGCTTTATCGATGTATTTCTGTTTATCTGCTTCAGCTATCTTTCCGTTTTTCAAAGCTTCACCAATTAATTTTTCTGCATTTGCTTTTTTCTGCGCTTCATCAGCTGACTTAGCCGCATTAATAGCGCCTTCGCGCGCAGTCTTTTCTGCCGCTAATAATTTTTCTAAAGTTTTATTGCTCTCGGTGAGCATCAAGGTTTGTGAATTGAAATTATCAATTAATTGTTTCAACTGTGGGTCGGTGAGTTTCGAGGCGTCAATAACCGGTGCGGTTGGTTCAAGTTTAAAATCCGCCAACGCTGTTTTTACTGCGTCTTCTTTGTCTGCGGTAATAAGTCCAATCTCTTTTAATTTCGCAATCAGTTTTTCAAGCATTTCAAATTTCCTTTTTTAATTTTTTTCTTTGATGCCAAACTATCTCAACTCATTGCCTTTAAAAAGTAACCGGTTACCGGTTAAGTTTTTTTACAAATTATTTTTTAGATGTTTGCATCACAAACCTCGGAGGTTTGCGCCTCGCCTGGATTAATCCTCCGAGGTTACATTAACCAATAAAGGCAATGCAATGGGCTTCGGAAATAAAGAGACGCTGATCAGCGTATTTAATGATGAGAATTTTCTAAATGATATTGACCCGGACAAGATTACCGAGATCGGTGCGCAAGTAACAGATATAATTTATTCTTACACTTCAATCACTCCGCCAACTGAACCGGCAGACGCGCCCGGTATTCTTAGAAACATCTGGACGAACATTGTTTCATTCCAAATTATTCCTTATCAAAAAGATTTAAGCGACGAAGAGAAAGCGCGCCGCTTAGCCTTATTTAACAACGCAATGAAGATGCTTGAGAAAATTCAAAATGGAGATATAAAAGTTTTAGATGCAAACGCAGTTATACTTAACGCCGGTACTTCACCGTTCCAAATTCAAGGCACAAAACGAATTGACATTTTACCGTAGAGACATGCCATGGCATGTCTCTACCGAAAACCGAGAACCAAAAAATGAGTAACATTCTTTTACCCGAACATATCATTGACGCAGTTATTGCAAGGCTCGAAGCCAATCGTGAATTATTATCCTACAAAGGAAAATCGGTTAACACAATCAAACAGATTCACGCAGTTCCGGAAACGAAACATGCGGCTAACGAAATGGGATTCAAACCGCCGTGGCTTGGCGTTTTCTTTTACGAAGGTGAAGCTGAAACCATTGTTGAAAACGGCGAAGCGTTTGATGTCGATTTAACAATTGGTGTGCAATGTTCTTCATCTCCGCAATATACAAATGCAGTTCAATGCGTTAACGAAGCTTACGCTTACGCAAAACTTGTTCATAAAATTTTATTAACTACTGCGCCCGATAACAATATTTATTTTGTAAACATCGGAACGGAAGCTGTTCCCGATAATAAGCTCGTTCGACTTTCTTCAGATAAATTACCACGCGAAATAATTCTTGCAACCAGTGATCTTTCGCTTTGCGTTGCGCGTTTCAAAACACAATCCCAAGAGTAATCTTTATGAAAAGCAAAATCAGTAAAAAACAATATGCAAACCACATCACTGCAAGCAAGCGAAGGAAGATTTATAAACTTTTTCATTCGCGCGATTATTCCATCGATCAAATCATGGAGGCGGAGAATGTAACCTACTGGCAAGTGTATCGTGCAATCAACGGCGCGGTAAAATTAAATGGATCTCCACGCTCAGACAAAGGGTGCTCGCGCAAGAATAAAGAGGGAGAGATTATCAATCCTAAATGGCAGTTAGATGATTTTACCGATCTTGATGATTTTCAAATATTCCTGTTGATGGATTCGTTAGAGGATTTAGCGAGATATGATATGTCTCCTAAAGAAAAAATTGAGCTCGTTAAAAATATTGAAACAATTCAAACGAAAATTCAGCAGCGGCAATTACAGAATAATATGCGCAGACCGGATGCGGAGTTGATAAGTCGTATTATTCGACGCTTTAACCCCAGCGCGACAAATAAAGAGATTGTACAAATCTACGCGGAAGAGATGGATGTTTATTTGAAGGCACGCAATGCGTAAGGGACTTGAGCAGACGCTCGCTAATCTTCAGGGTTATTCTGAAGAACAAGATTTACTACAAGCGCAGCTCGCAGCTGAAGAAGAGTTAAAAAAACTCTATGAGTCGGTTTTACCTTTTCCGAAAAATCAAATGTCTGCAAAGGCTCAAGCAGCGCGTTTGAAGAAAAGTGAAAATGATTTCTGGTACTTCGATAAAGTTTATTTCCCCTCTGACTTATACGATAACTACGCGCCACCGTCAAAATTCCACAAACAATTAACAGAGATTGCAGATAAGCATGATAAGCTTGCGTACGTAATTCACGGTCCCCGGGAGTTTGCTAAAACTCTTACATTCAAAAAACATTTTATCTGGCAGATGCTTTTCGGAAAAAGAAAATTCATGGCAGTTGCTTCACAAAATTTGAAAGTCCCGAAAGCTTTTCTTCTCGATCTGTTTTACATACTTAGTTACAACACAAGATTGAAAAACGATTTCGCAGTTGAATTCATTGAACGCTCTACGGAAAAAATGTACATCCGTTGCAAAACAAATCCGAAGAGTACGTTTGTAGAGACGCTTTCTGAAGAACGAAGCTCTAAAGGTTTGCAGCGCGGATTTACACGTGTTGATTTTATTTACGTTACCGATCTTGAGAACACAACCTCACCGCTCAGTAAAGACGCGGTTGAAAAGCGCATTGCCGTTATGAATGAAATGCGTACATCATTATCAAGCGATGGTGTGTTGATCTGGGAAGGAAATAATTTTGATCCCGACTGCGCGATGAATTTAATTAAATCGGAAAAAGAAAAAGGAATCTTATCTGAGTTCATAAAATTCTTTTTGTTCCCCGCGTGGGACGATGCAAAGAAAATTTGTTTGTGGCCCGAACGTTATCCGGCAACATCTGAAGCTGAACTAAAACAATTATGCAAACCGAAGGATGAGTATGATTGGGCTGGCAACTACCAAGGATCACCTCGCAAAAAATCCGGAGATATTTTCCCGAACACTTTTTATCAAGAATATGATGAACTTCCAAAAGATTTACAGTCGGTTGTTTTTGTTGATCCGAATTTATCTTTAAAAGAAAAAGGAGATACAACGGCAATAACAAATCTTGCGTTCTCCCCATCAAAGCAAAATTATTACATAACCGCCGCGCGATGTAAAAGCTATTCCACCAGTAACGATCTGTTGCGTGATCTTCTAATTCTTATCCGCGAAGAATCTTTAAAAGGAATACAAGTAATAACAATCGGCATGGATGGCAACGTTACGCAAGAATCTGTTTGGACAAATAATATTTCAAATTATGTGCAAATAAATCAAATGATTTTTCCAAACGTTAAGTTTAAAAAATACAAGGTTGACGCGCTTGCAACCAACATGGAAGACAAATGGAAACAAAACAAAGTTTACTTCCCGACCGGCTTCAACCAAACCGAAGAAGGCAAAGAATATGTTAAACAGTTTTGCGGCTTCCGATTAAAGAAGGCTGGCAAAAAAGATGATGCACCCGACTCAGCAATATGCGCGTACACTTTGTTGGTAGAAGAGGGACTCGCTTATCTTCTTTCTGGTGCAGATGATAAAATTTTTTCCGTAACTAAAAAAAGAATCCGAAGAATTTGAAAATAATTAGGAATTACGAATTAGGAATTAGGAATGAAAACAAATTTTAGAACAGAGAAGTCAGAAGTAAGAATTCAGAATAAAAACATTCTGACTTCTGTATTCTTAATTCTTTCCACTTTATACTTTCAACTTTTAACTAAGGCAAAGCCATGTTTATAAATTCAGACTTAAATAAAACGCTTATGATTTCCACACTCACAAAATTTGTTGAGTGGTATAAAAAAGCAGTCCAATACGATGTTAAGAGTAGAGACACGCGCTACTTAATGTCACTATTAGCGCGGCTTCCGCAGATAGATCAGAATTTATTTTTTACTTTATATTTCCGAAAACAAGCGGCGAATAAATATCACTACACAATAAAATTTCCAAAAGAAATAAATCCCGATAACACAGAGAAGAAACAGTTGCTTGAAATAAAGCGCCGTTTTGAAACGACTAAAATGCACACGCTTTCTGATGTAGTGATGAACGGAAGATTAATTGGAGGCTCCGGGGCAAAGATGCCTTGGGGATACGATACAAGCCTTGGCAATTATGTTATTAATAAAGAATCATTGCCTCCCGCTGATCTTGATTACGACCTTACTGATGATGATAAACTTGCATGGATTGACACAGACACGGCAACGCAAAACGCAACGAGAAAAAGTTTTGACAAAGAATCTTTCTTCCTCTATCGTTATAATCCGATGGCTGGTTTTGACAACGATTATCCCGGTGGATTTATTCGCGTAAACATGTTGATAGTGCTTTTAAAATATTGGGATTTGTTTTCATGGTCTAAGAAGAATGAACGATCCCTTACAATCGCACAATATGAAAAACAATTTGAAAATAGAATCTCAGAAATTCTGACGCAACTAAACAATATTGGAGATACGAGCTCTGGCGCATTTCCAAAAGGTGTTGATGTTAAGCAGCTTGAATTATTACAGCAAGCACAAATAACTTCGCACATTGAAATGGAAGCATACATTGATCGATTGGTTGCTCTTACAATTTGCGGACAAACCGGAGCCGGAGATTCTACGCAAGGCGGATCATTCGCAAAAGCGAAAGTCGGTTACGACATTGCGGCGGACGTAACAAGCGGCGACCTTATTGCAATTGAGCGTGAGATAACATCTCAATATATCATGCAAGATTATTTAAAAAATTATGGAGAGCCAAAAAACGCTTTCCCGGAATTTGCATTTATTCCGGTTGTAACAAAAGACCCGGAAAGCCAGGCGCGCATTGTTACAGATTATATTGCAAATCAAATTCCGGTTGCAACAAAAAATATTTATGATGATTGCGGACTTGATAAACCCGAAGGGGTCGGTGATGTTTTTATGCCAGGCGAACCAATGATTAGAATTCCTAAGCCAAAATTACAATAGTTATTAGTCAAAAGTCATTAGTCATTTTTTTAAATGACTAATGACAACTGACCAATGACCAATTTCCCGAAAAAGTGAAAAATGGAAATAATTAGATACCCCAACTCAAATTCTCAACCCCACAGATTGAATTCTGGGCGTTTTCTATGGGTTGGGAAATTGCCAACTTTTTTTAGAGGTATATTTTTACCTCCCACACCCTTAAAATCGATCCTACGCGATTTTGCGTTTTGCCAAACCTCCGAGGTTTTCACCTCGCCTGCATCCAAACCTCGGAGGTTTTAATGACCGGTTTTTTTGACGAAGTTTTTACAAAGCAAATCGGCTTATCTCTCGTTACAATAATCCGCCGCCGCACAAACGAAGAAGGAAAATTTTTGCCCGGTTCCTCTGAAGGTGCGGACGCGTATTCCACCAATCCATTTGTAATGCCGCTATTTGCGCTGAACAAATCACTCGGCAACAAAGTAATCACCAAAGCTGCTAACAAGAAAAGCAAAAACTTTGAAGGAGATAACTTTAAACTCTTTATGAGCAACACCGGTAACGTTTGGGTGTTCGTTCGCGGCGGTTATAAAAAAATTCGTGAGTTAGCCGGAAAAGATGTTAGCAAAGTATCGTTAACATGGAGCGGACGCTACCTTCGAGATCTTTCCGTCTTATCCGCAAATTTTAACGAGTTTAAAACAATAACAGAAATTGGTTGGAAGAGCGCGGAGAACCAACGCCTCGCGCGCATACATGAGCAACTCGGCGCCGGTAAGAGCAAACGCAAACACAAAATTTTAGGTTTAACAGAAAAAGAGTTGGATGTTGTTGGCAAAGATGTGAAAGAATATATTTTGAAAACCGTTGGATTTACAATACCACAAACATAAAGGATAAAAAAATGAACGAACAAATTTTCACAATAACCGGAAAAGATATTATAGAATCATTCAGCCATGCTACTGAGTTGGTGGCGAAGATTGAGAAGAAGGCGGCTCTCCATACTTTACAACAAAGTCAGCCCAGCGGTCACGGAATATTTCGCCAAACTTTGCTTTGTATCTTGCGTCGAGCTCTTCGGCATTTTCAGAAGTAGTATTACGGATGTGATCAAACACTATTGATTTTAGCGCTAAATAATCTGCAAATAATCTTTCGTACTTGAAAAGTAAAAGTCCGACATCCCGCATTTTCCACTCAAAATTATAACCGCTAAACTCTTTCATCATTTCGTCAATTTCATCTTCGGCTGCCATTGTTACTCCTTTGTTCTATGTTTACAATAACCTCTCCCTATCTCCCTCTCCTTACCGAGGAGAGGGCTGGGGTGAGGTTGGTTCACTCAATATTCAAGCTTATCAAACTCCAATTTTTTGTTTTTGGTACATGCGATAAAAGACATGTGTAATGTTTTCTTATTGGCGTTCCAAAAGCGTTCTTCGCATCAACGTAAGAAACAATGTAAAATGAATTTCCGCTTTTTGTAATTTTAGAATTACCCATAGTTGCAAACTCTGCCGTTGCCGGTGACACCAATTTATCTTTTACAAAATTGTTGCTCATAACTAAAGCCATTGTTTCACTGTCACCCGACGAATCACCGCTTGAACAAACGCGCATAACGAGCACGACAAAAACAGAAAGGATAATTATTCCCAAACAACTTGCGTTATCTAATTTTTGAGCAGCCATCGTTCCCTCTCTTAATAGATATCTTCAAAATAATAATCGTTGGCATAGTTGTAATTGATCCCACCGTGGTAATATTTCTTTTCCAAAATTAAATATTGTTTCTTTTTTGCGGCGGAAGCATGAGAGTCCGAAGAAGAAAGAATATCGCCTGGGGATAGTTTTTTGCTCCATAAATTAATTGAGATGTACAATCTAAAATTAAGTTTTCTTGCTTCCGTTAAATAAAAGTTTTTATAATAAGCACAAATTGTTTTAGCTCTTGCCATGCTGTAATCTTTTACAAAAACATCGAGCTCGATCTGTCTGTTAGTGCCTCCCGCGCTTCTAACTATTTTAATAACATCTTTTGCGTAATAATCTTTTTGCGAATAACCGATTGACGCAAACAACAAAATAATAATTAAAATATTTCTTAACATCGCTCACTCCTTTATTTATTGCTGTATTTCTCGTTCTTATCTGCTACTTTACCATACTGTTGCGGTTCATCTGTAACCACAATTATTTTTTGAATTCCCGATAACTGCTTTTTTAGTTTCTCGTTTTCATCTTTCACTTCTTTTAACTTAACACTCAATTCAACTATAGCTTTGTATTGATCTTCTTTTGTATTTATCTCACCTACCAATAACCAGTCGAGGCTTCTCCCGCCAACTTTAGCAATTTCGACTAAAGTGACAACGCTCGGTTCTCTTACGTTCTTTTCCCAATTATTAACAGCGCCGGGCGTAGCACCGATCATGTTGGCAAAGCTTGCCATGGTCGCACCCAGGCTCTCTCTTATTATTTTTATTCGTTCTCCAACCATAAGATATATTCATATTGAATAAAATAGTTCTTGACATTTATATTCAGATTGAATATGTTTGCCGTGTAACAACATTGATTTTTTATTTAGCAACCGAAAAAAGACATGAACACGGACCACATGGCTGAAAGATCAAAAACATTTGTAACCTCAAAAATCGTGTGTAATGGCACGGTTGCTCCTGGGATTCGCTTAACAGCCATTGGGCGAATCCCACTCTTTTTTTCTGGTGCAAAGTTACAAGAAATAAAAACGAAAAGCCATTACATTTTTTTTTGAAAAGAGTATAAAAACAAAAGGAGTTTATACATGGCTGTTACAAAAGAACTCGATTATCTTGATAGGTTTGGAAATCTTATTTCAGACCTTGTAATTAACGACACAAAAATTACCCCTGTAGAAACACTCGCAAAAATAGCCGGTAAATCGGTTTCCCTTATTTATAGATCAGCTTCTCCGCACGATGAAACGCCGTTTAACATTTTCTGGGCTCCGGCTTTTATGAACATTAAAAACAATTACGCCGTGCTTGACGAAATGAACCGGCTCTGCGGACGTTTGCCTTCAACACCAATTCCGGTTTACAAACTTTTAAAAGAAGATGAAATGAAAGTTGCAAAAACTTTTACAAAATCTTTACACCACATTTCCGAAGACTTTGAAGATCACCTCGAACATCCGACCATAGAAAATTTTAAAGATTTTAAGAAGAACGCGGAAGAAACAATTAAACAAATTTTATCAGCTATCCACTACGCCAAAAAAGCCGTTAAAGGCATTGGCGAGTTAGAACTTTAATTACGAATTACGAATTAGGAATTAAGAATGAACTCCATCGAAAAATTAAATAAAGAAGTTGAAGTGCTTGGCACGGTGCTAAAAACATTCACGGTTATTGCACTCATCATCATTGCAGTTTATTTTTTTTATGCTTTCAACTTTTCACTTTCAACTTGCAACTAACACTATGAAATCTCAAAAACAAATGATCCTTGAGTTTATGCAAGCCGGTTATAAAATTAACAAGTTTAACGCATACAGCATGTTCCACTGCATGACTTTAGCGCAGCGCATTGCCGATATAAAAATAGATATGCGCAACAGATTGATCGTTGGCTGGGAAATTAAAAGTGCTTCCGTTAAAGAACACAACAACGCCGAAGAGTACTGGATGGAACGAGACGCAGTTTATCAACCCGAATTATTTGATTAAAAATATATGAGCGAAAAGACAAATACACCTTCTGAAAAACTGTTGAACACACAGTTGTTGATCCGTACAAACGACGTAATGACCGGAGTTGATTTTTACCATGTAATTACGGTTAAAGATTTAATCGGCTGCTCAACCGATTGCAAAGTTCACAAAATCATAAAATTTGCAAAACCGCGCAAAGAACATCTTTACACTCCAACATGGGAATTTGAAATGTCAATTCCAATTCCCGACCGCGAAACCGGTTTAATGTTTAACCCGATGGTTAGCTCAAAGGCTTTAATAGCTTCCGCTCAAGAAAACTTTTCAAGTGCTCGCGGTGGATCGGGATTTCCTGGAATTGATCTTTTAATTCCTTTACAATGCCGGGAGTGGTAAAACCATGTTTTTCATAATACTGCCAAAGGCAATCGTACATTTTCCAGTGCATCTCGCGGTAATTCGCACAGTCGCCAACGTAAAGCCTTTCAATGGTTTCCCTCTTACTGTTTTGAACATGAACGTAAAGGAATTTTTCAGTAGTTCCCTCAATATCGCCGTTTGCATTAACGGAGTAGCTGGTCTCTTCGCTTGGTATATCTTCCATTTTTCCGCCATTAATTATTAAAAGGATTTTTTATGAACACTCTAAAAACAAACACTTTAAAAATAGTAAATCCAAACGAAATTAATTCCGTTGGAAATCTTTCTCCAAAAGAACTTCTCCGCACCGTTAAACGGATGTACAACGCCGGATTATTGATGCAAGCCTTTGCAGTTAAAACCGCAATTGATAATGAACTGCACTTATCTGGAACTTACTTAAACGAAGCTGATTTTGTTAAACGCGAATTTGATTTAGAGTTCCAAAGATATTATGAATTAAAAAAAATCGGGGAAGTGTTTGAAGACATTTATTCCGCAAATCATTTCTTCCCAACAAATTATTCCGCCCGGGCGGAATCTCAGGAAACTGAAGACGTAAAGTTTGAAGAAATTGAAAATTTAGGGAAGCATAGAATTATCGCGCTTTCTGCTTTGGGTAAAGAAAATATCAACAAAATTTTCAATTCCGGCGAAACAAATATTAACGGTAAAAAGTTAAGCCTCGAAGATGTAAAAACAATTCCCGCGCATGATTTAAGAAAATACATCACTTCTTTGCTAGAAGAACCGGCAGATAAAAAAGGAAACGGCAAAGGAAATACAGTTAATCAAAAAACGCTCACCGAACAGAAATATAAAATAATGAAAGCGTTTGACGCGGCTACAACTGCGGTTGATAAATCCAGTCTCGACGAACAAGCAAAAAAAGCATGGTTCCACATAGTTGTTCAATATCTCGAATTCAAAAAAACTTTTTTATCCAAATAATTCTACTGTAAAAATTATGAGCGCTTCTGAAAACTATTGTAATAAATATCTTGCTGGAAACAGTAACCTCGCTAATGGAAGCGGCTCTATCTCTCAAGCCGCTTCCGTTGGTTTACAATCAAGTTTCTCCCCCTTTACAAAAGGGGGAGACCAAGAGGGGGTTCCAATTCGCGGCATCCTCAAATTCTCTGCCGAAACACTGATCCTTATTAACAACTGCACCAAAGAAGAAAAATACTTAAAGGTAAACGGCAAACCGAACGTAAAAAAAATTGCTACAGACTTAGCGCTTGATTACACAGACCTCTACCGCTACTTAAATAATTTTTACAAACAGCCGGAAGCCACACGCGCTGATAAAGGCAAAAGCCGCAAGCTCGCAGCGCTTGGTATCAACAAACAAAAAAGTATTCGTAAAACTTTTGAATATTTACTCCTGCACGATGCGCAAGGTAAAGTTGCTCTTGCCATAGAAAAAACAGAAATGAATACCGGAATAAAAATTCCCAATCAGCAAGCTTATACATGGGCAAACGCTTTTATAGGCACACACGAACAACACCATTATTACCAGCGTTTTAACGCCACAAAAACTCTGCACATCACGCGCGATCTCTGGAAAGATAATCCAAACTTATTAAGCTGTGTAGTTGCGGATGAGTGGAAAGTTGATGAGTTCGGCGTATGGATACATTGGAACGATCCGGAGTTTGAAACAACCCGCGCAGTTGCTTACATCGTTTTATTCCAGGACATGAAAACCCGCTATCCCTTAAGCGTTGTAGTTACTCCGCACAGTACAACCACTGCTGACACAATTAAAGCCGCTATGCACCTTGTACGCGATTACGGCAGACCGGAAAAATGGTTATTTGAAAATGGTAAAACCTGGAAAAGTGAAAACTTTTTACGATTCATTCACGGCTTGTATGAAGGCGAACAGCAAGTTGGAGACGGCATTAATATTCAGTTTGCAAACTATGATGATTTGATGACGCTGGAAATGCACAACCGCGATTCCGTTGGCGGAGTTATCCGCGCCGGTGTTAAGCACCCGGAAACAAAACCGGTTGAAAGAACTTTCAGAATTCTTAAAGATGAGTTCTGCGCTTTCTCACCAAGCTACTCGCCCAACATGGTAGATAGCCGCAAACCAACGCTCTATCACAACGCTCCCGATGTAACGCGCACGTTTGAGCAATTGCGCGATGACTTAACAAATTTTATTTACACTGATTTTATTTTGCGCAAGCGGTCAATGTTCCACAACCGTATGCTTTCATCTGTTCATCCCGAAAATTTAACACGACCAACTACAATTAAAGAAGCGTTTGAAATTGCATACGCAAGTTACACACCGAACAAGATTGATGAGTTTAGATTAGCGTATCTCTACGGCGAAAAATACAAAGTAAAATTCCGCGGCGGAATGTGCCAGTTTGTTTATCCTCTTTCTTTAGAAAAACATTTCTACGTGCCGGAAGATCTCGGCGCAGCTTATCAGTTTGTCGATCAAAAAATAGTAGTGCTTGTTAATCAATACAACGTTTACACCGGTTGGTTTTTTACAACCGACGGTAAACTTATTTGCTCTTGCAAAGATCAACGTTTGCTTGGCGTTATGCCTAAAGATCGCGCTAATCAAGTTGGTAAGATCAGACGGAAGATCAACACGCTCAACCGGCAAAAAGTTGCCGCGCTTGAAGAACATGCAAAATTAAACGGTACAAAAATATTCCAATACGAAAAAACATTACCGGAAGCCGTTGAAGGTGATGAATCTTCAACCGTTGTTACAGCCGGTGGAGATATAGTTAATACAGATTCCGGCGAAGTTCTTGTAGGTCGAAACTCCGCTGCGGCGTTTGATGATTTTGATGAAAATGATTTTGAAGACTTAACACAATAAAAAACAAAAGGAGCTCATCATGGAAAAATCGTTCAACTTAAAGGAAATCGGGATAGACTCATCCGAAGACCTTACCGTTCAATTATCAACTTCCGATCTGAAGAAGCTGGTAAAAAATGTCCGTACCGTAAATAATAAAATCGGGCAAATAATTACCGTTAAGCTCGAAGAAGAAAAAGAAATGAAGCAGATAAATGAAGATATGAAATTAAAATGCGTAAAACAGTTAGAGCGCAAGGCGGAATTATCGCTACACAAAAAACAGATAGCGGAACAAGTTTTATTTCTTCTCGGCAAACGCACTGCTTACCAGGATCAGCTTAAAGATGCCGGTATTGACATTAATCAATCCGCCAACGAAGATTTTGTAAAAGATATTCTTTCAACAAAAAAATTAGGTCAATAAAAAAATGCAACTCAACTGCCCAACATGCGCCGCAGAAATACACGCTAAAGAAGTAGAGTGCTTTTACTTTGTTAAAGTTGTTGCGGAATGTAAAAAGTGCAGCAACTATTTCTGGGGCTACGGCATGGATTATAGCGAGGCAGTTGAAGAAGCGTTGGACGAAATAAAATTATATAAAAAATCACTCATCAAAAAAAGTAGAGACACGCCGCGGCGTGTCTCTACAGCCAACAAAACAAAAGGAGTAACAAAAATAAAATGACAGATCAACAACTCATCGCTAACATGCGCAAGGGATTGCACAAACGTATCGTGTACAGAATGTTTCACGACTTTCACATCTGCACTACCGATAATTTGATAGAAGATTTCAAACGCGCTTTTCTCTGGGATCACTGCTCGGTTGAGACCAGCAGATCACTCGATATGAAAGGACTTGAAACCGCACTCAGCCGCTTGAACATTCTAACGCTCGAACAAGCTGTTACCATGATGCAAATGAAATATACAAAGTATATGTCAACATCAGATTTTTTAATGGCGACAAAAAATCAGATCGGCAAAATTACCGCCATCAACACTAAACACTTAAAACTCACATACGGCGCGTTGATTGAATACATCGAAAAAACTTTAGATAGAAAAGTTTATCCGTTCAACATGACCGAAGCCGAAGCTCATCACTTAATACAAAGGTTGGAACAATGGGAAAGCAACATCTTAAGAAAAAAATAATTCCGAAGACGGACTTTATTCTTCTCTCCGAAGTTGTTTCGGAAGCGAAAGAAAAATTTGAAGGTTACAATCTTCAAACGCAGTTAAACCAATACCTTTATTTGCAAGGCAATATTTACAACTCCGCCAAAGCATCAAAATCGGAAAACATTTGTAATATCTGCGTAGCCAAACATGGACTCGCCGGTCTGCTGCTAAATGCAATTGATAACGCATTCTCAAAAGAAGCGAGGAACTAATGAAAATGTATGAATTTTTGTCCGAGATAGTCGAGCAGTTGGAGTTGTGTGAATATAAAACATCCGATGGATTGCACGACTTGAAAGATAGTTCTGCTTTTCATGCTTTAAAAGGCATGGCGATATTAGAAAAAGCGGCTGCAAACGACACTAAGCTGGCATCATTTGAACCAAATAAATTTATTGTGATTAACAGAAAGCATTTGGTAGATATTCCAAATAATTTGATGAACAATTTCCTTATCAACCGTTTCGATAACGTTCTTGACGAGGTAGAAGAATATCTCCCAGATAATAAATACATCGCTTGTAATCGGGATGAACCATACGCACAGCAGGTACTCGAGATAATCCTTAGAGGTGAAGCCTCAAAAGAAGCGAGGAACCGATGAACGAAGTTAAAAACTTCTCCACCTTTACAAAAGGGGGAGACACAGAGGGGGTTCAGCAGCTAATTAACACCATCGCACTCTGGGAAGCTGCGCGCTCCTTGAAAAAAGCGAGAATAGTACAAAGAAATATCATTGAAGAAAACCGTACAGATTTTTTCACTCCTGAACAAAATGAATTGATTGATAACTACACCGCGCGCAAACAAGAAGCGTTAAGCACAGTATTAAAAACATTCAAAAACTTTAAAGGATAAAAAATGGAAACTACAAACTCATCACCGGTAACAAACTTAGACGAAAGTCTTTTGGCTAAGAAAAAAGAAATCGAAGAAATGAAAAACGATTCCTTGCAGCTAAGAAAAACCGCGCATAAAATACTCCCAACGGTACAAGATTATAATAAATTAATTCAAGAAGCGAAAGCACTTGACAACGCGAGAAGAGCCAAAGAAAAAGATTACAACACTGTAATTACTTTCCTACAAAAAATTGATACTCACTATTTAGATGGCTTCTTCCCGCTCTTTAAAGATAAACATCCGGCAGCCGATCCTTCGCCGGTAGAAACCGCTCATGTGCCGCCAACAAAAACAAATTATCAGGTTCAAAACCATGAAAACTAAAACATCAAAACCCGGAGCCATTGTTAGTAAACCATATAAAGTTTATGAACAGCTTTTTTTAGCAAGCAGTAAAAGAGTGATAAAAGAGTACAAGACAGAAAGAGGTGCTTTTAATCTTGTAGAAAAATTAAACCGTGAAGCTGACTTTGCAACAATGTACTACGCAGAGAAACTGCTTACCAACTGAGAGCTGATAATGGAAACAATAATTAGCATCATCACGATCAAACAATTCATAACCGTAGAGTTAAAGCACAACGATCTCTACGTTATAAAAGGAGCAACATGGAACGCAGAAAAAGAAAATCGATTCCCGATAAAAATAGTGGCAAGCGCGTTCGCGAAAATGTTCAAGCTGATGTTCTTGAAATCCATCAAACATCAAACATCAGCCATCAAACATTTGTTATCAACCATCAGAAATCATCCATCTACAACAGTTGTCCCCACTGCGCGGGAATACCGTTTGAAACGATTATCGGGCTTTGCGAAGACAGAATCTGCCCGGACTGCGAGCATAAAAAAACAGCCTGGTTAATTCAAAAATATCAAGCGGATGAAGAAGCGCGAAAGAAGAAAAAATTTGCACCAATCGAACCGGAACGCAAAAGAAAACATATACGTACAAATTTTTTAAGTAAATAATCATAAAGGAAAAAGGAAAGATGAAAAAGAAAAAATGGATTGACGAAGCCGGACACGAAATACCGGAACATCGTATTACGCAGACTGAGAAGCTTGCCGAAAAATACAGTTCGCAAATACTCGCTTCGGCATTAAAGGCAAACGCTGCACTCCAACAAATAAAACTCGATATCGAATTAAAAAGCAGAGAGTTATTCGATGAAGTGATGAAAGAAGCCAATGTTGATCTTTCTCAATCAAAACACAAAGGAAATTTCTCCTGGTACAATTTCGACCGCTCTGTTAAAATTGAAGTTAGCATTGCCGAAAGGGTTGTATTTGATGAAGCATTAATTGAAGCATGCAAAGAAAAACTTTTGCTTTTCATTAATAAAAATATTTCAAGCGGAAAACAGTTTATAAAAGATTTGATCCTTGATGCTTTCCAAACGAGCAAAGGCAAACTCGATACAAAAAAAATAATGTATTTGCTCAAGTACAAAGCCAAGATCAATGAGCCTCTTTACTCAGAAGCGATGGACTTACTTGAAAAAAGTATCCGCCGCCCGGATAAAAAAGTTTACTTCCGCGTTTCTCAAAGAGAGAGTAACGGCGAGTACAAAAACATTGAATTAAATTTTTCAGCGATTTGAAACTAACAGCAGAACAAATAACTAAACTGAAAGAATCCGGATTTCGCAAAGATGAAATTTCACGGTTCAAAAACGGTAACACTGCAAAGCTCTCTAAAAAAAGATTTGCAAAAATGAAATTGATCTGCTTCGGTAAAAAAGAAAACAAACCGATCCTCATTACCGAAGCCGGCATAATAGTAAAACAAGTAAGAATAAAAACCGTAACGCAGATTAATAATCTGCGTTCTACAAAAGGAGTTCAAAATGGATAGCAACAAACTTGGTTCAAAAATAAAAAATGCGATCTTCGGCAACAAGAAGAAACATGAAGATGAATTAACACCGGCTGATGTTAACTTCACAAAAGCCGCTCCACCGGAAGAACAAAAAACCATGAACTTTAAGTGGTCGTTTGAATTTGTGATAACAACCGGGATAATGAAAGAGACGGTCAAATCAATAGTAGAAACCGAAGTTGACAGCGAGCGCGTTGCGTTCGGACTCGCGCTGAATAAAATAATTGCAACCGAAAAATTCAGAGCATCAACCGATGCGCCCAGGTACACACAAAAATTCACAAAAGAAAAAATTACTCAAGAGTAAAAAATGAATTGTCCAAGCTGTGGAACGGATTACTCCGAAAGCAATAACGAAAATTTAAGAGGCTCGAACCGTACAACCATCGGGCCACTTCCTCACTACAATGAAAATTTTCAAATCTCCGGCAAAGTATGCCGCAACTGCGGCTTTGTTGCAGAGATGATAAAACACGCAACCGGGAACGCGTTTTACATCCGCCAGGAGATTACCGATCCTAAGATGCTTCATAGTAATTCAGACTACTGGACATTTTTAACCGAGAATAATTTGTTAAAAGAATTTCAAGAATTTGTAATCAACAAAAAATTAAAGAAAGTAGGATGAGATGGAAATAAATGATTTTGAAGTTATGAATTTAATGTCAAAAGGAAATAAAGATATAAGGGTGAGTACGGATTTTCAAACAATTAAAACCAATAAACAAGGCGCATTAATTTCTGTTGGTGTTGATCGTACTACCGCACTTGATTTTTTGATGTCTGGGAAAAAATACAAAGTGGCTTTATACATAATAAATTCAGATGAGTTCGACGAAATTAAAAAAAAATACAAGGAATTATAATGGAAACATTTTATTTAATACTCGCACTTTACTTCGCGCTGATATTCATACACGGCGCGTACATGGTAGGGTTAGAAATTGGGAGAGAAGAATATCTTCTCCCAAGATTAAATATAAATTTATCTTTTGATGGAACAGATGCAATTGGTAAATTAAAAAGGCTTGAAGAAACTCTAAAAAAAATATGCGATCAACAGATCAGTCAACAAATCAAAAAAGAAACCGAAAAAGAGATAATTCAACCCTTTTCTCCTTTTCCACGCGACAGTAAGTTTTATTTTGGATATCCATTTAAGTTTGAAGCTGGAGGAAGGATAGAGTAATGAGTGATCAAGAAAAAATAATTAACAAAATTAAAAAACTCCTCCGCATGAAAAACGGTGGAACTGCAGCAGAGATTGAAACCGCTCTTTCACTCGCGCAACAAATTGCACACAAACACGGCATCGATATAAAGTCCATCAACGAAAACGAATTAGAACGCGAACCGATCACTCACGAAAACATTAACGAACTTTCACGCATCCAATTCGAGTGTAAATACGCCGCGTTGATATTGCAAGAACATTTTAATGTAAAAGTTTTTGTTCGAAGATTTATCGATTTAACAACGCTTGTTTTTATCGGTACAAAAACAGACATCGAAATTGCCAGATACATTTATAATTTCTTGGTTCGTCACTTTCGCCGCGAATGGAAATTAAAAAAAGGAAGACTCCGCAACCGGCAAGCTTTTTTATTCGGAATGTTTTGCGGACTCAACAACAAATTAAATTCTCTAAAGCCAATAATAGAACAGCAAGAAGGGATAATTCTAAGTGGCGACAAATTACGCCGGAATGATTACATGGAAAAAATTTTCGGTGAAACAAAATCGGAGTCAGTTAGACCGGATAGACTTGCAAATGCCGCAGCAGACGCCGGATACAAAGCCGGAAAAGAAACCAACATCCGCACCGGCTTAAAACCTCCTGCTGTATTAAGAAAAGAACTTGCATGATCCGCGCACGCAAAAATATTTTGAATTATATTTGTACAGCAAATTAAAAAGGTGAATGAGATGGAAGAAAAAAAAACTTTTCACTTTAGTAACGTTCCACTAAATTACTATTTTAGGAAAGGTGATAAACGATTTATAAAACTATCGGTCGAATCATTTTGGGAGGTTAACGAGAATGGTGAATTAATATTGGAACTCCAAATACCTGAGAAAAATTTTTCTGTCGATATAATAGAACAATTAAATGATGATAAAAAATACGTATGGACAGATGCAATATCTTCGATAAAGAAAGATGACTTGGTTTATAGCACTTTTTCCGTTGTTGTTGATTCAAAACGATGTTGCAATCTATGTTACAGAAGTAATTTGGAGCTGCTTTTGGCAACCGATGGAGATTACGAAGGAGCAATTTGTAAAGACTGTATTGATGCAAGTTTTAACAATTTTTATAATCCACAAAAAGATAAAGTCGCTTAAACTTGAACCGCGCGCGCAAAAATATCGAACAATTAAAAGAGCAACTCCGCACAGATGTTGCAGCCAACGCAATTAAATATAAACGCGCTATTATAAAACAGATAGATAAACTTTACCGCCAATCCGGCTCTGGCGATTTAGAAACCTTTGCAAAAACTTTTCTTCAAAATTTTAAACTAACAACAAAAGAAGAAAAACTCCTCATCGGCGATCTGGCAACCACACAAAAACAAATCGCAGACGCATGGAATGAATATTTCAACCAGTCACCCTCAGCTAACTACGAAAAATTAATTGCAGTTAATTCGATAGATTTGTCAAAAACTTCCCTCGAAGATGATGTAAAAAAAACGGTGGAGACGGAAATAAAAAAAGCAATTAGCGGCGAGTATGGAATTCAATCCATCACAACAAAATTAAAAAACACCGGTCTCGGCTCATCAGAAGCTTACACGCTTGCAAACACTGCACTCGCACAATTCGATAACGCATACATGACAGAGGTTGCGGGTCAAGCAGGTGTCGTTTATTATCTAATCGATGGTACGTTGTCAGATAACTCGCGCATTTGGTGCAAAAAACATTTTAAGAGAGTTTATACGCTTGCAGAACTTGCAGAACTCGATAACGGACAAGGGTTACCTGTAGAGACCTCGGTGGGCGGTTATAACTGCCAACATTATTTAACTCCTTTAGTTGGATATATCAGGAAAAAATACGGTGAGATTTACAACCCTGCGCACCATAAATTAGCAGCTTAAATTTGTATGAGTTATAAAAAATTAAAACAACCAAATTCGTGCATACACAAAGAGGCACTCTTAAAAGTAGTGCACTCAATTAAATCGAAAATAGAATGTGTTGAATATCGTTTAGGGAGTAATCACCATTTTTCGATAGTTGAAGAATTGAGAATGATTAGATCATTTGATTGTGAGATATTGGAGGGATTAATTGAGGGAAATATTTACTTCCAGAAAAAATAAAATCCTCTTATCATTTGACAAATTGTCAGACATTTTAAACGACATTTCCCCAAACTTTAAACGACATAACCGCATTTTTAGCGCAAAAAAGCATGTCGTTTATGTCGTTTTTGTGAGATTCCGCGGTTTTTCTTCTAATCGAGAGATAGGATATAATTGCAAGGATGCCTCATTTTTAGCCCCAAATCGCTCATAAATCGCTTCTATTGCTTCCTAAGTACCGTCCCCCAAGAACTTTACCGCTGCGTCTTAAATTGTGTTATTTGCAATTAATCTTTAAGTTGCCCTTTGAATTCTTTCTATATTCGCATGTATTATTTGCAATTAATCAGTCAAGGTTCATTAATTAAAAAAGTAACCGGTAAAGAGGTAATAGATGTTTTTAATGAAAAAATGTTTCTTCCGTTGGGAATGAAAAACACATTATGGCCAAATACAACTTACCTGCC
>Ga0172379_10002423_pt1 | contig 33000 bp, 18 predicted proteins | sample GrowelOW334metaG_FD_119756 | JGI IMG/M metagenome (GOLD analysis project Ga0172379, IMG submission 119756) | Groundwater microbial communities from an aquifer near a municipal landfill in Southern Ontario, Canada - Groundwater well OW334 metaG | ecosystem: Environmental > Aquatic > Deep...
AATATGATTGTGTCTCCTAAATCTATTGTCAATGAGGCAGTTGTTACATTGTCATCGGTAGTCCAATACGTGTCTTTAGTGCTGTCTATTGTCATAGCAGCCCCAAATTCTAGTGCATTCCCGCGGACATTAGAAGCTTCTACAGTCTTTTTTTCAGCAAGGTTTACGGCAAACGATTCTTTCACGGCTTGAGCAAGTTCAAGTGCATTTTTTTTGTCAGTTGAATGTATCAGTCCATTAGGCATAATTGGGAAGTTGAGCAGAAAAGAGCCATTGCGCCCGATAGAGTTATAATAAGTTTCCACCAAATGCGAAACTGTTTTAACTTTGGTGTCCTCGCTCGGGTGATAGAACCACTCCGGACGGATGGAAGTATTAACTTCGGCCGGTACCCACGAGTTCCCCGATTCAAGGCCATAATGCAACATACCCCAATTTACTTCACCGGTGGCATTCAACAAACTCCAATTTGTTTCGCCCACGTAACCATCTTCGGTACCCACCCAGCGCAGGTCGCCACGGTCGCCACCATCGTTCCAAATAACGATATTGGGCTGTAGCTGGCGGATTAGCGCATAGGTGTTCTTCCAATCGTAATAAGTTGTTCGGTCAATGGTACGGGTTTCATTTGCTCCGCCATAATATCCGGAACCGCCATTGGCCCCATCGAACCACACTTCGAAAATTTCGCCATAATTGGTGAGGAGTTCGGTAAGTTGGTTACGAAAATAGGTAATGTATTCAGGTTTTCCGTAATCGGCGTGGTTTCTGTCCCAAGGCGACAAGTAAATACCTAATTTTAAACCGTATTCTTCACAGGCATCGGCCATTTCGCGCACCATATCGCCCTGGCCATTTTTCCAAGGGGCATTTTTTACCGAATACTCGGTATATGCTGAAGGCCACAGGCAAAACCCGCAGTGGTGCTTGGCAGTAATAATTACACCTTTCATGCCCGATTCTTTGCAAATACGTGCCCACTGACGGCAATCGGCTGAATCGGGGTTAAACAGATTAACGTCTTCGTTTCCATAACCCCACGACTGGTCGGTATAGGTGTTTAATGAGAAATGAACGAACGAATAATATTCCATTTCCTGCCAGCGCATCTGGTTTTCATTTGGAACCGGGCCAAAAGGTTCCGGAGCTATAGTCTGGGCAATTAAGCTTATTGAAAAGATGGAAAGAATGATTCCAATTAAAAAATTCTTTATCATAATTTTTATTTTTTATTGTTTAGTTCAGCTTAATTAATCACCAGCTTTTTCAACATAGTATTTTGGTTGTTTGAAAACCTGACCATGTAAATACCCGGTTTTAGATTGACATTTAATTGGGTACGTTGTTTATCGAACACAGTTTTTTCTAAAACTGTCTGGCCGTTTATTTCAATAAACTGTATGGATGTTGTTCCTTTGAGCCCACCTAAATCAACTGTTAGCTGTTTTCCGTTTAACGGATTAGGGAAAATGGCAATATCATCAAGCTTTTTGGTCTGTGTTACACTAGTTAAAGTATCTGCTGAAACAGTTATCTTGCATGTTGATTTAACGGTTCCGCCAGTGGCCGTAGCTGTAATTATTGCTGCTCCCTGTGATACGGCTGTTACCAAGCCCAAGGCGCTTACGGTAGCAACAGTAATTTTACTTGAACTCCAACTAATTGTATTTACCGATGCATTGGATGGAATTACTGTGGCAACTAGCTGTTTGGTTTCCCGAATTTTTAGTGTGTCTGCTTTTGAGTCTAATGCAACACTTGTTGCCGGAATACCAACAACAATTGATTTTGTTGCTTTCTTCCCATCAGCCATTGCACTAATAATTGCTTTACCAACGCTAAGCCCTGTAACCAGTCCTGTGGAACTAACTGATGCTACTGTAGTATTTGTTGAACTCCATGTAACCGTTTTATTCGTTGCGTTAAGTGGTAATACCATAGCAGTTAATGAAACGGTAGCTCCAATTGCAATAGAATCGATATTTTGATCAATTGAAATATTCGTTACCGGTATCCCAACAACTATTGATAACGTTGCTCTCTTAACACCAGCCATAGCGTTAATAGTTGTTTTACCTGTTTTGAGCCCTGTAACCAGTCCTGTTGAACTAACTGTTGCTACGGAAGAATTGTTAGAAGTCCATATAACATTTTTATGTGTTGCGTCAAGCGGTAGTATAGTTGCAGTTAATGAAGTGGTGGCTCCAATAGCTAAAGAATCAACAATCTCATTTATTGAAACATCAGTTGCTGGTATTGTATCGGTGGCAGCCCGTACCATGGAATTAACAATACCATAGTCATTTACCTTACCCGTGCTACGATTAAATAATGATCCGGTGTCCCAAACGAAAGGGATTGCCCCATTTCCAAGAGCTGCTTTTACCATATAGTAAAAATAATACTCAATAGATTTATTGTGAAGCTCCCGATCTGCCCCTGCAGCAAGTGTTCCACGTTTCCATGCCCCATATTCACCCAAAATTACAGGCACACCCTTATCTACAAATCCGGTTTTAAGTGTAGTACCGAAAAATTTGTCAATATCAGCCTCTTCATCATAGGGTGGTTGAGGGTTATGCTTAATATCGGTGCCAGAATGATTGCCTTTTCCCCAGTAATAAATGCAATAAAGGGTATCTCCGCAACCGCCACACCACGGGTTAAGCATATCTTTTTCCAAAAGGGCAAACTGATAACCATAACTGTGGGCTTCAAATATCAACCGGTCGGCGATTTCGTCTTGTGGAATGGTTGGATGGTCGGGGTGTCCTTGATAAATCAGTGTTCGCGAACTGTTGTTTCCACCGGTTGCACGCACCGCTTTAATGAAGGTTTGCGTATAATATTCTAATACAGCGCGTCCGTCTGCATCATCCTGACTGTTTGGTTCATTGGCGCAGGCAAAAAGCAAATGCTCATCATAATCTTTGAAATATTCAGCAATTTGGGTCCAATAAGTTTTTTGCATGGCATTTACTATGGCCGAATCGGCTACAGTGACATGATTTTCCAGCCAACCTTCATCCCAGTGAATGTTAATCATTACGTAAAGGCTGTCGTTAATGCAATAGTCAACGTTTTTTTTAACTTGTTCAAGGTAAGCAGCGTTAATTATATTGGTGGTTTTATTGGAATTATGGTACCAAGCACAAGGGAGCCTAACTGAATTAAACCCCGCAGCTTTCACTGAATCAATGAGTCTTTGAGAAGCATTACCGGGTGTTGCCCAGGTAGCTTCAAGCGTGTTCCCAAGATTCCAACCTAGTTTCATTTTGCTTGCAATTTGCTTTGCTGTTGGTAATTGCGCATGTGTGGTTGCCGGTATTGCAAGTGAGCTTGCAATAATGGTAATAAGAATTCTTTGCCTAAAAAAGCGGGATAATATGACTATTTTATTTTTCACTTTTGTTATTAATTTAATATCGTTTAGTTAAGAAAGATTCACCCCTATTATCCCCTCAAGGGGATACCTCCTCTGTGGCAGCAGTAAAGGTTATCAATTTAATATTTATCGTTTACTAATTAATCACCAGCTTTTTCAACAAAGTATTTTCATTGTTTAAAAACCTGACCATGTAAATACCTGGTTTTAGATTCACATATAATTGGGTGCGTTGTTTATCGAACACGGTTTGTTCTAAAACTGTTTGACCGTTTATTTGAATAAACTGTATGGTTGTAGTTCCTTTGAGCCCACCTAAATCAACGGTTAGCTGTTTTCCGTTCAACGGGTTTGGGAATATGGCAATATCGTCAGGTTTAATAGCCTGTATTACGCTGGTAGCAGAGTCCAAAACAGTTATCTTGCCGGTTGTTTTAAAGCTTCCGTCGGTAGTGGTAGCGGTAATTACGGCTGAACCTGTTGATACGGCTTTTACCATACCTGATGTGCTTACAGTAACAACCGTAGTATTATTTGAACTCCATTTAACTGTTTTTACCGATGCATTGGATGGGCTTACTGTGGCAACAAGCTGTTTGGTTTCCCCAATTTTAATTGTGTCCTCTTTTGGATCAATTACAACACCTGTTGCCGGAATACCAACAACAATTGATAACCCTTCATTCTTCAAATCGGCATTTGCATAAATAATTGTTTTACCAACCTTAAGCCCTGTAACCAGCCCTGCGGAACTTACCGTTGCAACGGCTGGCTCAATTGAACGCCAAGTAACCGTTTTATAAGTTGCATCAAGTGGTGCTACCGTAGCAGTTAATGTAATGGTAGCTCCAATAGCAAGTGAATCGATATTCTCATTAATTGAAACATCCGTTACCGGAATGGTATCTGTGCCTCCCTTAATGATAGCATTAACAACCACTTTGTCTTTTATTTTTCCTGTAGTGAAATCGAAAAGCCCCCCAGTGTCCCAGCAATATGTTATAATTCCCTTATCAGTTGCCGATTTTACAAAATACCTGTAAAAATATTCTATAGAAGCATTGTGAAGCGCCTGAATAGAAGGAGCGGGGATTTGATTATGTCTGAAAGCACCATACTCCCCAATAATTACCGGAATCCCTTTATCAACAAACTTGGTTTTCATTAGATTCAAACCATTATCCATAGAACTTTCTTCGCCCCAGGTGGCATTACGAGTAACATCGGTGATAGAATGATAGCCACTGCCCCAATAATAAAACATTTTGCCCCAATTTGCATCCTCGTTCAATCCACAGAATTGCCATGGGGTATAATAATGCACTTCAACTATCAAGCGGTTTGCAATCTGGTCGGTGGGCATCGTGTTCATCAATTCATTGGTTAAATCTATGTCGGTTGACGGCCCTTGTACAACAAGGGTACGGGAACTGTTATTTCCACCGGTGGCACGAACGGCGTTAATAAAGGTCTGGTGGTACGACAACAAAATAGCCATCTGATTGGCATCTTTGGCAGGAGGCTCATTGGCACTGGCAAAAAGCAGGTGGTCGCCGTAATCTTTAAAATAATTTGCAATTTGGGTCCAATGCGCATGTTGCCGGGCATTTACACTGGCAGAATCATTTGCATTAATATGATCATCCAGCCATCCGTTATCCCAATGCGTATTCATCACAACGTACATACTATCTTTTATGCAATAGTCAACGGTCTTTTTCACATGGGCGAGCCAGGCTGTATCAATTACATAAGTGGCAGTATTCGAATGGTAATGCCATGCCACAGGAAGCCTGACTGTATTAAACCCGGCAGCTTTCACTGAATCTATGGTTGCCTGGGTAGTAGCGGCATAATTATCTCGGGGAATCCAAACCGCTTCAAGCATGTTTCCAAGATTCCAGCCTAATTTCATTTTGCCTGCAATTTCTTGTGCTGTTGGTAATTGAGCTTGCACGGTTACCGATATTAAAAGACAACCTATTATAGCAAGCGAAGCTCTTTTAAATGATTGATTGAAAAAATAGATTTTGTTTTTCATTGAATTGTAATTTAATTATTATCAAGATTATTTTATTTTTTATATGGAGCAGTGTCAAATTCCTCTGACACTTATGATAAGTCAATTGAATTATAATCTTTTTACCATTCCAAAGTACGCTTTATACCACCATTGCAACTTATCGGTAAAAGTATAGCAAGCAACTGTAATGTTTGTAAAACAGTAAACCAACAACAAAGTGGGTATTGTATGTTGAACGTATTCTTTTTAAGAAAGTATCTTTTTTGTTTGTTAAAATTCATTTGTTGAAACTTATAGAGGTTTAAGCTCTTATTAATAATGAAATTTATTTAGTTAAGAAAGCAGACTGACAGTAAATAACTTGATCAATTCCTGTCAGTCTTGCTTTCGTGAAACCTTATTAACGCTTTTAAAGGTAAATCGACCACCCTATTTAATTACAGTTTTTATTACTTCGGTGCCCAAAGAATTGTGCATATACAATAAATAAATTCCTTTTTGCAGTGAACTCACATCAATTCTTCCATTATTGTTAACAAATCCGGTAAGCATTTCTTTGCCTGATACATCAATTAATCTATATGTACTCACCTCGTTCACTTTAGTTCCAATATTTATGAAATCACTGGCAGGGTTAGGGTAAACCTTGGTATTGTTTGCCACAGAAGTATTTTGAATGCCGACTACCAAGCTTACACCAAGTTCGAAATTGTCGAAATTTACCCATGTATTTGCAGGATCTATTCTAGCAATATCAAAACTAATCAGTAAGTTCTTTCCTTCGGTTGTAGCTGGTAACACCTCTGAAAATTCATAAAAAACAAAACCATTTACATCCGCGGTAGTTTTATCCCATAGCTGGCCCAATGAATCAACAACTACATATCCGGTAGTATCGGTTCCTTCATAAGTTGCAAATTTTATAACGATAGTCATATCAGTTAAATTTTGTGGCCAGCTTTCCTGAACATAAAATGTCAGATAAAGGTCACGCATCCCTGGTTCCACCTTTCCAGCAAGGTTCCATATTGAAGCACTATCATTATTGAATGCAAACCCAACATATTTGCCATCAGGAACGGTACCTTCCACTCTTATAGATTCACGTCCGCAATCAGTTGCTGAAGTATCGGCCCACCAGCCGATTAAATTGTCATCCATCTTTGTTGGATTACCACCACCTAATCCATTGGCTGTGTATTTTATGCTATCATCAGGCATCTCAAAACTTCCATTTTGAAAAACAATTTGCGAAAACAAAACACCATTTAGTAATAAACTAAATACACTTGTTAAGAGTAAATTTTTTTTCATTTTAATAAAGTTTAATTGTTAATACTAAAAAAACATTGCTCTAAAGCATCTTCCTCTTTTATATCATCATCTTATTTCTGATATAAAATAGTTATAACATTCACGGTTTTCATTTCGCTATATTTTCAGAATTGGTTTTGATGTTTATTGTAGCATCTGTTATACCGGGCGAACTCACTGTCAATTTAATATCACCAGGGTTGCGGTTGCTTTTTATCACAACCAATACCCGTCCCTTCCAAGCTTTACGTGAATTGGCCACATAAGGGTCGGTATCTTTTATATCGGCATTATCAACCCCTACAATTACGCCAGAGCCTTCAATTTTGAATTGCAAACGGTTGGCTGCATTTGGTTCAATTATCCCGTCCTTATCTGTTATTTCGACGGTAACAAACGACAAGTCCTGTCCATTGGCCAGTATCTCTTTTTTATCGGCAATTAGTTTTATTTTTGCTGCATCGCCGGAAGTTTGCAGGATGGTCGATTCCACTTCTTTATCATTTTCCACACCAACAGCTTTAAGTGCACCTGATGAATAAGGCACCGAAAAGGTAGCCTTAAACTGTTGTTCGCGGGTGGTTGCCTGTTCGCCAATAAGGTTGTTGTTGAGGTAAAGCCTAACTTTGGGATATTTAGAATATACCTCCACTTGTATATCTTTTCCTTCAAATCCTGGCCAAGTCCAGCTTTCCCAGGTAGGCCAAACCGACCACCAGGTAGTCTTAATTTCAAGGGGATTGGGTTCGGGTTCGCGAACAGCCATATAAAGCTTTTCGGTGTTATTGTACAACATGCTCCTATAATGCGAAATTGGTTTTCGCCAACCTATCAAATCAATATCGCCGCAATAAGCGCCATGCCATGGAAAGAAATCATTTTCCCAATGATTGCCTGGCGTTTCACCGGAATAGTAGTAACGGCCAATCCCCGATTCGCCTAAATAATCGATAGCTGTCCAAACAAAATCACCAATGGCACAATTGTTATTTTGTACCAATTCCCAATTCGCAAAAGCATCATTCGGGTACGATTCGGTATGCACAATAACACGCGAAGGAACCCTCTTGTGATCGTCGGGGGCACTATTCAAGTGATAATTGTAACCGGCCACATCGTGTGCCGCAAATAGTGGGTCGAACACGTACCAATCGTCGCCCCAACCTACAATAGCAGATGTAACCGGACGAGTATCATCTATTTTTTTTATGGCGCCAACAAGCATTTTTGCGGTTTCCACAGCCTGAGAGTCTTTTCGTTCGGGTATTTCATTACCGATGCTCCACATGAATATGGAAGGATGGTTACGGTCGCGTAAAACCATTGCATCCAAATCGCGCTGCCACCATTGGTTAAAATACTGGCCATAATCGGCTTTGTTTTTCCCTATTTTCCAACAATCAAACGATTCGTCCATTACCAACAAACCGAGTTTGTCGCAAGCATCGAGGAAAGCCTCCGACGAGGGATTGTGCGAAGTCCTTACTGCATTGAAACCGCCTTCTTTTAGCAATTCAATCTTGCGTTCCTCGGCGCGGTCGAAAGCCGCAGCACCCAAACAACCATTGTCGTGATGCACGCAACCCCCATTGATTTTCACGGTTTTGCCGTTAAGCTGAAAACCGTTTTCGGCAGTAAATTTTATGGAACGGATGCCAAACTTGGTTTTGGTATCGTCAACAACCTGTTTGCCGTTTATTACCTGTACCTGAGCTTGGTACAAGTTGGGAGTTTCGGCAGTCCAAAGCAACGGATTGCTTACATTAATGGTTTGGGTTACTTCTTTTTCGCTGTTTGCAGCCAGTTCAATATTGGTTTGATTGTTTGCGGCTGCTTTGTTGTTTGCATCAAAAAGCTGGGTTTTAACAACCACATTTTGGGGAGTACCGGTTTCATTTTTCACCACAGTTTTTACCAGCACGGTTGCCTTTTTTACGGATACCACGGGAGTTGTAATGCCAACACCCCATTGTGCCACATGCAGCGGGTTTGTGACCAACATCCAAACATGGCGGTAAATACCCGAACCGCTATACCAACGGCTGTTTACCTGCTGAGAATTGTCAACCTTAACGGCTATAACATTTTCCTTGTCAAAATCCAGGTGTGGTGTAAGGTCGTAACTGAACGATGAATAGCCATACGGATAAACACCCAGCGATTTTCCGTTGATGAATACTTCGGAGTTCATGTAAACCCCTTCAAAATAAATTGAAATATTTTTACCTTTCCATTCCACCGGTACTTTAAAGGTTTTGCGGTACCAACCAATACCTGTTGGGAAAAACCCACCTGCGTTCCCTGTCGGGTTTTTGGGGTTTATTTGCCCCTCAATGCTCCAATCATGGGGCAAATCGAGCTTACGCCAGCTTTCATCATTGAAATCGGATGATTTGGCTTCCGTGGCATCGCCTAAAAAGAATTTCCAGTCATAATCGAACAACTGTTTCCGTTCCGTGCTATTTTGCGCAGAGCCGGAAAAAGAGCTTATAAATAGTATGAATACCCATACTATTTGTTTTGTAAAATAATTTTTTTTGAGTAAATTCAAGTTGTCCATTTTGTTATGTTTTATTTCTAATTTATACTATCCAGTATGATTCATTTTTCAAGAAGCTATTGGTTTTCAATATATTCCATAATAAATCCATAGTGATAAGGTATATTCCCGGCATTGGTGTACTTTTCCATTGTTTTAGCACCCCAGGTGTCATCGCCACCCACTCCGTGAATATTCAAATCGATATTCAGGTTGATGAAATCGCGTTTAGGTAATTGGTAGTCGTGCCGTGTGTTTTCCAAATCGTCTTCGGTGTATGGCCACGCCCTAAAATTAATTGGTTGTAAACCTGTTATTTTAAAAGACTCATTGTTTTGGGTAGTTAACGTTAACCAGCGGACGTCGCAGCGGTTGGCATTGTCTTGCGGTGCTGGATATGGAACTACGAAATTTTCCAATTCAGCTTGGTATAAACCGATCAACGAAGCGGTTTTGCGGTCGGGGTAATTTTCGTATGGGCCTCGTCCGTACCAATCTATGGTATTAAATGTTTCCGGGATACGAACCCTCATACCAAATTTAGGAATCAAAGGAATGGTATCGCACAGTGGTGTATAGGTTGCCTCAACTTGTAATTTTCCCATTCCGTTTAATTGGTAATTCAGTGTATAGTTGGAGTTAATGGTTGGCAAATTCATATCAAACTTAACTGATACTAAATTGCCTTCTCTGACTATATCTACATTTTTAACTTCCCTGTTTTCTGCGGCTTTCCTCCATTTGCCAAATTCCCATAAATAACCACTTTGCTTTTGGTTATCGTTCGGTGTTTTCCAAAAATAGGGTTCAAGTATGCCTTTCAGCAATTCTTGCCGGTTAATTTTCCAGCTTATCAGTGAACCGCTTTTTCGGTCGAGGGTGAAGGTCATTGTTTCCGTTTTTAGTTCAATTTGTGTGGGCGATTCTGTTACGACTGCCTGTTTTTCCGTAGGCAACAACTTTGTCCACACATTTGGTTTAATAACAAACTGCTCACGGGCAAAACAAAAGCCCTCTTCTGCCCAGATTGTCGCCGTCTTAAGTTTAGTGTAAATATTCAAACATATTTCCGATGAAATGGTATCAAAATGTTGCGAATAGGGGAGCATTATGCTTGAAAATGTGCCCGGCAAAATGTTATTGTAACTGAACGTGCCTTTTTGAAACAGTTTGCCGTTCAAAGTATATTCGTATTCAAAATCGAAGTTGGCAAGCGAAAGGAAATCAAAATAGTTTGTAACCCTAATGGTAATGTCCTTATTGTTTAAAAGCTGAAAAACCACCGGTTGATACACTTTCTGAACTTCAAAGTAGTGAGGATATGGCTTTTTGTCGGACGAAATAAGACCCTTTATACAGAAATTTCCATCGTTTGGTTTATCGCCAAAATCACCGCCATAAGCCCAAAATTCATTATCCTTCAATTGGTAATCATCGGGGTGTTCGGTGAGTTTCAGCGGGGAACCATCCTTTTTCTTTGCCAAACCCTGGTCAACCCATTCCCAAATGGCAGCACCGGTAAGGCTTGAATCGGCATAAATTACACCCCAATATTCCTGAAGATTTCCGCCCGAATTACCCATCACATGTGCGTATTCACGCAAAAATACCGGTTTATCTTTTATCCTTTCTCCTAAGTTCTTCAAATCGACAGGATGCAGATAACCATCATCGTAAATAGCCGAAATATCACGTTGTGAATCAGAATAAATCAATTGGCTTGAATCGAGTTTTTTTATGGTATCGGCCATGGCTATTAAGTTTTGCCCGTTACCACCTTCATTTCCCAGCGACCAGAAAATAACACTGGGATGGTTTTTATCGCGCTGTACCAACGAAACAGCCCTTTCTACATGCGACTTTTTCCACATCGGGTTATCGCCCATCTCCTTATTTCCAATTCCAAATCCGTGCGATTCTTGATTTGCTTCGTCCATTACATAAAAACCATATTGGTCGCAAAGTTCATAAAACAAGGCATCATCGGGGTAATGGCAGGTACGTATCATGTTAATATTGGCCTGCTTCATCAGTTCCAAGTCGCGAATCATGGTATTTCGGCTCACGTGCCTTCCCGTTCGCGGGTGTTGCTCGTGGCGGTTCACACCTTTGAGTTTAACGGCTCTACCATTCAAGTAAAATACATCGCCCCGTACTTCAATTTTACGAACACCAAAATAGCATTCAGCCTTATCAACAATCTCGTTCTTATTGTTTTTGAGTTTTATGATTAGATGATATAAATCGGGCGTTTCGGCCGACCAAAGCCTGGGCTGTTTTATCGAAGATTTCAGTTTGAGCGATGCCTGTTTTGACTTTTGAACCAACGGGACTTTCTCCAAAAAAGAGAGGTCAACCAGGTCGCCTTGTGCCGTAAAACCTGATACTTCAGCCTCTGCGTACAATCCTGAAATGTTTTGAGATGAGCGATTGTCGATATCTAGGTCTATGGTGATGCCCGCGTTTTCAAACGTATTGTCTGGTACAGCGTTCACAAAAAAATCACTTATAAAGGTTTTTGGGCGGGCAATTAAATCAACATCCCTGAAAATACCGCTTAAACGCCAAATATCCTGATCTTCCATATAACTGCCATCGCACCAGCGATATACTTCAACAGCCAGTTTATTTACACCTTTATGAATGTAATTTGTTATATCGAATTCGGCAGGTGACATGGAATTTTCGCTGTACCCAACTTTTTGCCCGTTCACCCAAACGTACATGGCCGATTGCACTCCGCCAAAATTTAAGAAAACCAATTTATCATTCCAGTTTTCAGGAACAATAAAGCTTGTACTATAACTGCCCACCGGATTCCGATCCAGATAACTTGTGAAGTGTTTTTCCGGTTCGCTGGTAACTTTGGGAGCATCGCGCTTGAACGGATAAGCAATGTTGGTATAAATAGGAGTTCCAAATCCTTGAAGCTCCCAGTTTCCGGGAACCAGGATGTTATCCCATTTGTCGGTTGAATAATTCTCTGTATAAAAATCCACGGGCCGCAATTGCGGATTGGGCGACCATTTGAACTTCCAGATACCGTTAAGCGATTGAACCGTGGGGTTGTTTGCCTTTTCGGATGCTAGAAAACCATATGCGTGTGGCTTTTCCTTGTTAATGCCATTAACATTGGGGTTTTCCCAATCGGGAAGGTTTTGGGATTCTATCTTTAAACCAGATGCAATAATTACAAGGATAAAGAAATATACTTTCATCGTGTTGTTTTTTAATATTTACTGTTGTTAATACTCATTTCGGATAGTCGCATACACCCCGTACGATGCATCAGTTACTTTGTAAAATGGCACAAGCGTATATTCTTTTCCATTATTTTTTAAAGTAAATGACATGGAATTCCCTTTTTGGGAGATATTTTTCAGAATATCGGCAGCATTGCCTTTCAGTATCGCTTCTTCATTAACCTGAAATGTCAATAAAACCGGGCCATAAAACAATGCAATCACGTTCGCATTGTCGGGCATTGGTTTTAAATAAAAATGGTAGTTAAAGCGTATTTCTATCTTATCGCCGCTTTTCCATTTTCTATCAATAGTAACATACGACATTGGGCTTATTCCCCCTTTTACGGATTCGCCATTTACCAAAACCTGAGTTTGTGTATCAGCCCATGACGGAATAAACAATTTCAGAGCAAATGGCGTGCTTTTTTGGGCGGTTACGTTGAATTTCACAACGGAACTATCCGGAAAATCTGACGACTGCGACAACGTAATCCCCTTCGATTTCCAATTCACCGACGAAGGAATGTACAAATTCACCCAGAGATTATCGTTGTTGTAAAAATAGATATTGGTATTCAAGCCGGTAAATGCTTCGATAGTTGTGCCGTTGCAACAGAAAAAACCATCTGGCTTTTCAAAGTTCTTCTTATTCGGAGAGCCCAATGGTAAAGAATAAACATTACAACCGGTTTCGGCATTTTGAAGTGCGAAAACGGAATTATAGAGCGTGTTCATGTACACATCAGCATATTCGGGTTGAGCAGTCCAACGAAACAAAGTGCTTGTTATCTTTTGAGAGTTATGAGAAACACAGGACTCAGAAGTTTTGTTTGTAAGCGTTGCACTTAAGCGATCAGCATCCCCCCAGTGTTCCGAAATTTGGGCTGTTTGCGTGGAGCCGATAGGACGTGGACCACTACTCGAACCATTCACATAACAATGATGATGTTCAAGCATATCCCAGAAATGAGAAACAACATCGCGGTAATAGCAGTCTCCTGTATTTTCATACCGTTTGGCAAACCCAATTATTAAAGGTAAATGGGTATTGGAGTGCAAACCCGACAGAATATCCTTACCCTCGTACAATGGTTGGCTGAACCATTTACGATCAAAAATACATGCCAACCGATAATGAGTTGAATCTTTAGATATTTCAAATAAGCTGTGCAGAACATCGTTCATTCCTCCAGCCTCATTTCCGGGATTAGCCTGAGGTGTATACAATATTTTCTCTATTGATTCAGGCGATAGCTTGTCCATACGCCCTTTCACATAGGCAGCCATATTTACGGTTATTGCATACGCCTTTTTATTCCCGGTAGCTTTGTAAACATCCAGCATTCCCTGCATAATTTTGTGATAGGTATAGTACGGAGCCCAAACACCGCCAAATTGGGTTTCCAGTGTAGTAAAATCATTTTCGGGAAAAGCGCTCAGGTATTTGCCCCCCAATTTTTGTTGGCAATCAGCAAGCACTTCAACCATGTACTTTACATTTTTTTGCAGCAAAGTATCACCAGTTTTTACAATCAACGAAGCACAAGCCGATAAATAATGACCAACAAAATGCCCGCGTAAACCCACATTAGGCGATTCCCAACCTTCCAACGGCTGTGCTTTTGATTCAATTCCGGCATTTATTCTGAAATTGTGAAGCAGCCTATCAGGGTCAAACTGATAAATATACCGTGTGTTGACAGCTTCTCGATGCTTTACCCACGACTCAGACAACACAACATCTTTTGTTGAAAATGAGATCGGTCGTTTTTCTTTGTCAAGAAACTGCTTTTCCCAGTCGGGCAGCGTTTGGGCATAAAGAAAGTTTAATGAGAAAAACAGGATTCCCAACAAGATTATTTTCAACATATTGATTGATTTATACATACTTATACTGTTCAAAAAAATACTCTTTGTTATCAATAAAGCGCCAAAACACCAAATTGACACCAATATTTTTCTAATTTGTCAAAGTATAATTATGCAATAATAATTTTGATGTTTTGAGTTTCGGTATTGTTGCTTAGCATTAAAATATAGATTCCTTTCTGTAAATATGGGTTGAAACTGATAAGTTGTGCAGGGTCAACATTTTTTGAATACACGCTTTTTCCGGTACAGTCAATAATTTGTATATTGTTGAATTGAAATGAATTACTTACAATATTCAATTCACTGGTTGTCGGATTTGGGAAAACATACAGGTTGCCTTCCTCAAAATCGTTAATTCCTGAAACGATTATTTTTTCAAACATGAACCAATTAATATTAAACCCTGAAGTAGTTACCAGTAATTTCAAGATATGTTTCCCTGCTTTTAAAGGAATATTCTTCGAAAAAGATTTGTACGTTTGCCAACCCCCTGTACTAGTGAATGATATACTACCAATTTGCACACCATCGAGCAATATGGAAACAGCTCCACCTGTGGAGTTGGGGGAAGCGCAATGAAAAGTAGCTTTGTAAACGGTATCGGTTGCAACATCAATAGCATATTCCATCCAATCGTTGGCATCAATCCATCCTACATTTAAACCACCACCGGTATCACTGGTATTTTCTGTTTGAATGCCATTTTGGTCCGAAAATAGTTCCGCTTCAATTTTGCCGGGAACCGGATGCACTATATTGTTACAAATCCTTATAGCTGTATTGCCCATTCCGGTTGGGGCAACGTCAAAATTTGCAATGAATACTTTATCAAGTTTAGCCCCTTCTTCGCCATTGGCAATGGTAAAAGTATGGTCGCCTGCTTTCAGCGTATAACTTTTTAATTTTAACCAATTCCACCCGCTTGTACCCAAATTATCAATATATTCAAACGGTTCGTCGTCCATTTTTACCCAATATGAATCGTTATTGGCAGTAGGGCAATTTAACCGGGCATACGCATAAAAAGTTGTGTCCGATTTTGCAGTAAAATTGAAAAAAACCGTATTGGCACTATCTGTTGGTGCTTCGGTAGTATTATTAAACCCAGGCTTAATTGTCAAATAGCTTTTATTTGAAGCACCGGCATCGTTAATTTCATTCCAATTGCTGCCAAATTCGGAACATTCCGCTTCAAAATTAATAGACTCTGGTTCAAGTATATCATGTTCAACACCCTCTAAAGTAAGCATCTTATCAGCGTATCTCATCCCAAATATCCGGTATCCTTCCGAGTTAAAGTGCGCCCAATCCTTCCCACCCAATCCGGCAGCAGAAATTACATGTGCAGTAGGAATAGTATTAGGGAGAAGTGGGATGATTTGATTCATAGCATAGTAATATGTCGAGCCTGCTTCCTTATATAATACTTCCCCGGCTAACAGTGGTACTGAGTCGGCCTTTAATGAAAGATCGGCTAACATTTCATCATATACTTTCTTTACATACGTTGGCCACTGTGTGTCGCCAGTGTTTGCTTCGCCTTGGTGCATAAGTATCCCTTTAATAACGCCATCTTGTTGTGCCAATTTAGCCATATCCATAAGATGTTTGCGTGGGTTCCAATCATAAAGCCTTACTTTTGATAAATACCATTCTTCGTTAAAAGTAGAATCGTAATCTTGATAAAGGTCTTTATCAAATAGCCTGATGTCGCAGCCACCAACAGCAACATTAATAACCCCAATGGTAATGCTGTCAGGAAGGTTGGCAACCATTGTCCTTCCAAAGTAGTCGGCAGGCGATAGCCCTGTATTGCAATGACATAACGGAGGAACAGCAGTGTACCATGTATCCTTATTCCGGCTTAGGTTTGAACAATCGAGCGATTGTAAAACCTTAAAACGGCTATCAACAATCTTGTCCTGTGCTTCAATTGTTCCCTGACCTTCCATATTCGACTGCCCAAAACAGATGTAGATATGGAAATTAGGATCCTGTGAAAATGTTTTTGTGGTTAATAGGAACAATCCTATCAGCAGGAACATTCTTGCAAATGTGTTTTGTGTTGTCATATAGTTCAGTTTATATTATTGTTTAACATTTGAATTTGTTTATTGTAATTTTTTTCATATTTTCTATTCAATTTTAAAAACTACAGAAATTGCAAAAGGCATTTCCTCCGGACAAGTAATTACAAAGCCATCGGCTCCCTGTTTCCATTTTAGTTTACCTTCATACCCAAGCAATTCAACACTGTTAACCGGTTTGTCCAAGTGCTTAGCTTCAGTTCCGAGCGACACAATTTTCAACTGAGTTCCGGGTTCCGGTACTGTCATGCAAAACGCATACAGGGAACCATTCTTACCAACTGCAAAACGAAAGTCCTGTGGCTTGAACTTGAAATCAGCATGGTGGTGTTCCAGTTTCCCTCCGGGGAGCATTTTCAATTTATCGTCAACTATTTCGCCTTCGCCGGGAATGCTCCAAGCGTGACTTCCGTAAATAGCTTCACCATTTCGGCGCATCCAAACACCAACTTCCTTCAACATTTTTTGGCTGCCTTCGTCGAGCGAACCATCGGGTAACAACGAAATGCAGAGGGCCGCATTGCCATCGCGGGCAATGGCTTCAATAATATAACGAATCATCATGCCGGCATCGTAAGTAAAGTTGGGTGCGTAAAACCAATCACCTACCGGTGCTTCGGCAATCCATGGTTGGTCGGTTTTAATGTTGGCCGGAACTCCAAATTCTTCGGTATTTACGGTACCATTGGTATTGTGCCGGAATTTTACTATGCTAAAAGTGTTTACCTCACCACGACGTTGGAGCGTGCGATTGTAGTAATCGGCCATCACCAATGGCATGGCATCGGCTTTAATACCTGTGCCTGTTCCGTTTCCGGTGAAAGGCCCCTGAACAGTGCCGTCGGTATAGATAAAGTCGGGGTCGTAATGTTCTACTACGTCCATCATTCGTAAAGCCCATTGAGTTGTGTACCATTTGGCGTAATCTAAATGATTGGTAAATATGCCAGCGGGTGGAGGCGACCAACCCGAATTCGCAGCTTCAATTACACCCTTGTATTCGCGCAAGTCAATGCCATAAAGCAAGCGCGGATCGTAACCTTCCCACCATTTGCCCTTGCCATCGGCTAATGTGAGGTTTCCATCGTAGGGCATACCTGCTTTGTCGCCTTCATTATCGGTGCCAAATGCGGTTTGCCACCACCACCAAGTGTATTCGTGATGAAAAGTTACGCCAAAGTGCATGTTGTTGGTGCGGCATGCTTTGGTCCATTCGCCTAGCAAGTCACGTTTGGGACCCATGTTAACCGAGTTCCAGGGATGATATTGCGAGTTCCATAAATCGAAATTGTCGTGGTGTACACCCTGTATCATCAGGAAGCGGGCACCTGCATCTTCATAAATTTTGGTAAGTTTTTCAGGGTCGAGCTTTGTAGGATTCCAATCGCGCAGAACTTCTTTGTAGCCTACTTCCGATGGATGACCGTACCTTTTTTTGTGGTTATCGTAAGCCAAACCTGGTTTGTATAGGTTACGCGCGTACCAGTCGCCACTCTCTCCAGCCGATTGCGGTCCAAAATGAACCCAGATACCGAATTTTGCCTCACGGAGCCAATCCGGTTCACCGGGATAATTCTTTTCAATGGATTCCCATGTTGGCTCAAAAGGGCCGGGAGCAATAGGGATATCGAGTTTAATTTCGGGGAATGTTTGCCAATCGCCCATTTCCACACTGTTTAAAGCTTGCTTTGCGTGAACATCAGGAAATGGCGGGAGCAACGAATTTTGCGCATTCAAGCCCAACGACCATGTTGTTATTAGAAAGACTGCTGTACTTATTTTTTTCATTGTTTGAATTTGTACGTTAATTATATAATCTTTCTTTCTCATCAGGGTCTTCCATAGGTGCCCCTATTGGAAATAACAAACAATATATTTGATTCAAATGCATTTAATTCTATTCTGCTTTAATAACTACCTCTGCATCATTAAGATTTTCGGAGGTAGCCTTTAACCTGATTTCTCCGGCTTGTTTCTCCGATTGAACCAACACCAAACAATACCCGTTAAAAGCCATACGTTGGCTGGCTTTATCAGGTTCGTGGCTTTTGGGATCTCCGTTTCCTGTACCAATAATCTTACCAGGGCCTTCAATAGTGAATTTTACCAGGTTATTGGCGGTTGGCACAACCCTGCCTTTTTCATCTTTAATAGCTACCCTTATTACGGCCACATTGCAGCCATCGGCTTTTAGGACGCTAACATCGCTGTTTAAAGCTACTTGTGCAGGAGTAGTGGTTGTTTTAACAACATCCTTGGTTACAAGCTTACCTCCTTTATAACCTTTGGCTTCGAGTTTTCCCGGTTTATAGATAACCGGCCAAATCAATCTTTTGAATGGTACGGCTTTTTGCTTTCCCTGGCTTTTGCCGTTCAGGAACAGTTCTACCTCCTCGCAATTGGTGTAACAATGTACTTTTACGGTATCATTTTCTTTGCCTGAATTCCAATGCGGGAAAATGTGGACAACCGGTTCGTTGCCCCATGCGGCTTTGTAAGCATAATAACCATCTTTTGGGAAACCGCAAACATCCATAAAGCCGAATTGAGAGGATACACTAGGCCACCAGAAAGGTGTTGGTTCGCCACGGTAATCGAACCCGGTCCAAACAAACAATCCACCGAGGTAAGGGTACTTTACAATATCGGCCCAGTCTTCTCCCGGATAAGGGCCCCAATCGGGTTGCCATAAAATTGAGTTTGAACAAGTCTGTGGCCACCAACTATTCACGTATTCGCCACGGGTTGATACGAAGCTTGTCCCCTCGGTACAGAACATAACGCGGTTGGGATGTGCTTCTTTATCTTTAACATAGGCCAGTTGCTTATCGCCGTAATTATACCCAACCACATCCATAGCTTCAGCATATCCACCATCATTGCGGGCATGATTCATAGCCGCAGTAACTTTGCGCGTAGGGTCAATTTTATGGGTAGTTTGAACCAATGTTTCCAAAATCCGTGTACCCGTTACAGTCCCCTGTATGGCTTCTTCATTCTCCATGCTCCACATGAATATGGAAGGATGATTGCGGTCGCGGTATAGCATGGTAGCCAAATCTTTTAAGCCTTCTTCACTACTCGATAAGTGACGGTTTTCATCGAGAACCAACATACCCATACTGTCGCACATGTTGAGTAATTCGGGTGTTGGTGGGTGGTGCGAACAGCGGTAGGCATTGCTCCCCATATCTTTTAGTAACTTAAGTTTGTACCAGTTTATTTTATCGGGAAGGGCAACACCAATTCCGGCAAAATCCTGATGGTTGCAAGACCCTTCAACAGGACAAAGTTTGCCATTGAGAAATACCCCATCCTTGTTAATTTCAACTGTTCGCACCCCGAAAGTAGTTTCGTAAGTATCAATAATATTGCCGTTTTCAGAAACCTCCGTTACTACCTTGTAAAGGTTGGGAGTTTCGGGCGACCAGAGCAACGGTTTTTGAATTGACCCAATTTGTGCTATCACCGTCTCATCAAGAGTTTCGATTAATTGGCTGGTAGTTTTGGTATCTAACACAATCCCTTTTTTGTCGGTAATTTTTGAAACCAATGTAATGTACTTGCCCGTTTTGTACTCATTTTTCAGCGTGGTTTTAATACTTACCGTAGCTTCAGCCTCAGTAATGGTGGGTGTTGTAACAAAAGTACCAAACCGTGCAACATGCAGCCTGTCGGTTTTAACTAGCCAAACATGCCTGTAAATGCCGGCACCTTCGTACCACCAGCCTTCGGGCTGGGTAGCATCTACCTTCACCAAAATGACATTTTTTCCTTCATTGCCATAACGTAGCACATCGGTAAGGTCGTAGTTCGATGGTAAATACCCACTTTGGTGGTTTCCTAAAAGGTGGCCATTTACCCAAACGGTGCTATTCCTGAATATACCGTCAAACTCAATGGATATTTTATTTCCTTTATCTGTTTCAGGTATTTCAAATTCTTTTCTGTAAAATCCTATGCCGGTAGTTAAATACCCATTGCCTGCCGGTTGGCTGCCCAAGGTATTGTCATGTACAAAAGTTCCTTCAACAGCCCAATCGTGTGGAAGGTTTACTTCCTTCCAGTCAACGGGATAAAACGATGTTGAACTTTTAACATCGGTATAATCAATGACGGTATCTTTTTTGGTTATAACAGGCACATTAATATCTGTAATGCCACCCTGACCTACTCTGACAACAAGTTTCATGGCAATGTCGCCTTTATGAAACTGCCAACTAAAATCAAAATTCTCTTTGGCCCTTTTTGATTGGATATTTTGTTGCAGATTTTGAGCTTTAACATCGGCATGAAATGCGGACATTAAAATGAAAAAAGACAAAAAAGCAATGAAAGTTTGTTTATTCAATTTACTCAACATAATTCAGATTATTGATTTGTTGTAACTGTTTTATTTGATTTTAGCTGGCCGTAAAGCAATGTATCATTAAAGGCTGTCATATTCTTTTTAAAAAGTACATTCCTTATTTTAGAATTATAAGTTTCTTAGAATCATGATATTTCCCGGCATCAATCTTATAAAAATACACTCCACTTTGTAGATTAAATACATTGAATTCCGCAGATTGACTCCCGGCATCCTGCAACCCGTTAACCAGTGTGGCAACCTCTCTTCCCTGCGAATCATACACCTTTAAAGTTACAAAAACACCTGATGGTAGTTCATAGCTTATACGCGCATTTGTATTAACCGGATTTGGATAATTTTGGTGCAATTTGAATAAGCTCACATCTGTTGAGTTAACCCCGCTCACAATTGACGTAATATGGTTAGTTCCTTTTTCAATAGTAATCATTTGGAGAGACTTTCCCGGAGAAGTAAATTTGATTTCCCTGCCATCAGTAGTGTACGCAATCGCGCTTATATTAAATAGGGAAGTATAGGGTCCAAAATGATTTGGGCTTGGCGCCACCCCATTTATATAAACCGTTGGAGAAAAACCGGCACTGTCATTATTGCTTGTGAATGAATAAATATAATACTTATCGCCAACACCTATGGAGTCGGTAAGTACACTAACTGTTTGTGATGTGGTTCCCACATTAACAACAACCATTCCTGTTTCACCCGATGAATACCTTGAGGCATAGCAAAGTACATTTGAATTACTCGAAGTTACATTTATTGCCACATCGCCAAAATATTTCTGCAAATAGGAAAGATAATAAAATTCTGCGCGAGGTTTATTTGCATAATTACCACCATACTCATTACCTGACATCATTCCGTTTATGTACCATCTTGCGCCCATGAATACTTTGTTTTTAATCATCTCACACATAAGAACGGATGCCTGCATACCCATTGCAAAAGATGCTCCAACATTTGGCGCTCCCCCCAGCCCATATTATACTCTGTTAAAGCAATTGGCTTTGAATATGCATCATATTTAGCAATATCATTCCATATATAAGTTACGTTCGATTTGATACTTTGACCCGGTTGTGTCAATAATTCTTTAACATTACTTGAACTACTGAAATAGTTATGTACCACATAAAAATCGCAAGTGTTACTCACTTGTTTAAAAAAACCCTCATTCCAGGTTCTATTGCCAAGAGCCCACTGACTGTTGCCATTATCTGCTGCTGCCTGTACTTGACCGCCTATATAGATAGTGGTTCCAATAGTTTGTGCAGCCGCCTTCATAGAATCGACAAAAACTTTAAAATGCTTTCCGTACAACGCCCCGCTAATAAATGTAGGTTGTCCATCCTGGTTTTTAGTGGTATCAATCATAAAAGTCCATTCCCATGGACCGGCACTTTCATTCCCAATTTCCCAATACTTTGTGCGTCCGTTATCATACCGTACCCAGTTTGCAGCCTCGTGTGCAGCCTGGGCTACCGGGTCTTTGCTTGTTCCTATCCGTGCATAAGCATAATTTACGGTAATTAAACCTTCCGACACACCCGCGGCCTTACGGAATGCATAATATTGGTCGGTTGTGGTTACCCATCCGCCTTGTGTTCCAGTATGTACGCCGACCTTATTTTTGGGAGTTGCTGTAATAGAAACACCATTATACTTTGTGCCATCGTAAACCGAATCGGGCAAATCAGTTGGTACTTTATCCATAAACCATCCATCGGACCATGTTCCACCAGGGTAACGAATGAGAGTCGGATCCATAAGCTTTGTGGCATTTATCAACGCGGCATCGGTATAAGATCCGCACCAAGCCGCAACTGCATTACCAAATACGTATTTAGAAACTTTACAGATGGTATCGGTTTTCAACTTGAGTGTAACGGAAACCTTTTGGGTTGGCTTTAGTGAGTCAACAGATGCAGGAATTTCAGCCACCTTGGGCTGGTAATCATAAAGGAAGCAATTGTCAGTTTGCCCGTAAAGGTTAGAACTAACTAGAACAATAGCTCCCAGAAAAAACGCATAAAAAATTCTTTTCATAATACCAGTTTTAGATTGATTTGATGTAATTTTAAAATATGTTATGCCTTTATCGGCAATTGTTTTTATTTGTATTTAACAATTGGTTTAATTATTCTATACAACCCTGTATTTACAGAAATAAAATATAGCCCTTGTTCAAAATCGGAAATGTTCAATTGAACGTTACCCGATGAAACTGTCTTTTTTAACATCAAGGAACCCTTTACATCGAGGACTGAAATTTCGTTGGTGCTGTTTTCACCTGTTAAATCAATATTTATATAAGAGTTAGCAGGGTTTGGCCATACAGATATTTCATTTTGCGAATGAGATGTTACAGATGACGCATAGTCATCAAACTTCAGGATTCCGCACGTTGTTCCAAACCATTTATTGCCATGCGAGTCAAAATCAATTGAAAGGACTTGCAAATTGTCGGACGAAGGAGAATGTGAGTCTGTATAATTCGTCCATTTAACACCATCAAAAACAGTAAGTCTGTAATATGTTCCAGCCCAAACCTTTCCGTTTGGATCAATTGCTACGGAATAAACATAATTCAATCCATCCGCATCATTAAATGGTTTGTAATAAGTCCAGTTAGTCCCGTCAAACTTAGCAATCCTGCCAGTAGTTGGATCACTCGTTTCATCGGGCGAACCTGTTGCAAGCCATATATTTCCGTTCTTGTCAATAGCCAAGTCGTTTACTGTATTAAACTTCAAACCACTGTTGGAAGGATTGAAAACCGTCCAATTGCTTCCATCAAATTTCACCAAGCCATTTGAGTTAGCAAACCATTTATTCCCAATACTGTCGATTGTCATAGATTTTGCACCGGTAAATACCGAAGTTTTGTATTGTTGCCACGATGCCCCGTTATACATGTATGCCCCGTTATCAGTTGTGGTGAACCATATTTTACCATCATTCTGAAAGGTAATAGAACTACAAGTACTGTAAGCAAATGACTTTGACAGGCTATAATCGTACCATTTAGTGCCATCAAACTTATATACGGTAAATGAATCCCCATGATGCCAAGTATCTTTATAAATTGAACCCACAAACCACAAATTTCCATTTTGGTCAGATTTTGATACATCACATACGAATAATTGAGAAGGTGCATCTACTTTAGAAAGGGTTGTTCCTACTAATTTTGACGACCCTGACCAAAGAGTATCATTAAAAAACGTGATATGAGAATATGTTATACATTCATTTGAAAGTGTATCTAATCCAAAAACAGTCCATGTTTGAGAATTAACAGTCATAGACAGCAATAAACTCACTACAATTACTAATTTAGTTTTCATTTTGTTTATCATAAATTCACAACCTTTCCCCCAACTTTACGGGAAGGGACAATTTCGTGAGTTATTTCAACCAGTGTTCTTAATGATTGATGGTTTCATCAAGCACAAGCATACTCACCTATTCATTTGCTACCATCAATTTTTTAAGTAGATATTGCTTATCATTGCATATTTTCACGAAATATATTCCGTTAAACAAATTAATAGGTATGCGCAAAACAGGTTCTCCTGCTGTAGCCTTGCTCATCACCAATCCGCCCAAGGTGTTATAAACCTCTATTTTGTTATGCCGAAAATCAACAGAACTTATTGTCATTTCGTTCCATGCCGGGTTGGGATAAATGGTTATGTCTGCCCTAGTCAACTCCCTGAGCCCCGATGACAACCCTTGAATATCGATATAATTCAAGTTGAAACCAGCTTTTGTAGCAACTACTTTTAAATAATGTTTTCCCTGGGTTATACTAATATCCGCAACAACCGATTTGTAAACCTGCCAATTACCTGTATTTGGGGTGGTGATCTGGCCAGCGTTTATATCGTCAATATAAAAATCAATTATACCCCCGGTGCTTGGTGCTGCAATCCGGAAAGAAATTTGGTACTCGGTTTCCGATGAGTTGTTCTCAATGGTATATTCCAGCCAATTTCCATCGCCAATGTAGCCTAAATTTAGCCCTCCACCTGCATCGCCGGTTGCTTCGGTTTGCATCCCTGATTTAAAGGTGAAGTTTTCTGCTTCTATTTTACCCGGTATTTGAATCCAGGTAGGTGCGTTCACCTGGTTATTGATAGTAAAATCAGTGAACGATTCCAATGGCCCGTTATCAGCCGCTTTTATGGTTCCCGGTGTGTAACTTATTGTTACTGTATCGCCATAATGGACGCTTTTGCTCAAGGAAAGTATAATGGAATTATTTGAAACAGAAGAGCCATTAATTACAGCATTTTCTCCGTTTTTATTAAGTTTGATATAGCTCGATTGCCCATTTACCAATGCCATTGCTTTTGAAAATTCCAATGTAAGTGTAATACCATCGGCTTCTATTTTCCCCGAATTGATATGTACCGGCAAACCATTTGAATTATTGGTTACCGGAAAATCGGAAATGGTTTTTAGCAAACCACTATCGGCAGAAACAATGCTGTTGCCCAAATAAGAAAAAGTAAGTTCGTAATCACGATAAACTGTTTCACTTACCTGAAAATACAGTATTGTGGAATCATTTTCGAAAAACGATACCTGAAGGATAGGTAGGTTAAATAGGCCATTGTACTCAGCATTGAGGGACAGACCTGAAACATCGGAAGGGATTTTCATATTCATGTTAAAATTTGCGAACAGAGCACTCCCATTTTCATTGGTTGAAAGTTCAAGTATTCGTGGCGAAGCGCCTTTAAGCAGGTTGTCAACCAATGTATCGTTAAAGCTTATTAGTTCCTTTTCTAAAATTGAAAACACATTGCCATTGCTATAGGCCAATGTAATTTCATTGTCATTTAAAATGCTATCGTGTAAATTGATTACCAGTTGATTGGTATCACCTATAACAACACTATCAATAGCAACAACCTGGTTATCAATTTTTACCGTAAAGCCGGTAAATTTAATTGAATCAACGATGGGCGCACTTAGGCTTAATTGAATTTGCTTTGGATTTGTGTCGTTTACCGATGCATACTTAAATTCAGGAACGCCATCTTTCAGTGAATATTTCATGCAAAAGTTCCAAATTTCCTGACTGGTGAATATCCCATCGGCACTCCAGTTATTATCGGAGTACCAATGCCCCACACCGGCGACACTTATAAAAACGATTTCCACTCCATCATTACCGGGGCCCCAATATTTTTTTATTGATTTCGCCGTGGGTACGTTTGCCGGGTATGGATTGGTAACCACCGCTGTTGTTGGGCAGCCATTTCTGGCAATCCAGGCATCCATATGAGTTTGTACATCGCTAACTGGCACATAGTTATCGTCTGCACCATGTATATGGATAATTGGTATTGGCCGTGAACTAACGGCATTAGGTCCACTCATAAGAAATCCGCTTACCGGTGCAAAAGCCGCAATTTTATCAGCTATCTGGGTTGCGGCATAATAAGTCATCATACCGCCCATTGAAAACCCAGAAAGATAGACCCTGTCGCGGTCGATACCGTATTGGGTGTACATTTCATCAATAATAGCTAAAATAAAATCAATATCAGAAGTTCCCCAAAGTTGCCACTGAGAGCCGTTTGATTGAGGAAAAACCAAGACAAAATTATTGGCCTGGGCAACCGATTGAAATTGTGTTTGGTTTTTTTGATCGTACATGGTTTGGTTCATCCCATGCATGGAAATAATCAATGGCCTGTTTGGTTCAATGCCAGGGGGAGCATAAATAATCATTTCACGGGTTGTTGACCCAACTTGAATGGATACTTCTTGTGCATTCAAACCGGTTGTAAACAGAAAAACACCTAATAATATAAATAATAATTGACGGATAATAATTCTTTCTTTTAAATTGATAATCATCGTTTTAAAGGTTAAATTGTCATATTTTAATAAATGCTTGCTCATTTGATTTTTGTTTCCAATTTATGAATACTTGCTTTCTTGAATTTTTAATTCTCAATTGTCTCAACTCGTGTTCCTGTATAAATTACCAGCTTTTTAAAAACTTTAATTTAATGGCTTGTAAGTGAATTTTTCAAATTTAACTGTCCCTTCGCCTATTGAACAAAGTCCGATGCGTATGCCTAAAAATCCGCCAAAAGCATTGTGATGAAACCCGGAAGTTTCCAGTGAATTCTCAATTTTGACCCATTTTTCTCCATCGGTGCTGTAATACATATCCACAGTGCTGTTCGTGTTTTTTAAACGAAGGAATACCTGGTTTTTAATTACGTTTTTTTCAGTCGGGAACTGCCAGCCATTAATGTTTGCCAAAATATTCCCATTGCCGGCCAGAATACCTGAAAAAGCTTTGTTGTTATAAAAAAGGACCAAACCTCCTGTAGCATTTCCATCTATGGTAAGTTCCACTTCAGCCATATAGGAATGGTGGGAAGGTACACAAAGCAATGGTGAGCTATTGCCAACGGAATTTCCTTTAGCTTTTATGGTTACACTGTTATTTGCCAATTGGAACCTACTGGTATCGTACTCTTCAAAGAATTTCCATTGAGGTTTTAAGAATTTGCCGTTAAAATCATCATTTAGCGAAAATGCAATAGTTGATTTTTCAAGAGGAGGTATCTTTAAAGGTTTCTCAGTTTTAACTCCTTCCAGGGTTTTAAACCAACCGTCGTTAGTCCATTCCACCGGTTGTAAAAGCGTTTGACGGCCCATATTGTAAAAACCCTTTTCATAAGCATGAAACACCATCCACCAATTACCTTTTGCATCATCAAATAAAGTTCCATGGCCTTTCGACCACCACTTTTCAGAACTTTCAAGAGTCCGTTCAATGGGGTTGTAAGGCGAATTTTCCCAAGGCCCAAATGGCGATTTTGATCGGGCGGAAATGATCATGTGGCTTGTTGCCGGACCGGCTGTTCCGCCTTCGGCTACAGTTAAATAATAGTAATTTTCATGCTTTACGAGTTTTGGGCCTTCCAAACAAAAACATTCAATGGTATAATCGCGCGGAATTGGCCAGCCATCATAAACATGTTTCGTTTCGCCAATTACCGATAATCCATCATCTGACAATGGCACATAACCGCCGTTGGCAGAATATAAAAAACGTTTCCCGTTTTCATCAACCACATGGCCCGGATCGATATTGTTAATTTTCAAATCGATGGGTTCGCTCCATGGGCCTGCAATTGAGGTAGCCCAAACCACATAAATTTCATTGTTAGCCGGAAAATAGATGAAGTATTTGTTGTTATACTTTACCAAATCGGGTGCCCAAACCGAACCCAAGTATTTGTGCAAAGCATTGGCAACCGGTTTCCAATTTATCAAATCGTTCGACTGCCAAATTAACAAACCCGGGTAATACTAGAACGATGAATGCACCATATAATAATTGTCGCCATCGCGAATTAAACTTGGATCGGGATAATCACCGGCAAAAATCGGGTTTTGAAAATTATCAGCTCCTATATTATCAGCATTTGTTTGATATTGCGCATTCGCAATAAATATTAATGGTATAAGCAGAATGATTAGTATAAATTTCTTCATGTTAAATTTTTGTTATTGATAACTTACTTACTTTCAATAAATTCCTACAAATAAGTCAGTTTATCCATAATTTCTGTACTTCAGTTTTACCATCATTTTCAACCTTAACTAAATATATCCCTTGTTTGCAATTTCTCAGGTCGAGAGTGGTTTGGTGCGTAAAAGTACCCTTCAATTCTTCTCTACCCAAAATGTTAACCAATGAATAACTAATTAAATTAGATGATTTATCATATTTCAAATTAACTGTTTTATTATTTGCCGGATTGGGGTATATTTTTAATGAGGAAGATGTTGGGTTCAAAATAGCCGAAACTGCACCAACCGTAATCTGTACTTGTCCAAAAATGCCAGAACCGTCATTGGCTGTGGCCGTTACAGTTACCGTGCCAACCTTTATCGCAGTAAGCAAACCGGTACTGCTTATGGTGGCAATTGTTGTGTCGCTTACATTCCAGGCTACTGTTTTATCGGTAGCATTTGAAGGTGTTACGGTTTTTGACATTTGCAAAGTACCTCCAACAGCCGGAATACTATTTATTCCACCCGTCCCCTTTACTCTGATACCGGTAACTTTGATAGTAGCTTTTGGAACGCCAGTAACATCGATAACTATAACCGAATTATTTGAATTCGGTGCATTAACCGGTACAGAAATCCGAATATATCCAAGGGTATCTTTATAGTTCAATGATGTTGTTGTGTCGTTCAACAAGTAAATTCTGTTAATGGCATTTGTTAGTAAGGGTATTTCCAACAATCCATTCGCGGGCCACGAAAAAACATGGGTATATAGTTTTCCGTCTTTCTTTGTATATAAACCCCACGCAGGTTCCGACAAATAAGGGCTACGGTTGGTACCATAAATACTTTCGCTATATGTTTCCATCCAATCACCTATACTATCTAATTTTTCCACTGACCCGGCCGGTACTGTACCATCGCCTTTTGGTCCAATATTCAACAAATAGTTACCATCTCTGGATACATTCTGAACCAATTCCAAAATTAACGCTTTGGTTGTCTTGTATTTATTGTCTCCAGAATTGTATCCCCATGAATTATTCATGGTTTGGCATGTTTCCCATGGTCGGCTACCGGCTTCGGCAAGTACTCCTCCTTCAGAACACTCCCAATCGCCCAATCCGGCACCTCTAAAAACACGTTCGTTCATTATAAGATTTGGATCAAGGCCTCTCAGGTAGTTCTGTAAATCTTCGCCATCGGCCTTTGTCCACCACTTATCAGCTTGAGTTATCCCGTAAGTATAAGCCCCCCAATTATAAGTCCAGTCACCATCGAACCATAGTAGTGCCGGATGGTATTTTTCTATTAGCTCTTTCAACTGCGCTTTCATATCGGCAATATAATTTGTTTTGGCTGAATCCGAAGTCAACGTTGAATAGGTGTACCAGCCATTAGCATCGTTACCACGTGATATCTCCTGAGAAGGATGGTTCCAGTCCAGAATAGAATAATACAAACAAAACTTAACTCCAACCGCATCGCACGAATCTTTGAGCTCCATCAGAAGATCTCTTGTGCTAAAAGCTGTAAAACCGGGCAGGTCGTATTGTTTTGTACCGGTAACATCTTTAAAACTTTCTACTTGAGTATCCCACATGCTAAACCCCTCATGGTGTTTGGCTGTAATTACCAAGTATTTCATACCGGCTTTTTTTGCCAACCGCGCAATGGTTCCGCCATTAAAACTTGTTGGGTTGAAGTTAGCCGAAACCTCGGTTTGATATTTGGTTTTCGTCCAACTACCCCCCGACATAGCCCATTCGCCCTGAGCTAAATAGGAGTATGAACCAAAATGAATAAACATGCCAAAACGGGATTCATACCACCAGCTCATTTTGGCAGGAATGGTGTATTGTGCCACTGTTTTTTGCGTTGAAAAAAGCATGGTAACAAACAATGCTACAAACAAATAGGAGTAAATTTTTTTCATGATTGTATTTTTATTTAATTTCAATAAATTCCGGTTCGTAAGGCGCAATGATAATATTTCCTGTATAATCTTTGTCGAATAGGATGCTGCGCGACTTTCCGTTTATTTTAATCTCTTTTGGCTCGCCGCTTACGTTCAAATAAAGAAAGTGCTTTTCGTCAATTTGCCGAGCCATTACACCCGAAGGAACATCGGGGCCTTTCTTCATTGCCAGCTCATTTATAAGTTCATCCAACAATGGATTCATAACTTCACCCTTAGCAGGAAGGCCCACATATATTGCCCGGCCTTTACCAAATTTATTTATTGTCATAATTAGATAATCTTTGTCTAAGCTGGTAATACTGCCAATCACTTCTGCCCCTTTGGGTTCAATAATATCAAACCTTGCCGATTCAGTATCAACAGCTTTGCCTTTATAAGTAACCTCAAGTTTTTTGCCTTTGTACGCTTTCCGTGATATTTCGTTCATCGGTTCGGTTTCCTCAAAACTACCCACCCGAATGCCAAAAACATCGCTCAACATGCCCGGACGGGTAGATGCAAACACTTGCCCTACCGTGTCAACAATTGCCGAATTGGTAGTCATAATAACTGTTCCACCGTTTTTTACATACTCGCGGATTTTAGTTGCTGTTGCCTTATCCATCACAGCAAGTCCCGGAATAATCAACAACTTGTAATTCAAGGTGCTCTTGCTTATTTCCAACATGCGTGAATCCATGTTTCGCCAGTAAAACATATCCCAACAAGCCTGTACCTGGTTATCGTGCTGTTCGGGGAATGCCACACTGGCAATCTGGCTTGGGAACGAATATGCCAGCCCAACCTCAGCTTTTAATTGATAAGGAAAGTATTTTTCAATTTTTTTAAATTCGGTGGCTATTTGCTTGTATTCATCGTATTTGCGATTAGGCACTCCGTCCCAGTCAATCATCCCTTCCAGGTACTGTTCTTCTCCGGCATGCATGCTTTGTCAGGTCCATCCGCAAACCATTTGGTTGCCATACAATAAGGTAGCGTAAGCCGATTTGCGGATTGAATTTGGCACCGATGTCATGGTGTTAAACTCGCTGCACCAAAACGGGTTTTCGCTTTCGAACTGAATGCGTGAAATGCCAAATGCAGCGTTCATAACGCCCCAATTGGTTATTAACGATGGCCCAGTATAAAACCCTTCGCCATGGCGGGTCATTTTTCCTGAATAGGCAATATCGGTATAGTCGAAATATTTCATCCAACTGTAATACCATGCGTTGGTATTGGTTAAGGCGTTGGGTGCATTTTTATTGACAACATCCAATACCTTAAACAGGATTTGGTTTACTTCATCGGATACAAAACGACGGAAATCAAGTATTTTTTCTGGTGCTCCGTTTTTTTGCCCTGTTGATGGCAGACCAACTTCATCGAAGCTGTTCAGTTTGCGCGACCACCGTTGTGTAGCCCATGCTTTGTTCAGGGTCTCCAAATTGGTGTATTTATTTTGCAACCATACAATAAACCGTTGGCGAACCGTTTCGGAATATGAAATGGGCCCGTCGCCCGACTCGTTGTCGATGCCAAAAGCAATCAAGGCCGGGTGGTTGGCATACTGTTTTGTAATGGCATCGGTAAACCGTATCACGTGTTTTTGATAATTTGGGTCGCCCACATCATCCATGTATCGGTGGTTGGGGTATTGAACATCACCGTTTGCATCAACCACATCTATGGATGGGAATTTTTTGTGCAACCAAATGGGGGCAGGGTGTATGGCAATGTCCAGAATTACTTTTATTCCTGCCTCGTTCATCTGGTCCATCACTTTATCGAACCACACAAAATCGAAAACCCCGTCCGATGGCTCGTAGCTGTCCCACGCCAAATGCCCCAAACGTACACAAGTAAGCCCGGCAGCTTTCATCAACTCAATGTCTTTCTTAATTTTTTCGGGGTTTTTATCGTCATGCGGATGATAGTTGGCTCCAACATACAGTTGCTGGGATTTTACATTTAAACTTGACAGGAATAGAATTCCCATGATGATAAAAAAGCAATTAATTAATTTCTTCATAATATTTGTATTTACAGGTTTAAAATGAAAGACGAACTAAATTGTAATATACTGCTTCAGGCATTCAATAAATATTTATTGTTTATATGTGTTTATGAAATCAGAGCTGCTTCTAAGGCTCAATGAATCCTTTGTAGGAAAATTGTTAGGTACCGGATAAGTAACCTTACCGGTAGTCAACCATTCGGTAACTCTGATTACGGTTGTTTGATAGCCAATACATCTGAAATTTGTAGGATATATATCACCCTGCCATACATGCCCTAAAGTTGAATTGTAAACACGGCCTTTTCCATACGCTACAACCCATTCCACCGGCCACATCCGGTGTGTGCTTGTGCTGTCATAGGCGTACGACAAAACGGTAAGGTTTTCAGCATAACCACGTGGAAAGTTATAGACTTCAGTATTTGTTGTTTGCCATTTGTCAGGATAACCCATGTTTATCGGGTGTTGGTTGAGGATTTGAACCAAAGCATTAAATTTATTTCCATGACTGGTGCCTGAACCTTCACCCGGAGGTATCCGAATAACGTTTCTATTTGAGTCAATTTCAAGTGCATAGCCAATTGTACTTGGCCGCCAGCCCATACCAATCATTTTTTCATATTCTTCCCAAT
>Ga0172379_10002424_pt1 | contig 32994 bp, 82 predicted proteins | sample GrowelOW334metaG_FD_119756 | JGI IMG/M metagenome (GOLD analysis project Ga0172379, IMG submission 119756) | Groundwater microbial communities from an aquifer near a municipal landfill in Southern Ontario, Canada - Groundwater well OW334 metaG | ecosystem: Environmental > Aquatic > Deep...
GCCTTGCCTTGCCTTGCCTTGCCTTGCCTTGCCTTGCCTTGCCTTGCCTTGCCTTGCCTTGCCTTGCCTTGCCTTGCCTTGCCTTGCCTGCCTTGCCTTGCCTTGTGTCCACCCTGGTTGACACAGTATTCCTTGTGTCCGGGTTTCGGCCATTCTACTGACACAGTAGAAATTTTCCACTATCTTAGCTTCCCTTAGCTTGACAATAGGATTAGGTGAGGTACTCTTAATATTAGAAAGGAAACCTAATCATGCTAATTCCAATCGCTATCTATGCCGCAATCATCGCTTACGCAATCTACAGCATATCGGCAACACCAAGAATGCCAAACGGCTGGAGCTACTAAGATGAATATCGAATACAGAGTAATTGCCTTAGACAATGATGGGTACGAGGTCGCGGGCGGTTGTATATGGGACACGCTACGCCAAGCCAAAGTCAACGCCAAGCTATTGGTAGCGGAGAAGGAAGCAATCGCAGCCGGAATGACAAAGGTGGAAATTCGTGACCGTCTTGACGATTGCGTAGCCGACTATTTTGTGAAGGGCTAGCAATGCTCAATAAAACGAAAATCCCTGATAGTGTCCTCCGTACACTGGTTGAATACTGTGCCGAGAAGATCGGCACGCGCTTATCCAACTTGGAAATTAACTTCCGCCCTAGCAAAAGCAAGAAAGCAAGAATCGACGGCCTTGCGGTCAGAGGCGAAAAGATTGACCAGATCGAAGTAGCCATACCAACTCCCTTAGACCCAATTGAAACGGCCTATGGGTTGGTTCGAGTTACCCTCCATGAGCTAGCTCATGTCCGAGACTATCAAGCAAACCGCAAGGGAGCTAACCTCCCCTTCACTGGCTATCGAAACCGGATAGCTCACGATGATAGGCCCCAAGAGCAAAGAGCGAATCAGGCTGTCAACTCTGTAGTCCATGACAAACGAATTGACAGTATTATCCACGATTTAATTTGCTTTCTGGATTAGGTGAGGTACTCTTAATATTAGAAAGGGAACCTAATCATGCCGGACGGAGCAAAGAGAAAGAGACGAAACGGAACGAAGGGTCAAGCAAGGAAGCAATACTATGCCCACTATCGGCAAGCAAGGTTTCAACGGAGGTATGGACTATGGCAATCAAACACAACAATCAACTAGTGGCAACGAACATTCACGAAACGGATTGTCTTTTCTACATCCGACACAAGCTTCCCGACGGCCACTACACCATAGAGCGCGCTGAAGGGTGCCCGGTTGCAAGCTACATCAAACTAGGGAAAAGGGTGGTTGCAGCATGATCGAAAGATTGAAAGCAGTTTACCGTGAATTACAAGCCATTCAGCAAGAGTTAGCTTGTAATGCTCCCAACGCTAGAGATTATCCCGACTACGAAGCTTGCGAGAAAGCGCGAAAGGACCACTATGAAAATCTCGGCAGACTTGGGGAGGCAAGAGGGCTAATTGCCACGGTAGCGAACAAACTACAGAAAGGGTGAATCATGGGAATTGACTATGGAATGGGCCAGACAAATATCGACAAAACTACGGGAATTCGTTTCGGCGTCATACACCAGAATGCCGTGTTGCAAACATGGGCCGATAGTTCCGAACCAGAATACGGTGAGCCCACTTGCCCGAAATGCGGCCATGAGGCGGTTGACTATCAATTAGCCGATCTTGACGAAACATGGGAGGACAATGGCGGGGATTATGCTTGTCCCTATTGTCGCTATGCTTTCGATTCGGACGAAGCTTTCGGGGACGAAGCGCTAGCCTACATCTTGGATGATGGCGAGTACAAAGCGCAGTCTAACGACTATGGGGACATTTTCATTACCCATAGCCCCTATTACACCCGCGCAGACTTTTGTAGCCCATGCGCGCCGGGCGCTTGCCACTTGGAAACTAGGGGAGAGGTGAAAACTTATTGTTTTGGGCCAGACTGGTTTGATTGCTGGCAAGAGGGGCAAGAAACGGGGGAGTATTGTGGGGAGAAAACCTCTTGCCCCTATCCTGTGTATCGGGTTGATAACGACGAATGTATCTACACGCCGAAGGATTAGCTAATGGACCCTCTAGCAACATTAGACCGCGCCGAAGAGGCAATGCGTGAAAAGGATTTTCCAACCGCATGGGAGTATTTACGCCACTATTGGGAATGGCGTGACAATGGCGGATATGAACCACCAAAGGGCGACAAGCGCGCCCACTGTATCGCAGACTCTAGCAACTACGGAGATTAGTAACCATGACGAAAAAACATTTCCAAGCGCTGGCCGAAACCATCCGAGACATTGTTGACAATGAGGCAAGATCGCAAGCAGCAAAAGCAGTGGCGAAAGCTTGCCAATGTTTCAATGATCGGTTCGACGAAAAGCGCTTCTACAAACAATGTAATATAGAGGGTTAGGCTATGTACGCTGTCAAGATTTTCGACGATGTGTGGCAGTACCACTCTATGCATGAAACCTTAGCAGGGGCTAGCAGGGAATATCACTCAATACGTCGAGACATTCACCGACCATTCCCGCTAGTCAATCCTAAGATAGTTCGGCCTAGTGCGGAGTTAGTCGGAATTTATCGGTCATTGGGCAATGTCGTATACCAATAGAGGCGCAACCATGAAGACACTCGACAAGATACAACCGGGCAATTGGCGCGAATTCGATTCTTTCTGTTGGTACGAAAGGCCGGACGACGCCGACGATTACGCCATTGTATACGTGTCGAATCGAGACAGTGGATTGCTTGACCAAAGCAATGCTAAGGCTATCGACGAAGCTTTGCAACCGTACATTGAAACGGGTGAAGCTATCCCGCAACGCCATAGCCATTGGGCGGTAGGTCACGTTGACGGCTATGCCTTGAAGGGTAAAGCGCTAGCTACTTATCAAGAGCTAATGGAACGAATGGAAGACTATCCATTGTTGGATGAAGAGGACTATTCCAAGAGGGAGTATGAAGCAACCCTAGAGAACATACGGAATGAAGCGCACTACGCCAACCGTAACGACTTGTATGAATTACCTGAAGACTACGATACCGAAACCCTTTCCTGGTTGTGGAATCACAACCAGGGCGCTGTAGAAAATCGTGACGAACAGGGCGGGTATCCAACCGAAGAGGAGTTGCAGGAAGCTTGGGAGGCGCTAGGCTACCGTTAAGTATATCGACATTGGGCGGGTGGTGGAAGAATTCGACAACGAAGACGAAGCGCTTGACAGGTGTAACCAATTACGGGAGCAAGGGATTCAAGCAAGCTATGACGTACAAGGTAGTTAAATGGTGTCGAATCTAACAGGGAGTGAATTTCACTATGATAACAGTAAGTAAAGCAGACTTTGACCGCCAGTTAGTCCCCGATGATTGCCCGGATACGTCATATCTGGAGCAAGAGGGATTCGAGGGCCGACTAGTCGATTCGCAACAAGGTTGACGATGGCTGGCGTGTGGTAGCTTGCGATATTAACTGGGAAGATACCCAATTGTACGATGACCATACGGGAAACAAGATACCTTCAGCCTATGGGGAAGATAATGAATAGACTTGACCAGTCGATTATTGACCAATTGGCCTATCGGTTCTGTATTCTAACAGAAGACGAACCGCGCCAAGCCATCGTTGATAGCTTAGGCAACCACCCTGTCAATCACGCTAGGTTTGCGCGGCTCTTGTCGAATCAACACCCGCACAATTGGCAAGTGTACCTAAACCTAACAAGGCACCTCTAACAAGTGAGGTAATCATGCCACGAGCGCCGCCCCAGTTACCTATTAGACAGAGAATAAAGAACAGCGCAGAGAATCAAGAGAATCAAGAGAACAAACGGTACAAAGGGACCTAGCTATGTAACCCCGCCCTCTAAACAAGGGCAACCGGGCCAACCGTGGCCCGGAACAATTAGCAGTGTTAAGCCACTGCTAATCGTTCCAAGCCACGGAGTAACAAACTATGAGAGATGATGTAGTATTCAGAGTATGGAAAGCCAAACCACGAACCGTGCTAGCATTGTTCCCGAGTATCGACGCCGGGAACGGCCGTTGCCAAAGCTATGAACATATCGGCCAGCACTGCGCAGCCGATTATCAGGGTTGCATTGCAACCAGCCGACCGGCGCAGCCGGTAGAGTACAAGGAACTGTACGAAGAACTGACGCGAATCGGTTACGAGTTGCGGGTAAACAAGAGGAGAATTCGGGTATGAAATTATTGAAGCGTGACCGTAAGGTACTGCTTTCGATTCTAGTAAGCTTGAAACGTGGCCAAGAGTACCTACTGCTTGATTCGACGTTGGTTTGCCGTCGTAGGTCGGTTGCAACTACAACACTTGATCTTATCAACCAACAGGGAACAGTGTGTACGGAGGTCAACAAGCATATCGGCAGTGAATTAGCTTTGCTACACACCGGCATTGAACAATTGGAAAGGGCGCTCAATGACACTTGACGACATACTAGCGTTGTACACTCTGGAATGGTGGTGCAATTTCTTCGGCTGGCAGGGCGGAACAATCCACCAAGCCAAGGAAGCATTGAAAAGCTTCTACGCAAGCAAAGGGATTGTCGAAGATAAACAAGGCATTCTTGTTACCTTGGTGATAACATGACTAGATACTTAGTTTGGTTTGTTGGCGCGGGATCAAGGTATGCGGTTCAAGCCGAAACTCGGAAGGAAGCTATCGCTATCTTCGCGGAGTCTCAAGGCGTGAAAGTATCGGGCTACATCCAAGCGCGAATACTTAACCACTTTGACGACACGGCCGGACTGCAACGGGTCAACTTCTAACAGGAAGGAAATTCCACTATGAACACAAGAGAACATGCTACTGTCCTAGCTGCCCTTCGCTACTGGCAGCGTATCATTTCCTCTTATCCGTATGGTGATGGTAGTCTGCCGTCACCGGAGGAAGACGTTGCGACTAATGGCGGGGACGTGGAAGCGCTGGGTAGCGAAGAGATTGACGATCTGTGTGAAAGGATTAACCAGTGAGCAAATACGGCATAGTGCCTCCCCGGTTTCAAGCGTTGGCCACTGGGGTCAATCACATAACAATTGAGTACCGCGAGGGAGACCCCGATACGGTTGGCCAACTGGCCAAGCAGATGCGCGAAGCTACGTTGCATTATTGCGACGACACTAGCGAGACGGCTACTATCGAAGTTCCGCAAGATGGATACTTTGATTACGTTGCAGCAGTGCAAGAAACACGGAAGAGTGGGAACCCCTTTCCAGAGTTGGTCTAACATGAGACACTTACAAACCTTGGAAGAAACGATCTTCAGTATCCACGTCAACTACGGCAAGGGCAATATCTTGTCGATTGAAAATGGACAGGTGACAGCGCAATGCACTAGCTGCGAACCACATACGCGAAAGTACACTGTAACAGGTGACAAGGTTCGCTATCTCGGAAAGAGTCGTAAATTTCTACTTGACAAACAGGATTAGGTGGGGTACACTTACATTGTGACAAAGAAACAAGTCAAGACACTCCACGCGGACTACTTTATGCTTGGAAGAGGAAACCATGAGTATCTATAAACTGTGCGGGAGTCCGGTGCGAGCGCACTATGGTCGGTGGTATCGTCGAAAACTTCCACGCCGTCTAACGAGGTGCGGTTTATGACAATTTTACCCTGTATAGTTGCCGAGACAGTTTTGTCTCATCGTGAGCATAGTCTAACACCCGATCAAGAATCGTGGTTTGTCCAACACGTTGAAGATAGGGCGAATCATCTCCACCCCAAGTATCATTTTGACTCTAACAAGGGTCGAGAACGGCTATATGCGTTTGTAGGGCATTGGCTTGATTGTTATCTGTTGAATCCCGAAAGTTTTCAAAACAAATTTGACAAATTTGACAAGAAGGATTAGGTGAGGTACACTTACATTATGAACAACGATCAAGACATCATTGACAGCAGAGACGTAATCAAACGGCTCGAAGAACTGGAAGCGGTCAAAGAAAATATGGAGGAGGCCCAAGCGGCTCTTGCCGAAGACCTAGACAACGAAGAGTTGCAAGAAGAGACCGACGACGCACAACAAGACTACGAAGACATCAAGGACGAGTTGGAAGCCTTAGAGGCCCTAGCCGAAGAGGCTAGCGGTAGCCCTGGTTGGTCCTACGGCGAAACTTTGATACGGGAAAGCTACTTCAAGGAATACGCCCAAGAACTGGCCGATGACATTGGCGCAATCGACAGTAACGTGGTCTGGCCGGTCAACTGCATTGATTGGGAAGAGGCAGCCTCCCAGTTGAGCCAAGACTATACCAAAGTGGACTACGACGGCGTAACGTACTTGATTAGGGGCTAACAATGCAAGATAAAACACGCATCATCGTAAGAGCGGCTGAGTTGCGACTGTCCCGACCGGCTGATAAGCAACTGAGAAAATGCCTTATCCGGCAGATTTTCTATGGGGATCGGGTGTTGGCCCACTTGAGAGACGGAACCGATTGCACGGAAGCCAATTGGCGCTTACAAGCCAACGTGAAAGCGGCCCATTGTATCTTAAACAGGTGTGATGAATTTGATCGGAGGTAACTTATGTGCTGTTGTGGAAAACCAGTAATCAATGGACAACCCGGCTACAAGTGGCAGCCAAACGACAAGCCGGGTGTGTACCCGGCCATGCCGCCAGCACTTGGAGAGCACGACACGCTATTGTTTGACGAGCCGGGCAGGTGCGGAGGGCTCGACGCCCATTGCCACCACTACCGAGTTGTAAAGCGGCGGGGCGTGTTGTATCTCTTGGTAAAGCACGGTGGAGGGGAAGAGGCGTTTCGATTGTCCAGTACGGATAGCCTAACAGAAACCTTGTCGGCCCTTGACACCAACGCCCGTTACTGGTTGTTGCACACGATCTATTATGCACATCACGATGGCATAAGCGACGGCTATAAAGAAGCCACGGATAAGTGGTACAAGGCAGCGGCAGAGAAGCGAATCAAAACCAGGAAACAACGCAACAGCGATAGGGTAAAGGTATGGATCGAACAATGCTCCCGCATGAAATGACGAAACAGGAGTACATGGAATTTGGCGAGGAGTGGGTTAAGCGGACACCCGAGGGTATCCACGTCTCGTATGTTCGCAGGACGGGGTTTTCGCCACGGAAACCATGTAGCCCAGCCGGTCACGTATATCACATCAAACAAGCAATTGAAGCCGGCGAAAAAATATCACCCAGAGTATTGGCGGACTACCCATGAAATCACCCGGACCTTGGACAGTAGGACATATTGGCTTGGACGAGTTCCGTAAGACTGTTGTGTTCTTTAACAAAGTACACATGGTCGCGGAGGTGCTTGAGGAGGAAGACGCAAAGTTGATTGCGGCCGCGCCGGAGTTGCTGGAAGTGTGTCAAGGTGCGTTGGCGTGGTTGGAAGCGATGCCTATTGATGCCTTGGTGGCAAATCAGCCTGAGCGGCTCGGTTTGGACGATTTACGGTACGCTCTAACAAAGGCAGGGTACTAACATGGACCCATCACAATTCAGTGGTTCCGAGTATTACTACAAACATTTTACCGGCTTGCTTTACACCGATGGTGTACAGTACCTAGCTGAGACCTTCGGGGCCTACTGGTTGATCGACGCCATCGCCTCTTATGCGAGGAAAGAGCCGTTTCAGTTGTGGGAGTTGGCAGTACACGAGAACAGCGCGACCTTAACTTGCCGCGAAGATTCGGGCTTGCGACCGGTTGTTACGCAAGAGATTGAGTACACGGACTTCCCCGAGAACATTAAACTGTACGTGTCTAACAACGTTCTCATGTTACCAAGGGAATACTAATGAAGTTCACAGTAACAGCGGGATAGGTCCACTCGCCGACCAGTGGAAGGAAAAGCCGCACCGACTCGTCTATGACCTTTGCAAACGGATCGAACAGTGAGCTATACTAGCAATAGGAGGGCGGTACAATGAGGTACTTTATCGCGTTCGTCGTAGCAGTGTCGATTGGCGTTTACGCTCAGATACAACCAGCAAGGGTCGTACAACCAGCAAGGGTCGTACAGCCGGTAGTTGTCCCCGTCAGGGTTGTCGAGCAGCCGAGCTATGACGGTTGGACTATTGTTTCAAGGACGGTTAAGGCTGATGATACTGTACCCATGCCGGATAAGGTGATTAAGCGACCAGCGGCCAAGCATTATGAGCCAGACCTTGGCAACATGCGACCGCGTGAGCCACTTATCATGTTCCCGAAGAAAGGACGATAGTATGGAGTTTTGCCTTTTGTTGGTTGTCGTCTTTTGTGTTTGTTTTGCCTTCACGGTTAGGTGAGGTACTCATGGCTAACCCGTACTACAAGAAGTCTCACAAAGCTTGGTACGTCAAGCACCAGGGTAAATTGATTCGACTTGGCGCTGATGAGTCCGGGGCCAGAGAGGCTTATCGTAAACTCACCAGCGGTCAATACCTGTTCGGTGAGTTGGCGGTCAAGTTTTTGAGTCAAAAGACTGATGCTACTTACGACTACTACGCCAAGACTCTGTTGTCTTTCAGTGATCGGAAGGTAGCCGACTTGAAGCCGTATCACGTTACGGAGTGGCTCGATACTTTCGACAACCCCAGTCCGACTTATCGCCACAATTTGATGCAGTCGATCAAGACCTGTTTGAAGTGGTCCAAAGACCAGGGCTACATCACTGAGAACCCGCTGGAAACGATGAAAGTTCCGGCCGCAACGTCGCGTGGAGACGAAGCGTATTTGACGCCCGAGCAGTGGACCAAGCTAATCAATTCAGTTGAAGGCGATCTACGAGACATTTTAACATTTCTCCATGAGACAGGAGCCAGACCAAAGGAGGCTAGGCAACTACAGGCTTGTCACCTACAAGGCCAGTGTGCAATTCTGACTAAAGAGGAGTCGAAAGGCAAACGTGAGCCTCGCGTGATTCACCTGTCGGATGAAGCCCTGGGCATCGTTCGACGGTTGGCGTTCAAGTATCCGAAGGGACCGATTTTCCGTAATCGCGAGCTGGCTTGGACCTCCCGACAGTTGGCCGAGAAGTGCAGTAGTTTGCGACTTGGCTTTCCGTTTACGGCGTACAGCTTGAGGCACAGCTTTTGTACAAATGCCATCTTACGGGGCGTTGACTTAGTGACCCTAGCGTCGTTGATGGGTCACGCGAATTTGAAGATGATTAGCAAGATTTATGCTCATGTGCAAAAACGATCTGAACACGTTCAGGCAGCATTGAGAAAGGCAACAGCATGAGAGTCTACGTCACCAAGTACGCACTGACTAAGGGCATCCAAGAATATGAAGGGGAGTTGGTTCCCGGCCATCCGAATATGGTCAAGACGCCAGCACTCATCTATAAGCCGTTCTGGCATGAGAAGCACAAAGAATCCGTGGAACACGCAAATCTTCTGAGGTCGCGTAAGCTTCTATCTCTGAAACGGAAGATCATCAAGTTGGAAAATCTTTCGTTTTAACTTGACAACAGGATTAGGTGGTGTACACTTAAGATATGGAGAGCCAGTAACCACTACTAAATTAGGAGCCTAATCATGTGCTGTGTCGGCTAAAGACCGACTAAAACGGGCCGCAAGGCCCGTGGAAGGAGACTTGCAACAAGCAGTAGTAACCTTGCGGAGTCGCGGACCTGAAGGTGTTGCTAACCGCGAACCAACTCCCGCAAGTCTCCTTCTTCTGGCCTTGCAACTGGAGAAACCCATGACGCCATCAGAAATTAAACATTTGTACGAGATTGCCTTGAGGCAATCGAATGATCCTGTGAAAGCGAGACGAATGCTCGAAGCCTACTTGGCCGGTCGGGACCGTTTACTTCCGAGAAAGGACAAACAACCATGTGGTACTCAGTAATGCACAACGGTAAGCTGTGTGATTTTGTGATTTGGTTCGATGAAAAGCCAACGCTCGACGACTTCTGCGTTGACGAAGGCAAAATTGTAACCGTTGGAGTGGTAGTATGACCGAGAAAGTGATCTTCCGAGTGGATAAAAGTACGGGTGAGGTGTTTGCTCTGTTCCCGGAGGTTCCAGCGAATCACGTCGGCATAAAGTGCAAGTCTACGCGAGGTCCGGCCGACGTGAAGGCGTGTATCCACGACAGCCGACCGGCAACCAAAGCCGAGTATACGGAGCTAGCCAAAGCACTCGGAAAGATCAAGATCGTCCAGCGTGAAACCCCGGCCATGCGTGGGCTGCGCCAAGATAGTGTATATGTCGGCGAACTTCCGCCAGTCGCAAATAACGAAACCCCTAACAAGAGGCGCTAAACCATGTTGTTCGATAGTATTATAGTGTTTTGTGTCGGTATTTACGTCGTGTTGTTGTATGCTATCCTTTCTTAGGAGGTACTTCACATGCGCAAAGGGGCAGCCGCAGTTGAATTCGCTTTGGTTGCGCCGTTATTTACTCTCATGCTGCTCGGTATGATCGAGGTCGGGCGCGCTATTCATGTGCAACAGACCTTGCAGAATGCCGTGAGAGAGGGATCAAGAGGTTGGGCCGATACACAAGGCACTTTTGTGCCAGACTTGGTAACAGGGCAGTTAGTTCAAAGCGGGACACCTGATTACGCCGTTTTTACCACAAAGAGAGCAATGGAACGTGCGGGGTTGCGGCTTTTTGCACGAACCGATCCGCTCGACGGGGAGGGGCTTATTTCAACTACGAGTGCACCTTACGTCAGTCCCGCTGGAAAACGAGCAACGATAGTGCATGTGTCTGTGACAATCCCCTACTCTCAGGTGAGCTACTTCCCAGCATTCTTTCTCAAAGGTAAAATGACGGCTGAAACGGCGTTCTGCAAAGGGCCGTTTGAGTAGTCAAGTGGCCAAGTAAGGTGGTCTAAAAGCCGAGCAACTTGCTCGGCTTTCTTCGTTTGCTAGTGTGCGAGAGCCACTACTATCGGTGAGACAGTTGACGCCAACTTCTAACAAGCCGCGAATTTGGCTCTAAGCAAGGGCTTGTTCCAGCTTACGCTTTGCCCGTGTGATTGACATCGAAATTGCACTTGGGTTACGCCCTAACTTGCTTGCCGCCTCGGCGTAAGATAGCTGGTCCATGTGGATTGCCTTTATAGCCCCTCTCTCGTCGTCAGAGAGACGATCGAAGGCTGCTCTTAACTTGGATTGGCTTTCACGCTCTTGGACGATGTAGGGGGCATCCTGTGTATCCAACGCGGGTGAGGCCATTTCGGCATTATGAGCTATTCTACGTCGTCTGTCCCGGACAGCGTTAAGCGACCTAGCAAGGACTGCCTTGAACAAGAAGGGCCGGATCGACTGGATGCGTTCCTTGTACTGATATAGGTCAACATAAGCTTGCTGAACTATGTCCTCGAAGTCGCTTACACCTCGTTGCGTAGCAAATCGGCATAGTGAGTCGTAATGTTTTTCATAGGCATCTTGCATTTCAAGGTTACTCAACACAATAGCTGCCTCCAATACTAATGTTGAACAACAGATAGGGGAAAACCGGATGAAACATAAGGGACAGATTATGCAAGTCAACCAAACGCTACGGATTGTGCGTCTTTTTCTACTTGCGTAGTTTCTCTTCCATATACTTAGTACCCTAACTAATGAGTTTTACACTTTGATTTTGAAATAATGTGACATTAAACGGGTGTCGGCGACACCAGCTTAACGTCAAAGAGGGGTGTTTCGGGGCTTTGCGGAAAGTGGGAAGGGTTGCAGTAAGTCAGTCTGTTGGTTATACTTACTGCTGTTTTCCGCGAGATACTGAGATGCGGAGGATAGGCCCTTGTGGCTTTATCAGGGACGCGCTCTAACCAACTGAGCTATGCGCCCTAAACTGTAAACAGTTAGGTATCAACGACTTATGTAAACGCCCGTGAGTGACCTAAAAGAGTGGTTGTGGAGACGACACCCGATGCGACACCCGCGATGTTTTGACCTATCCTTTCTTACAGAGGAGTATACCATGAAAACCAAGCCAGAAAAGCCCTACCCCGGCTTCCTTTTGTTCCCACACGGCAACGGACAGTGGGCCAAGAAGATACGCGGCAAACTGCATTACTTTGGCCCGTGGCTCGACCCGCACGCAGCGTTGCGGAAGTATCTGACCGACAAGGACGACTTGGAGGCCGGCCGGCGGCCGGTTGTGGCGGGTGTCGGCGACACCCTGACCGTCGAGCAGCTAGGGGCGAAGTTCCTCGCGGCGAAGACACTCCAAGTTGAGTCGGGTGAGCTATCCTTACAAACGTGGGATCGGTATGAGGCGTATGCTAAGCGACTGGTCAAGGTGTTTGGTTCGGACACGCCGGTTGACACCTTGCGGCCGGAGGACTTTCAACGGTACAGGGCGAACCTTCAAAAGACGTATAAGAGTCTCGAATCATTGCGGACAGCCGTGATGAAGACTAGGGCCATTTTTAACTGGTCCAAGGATCAGGGCTACGGGACGCCTCGGTTTGGCGAAGCGTTGAAGTCCCCTGCCAGGGCGGCACTAGATAAGGCAAGGGCCTCTCAAGGCAAGAGGGTTTTCACGCCTGAGCAGATTCATAGCCTGCTTGCACACGCCAGCATTAAATTGAAAGCGATGATTCTGTTAGGGGTCAATTGCGGGTATGGAAACTCGGACTGCGCTTGTGTGCCTATGCTAGAGTTGAAGGGGGACTGGGCCACGTTTGCTCGTACCAAGACTTGGATTCAACGGAGATGTTTTCTTTGGCCTGAGACTGTTGATGCTATTGAGGAGGTTCGCAAGTGTCGAAGGGGGCACTCAAGCGGGCTGCTTTTCATCACAAAGTACGGACACCCATTCCGTCCTTGTGCGGTTGGCTTTGAGTTTGAGAAGGCGGCTGTTCGTGCAGGCTACAGTAAAGATGAGGCGGACTTCTATGACTTGCGACGGACGTGTGCCAGTATAGGAATCCAAGTTGGCGACGACGACGCGGTGCGGACGATACTAGGGCACAAACGGCAGGCATCCGACATGCTAGGAATCTACAATCGCCTCAGCGTCAGCGACTCGCGGTTGAAAGCTGTTTCCGAATACGTGCGCGGGTGGCTTTATCAAAAGCTGGCCACGGTGTCTTTGGAAGAGATTTCGGCTTAGGTGCGGGCGTAGTTATGGCCCGCGTTTGTAAGAAAGCTTCGAGGTCATCAAGATTAACTCGATAACGGGGCCGTCCGTTTTCTTTCTCGGCCACATTGTAACCACGGAGTCTACCGGATCGAATCCAAGAAAGAACCTTGTCCGGTCGAATGCGGAGGTGCTTAGCTACTTCTGGTACGGTTAGTGGTTGAATCATTATGAAAGGGATAACATGAAAAGTATCGTCATTTCTTGTGCGTTAGTGCTTTTGTGTCCGTTATGGTGGATCACCATTCAGATTGCTCGGTCGCAAGGTCGTTGGGAAGCCAAGGAGCAAAGAGTACACGACGAATACCGACAAGCAACAGAGTCACTTGGTAAGTGAATCACCACTCATTGGCTCACTGCGTAGCGGATCATCTTCACAACGGCAATCGCATCCTCGACGGCGGTGTGGGCGACCTTGCCGTCAATACCTGCCCGTTCCATACAGATAGCGCTGCCCGGCAACCCTTCATCCTCGAATGGACGCCAGAATAAGTTTCCAGGGTCAATGATTCTATGGTTGAACTTGACTGACTCGTTGAAGAAGGGAACTTTCTTCAAGAATTGAAGATCGAAACTAGCAAAGTTCTTTCCTGCCGCTTGCACTCGGTTCGGGTCAACGTCGTGTTGTAATAGCCAAACATGAAACTCCCTGCCTAACGACTCAGGAGCACAACGAACTAGGGAAGCCGTCTCCATTTGCCTCAGTAGCCCAGCGTTCAGGGCTAAGGCGAAGGGAGTGCCGACGATCTGCTTGTGGTGGATTACTCGACGGAAGGTTGGCAATTGTGCAACCGGCCGCTGCCAGTCTTCTAATACGGCTCCGAACTCAAGCACTTGGCAGGTGTCCGGGTCTAGGCCGGTCGTCTCAATGTCGATCGACACGTACTTCATCTTGGGCGCTGGCGTCCGCAGCAGCGGCTCGCTTAAAGCGGATGAAGCGCTGTTGCGCCAGGTGCAATTGAGGCAGTGCGCCATGTCGAAGTTTTGGCCGAAGCCGCGCTCCACATAGAATACAACCGTTCGGCCGCAGTCCGGGCAGTATTTGCTCATACAACGTGTTTCCAGGTTTCTCGATGCCGAATTCGCAGAATCGTACTCTTGCTTCTCACACCAAACACTCTTGCAGCGGTGCGGGACGCCAGTGTTGACGCGCGAATCTGTCTCACCATGTCGGCAGTTAAAGACGTTCGGTTGCTGCGCTCGCCACGGGCAGTACGACCTTTTATGTTTCGATCGTGCTGATTGTCTCTATCGTCTCCCAGCCACAGGTGCGCAGGGTTGCAGCAGTTTGGGTTGTCGCACGAGTGGCACACTTCCGCCGTACCGGGGTCTTGCCCAGTCACAATCGCATAGACAACGCGCGGAACAAAATAGGTAGCGTGCCCAATGCGAATACGACCCCGCCCGTCTTTAGCGCGACCGGCAACCCACGGCCAGCACTCATCACTGCCACGGGTTACTACCCGCGACCATAAACGTTCCAGTCGATTCCTATCCAACGTCGGTATTGGCTTGACTGGCGCTCTCATTCGACGATCACCGCCTGATGCTGCGACAGTTTTTCTTGAACCCACATCTCGTCAGCCGTGTGCCACGCGCCACAGCTACATGGCCCGATTAAAAAGTCGCACGGTTCGTTGCTGGCGTTGTAGCGGTAATCTTTCCAATGCTCTGGCCAAGTGACCAATCCGTTTGTGCCCTTGTCAAGAACTTCTTGCGGAAGGTTTGGCCGTGTCTTGACCTTGACGAACATTTCGATCATGGAGTGGACGGCACCCCTCAGTAGCAGGCGAATCTTGCTAAGTTCAGCTTCAGTGGCAACACCTGCGTCAAATAGTTGCTCAAGCACCAACTCTTGTCGGCAGATGTCACGGTGTAGTTGCACGACTTGGACGACGTTCTGTGTCAGGTTAAACCCGGTTCCCAGCGTTGAGAGCAGTTCCTTGCTATCGCAGAAGTGTCCGCACACTTCGCAATAACAGCCGTCGTCACCAGGGGTCATAGCCGACCAGCACTTAGGGCAGTACATGGATACCTCGCAAGCTATTCACGGTGTCGGTCAAAGATGGTCGATCAGTTTCGTTCTCGGGTCCAACTGCCCACTTGATCTGAGACAGCCAATACGTTTCGGCGATCTCCAGTTCTTTGGTGTCTTTGAGAATGCGCCTTGCACGGTTTAACAGCGCCTCGATGTCATACCCGACAAGCTCAAGTAGGTGTGCTCGGTCTTCGTTGTTCATCAGAACATCCAGACGTAAGAGTGTTTGAGATAAGACTTCATTTTCTGCCAAGTCAGGAAAGACACCGTTTCATCGGCGTAGAGATTGACAGCCGCCCAGCGGGTTTGACCTGTGTTGCTAACAACCTTACCGTAGACGAGCCAGTAATGTCCGTGTCGTTTCTTACCGGGCGGCGTGTGAACAACGGCTCCTAAACACTCTTTGAACAAGGTGTAGGGAACTTTTCGACCTTTACGCCCAAGAGCAATGTTCATAGCACGTCGCACAGTCCCTCTCGGCTGCGTACAGTCAAGCAGTCTTCTGTATCGCGGCAGATCATCAAGCGTTACACGCAGTCCTTGCGCTTTGTGCAAGTTCATCAAGGCAACGGGTCCGCAACTGTAGTGGTCCCGTTGACTAATGAATCTCGGACTGTTGAGCAGCTTAGGTTTCATACGCGATGGCCAAGTGCCGGGTGTTCGGGCTTAAGTTCACTTTCTACTGATACTTGTGAAGCACGGTAGCAGCGAGCGTATGCGATTCCCCACTCGTCGCCGTGCCTCACCCACGGCATTGGCCCGGTGTAGTACACAATTTCGATGCCAGTATCTATTGTTTGTGCTGGCCGTTCTTCATCGTATGTCAACGCATGTGCCCACTCGTGAATTAGGGACTCGATCTCCTGACTAGGATCGTCAACTCGAATGGTGATAATCAGCCTTCCATGTTGCCAGCCGAGTAAGCCCCAATGTTCGCACTGTCGGACTCGGTACACAGCCACAGGCTTCGATAGTGGACACCAGTGCCGCAACCGACCCAGGGTTCTAAGGAAGCTGACGCTAGGGATATTCATTTCTTCCCCGTCCGTGGCTTGGGTGCAGCGTTCGCTTCGAGTGCCGCAGCAATTCGAGCCAACGAGTTTGCGATAGAAAATTGAAGTTCGAGTCCGACTGTGCCGCTGTCGAATCTCACTTTCGCGTACTCCAACGCTCGCTGGAAGTGCTTGTCTTGTTCAGTGTTCACTTACGTCTCCAGTAATTGAGTAAGTCCGATGTGATTGCCAGTCCGAAGCCCTCTTCAGGCCGTTGTCTGAGATAATCAATCAAGGTGTTCACCCCGCCTCTTCCATCGCGGCTTGAAAGCAAAGATTCGCTATGGCTTCTTCGACTGTATCGGCCCTTCCTTCAGTTCGTACATGGCGTTCAGCGTCAGATATGGCAACGTGCAAGAACTCACTCTCGAAACGCTTGCGCCCGGCGTAGCCCAAGTCGATAGTTGCCTTATGCGGGTATAAGGTTAGTTGTAGACCGCCAGGGTGGTAAGCCAGTTGTCGCAGTCTATCAGCGTCAGTCATTTGTTATCTCCTCGTTGAATCGTGTTGGTAGCGTGTTTAGTCTCGCAAACTCACCAAAGTATTTCAAAGCTGCGTCGTTATAGGCTTTTGCGGCATCGACCCTGCTGTCAAATAGACCGAGATAAAGTTTTGACCCGTTGACTTGTATCTGTGCTTGCCACCTTCCTTGGTGTAGGTGACGTGTTACACCTTTGTAGCCTGATACGCTGTTTCGATTTGGAAGTCGATTGGCCCCGTTCTGACTTGTAGTTGCAAGTCGTAGGTTGGATCGCCAATTGTGCGTGCCGTTGTTGTCCTTGTGGTCAATGTTTATACCCTCTACGTGCAGCCCCATCCGGCTGGCAACAACTCTGTGCATCGGCACTAGCCCCGCTTTTCCATTGACTCGTTTGTGACGGAGTGCGTACCCTCGTGAGCCTTCAGAGTGAAAGTACCACTTCCAGCGAATGAGGAACTCGTAGTCACAGTCATCAACGAGCGCATATTTTCCTTGGGTGAGCGATATTCGTCTCAACGTGTAACCTTCTCGTAATAGATAACGCCATAGTGCGTCAAGAGGTTGCAGGTATGCTTCCTCAAATCAATCTCCGCTTGATCTCGGGCCTTCTTTGTCGCGTACCAACTTGTATAAGCACCTGACTTGAGCCCGAATCGTTTCTTACGTGCTTTCTTGACGTGGCGTTCTTCCTCGGGGTCTCTCATAGTCACCTTCCAGTAGTATCTTTCCAGACCATCTGCCGATGCGAATGGAGCATCTTTCGCAAACCCACTCAGATATGCCGTCGTAGCACCCTGGGTGGTTGTAAGGGTACTCGATCCCGACCATTTGTTCGTTGCAGTGTGTCATCCTCCACGCTCTCCTGCGATTGCGTCGTCGGCGGTTGCGTTGATCTCACTTGTCGAGGACCAGCCTTGTTTCCGGTACTCAATGAACTCGCCCACCGAGAGGAAGATTCCCTTCTCGATGCTGCCGTCTTCCAACGTGTGCTCACCGAAGATCATTTTTCATCTCCTCGAACGTGTAGTAGTGTCTCATCTCCATAGCAGCGAGACCCATGTAGCACGTCCATACATGCTTGTAGTACGAGGCTCTGTCGGTGTGCCACTTGTAAGACTCAACTCCCGTGACGACACAGCGGGCGATTGCGAGCGTGGCCATTGCGGCGTAGTAAGGTTTCCAACGCATCCAACGGTAGATTCGCACGAGTCGGGTTTGGTTCTGATAACGGTTCATACACCGTGCTCCAATGATGCTCTCCAAGAGGCCGTCTCCCACTCCGAGCGGTAGTTCTGCTTTGATTTCGTCTCGATCTTCACGTCACTCAATTGGAGATTGTCGTTGCCGGTCACACTTCGGCAGTGATCGAGAACGAGTTGCTTCAGATCAGTTTCATTCAATTCAAGACGTAGGATCATCGCTCCCTCCCAATTGTTCGAGGATGGCCACCAGTTGCGAGGTCGGCATCTCCCGCAGATTCATGCGGTGGAAAGCTGTTTGAATCCGTTGAATGCAGTGTCGCCGTTTCTGCCCCTCTTGAATCTCGGCAATCTCTTCCGGCGTGCTGGGTTGGGCGTAGCAACCGTTCCACTTGCCCGCTCCAATCTCGCGGCCCGAGCGGTTGAGTGCCAAGGAATCACAGAATACTCGTGTCTTAGTTGTACGTGTGACGGTGTGGATCGTTGAGTGTCCCCAACCGCTGGAAACAATGAGCGTGTCACCAACTTTGGTGTTTCTTAGGTCAGACATTTTCAAATGCCTCCTCGGCCCACTCTTTTAGAATGCTGAGAACCATAGGACTTTTTGCAATTTGGTCGAGGGCGAGAGACGCTTGTCGGTCGCTCGATGTTCGGATGTTCAACCAAAAGCCGTCGTCCCCTTTGGTCAGGCCGACCTCTGCTTTGATAAACTTATTCATTTACGGTCGAACATGAACGATGGGCTAATGTTGCGAATCTCCACCTCAAAGCCGAGGTCTTCCAGCACATGGACCTGTGTAGCGCGATGGCCCTCTTCGACCAGGGCACCTTTCACGTACAACCCTGACCAGTCGTAGCAGTAGACAAGCGTTACTCTTGGCACTGGCTCGAAGGTTTGCTCAAAATCCTCCGATTTCCAAACCGACCTAGAACCGCCAATATCCGTGACAATCCAATCACCTTCGTTGACCTTATCCCATTGGTAGTGATCTGTCTTGACTCCCGGCTGGTAACATGAGAAGTAACTGCCAAAGTTGTGCATTTCGACACCAGCTACGGGCTTGTGCGCGAACCACTGCTCAGCTTCAACGATGTCTTGTTTCTTTCGGAACTTCATTCGGGCACCTTCAACGTCAACGGCCTGCCGTCAAGCATGTTCGGTATGTTGTTGGCTTGCATGATCTCAGCGGCCGATTGATATAGTGGCTCGTACTTTCGCTCGAACGCTTCAGGCTTACACGGGTAAAACTCACCGAGAACTCCCTTGACGATCCAGTCACCTATTCGGGCCGTCATCTCACCTTCAAGTGTCTGGATACGAAGCACGGGTCGGCCGCTGTCGAAGTCAGCTTCGCGGGTGCAAGTCACAAAGTTGAAGCAACGATCTTTGTTCTCGTCTGTGAACTGCTCTGCCTCGATGACGCATGGTTTCGTGCAGTATTTCATTCATCACCTTGCGTCCATGTTCTGTCGAATTCGAGAAACGCCTGCTCGGGCGAGTTACCACTTACACGCAACCCTCGTCCGACTGCAATGTACTGACCATCAACACGCTCAATCTCGGCTCCCAGAAGGATCGACGGACGGTTGAAGTTCCGCGCCCGTTGGAGCATGATTTCCTGCTCTTTGAGAGCTAGTTGAGACTTCTCGTACTGCATACTGGCTGTCGCAGCCTCAAACAACGCTTTCTTGGAGCCGTACTTGGCCGTCTGCACAGCTTCGTCGGCAATGACCTCTTGAGAAGCCGCAATAATGTGGTCTATTGAAGGCATTCGGCGTCGAGTTCACAAGTGTTCTTTCGTTTCTTCGCGCTCATCTCAACTAATATCGCATACACGTTCCGGTTCAGCTTGGTCCCACTCGGCCAACCGAACGGCACCTTGCCGAACAACTCTTCAAGCTTTCTGATACCTGAAGCGGTACTTGCTTGCTCCCAAAGTTTCTGGTGCTTCTCACAAGCCTCCGTTGCCGCCTTCATCGTCTTGAACAGCCGTCGCGTGCTCACAAAGTCCCACATGACACTGCCACTTGGAAGCGTTAGGCGGACGTTTGCCTGATACCTCGCAGGCATCTCGATTCCAAAGGCTTCTTTACGCCAGACGATCCGGTATGCACCATCGAACCAATACTTTCGGACTTTCGAGCGCGCGCCTTTCTTACGCTTTTGAATGAAGTTCATTGAACCTTGTCTATTCGTAGGACAGGTTTCGGAACGATAACGCAACTACTCAGGTTCTTGGTTCGCGTGCGGCGTCCGTTACCGTCGTAGCCGGTTAGCAGGAAACCGTCCTCGGTCTCTTCAATGCCGTCCACGCGAATGATTTGTAGCCACATTCGGGACCGACGCCGCATCGGGTAGACGCAAGTATCGCCGATCTTGATCTGTTTTCCGAAGAAGTCAAATACTGTCATGCTTAAGTAGCTCCATGATGTCGTTGAAGGCGTCTTGATAGTTCTTACAGGTGCAGAGTCGGGTACTGAATCTGCGATTGTCGATCACGGCTTTGTTGGCGAGTTTCAGGAACTCTGACCGATAGCGAGGATGAATCTCGTGCTTGATACCAACACTGTCGATTTGTTCTTGCGTGAGCATGGTTGTGCCTCCACAAGTAAGTAACCCAACTACGTCGTTTTACACACTCTTTTTCATACGATTCTGGATTTCTCGTTCGGTCTCTTGGCGGGCTAGGGTCTCAGCCTCACCCAAAGAGAGGTGGATCATAATGCCGTCATCTGCCTTTAACGCCTTACGCACCAAGGACTTACGATGATTTGGCCACAGGTCTAGGCCGATTCTTTCAACAGTTGTCATCAATCACACTCCGAAGGTTCTCCGGGTTTATGCTCGCCCGGTGTGCCATACCAATCCTCACCATCGCCACAACAATCACAAACCGATACGTCGTGCATCAACTCAGTGCAGTAGTGGCACGGAGGGCAGATACAGCACGAGCACCCGCCAGACCTGTCCATACGCCTCTGTCGATCAGCGATCCAGTCGAGGATGATTTGGTGGTCGCCCGTTGCCTCGAATTGGTGTAGAGTGTCTTCGTCCACCTGTTCAAGGTTGAGGAATCCGGTGCCTTCACAACGGGTGCAGATCATTCCCATGTGATACCGTGCTCTTTTGCAATTTGGTCGCAGTAGAACTCGTTGAGTTCTACCGACGTGACGTTTCGATTTATACGTTTGCAGACGCGAATTACAGTTCCGGTTCCAGAGAAAAGATCAAGTACCGAGTCACCTTCTTTGGTGCTCAACAAGATTGCACGTTCGATTAACTTCTCTGGATGTTGCGTTGGATGAAACGACCTGCGTTCCTTGGCGTTGCCAACAATCCGAGGGAAGTCCCAATGGTCGAGTGGGACACGACCACCGGCAGCGGCTCGTTTATCGCCATTCAACATACGCCAGCTAGGAACCTTGATCTGTTCTGGATACAGAGGAGCGTCCTTGTGCCGGAATCGCAGGATAGGACGATGCCCAGGACCACAGTCAGAGTTGCGGTTCTGACCAAACGTGTAGGTCCAGACGAATGGCTTCACCTCATAGTCACGGTATCGCTCGTAGGCCCAGTGCTTGACCGCCAAGTCCCAAACGCTGTTGTACGAAAGCCAGAAGACGTTGCACTTTGGGATTGCCAGCGTCATTACTCTGTCAATCCACTCAATGTACCCCGCCTTCGGAACGTCTCGATAGCCGTTCAGTTTCAGGCCAAGTGCGTCGGGTGGGTCTGCTATGCCGCAAGCGAAGTTGCCCAGAGTTGGCAGCACTTCGAGGCAATCGCCGTTAATTAGCTTCATTCCCATAGTCCCTCATGTTTCTCATCTTCAAGCCACTTGTCAGCACGTTTCTTCTCACTCCTGGTCAGGAACGGTCGAACGACATTCACGCTATGCCTCCGCTCAAGAACGTAGTTCTTGCGGTACGCGATACTGGTTGACGGATGCCAAGTAATCGGACTTAGAAGGTCATTTAGCGCTTGTGGTCGGTTCATTTGTCATTTCCCGGATGGTCAAGTCGGCCAAGTACATCTTCCGCAACGGCTCTGGTACGCGGACCAACAACTTGATCTTGGCAAGGCAGCACTTCTTTGCCTTCTTACCAGAGCCACAGGGACAAGGTTCGTTACGTCCAGGTGTCTTCTCTCGTTTAATCATCTCTTCCTCACTGCAAGGTAGGTTCCAGCCCAGCCGCCTAACGCATACGCAACGCAGGCGATTATTTCTTTGTCAACGATCAGCACGGTTGATACGAGGGTGCAAAGGTATATCAAGATACTCAGGTTCGCAGCCAGCAGTGGCCGACGCGACTGTACAGCGCCAACACATGCTGCCCACACCAAATCTAGTGACAGTCCGCAGAGGAAAGCGATTAGGATAAGCATTTGTCGTAACAGTGTGGGCAAAGGACAACGGGTGTTGGATCGTCGCCAACTGGATACGGCACGGTGTTGCGGCTTGTCAGCCGCCTGCCACAATCTCGGCAGTAGCCGACCAGTTGCTTGTTCACAAAGAACGCCTCGGTGGTTGCGATCTCCTTATCCATGTAGAACAGCTTCCCAGCCAGTTCCGGGAAATATCTTTGTTTAGGTTTGTAGCTCATAGACATCTTCTCCGCAGATTGGACAAGTCAACCACACCCAGTCGCCATAAGGAATACTGGTCGCCCAGATGTGCTGGCAATTGGGACAGTGGGCGAATCCGTGAATTACTCGTTCAAAGTCGAAGTCTTCCATCAAAAGCCAAGAACTTTCTTTGTCCAAGTTGATCCGTAGTATCTGACCATGAAAGCACGAAGCGCTTTTGCATCTGGCTCTGCTCGAAGTTGGTCTAGGTAGTCACTGTGCTTCGAGAGATTCACAACCCGCTCAATTTCCAAACGTAGGAACGCTTTCATGCGAGGGTCGTTTGACTTGGATACCATCGGGACACACGTACTGTAGACCGTTAGTTCAAGGGCAAAGTCAGTCGCTCCTCGGTCGTAGACCTTTCTTTGCTTGGCCGCTTCGGCAGACGCAGCGTAGGCCGTTAGCTCGTCGAAACAGTAGGAAGGTTCGTTTTGCCAATACCGCTGTTGCTCGATGAGATATAGTCGATAGACTCGACCTCGCAGCGAAACAGGGACGGCGGCAGCCACTTTTGACAACGTGGTTTTTGGCTCCTGCAATAGCACACACCGATTTTCCAACACGTAGAAGGCTGGGCAACCGTGTTTGTTGCGGAGCAGGCTATTGACCCCGTGGAGGCCCTCGTGGGTCCAAGTGAGTGGGTCTGCATCTCGGTAGGGGTGCCCAGGGTTCAAGTGGCTTTCCACGTCCGTGAGCACGGGACCGAGGTCTCGAACTTCTCGCAAGGGTGGAGCCGGTGTAAAGATCAGGCTTAGGTAGAGTACAAATAGGTAGTTCACGTTGGCTCCTCAGTTTCCTCCAAGTCTTCCGAACCACAACGCGGACAGTAGTTGGTTGGAGCTTCCATGCCGTCGTTGTGCCAAAGCACGTCATACACGAGGTCGCATTCGACGCACTTCAACATAGTTTGCCTCCGTGTTTGTAGGGTCTGGCCTTGTTATAGAGTGTTTTGGTGGGCATTTGGTCCAAGGTATTTGCGGGCCGCTTTGTTGTATGCGAGCGCCGCCTACTTGTCGAACTGCATAGTAACAGTGTCGCTTTTGCACGGCCTGCCACTTCCACTGATTCAAGTATTCGTAATCACAGGAGTCAACAACTGCGAACATACCTCGTGTGAGTTCAATGCGTCTCATTGAATTTCCTTAATAACAGACTTTAGGAAAACTCGGGCAGCTTTGAAACGCAGTGTGATGAACCCACCAATGACTCCACCAATGCTTATGCCTACTCCTTGCAGAGTTGAGTTGGCTAGGTTCTGTAGCGTCTCAGTGCCGTGTGTCCCGGCGTACACAAGGGCACTTACAACACTGGTGGCGACAATCAGCAAAGCTACTGCTCCAGACAAATACATAGCGATTCGTTTCATCTCTTTAGCTCCTCTAGTAAGTCGTCTCGTTCATCTGTTAGGTTGTCCCTCTCCTCTTCAAGGTTGACCACTTCCTGTTCGAGAGCATCAATCTTTTGGTCGAGTTCGCATACAGGGCAGTAACGGCCCTCGTACACAACTACAAAGTCATGGTTGTCACACGTACTCATTTGAACTCCTCCGCATGGTCCTCGTTCCAAGTCCACATAGTCACGTTTCCGTCATCATCAATCTTTGTAAAGCCGTCTCGATTTCTAACCCAGCAGCCGCAATTCACGCAGTTGCCAAAGCGACCTTGGTTATGAGTGTGGCCGAAGATCAGATAATCGGCCTTCTGCTGAATTCGATAGAGTTCAGCGTTGTCGAGCATCTCTTTGTCACGGCCCGACGCTAGGGTTAGGTGCCGCCACAAGTTGAGCGGGGCTTCCAAGGCGCTGATGAAGTTGTCTTCGATCGCATGGCCGGCTTTGTTGGGTCCGTTGTTCCGATCCTCCAACATGCCGGACAAGACCGCAGTTACCTCACCTAACCCTGGATTGAGGCTACTACAACTACTATCAAACTCGTGGCCATGAGCAAAGGCGAATCGCTTGCCACCGATGGTCGATTCAAAAGCCAGCCCGTACCGAGGCAGGTTAATGCCGACCAATCTAATGCCTGTTCCAAGGAACTTTGTAAAGGATGCGTCGTGGTTTCCGTAAATCCATCTCACGCCGGAATGACACCCTAGTCGCTCCAGCAATTCCCTATAGGCCATGACCGATTCACTCAGGTTGCATTGAAACCACTCGAAAGCATCCCCTGCTATGACCAGTTCATTGCTACCAACGTAGTCGAGAAACCGATAGAATCGGTCTAGGCCACGGGCGAAGAAGTTGTCCCGTGTGCCTTTGTTACCCAAGTGCAAGTCGCTGATGACGTAGATCATTGGTCTATCCTGATGAATAAATTTAGCGGGCGTTTTGTTGTTCTGGCTGAGGGACCACGGCTATTCAGAGTAAATGGGTTTGAGTTTCTCAAAAAGGCTTCCAGGGCTCTCGCGGAAACTGTCGGACTCGATCTGTCCACCCTTCCCGAGAATGTCGCTAACCAACTGGGAGCAGAAGATTCCACGGGTCAGCCGTTTGTTGTAACCCCTTAGCACGTAGCGGCGTCCAAGTTGTGACTCTGCGTAACTCACCATTGCTGTTACTTGGTCCTTGGTGTATGGAGTCTTTGGAGACACAATGAAGTAAGTGAAACCGCGTTTCTTCTTCCCTTCCATCTCTTTCAAATAGTCGGCCAGCGGTACCTTGTGCACGCGAGGAGGCACCGCCTCATAGACGTAGCCGTTCAAGATAACGGCCGCGTGAGTCAGGTGGCTGCCCGTGCGCTTGAGGATTGGCTTGATGAGAACACCGTCCTGCCAGAACAGAACCGATCCGTCCTTTACACCTGCTTCGACTTTGAACGTCTTTGTTGTCACGGTGTTGAACAGTACAGAGCCAATCAATACAATGAAAAACATAATCAACGCGATCTTTGCTGCTTTACTCATGGAGGTCTCCGATTCTTTGGTACAGGTCAAACAATTCGCTTTCAATCTCGTTGATTTTCTCACGGAGCTTTGGGTGGTTCGCAGACTCGTGCTCGGCAACATACTCCGAGAATTGTTGAGCAATCATGTACGCTCGGTCCAACAACTCGTGAAAGCCGAAACTACCCGGCCCGAACGATTCATTTATTTTCTTCAAGTTTGACAACCCTCTCTCGGCTAGATGTCTGGGTATAAGTGACTCGCCGATTGGTAAATAAGGAACCTCATCAGATGTGGCTACAGGTTTGCCCATTCGATGGTTCCTTCTAGCTCACCGTTTGCTTTGTAAATATGCAGTCCGATATAGAACATTGGTCCACTGTCCCAGGGGCTTGCTTGGAGAAACTCATCAGCGTGCCCTTCAGTCAATTGATGCCGGTACAGCGGGAATGTTCCGCTGTAGCAGCTTTCAAACGTGTCAATGACTTTTGGCTCTTGGTAAGTGCAACGCTTACACGTTGGACAAATTGGTCCCTGCTTCTTGTAACGGCCAAGGAAGTTCTTCGCCTCTTGAGACAAGCCCATGTACTGGTCAGTTCTACCCACGGTACGCCTCCCGAGTTGCCTCTGAGAAGTAATTGTCCAAACTGCTCCCATCCGACTGGAGACCAACTGCTGTGTCGTCCAAGACAGCGCATCGGGCATCAGAGTCTTCCCGACTCAGTGCTGGGAAGATGTGCCCGCTGGTAATCGCGTCCCAACACTTCTTGAGTCGCTCCGCGAGAGCGGCTTGGTAAGCAGCAGCTACGCGGGCTGAGTAAGCTGCAACACGAAGCTGTGGGCGAACACCTGTGGGCTTGGCAACGATCTGGTGGACCGATAAGACCACGTTCTCATCACCAATACCCTCGCCGAGAGCCCATCCGTACAGCGTCAATTGGTCGGCCCATGCTGGGTTTGACACTTCCATGTAGCTGGCGTTGACAACCGTGTCGAAGTGCTGGACAGCCATAAATTCTTTGTGCTCTGTGTTGTGGCTCTTGGACTGCTTCTCAGCCTTGTAGCCATCCCGGCAAAGTCGGTACGATTTGTGCGGGCTGGTCGTGTTCTTCGATTTGTAGCCGTTGACTTTCCAGTCATGGATAATGTGAACCCCCTCTCGGGAAATCCAACGTGCGTCCGGCTTGCCGAGGAAGGGAACCCCGTTCAACTCAGCACTTACTTCAAACTCGAATCGCGGAGGCTCTCTTGACGCAAGCAACTGCATCAGTAGTTCGGTGTAGAATCCAGACTCCCGGTAGCAGTCGAACACGTATCGACCTTCCGGCATTGCCCAGTCGCGGTTCTGAGCCTCGACCTGGGCCTCGAATAGGGCTTCCAGGGTGTACTTGGGGTCGTTACCGGCCCCAAAGAGAGCCGAGTGAAGCGACGACTTAGCGATGGCGTCGAACGCCGATCCGACCGCCGCTGGCTGCTCCTGCAACGTCCGGGGCGGACGCTTCTCGCTGAGGTACTTTAAGTAGTGCTCGTCCGGTCTTGACTCCCAAAGTGACAGGCCAGAATAGGACAGTGTTTGAAGCGTTCTCATTAGTAGAGGTCTCCTTCGGTACAGTCCCGTGAATCATCTTCACCCCAGCACTCTTCATGTTTGGGGCATTCGCTGCAATCCACGCAACATTCATCGTCCCACTCTTCTTCTTCTTGTTCAACGAACATGATCTTTACCCCACCTAATCCTGTGCCAGAGAGAATCGTGATAATAGAACAGTACCAACTTCACAGCGAAGCAAACGGCAGTGAATACAAGGCAACCACCAAAGTCGCCAAAGATCGCGTAGGCGAGTCCCAAGCAAACAATGTTGCTGAAGGTCTCCCACGAAATCGCCTTGGCAATGGATCGTTTTCTGCTCATTCCGACTCCTTATAGTGGGGTCCAACCAACTCGGTGCCGGCCTTGGCGACTGCGGCACGGGCGTTCTCCAGTGACCGGAAGTGGCCCAACCAATGTTTCTTTCCGTTTACATGGATTTCCGCTGAGTATTTTCTAACTTGTTTGTTATAGCTGACACCTTTTACGCCTGTTCGGCTGTTTGACTGGGGGCCGCGATTGTGAAGATTTTGCGACACAGTTGCTAGTCGGATGTTGTCCCGTCGGTTGTCAAGGGGATCGCCATTGATGTGATCGACTACTACACCGTGGACATTGTGCCACCCTAAACGCTCGGCAATATCTTGGTGCATGAATCGGGTCGTTCCAGATGCGGTTTTACGCATCGCACGCCACTTACTCTTCCCTTGGGAGACCGCGCACCAACGCCACCGATTAAGGTAGCTAAAATCCTCCGGGCTTATTGAGGCTACTTGCCCTCGCGACAGTGGAATCTGGGTCAAGCCGTACAGCATTCCGTAGTCAAAGAACTTCCACCGCTTGAACGTCTCGGCAGCAGGGTCTTGTGCTACGTGACGCAAATACGTGTACACTTCAGGCCACGTACTGAAAACCATTTGATGGGGCACGGTAGCAAATAACCAGTCAGGTAAACGCTGCTTACCTTGCTCCATGTGGATGATAATAGGCTTGTTTTGTCGGTCAGCTTCAAATAACTCGTTGTAGGTGCCTACTGAGTAAATGTCCAAGTCAAGGTGAACTAGCACGAAGTCGGCAATGTCCACGAGCCTTAGATCAACCTTTCGGATAGGGGACATCATTGTTGATACAACATCGAAGTGCCCGGTTTGCTTTTCGTGTGCCCGCGCTTGCCGATTTTCGATGTCTTCAATCGCTTCGTTAGTTGGTTTCCGGGTGGGGTCAAGCCAGATGACTCCCAAATCATTGAGTTCCTCACGCACAGCCTGACGCCACCCAACGCCGTTGTCAGGGGCGAAATCCATCGGTCCACACAAGTAGCAGCGATTGTAGAAGAGTCTGTTCAAGGCAGTAAATCTCCAAAGCTCGAAGCGCCAATTCGTCCAACACCGAGGTCGAAGTAACCACACACTTGCTCGTAGGTCTTGATCCCGCCCGATGCCTTGACCGGGACACCAGGTGCGGAGTCTCGAATGATCTTGACGACTCCAGGCGTCGCCCCTTTAAGGGCACCCGTGCTGGTCTTGATGTAGTCAACTCCGTAGATCGCACACAACTCACACGCATTTATCAACTGGCGTGGTGTGTAATGGCAGGTCTCCAAGATTGCTTTGACTAGCACGCCCCTGAAGCGGGCAATGGCCATAATCATAGAAAGTTCTGTTTTCAGCGGCTCAGAGTCACCGTCAAGGAATCTCCCATAGTTGACAACGACATCAAGCTCCTTAGCTCCGTTGTTAATGGATTGATTGGCCTCGGCGTACTTCACAGCGGGTAGTGTGTTACCGTGTGGATACCCGATGACACAACTCACGTTGTCAAACATCGAGCTTGCCAGCTTGACGTAGATTGGTGCAACACAGACACTCTTGATGCCGTGCTTGTTAGCAAGAGCGCAGGCGTCCTTCACGTCCTGGTACGTGGCCGTCGGCTTGAGCACGGCAAGGTCAAGGTGGGCAGCGATGTAGTCTTTGTCATATTTCATTCTGGGCCTGCGAAGTGAAATTGAATCTTGTTCGGAGCGAGTAAAAGGATCATTTCCTCGACTGTCATTTTCCTCAAGCGTTCGAGAGTGAGTTGGACTCCTCCTGCTCGATTGACGGCCCTTTGGAGCCCATCGAACATCTCAAGAACATCCATCGCGTATTGTTCGTCGTTCACAGATCACCTCACGGATGTTTCGAGCAACGTGTTCAAGTCTTTCGGCGTCGAGCAAGCTGAATCGCGGCGGGCTACTTTCCAGGTTGGTGTTGGCGATGTATTCAACGGCTCGCAAAGCGTCACACCATGTAATCTCAGTTAGCACGTTTGCTTTCATAGGCACCCCAACTTCTTCATGCGTTCGTCCACGAGTGGGTGGACATACGGCCAGAAATCATGCTGACTTTCGTGGAGCAATATCACTGCTCCGTCTCGAATCGGCATCTCCAAGACACATGGGTCGAGTTGCAACCCTGGAAACAGCGGCACATTGACACCGATAGACCCGTGGAAGCACGGCAGCACCGTTACGTTGAAGCCACCGACTTTGTTGTATCGCTCGATGCAATAGGTCAGGGCAGCAACCCTCTCAGGGTCACGCTCGACAAGACGCGCAGCGCGAAGTCGAGCGATAGCTTGATCGAGCCACATTTGCTCGTTCGTTCTTGCTTCGCAGCAGTCGTACCAAGCACCGACTGCAAATGGCAGCAAGAACAAGGCTAACGTGAGTTTAACTAGCATACCTGTATCTCAAATTCACTAGAGGAGAAGATGTGGTCAACAATGTGCCTTGGTAAACGAATCCGTTTACCACTGGCCTGGAAGTGGTCAACGACCTTGCCCTGGTAGAGTAGCTTGACGGTTCGAGTCTTCTCACTTACCCGGCTTCCACCAATGCCAAGAATCTGATACTCGGAGGCTCGACGATTTACCACTTGGTAGTCGAACTTACCCTGCCTACGGAGGTAGCGAAGGATTCGATCAGGCGAGGCCGGTGCGGATGTTACTCGACATGCGATATACTGCCGAAGGTCGTCCGACGTAAAGTACGGAGCGTTTTGGTGCCATCGGTCCACAACGAACTTGGTGACAAGCTCGCCGATGTTACTCTTCACACGTTCAAGATTCTCGGTCTGCAAATCATTCTCCTAACGACTGGTTGGTTCAAAGTCCTCTTTGGCCAGGTGGCCAGCCACGTCACACAAACACGCATTGATAAACCGCCCCGTTTGATCGCTAAGTGCTCCGGCCCAAGCAACGACTTGTAGGTCATTGAATGGCTCCAAGGCGGCTGTTTCCAAGCCTTCCAAGGCATTCTTACAGCGTTTGTAGTGGTCGAAGACTTCGTTGTTTGTCATTGACATAGCTCTGATACTTGCTATACTGACGGCATGAATGAACTAACACGATTATTTGTGGAACACTTGCAACAAAGTTCGGCGTTGGAAGCTGTTGAAGCTTGGGTAGCTGAGCTAGAAGCGTGTGACGAGTCTCCTGAAGGCGTGAAGGCAGCGGATTTTAAGTACATGACTGCCATCCACAGGGAATTTCTGCTGTTTGTATCACAGGTAGACTTGCAGGCAGCCGCTTCGCGGCTTCAGGAGTGACGCAAAACAGTTTCTCAACCCGACTCAGCTTCCCACCGCCTCGGGAATTCATGTCAGTCTTAACTTTCTTCTGCCATAAAACCTTGGCCCAGTCTGGGGCGGTGTATTCAGACACAAGCACGGTTGCGTGTCGGGCCTTTTCACGTACCCAGTCCCAGAACTCAACCACATTGAACTTTCCAGTAGTAAACCCTGTCGTACCGGCGTATGGAGGGTCGCAATAGATCAGGTCTACCCGGTCATCAAAGTCCAGGTACGACTGACACCTGAACGAAACATCAGCAGTCTTTTTTGCGAGTTCAAGTAGACTTGTCCGAGCGTTGGCCGCAAAATTCCTGCCCGACGACTCCCTTGCGTACCCGCCAAAGAACTTACCCGAGTTGCTACAGCCGAACCCGGCGAAAGCCCGCAACGCACTAGGCACAGCCGTTCGCAGATCGTTGTATTCTTGCTCCGACACGAATTCTGGCCCAACCCAACCTGATTGCACTGCCTTGTGGAGCAGTATTAGATCGGGCTGAGCATCCCCTGCTGACCGACTCTTTGCCGTTACACATGCGCCGACACTGTACATCCCACAGAATGGTTCGTGGTACGACGAGACGCCGAACCCGTTGATGATGGATGACAGTTCTTTTGCCAGTCGAGCTTTCCCGCCAAAGTATCTCATAGTTAGGCTGCTGCCAGTTTGAAAATGAAAACTTCCATGCGTGTAGAGTGCTCGTCCTTTTGATAGTCAAATCTGTCTATCATCTCGTAGTCGGGGAGCCAGTCAGCAATGCACTCGGCGTGCTTATCCACGCTTCCTGCATACTTGGCTCGAAGTCTGTCTTGGAATTCTCCGTGGTTTCTAAACTCGTTAAGGCATTGCGTCGTGATAGCTACGATGTCGGTGTTCTTAACTCGATTGATAGCTCCGAGATACTCGTGCATCGCTTTACAGGCATACCCCATTACGTCGGCGTTGATGATTGCGTAGTAGGTTTCGGGGAACCCTGGTGCGTTTACAAAGTCTTGGAACTTGCACAAATAATCAACGCTCTCAACGCCAAGTTGATGTTTCTTTGCTTTCCAGAGATTCAAAACATCTTGACGGCACTCGACGTTGTGGATTTGAACGTTGGGATTTCGTAACACAGCCTCTTGAACGCAGTTACCCGATGCCGAAGCCAGGGTCAGCAGTCGCGGCGATCCCGATGTTGGAAGGTGCTGCATGATTCGGTTACACGCCAGTCGCTTCATGGGAAAGTCAAAGTTCATTTCCCTTTGCGAGGTTATATCGGAGCCTCCAACGTGACGCCTATGGATCGTTCGACCGTTGCTCAGTCTGTCTTTATACCAGCGTGACGTGTACCACTCGCAGTCGATCAGTGTTCCTGTGCCCGTGCAATCCAGCGTCCCATGCACTACGTCACGAGTTTGCCCAGTACGACGCATGACGTAGTGCTGAAGATCGGAGTTAGGAACGTCGCCTATTGCAGCATCAAAGAACTCCTTAGCAGCGGTTAATGCGGTTATCATTCAACGTCTCTCTTTCGTAAGTACCGTGGTTCACGCGGCAGTCCGGCGTCGGTGATCGTCATGTATTGGAACGTGATTGTTTCACCAACCTTGAAGTGCTTTGCACGAATCTCAACTGGCATTACACAGTCCGGGTTTGAAGCTGCAAACTCAGCGTCCCCTGCTGTTGCAAACTCACGCTCCTCGTCTGTGAGACCGGCGATCTTTACCTTGTGTCCGTGGTAGTCCACGACAATCGCGCCAATCTTACCGAGGAGACGACTGCCCTTGTCGGTTTCTCGTCCGCCGGTGAAGCCAATGATCGTGCCCTCGTCATCCCGAAACGGCTTGTGCTTCAACAGCCCCTTGTGGCGTTTTGGTGTCCACACAGAGTCGGGGTCACGTAGGACAATTCCCTCGCCCTTTTGTTCCAGCACATACCCGAGATACTCGGCAACACGAATGTGGGCCTGTCCGAGGTCGAGCGGCAACTTCTCTTGCTTGAGCATGTAGCAGGTGTCCGATTGCGTATCGAGTACGCCGTTCATAAACAGCAACTCTTGTTGGAAGTTCTCGGCCTTGCAGAATTGAAATTCCAAATCGAGTCGGTTGACCTGTCGATTGATGAACTTCAGACAAGCATCCTCATCAATCGTGCAGTGCATGTTGCTGTTCTTAATCTCGCCCGACTGAAACAGCGAACTAAAGCTTGGTGCTGAGTAGACGGCGTAACGAATCTTGTTGAAACGCGGGTCGGGTGTATCACCGCTACAGATAGACCGGCAAAGCTGGAAGTTTCCTTCACCGGCAAACAACTCACCGTCAAGGAAGCACGCAGGTAGCCGATCCAAGAACCAATCAGGTGCCATGATCGGAGAGCCGTAGCGACTCCACAGGCCAGTAGAGTAGGGTTTGATCTTTTTCTTGCGATCACCTGTCTTTGGGTCAATGATCC
>Ga0172379_10002425_pt1 | contig 32987 bp, 35 predicted proteins | sample GrowelOW334metaG_FD_119756 | JGI IMG/M metagenome (GOLD analysis project Ga0172379, IMG submission 119756) | Groundwater microbial communities from an aquifer near a municipal landfill in Southern Ontario, Canada - Groundwater well OW334 metaG | ecosystem: Environmental > Aquatic > Deep...
CGAGCCTTCTGTCGAGTTGGCACGAAATTAGGGCGTATAATGCAATTCAGAGCCACCACACGCGTGGAGCGCGTGACATCATTTGTTTTGGAAATAGGTGCGAGTTTGGTACAATACAGACACAAAATGAAAACGCCGAAAGGCGCTTTCTCATTTTGGGCACAGGAGGCGCAACTGTTTGCCTGACAAACAGGAGCAAGGACTTGAAGGGCGGAGCGCGACGGCGCGAGCCAGGGCCGAAAAAATTTCTAGCAAGAAATTATGTTTGGCCAAGCCTCTCCTGGGCACCAGAAGTAACTTGTTCGGAAAAAGAAGGCAACCAAAACTTCTTTCCGAGCTATGCAATGCCTTGTGTTGGGAGTCTCTCGAAAGATGCCGCATCGGCTATACTAAAGACATACTCCTTACTCTTAAAAAATAGCTTGCACTATGGATGAACAACAACCTGTGAATATGCCTCAGAACGTGCCCACAGGTATTCCTGCGGACACACACCACCCGTTCTCGACGAGGACTCTTGTTGTATTCGGTATTATTCTCGTGCTTGTTGTCGGCAGTGTCGCATGGGCGTATCCGCATGGGTATCTATCGTTTTCTACATCGGGGCAGACTGCGACCTCTACCACCCAAGGCGAGATAGCAACAACTGATCCTGTGGCATGGAAATCGATACCGTCAGAGACTCCTCTTGTACTCAGCGTTCCTGGCAAGGGGGGTTATACAGCTTCTTACACTTACTACGATGCCGGAACGTTTACGAGCGGTCCGTTTTCAGGATCCGAGCTCGTACTCGGTATCGGGGCTCCGATTGACGCATTGGATGGTAGCAGCAGTAGCACAGGATGCATGGGAAGGATTCTGTACCTGGTACTGAATGCAAGCAGTACTCCTATCGGATGGTGGAATACTTCAAACTGTCCTGCATCGGAACTCGATTTAAACAAATTGCCTGTACTCAACGATTCAGAGTTTCCGCAAAGACTTATTACTGCAGGTAGGGGAGCGGAATCACATTATGATGTACCGGTAACACCACATGGTAGGGTAGATTATTTTGACGGACCCTCATTCCCTCCAACAAATCTCGAGCCGGTTACTGGATTCCAGCTTTCGGGGGACCAGGTAATGCGCGCTCCGGCGCAATATCGTGCTAAATCAATACCAGCCGCGTTTTCAGGTGTACAAGCATATGATTACTATATTCAGCTTCCAACTGGAATGGTCTTTAGCCTTTCCTTTGGGCCGGACTTTATGCCGATACTCACCGCGAGTAGTAGCAGCCGTATCCCCCTACTCACATGGTCTACGGGAACGACTACAGTGATGAGATATCAGTATGAGTCGTATTACTACCCCTCATATGCGGACTGCTTCGCGAGTCTGGATTCGTTTGGCGCACTTAAAGCAACATTCATCCAAACAGGTACGACCAATAAGGGAGACCCAGTGTATGAAGTAAATCCGGCTGACCACGACGATGTCTACCGGTGTTTGTATGCCAAAAGGCAGCAATTCGGGCCCGATTATTCCGGATATTATCCGATGATCTACAGCGATTTCATTAGCAGCCACCCCGTGTTCTTCTGGAAAAGTTTTGAGGATGATTGGATGATTCTCGGTCAAGAAGGTCTTGCGGCTCCAATAGGTGGAAAAGGGAAACCCGTCATTTACCTGTATCCAACGAAAACGGAGCAAGTGAGTGTGAAGGTAGATCCGATTGGTGGATTCACTAAGACGGATCCAGCATACGATACTGGTTGGAATGTGATGGCAACTCCAGACAGCGTCCTTACGAATCTTACCGATGGGAAGACATACCCGTATCTCTTCTGGGAGGGTGGTGCAAAAGGTATCGTGAATACGCCGAAAGAAGGGTTCGTGGTCGCACAAGCTGACATACCCGCTTTGCTTGCCGAGAAACTCACACTCCTTGGATTGAACGTGAAAGAGCGTGCTGACTTCATGTCCTTCTGGGTGCCACGTCTCTCGAAAACTCCGTATTATTTCATCACCTTCGTACCAAAGAGCGAGATGGATCGTGTAGCTCCTCTCACAGTCATCCCTGCTCCTGATACCATGATTCGCGTCCTCATGGATTACAAGCCGCTTTCGGCACCGATACCTGCGGAACCTCTTGAGATAACGACGCCGATGCGCACCGGCTTCACGGTTGTCGAGTGGGGAGGCATCATAAGAGACTAGGATTCGCTAGATAAGTCAGTCGCCGCATTTTCTCCGTGCTCATCACACATCGCGCATAGATAGAGCTCAGTTCGGAAAAGAGGTATTTGTGGGCGCAAATGCAGAGCGCCGAAAGGCATCCTCATTATGTTATAATGAAGCCTGGGTCATTGAGATAAGGAGGAGTCATGAAAAACCTGTACGACCTGATGGTGCGGGAAGGGGTTCTCAAGAACATGAAGAGGACTCTCCTCGAGGTCCCGGTTGCGGCAGCTGTCTTGATTATCGCCCTCCGTTACAGCAAGCCGGAGAGCTCGCTGCAGTGGGATGTTCTTCTCGACGAGATGTTGTTTGTCGCTCTCCTGTCGCTCGGGGTGACGCTCGCGAGAGCGATTATCGAACTAGTGTTCATCCTCTCGGGCGGTTCGATCGTCAAGAAACCGATCGTGCAGTAAGCCCGGCACAGGAAATAAAAAAGCCCGACACATGTGTGCCGGGCCTTTTGCTGCTCTGTCGAGCTAGTGGAGGAAGCAGAGCCTCCACACCTGGCTCCATTCCACAGTCGTCGCCAGCATAATCAACATGAAGACGATGAAACCGAGAATCGTCTTCCAATCATTAGCATCCGCGTCGCGACCGTAAACTTGACTTCCCATGATGTTCATCATGAAGGTGCTCCTTTTGTTATTAACTTATATATAGTACACCCTATCTTCTAAAAAGTCAACCCCTCTCCAAAACCCTGTATACTGGCGGTATATGCTCTACACGGGGAAGGGGGATAAAGGAACGACGACCGTCTTCGGCTGCGACCAACAGCGAATCTCAAAATCTTCTGAACTACCCGAGGCACTCGGTGCACTTGATGAGTTGAACGCGTTTCTCGGCTTCGTGAAGGTGCGAAGCACGCACGAGCCGCGCATTGCGGGCGCAGTGCGCGAGGCACAGGAGACACTCTTCATTATCCAGGCCGAGGTTGCGGGTGCGCCTAAGCGGGTAGGGGAGCGTGCGGTGAAGAATATCGAGGAAATAGTGAATGCAATAGAAAAAGAGATCCCGCCTCTGAAAGGGTTCTCGATTGCAGGCGGGACCGAGCTCTCAGCGCTCCTCGACACTGCACGAACCCTTGCGCGCCGCGCTGAGCGGCGCGTGATCGCGGTGAAGGAGCTCTCGCTGCGCGAGCTCGCGCCCGAGACGCTCGCCTATCTCAACCGTCTCTCCTCGCTCCTCTTCGCGCTTGCGCGCCTCGCGAACCATCTCGCGGGTGTCGCCGAGGAGACGCCGAAGTATTGAGTTGACGGAAAGACCTCCAATCATTTAATATCCACAACCCATAGTGTTTACATAGACAAGAGAGAGTGAAAAAATTGAATGGATGGCAATAGTGGCTTGTAAGAGGTGTGGCAAAGAGTTTTACGCTAAACCCTCATGGCTGAAGGTCGGTTTCGGTAAATATTGTTCTGCTGATTGTCATCATGCGAGCATGCGGGGTGGAAAGGAAGTTCCCTGTGCAACATGCGGGAAATCGACGTACAAAACTAAGAAAGGGCTCAAGGGTTCAAAAAGCGGTAAGTATTTCTGCTCTAAGAGCTGCCAGACTTTGTGGCGCAACCAGCTCTACATCGGTCCGGCGCACAAGAATTTCAAGACAGGAGAGTTCGTATACCGCGCGAAGATGGAACGGCATAAGATTCCCAAAATATGCCGATTATGTAAGACTGAGGACTACCGGGTTTTGGCGGTGCACCACATCGACAAGAACCGGAAAAACAATGAGTTAGAGAATCTCGTGTGGCTTTGTCATAATTGCCACTTCCTGGTTCATCATCATGAGTCAGAACGAGAGAAACTCACGCAGCGAAAATAAAAATGGTGGTCGTAGCTCAACTGGCTAGAGCATCTGCTTGTGGAGCAGAAGGTTGTGGGATCGTCCCCCATCGACCACCCCAATACTTAGGATTTGTGCGTCGTGATATCATTTGCGTATGAGAAGCCTATTCTTCGGTGTTGTGTTCATTATCGTCGTAGGATTCGGCGGGCTGGTATACCGCAACGCCGTCGAGCACCCTGCCCAGCAGATCGTGTGTCCACTCGACGCGAAGGTCTGTCCAGACGGCACCTCGGTCTCTCGGGTCGGCACCTCCTGCACGTTTGCAGCATGCCCCTTGCCGAATATTGCGCTCCCTGGTGTTGATATCTCGTTTGCACTGCCCGCAGGGCTTGTCGCAACCGACCTCCCCGACACGGCGAGTGTGGCTGCCTACGCATTGCCGGTCGAGGCGTCGTCGACGATCATCGCGAGCATCACGATTCGCCGGTATACAATCGAGGCCTCTTCTACGCCGCTCGCGACTATCCAACAGACAGCGGTCGGCGGTGCCTCGGGGCTACCCGTGAGTGCGACCTCCTTTACCTCGACGATACTCGGTAATCATCGCTTCACGGTCGTTTCGATAGAACGTTTCGAGGGGGTGATTGATACGGCGTACTACCTCGCGCGTGGCACCGACGTACTGCGCTTCGATGCGATCGATCGCAATGCCGACTGGACGAACCCAAACCTCGATCTCAGGACGCTCCCCGCCCATGCGGCACTCACGAAGCTTCTGGTAACCCTCCAGGGCCAGTGATAGTATTATCCAGTAAGCCTTATTCACGTAAGACGTCTCTCTATCTATGAACAACAACTCGCTCTCAGAGATTCTCGAAAACGGCGGAGTGCGCCTCGCGCTTATCGGTACGCTCTCTATCCTCGCGCTCTTTTTACTCGCACAGACGATAACCACCGCAGCAAACTTCGGTCGACCGAGCACACCCGCGACCGACACGATCACGGTGCAGGGCGAAGGGCAGGCGACCCTCCCGCCGGATGTCGCGCGCGTCTCCTTCACAGTAGAGAACACGGCGACGACCGTGTCTGCCGCGCAGGCCGCGACCACCAAACAGGCGAACGCCGCTATCGACTATGTGAAAGGGCAGGGCGTCGCAGAGAAGGACGTAAAGACGCTCTCCTACAACATCAGCCCGCAGTATTCGTACCCGAACCCGTGCACCTCGGGGACAGTATGCCCAGACTACAACCGCGCACCGAAGATTACCGGCTACCAAGTGTCAGAGACTATCCAGGTGACGATGCGTGATCTCACGAAGGTGGGCGAGCTCCTCGGCGGCCTCGGCTCGCTTGAAGTGCAGAACGTAAATGGTCCTGCCTTTGCACTCGACGACTCGACGGCCGGGTACAACGCCGCACGCGAAGACGCGATCCTAAAGGCGAAGGAGCAGGCAGACCTCCTCGCGAAGCAGCTCGGCGTCCGTCTTGAGAAGATTGTGAACTTCAGCGAGTCTTCACGAGGAGGGTACCCGTACCCGATGATGTACGGCCTCGGAGCGGCAGACTCGAAGGTGGCATCTGCTCCCTCGGTGCCGACTGGCGAGAACACCTACAACGCGTCGGTCTCGATTACCTACGAAATCCGCTAGCTTGACGCATAAGCAAGCCCTGCTATACTGCCGGTGTTGAAAGCCCGCAGGGCTTTTTTATTTCCAAGCGAGCTAAAGAGAGATTCTTATCTGTCTTTTGCAAGCGAGCGCTGGAAACAAGCTTACTTATTTACTAAACGCTTTTGTATGACCTCACCATTCACGTACCTGAAGCATGTCCGCGAAGAGTTCGCCCACATCAACTGGCCGTCTAACCATACGGCAATCTCCCACACGCTCGTGGTTATTGTTATCGCGGTTGCGATTGCGCTCTTGGTCAGCGTGTTGGACTTCGTCTTCGGTCTTGGCGTGAGTCGCGTAACCGGCGTCTAATCTTTTCTCTATGGACGACAACCAGAAGCAGACCGGTGAGATGGAGTACCCCGAGGAGGTGGGTATGGCAGACATTGCACCTCAGGTGCGCAAAGAGATTAAGGACGAGACCGTACCAGACGAGAAGGACTCGCGCTGGTACACGATCCACACCTACGCCGGCTACGAGAACGCCGTCGAGCGCAACTTGAAGCAACGCATCGAGTCGCTTGGTATGGAGAACAAGATCTTCGATGTGATTGTCCCGACCGAGAAGAAGATCCGCGTGAAGGGCGGCAAGCGCATCGTCGAAGAAGAGAAGATCTACCCAGGGTATATCCTCGTGCGCATGATCGTGGACGACGATTCGTGGTTTGTCGTGCGCAACACTCCAAGAGTGACCGGCTTTGTCGGCTCGGGCAACACACCGGTCCCGATGGAGGAGTCTGAGGTCTCCTCTTTGATGAAGCGCATGACCGCTGAGGCGCCGAAGCACCGCATCGACCTCGTGAAGGACGATCCAATTGTTATCGCCGACGGTCCGTTTAAGGACCTTGAGGGCAAGGTTGGTGACATTGACGAGGACCGCGGGAAGGTCAAAGTCATGGTCTCGATGTTCGGCCGCGAGACACCGGTCGAGCTCGACTTTTTGCAAGTAAGGAAGCTTTGAGGGAAGCTTCAAGTTTCGCAAGCGAAACTTGTTGCGGACACTTATGCATGATTTTTGGCTTTCAGACCCGGCCAAAAATCAGGCGAAGGTCGCACGTTGACCCAATATGGTTTCTAAGCTAAACTCACCCAACATTCAACAAACATGGCTACAGTCGTAAAAAAGATAAAACTTCAGATCCCTGGCGGTAAGGCGACGCCGGCTCCGCCGGTCGGTACAGCGCTTGGTCCTGCGGGCGTGAATATCGGTCAGTTCGTGACCCAGTTCAACGCAGCAACCCAGGACAAGCAAGGGACGATTATCCCAATCGAGCTCTCGGTCTACGACGACCGCACGTTCACCTTCATCATGAAGAATCCGCCTGCCTCGAGGCTTATCCTCAAGGCGCTCGGTCTCGAGAAGGGTTCGAGCAAGGCGAAGGAGTCGAAGGTCGGCACAATCACCAAGGAGCAGATTGCGACTATCGTCGACGAGAAGATGCCGGACATGAATGCGAGCTCCAAGGAGGCGGCAGGCCGCACCATCGCGGGAACTGCGCGGAGCATGGGGATTGACGTCAAATAGACGTCAATCGACCGGAGCGTGAGAAGCGAATGCCTGGAGCTTCGTAAACGCGGGGTGGGGTCGAGAGATTTTCTAGCAAGAAAATACTCGTGACTTGACGTGAAGGGATAGATTCCGAACAGAAATGGGCGCGGAAGCGAAGCTTCCGCGCCCGTTTGCATTTGGTACCCCCAAAGCGTACAGTTCGCTCGGGTATTTTTGAACATTTCAGGAGGATGTAGATATGGAACTTCACAAGAAGTATCAGCCAGCTACGCTGAACGCAGTCCAGCAGCGCGCATTGCGCATCATCAAGGGCACAGCGACCTACGGAGATCGTTTCATTCCGGATCACACGGAGCTCGTGCAAGTTATCGATGATTTCCGCTCTCGCGGATGTGTCATCGCCTTCGTGACCGGGGTATGGGACCTCTTCCATATCGGTCACGGCGACTATCTGCAGAAAGGGAAGAGCGAAACCGCAAGGCTCTACCCCGAAGCAGACCACGTCATCTTGGTTGTCGGCGTAGACACCGACGCGTTCACGAAATCGCGGAAGGGTCCTGACCGGCCGATTGTGCCTGAAGATGAACGTTGCCGGGTGCTCGGGCACTTGCGTCCGGTAGACATCATCACGCTGCAGTATGAGGCCGACCAGCTCTTCAGGGTAGTCGAGCACGATGTGCGCATCATCTCGGAGTCGACGAAGGACTTGCCGAATCTCGAGAAGATACAGGAGCAATGCGCGCATATCGTGAATCTTCCGCCGCAAGCAGAGACGAGTACGACGGCGCGTATCCGTCGCCTGTCGATGGATGGCGCCGCGAAAGCATTGCTGGCGACCGAGGCGCTTTCGAATGCGCTGAAAGGAGTACGTGATGCAATCGAAAAGCAGTAAGGTTATTGCGTACGTTGCTTCGCCACATGCAGGCTATCTGAAGTTCTTCCGGGAATACGAAGGGAGCGTCTTGTACGTGCTCGGCGACGAGCTCATACGGAAGTTCCCCTCGCTCGTCCGGCACTTGCCGGGGGTTGCGCCAGAAGAATCGCAGAAGATGATTCAGGCGCTCGGGATTTTCTCTGACGTCCGCATCCTCACCCCGTCGGAACTCTATAATCTTCGGTACTCGCGTATCGTTATGCCGGACGAGGACGTATCCCATGCATTGGCGAAAGACTATTTCACCGATGCATTGGTCGAGTTCGACGGTCGTTGGCGGCTACGCTGGGACTGGGGAGCGACGCAGAAGAATCGCCGACCGGAGGGCGAACGTGTAGTCTCGGTCGACGAGCTCGATCGAGAACTCATGCGTTCGGCATTTCGCGAGGCGGACCGCAGTCCTGACTGGTGGCGGCAGATAGGCGCCCTGCTTGTAAAGGACGGTATAATCTTGCTCGCGGCCTTCAATCAGCACGTTCCGCATGAGCAAAGCGTATACTGCTATGGCGATCCGCGAAGCAACTTCGAGCCTGGACAGTGCATTGAGGTTTCGAGCGCTGCTCATGCGGAGATGGTGCTTCTGGGTACCGCAGCAGCTCGCGGGATCTGTACGGCGGGTTGCGACCTCTGTGTCACGACCTTCCCGTGTCCTCCCTGTGCTGGTCCTTGGTCTTTCGCCGGCCTCAGACGTCTCTACTACACCGACGGATACTCGCTCGTCGCCGGAGCCGAAACGCTCCAAGCGAAGGGCGTGGAGATTATCCGTGTGGAGATGTAAGTGCCGCCCAACTTGCTCCCTAGCCCGATTCGGGTTGGGGAGCTTATTTTTTGAATCCGACGACCGCCTTTATAGGCTCCGTATTTTTTGTTCGTGGACTGCCGACTATGAGGTGCGCATGGAGGTGGTTGACCGACGCGCCCGTCGTCTTCGTGTCTCCGGAGCGGAGCAGAAGCGTTGCTCCCTTGATGTTTTTCTCGCGCACCACTTTTCGATAGAGTTTCTGAAGGTCTGCCCACATCACCGGTGACAGATCTTCTGTTGCTTCGACATGCGATCGTGTGATGAATAGGAAATGGTATCGGGAGCCTTCATACGGCCACGAGTTTTTCGTGACGAGCCAATGTTTGTTCTTGTACTCAAGCGGTTGGCGGTGATGTTTGAAAAGGTGTTCCTCGCAGAATGGGCAGAACCCCCCGGTGATAATCGCATCGAGCGTTTGCGCGTAGTCGCTGCGCTTTACGATGGTAGCGTTCCGGGCATCTACGCGCTGCTTCTGGGGAGCCATACTGACCAACGATATACCATCGCCGTATAAAAAAGAACTGCCCCTGGGAGGGGCAGTTTGAATCCTTGGCCGGCGAGCTCAAGGGCTATACGGGATCTTCATGGCCGGATGCGGGTTGTACTCCTCGAGCGAGAAGTGTTCGACCCGGAAGTCGAACAGATTCTTCACTGTTGGGTCGAGTCGTAAGATGGGGAACGGTCGTGGTTCGCGTTTGACCAATTCTTGTACCGCATCGATCTGGTTCTCGTAGATGTGCACATCGCCGAAGAGATGTGCGAAATAGCCTGGAGTGTACCCGGTTACTTGGCACACCATCAGGAGAAGCGCTGCGTACTGAATGATGTTTGACGGGCCGCCGACTGCTAAGTCAGAAGAACGTTGCCACAGCAGTAAGCACAGCTTCCCGTTCATGACGCGGAACTGAATCCAACCATGGCAGGGTGCCACGATGACCTTTCGGTTTGGTCCGCGAGCCGTATAGAACGGTATCCATGGTGTGACGAGGTGTGTTCGAAGCGATGGATACGACAGGATCTGCTGGATAAGTTGTGCGAACTGGTTCAGTGTACTGCCCCCCGGGAGAGGGAAGTCGTGGAATGCCGCACCGTATGATCCAGGTCCCATATCATCCGGCTCGAGCCCAAGTCCTGCACCCTTGCCGCGGTAATCCTTCCAGAAGTCGCAGCCGTACAGCGTAATCTCATCGATGGTGCGAGCACCGTTGATGAAGGCGATGATTTCGGCGACTGCCTTCCTCCAGAAGTTAATGGCCCGTTCAGTGATGAGCGGGACACCGTTCGACAAATAGAAGACCATTTGCGGCAAGGTACCGAAACAGGTTAGTGCGCCGATACCTTGCGGCGTTTCCTTTAGCATCTCGCCGTGTTCGAGGATATGCTTGAGTCGATCCTGATATTGCGTGTCCGGTGTCCGCAGAGAGAGCGGTTTGTAGAAGTCATTCATGACGGATCCTTCCCTTGAGAGATTGTTGAGAACTGCTGTCCTGCCGCATCATACGGAATGCAGAAAAATAGTCAAAGATGCTACCATGCCCCTATGGATTTCTCCTCCGTCAAGAAACAAGACCCTGAAATCGCACAGCTGCTACGCGGAGAAGAGAAGCGGCAGGCGGAAGGACTGGAACTGATACCGTCTGAGAACTATGTCTCGCGCGCGGTGAAGGAGGCGATGGCCTCGTCCTTGACCAACAAATACTCAGAAGGGTACCCGGGCAAGCGCTACTACGGCGGCCAAGAGTTCACCGACCAGGTTGAGACACTTGCGATCGAACGCGCGAAGAAGCTCTTTAATGCGAAGTATGCAAACGTCCAGCCCTTGGGTGGCGCGAACGCGAACATCGCGATGTACTTCGCCCTGCTTCAACCAGGGGACACTGTGCTCGGTATGGACCTCTCGCATGGCGGCCACCTCACCCACGGCCACCCGGTGACCTACCTCACCAAGATTTTCAACTTTGTGCGCTACCAGATGAAGGATGTCGAGACGGGCGAGATTGACTACGACGCGATGCGCCGCACGGCTAAGAAGATAAAGCCAAAGATTATCCTCGCCGGCTTCTCGGCGTATCCGCGCGAGCTCGACTATAAAAAGTTTGTGGACATCGCACGCGAGGTAGGCGCGATTTCAGTGATGGACATCGCGCACATCGCGGGGCTTATCGCGGGCAAGGCGGCAAAGAACCCCTTTGACTACGGCTTCGACATCATGACGACTACGACGCACAAGACGCTCCGTGGCCCGCGCGGCGGGATGATACTCGTGCGCGAGAGCGAGGAACTCGCGAAGAAAATCGATAAGTCAGTGTTCCCCGGCTTCCAGGGCGGGCCGCACATGCACCAGATCGCTGCCAAGGCGGTCGCCTTCGGCGAGGCACTCCGACCCTCTTTCAAGAAGTACGCGAAGCAGATTATCGCGAACACGCATGCGATGGAGAAGGTCTTCAAGAAGCATAAGGCGCGGATGCTCACGGGCGGCTCTGACAATCACCTTATCTTGCTCGACGTGTGGAAGTCGTTCGGCATCTCAGGTGGCGAGGCAGAGAAGCTTCTTGATAGGGCGGGTATTACGCTCAATAAGAATGCGATCGCCGACGATACACGCAAACCAATGGACCCTTCTGGTATCCGCTTCGGCACACCGGCAATGACCACCCGCGGCTTCAAAGCGAAGGATGTGGCGCGGGTTGCCGAGATTATGATCGAGGTGCTCACCGAGCGTGACGACAAGACGGTGAAGCGCGCGAAGCAAGAGATCAAGAAACTCGCCCTCGCACACCCCATCCCTGAGTCATTTCTCTAAATCTGGTACACCCCGTTAGATAATCCACCTCGAGTGCTGTGCATAATTCCATTTCTTTATCTAACGGGGTACACTCGTTCGTAATGGAAGAAAAGATACGGAAGGCGGTCGCTGAGGCGCTGGGGAGGGTAGGCGCGCCAGATATCTCATTTACGGTCGAGCGGCCGAGTGTCGCTCTACACGGCGACTATGCGACTAATGCTGCGCTCGTCGCGGCAAAGGCCTTGGGTCGAAAGCCGCACGAGCTCGCAGACGAGCTCGCCCGCACGCTTATCGATACGCTTGGCAAGGACATCGCGAGCCATGTCGGCGTTGCGGGTCCGGGCTTCGTGAATATTACGCTCGCGCGCGAGGCGGTGACACTCGCCGTCGCTGAAGCGGCTGCGCAAGGCCCAGAGTGGGGGAAAGGGGTCACGGAGAGCGGGAAGCGTGTGATGGTGGAGTATTCAAACCCGAATGCATTTAAAGAGATGCATGTCGGTCACCTGGTGGGGACGATTGTCGGCGAGGCACTCTCGCGGCTTATTGAGAATGAGGGCGCCCTGCTTGCACGCGATACCTTTGGCGGTGATATCGGCCCAAATGTCGCGAAAGCGCTTTGGGGGCTGCGCAAGAAGGGTATCAGCGAGCCTGCGACGGCGAATGAGATTGGGATAGCCTACACAGAAGGCTCGAATGCCTACGAGACAGATCCGGCAGCGAAAGAGGAGATAGACGCACTCAATCAGGCGATTTATGCGGGCACCGACACGGCACTCATGGAGCTGTGGCGCAAAGGGCGTGATATCTCAGTAGAAGAATTCCGCCGCATCTGGAGGCTCTTGGGGACGCATTTTGATTTTGAATTCTTTGACAGTGACACAACTGAGATCGGCGTGCGCGTGGTGAACGATGGACTCAATAAGGGCATATTCGAGATGAGCGATGGGGCGGTTATTTATAACGGTGAGAAGAAGGCTGTGCACACGATGGTGTTTATCACCTCGCATGACACGCCGACGTATGAGGCAAAGGACATCGGGCTCGCATTTTTGAAAGAGGAGCGATGGTCGTCAGATGAATCAATCGTTATCACCGGCAACGAGCAAACCGGCCGTTTCAAGACCGTGCTCGCGGCGCTCGCTGATGTTGCACCGCTTGTCGCCCGTAAGACAAAGCATCTCTCGACCGGCTTCTTGAAGCTCGCGTCGGGGAAGATGTCCTCGCGCGAAGGGAATGTCATTACCGCTGCAGGTTTCATACAGGAGATTATCGAACTCTCTGCCGAGAAGAACCCGGACCCGCTCATTGCCGAACAGGTCGCCATCGGCGCGATTAAGTACATGATCTTGCGCCAGGCGCCTGGTTCGGACATCATCTTCGACACTGAAAAGTCACTCTCGCTTGAAGGCGACTCGGGGCCGTACCTTCAGTACGCGCTCGTGCGTGCGAAAAAGATTCTCGCCTACGCGAGTGAGGGAGCCGGTGGTACAGGGGAGCCGGACGCACCGTACGCGATTGAGCGGCTCATACTGCATTTCCCTGCAGTCGTCGCGCGCGCAGCGCGCGAGCTCGCGCCGAACCTGCTCACGACCTATTTGACGGAGCTTGCGTCGGCGTGGAATACTTTTTATGCGACTGAACAAGTGCTGGGGAGCAGCGAGGAGTTGTATAAACAACGGGTCGCAAGCGCCTTTGCGCATACGATGACGAACGGTCTCACACTCCTCGGTATCCCCACGCCAGAGAAGATGTGAGTAACGACGTTGCGTGCTTCATGAAGACGCGCTAGATTCTTTTTCAGACTGTACGCGTCCGTGTGCGGTCAATTCAGAAGGAGGTTTTCTATGGCTACTAAGAAGAGAGGGAATGCCTACAATGAAAACGCTGCCATCGAGGGGGCGATGGCGCGGTGCGGATGTTCGTGGGAGAAGTTCGCGGCCTGTGCGGAGAAACTCGGGCAGTCTGAAACCGGTCTCGCCAACTGGATTGGCGTGACAAGCCCGGCAAAAGTAAGAGAAAGGATGTCTTGCCCCCTGTAGCAGCAACCTAACAACCCAAGCAGAGCGTTCTGCACCCAACCCGCGGTACTCCGCGGGTTGTTCCTTTTTCACCCTTTAAACGTTACGATAGGCCGATATGGCTGACATGCCCGAGAAATCAGAAGCGGCGAAGCGCGAAGAGGCGACGCTCGCATTTTGGGAGCGCGAGCGCATCTTCGAGAAGTCGCTTACGAAGCCCTCTCCGAAGGGCGAGTACGTCTTCTATGATGGTCCGCCCTTTGCGACCGGCTTGCCACATTCTGGCTCGCTCCTCTCATCAGTATCAAAGGATCTCATTCCACGCTATAAGACGATGCGCGGGTATCGCGTACGCCGCCGCTGGGGTTGGGATACGCACGGGCTCCCGATCGAGTCACTCGTCGAGAAGAAGCTCGGCTTGAAGAATAAGAAAGAGATTCTCGCGCTCGGTATCGAGAAATTCAACGAGACTGCGCGGAGCATGGTGCTCGAGTACGTGCACGACTGGAAGCGCTATATCGAGCGCGTGGGTCGCTGGGTCGATTTTGATAATTCTTACAAGACGATGGACAACACGTTCATCGAGAGTGTGTGGTGGGGGTTAAAGGAGATCCACAAAAAAGGTCGGCTCTACGAAGGCCGCAAGGTGCTGATGTATTGTCCGCACTGCGAGACACCTTTGGCGAAAGCCGAGATCGCGATGGACAACACGTACAAAGACATAACGGAAGAAGCAGTGACGGTAGAGTTTCGTGTCAAAGGGCAACAAAATACGTCACTTCTTGCGTGGACGACTACGCCTTGGACTCTTCCGGGTAATGTCGCCCTTGCTGTTGGTTCTGCTATTGAATATGTGACTATCGAGAAGAAAGATGGAGGCACAGGACCTCTTGTGCGATTTATTCTTGCAAAAGACCGACTCGAGACGGTATTTGGAACAGATGAATTGAAAATAGTGAAAGAACAAAAAGGGAGTGAACTTGTCGGTCTCGAGTACGAACCCCTCTATGAAATAGAAAAGGTAAAAAAATATATAGGGAAGAAATGGCAAGTGCTTCCAGCAGACTTCGTCACGACTGAAGAGGGGACAGGTATCGTGCACACGGCAGTCATTTATGGCGAAGACGATTACAATCTCGGCAAGGCTGAGGGATTGCCGATGGTCCAGCTCTTAAACCCGAACGCAACGTATAACGACGATGCGCCGGAATTCTTGCGCGGGCAATACATCAAGAAGGCGGAGCCCTTGATTAAAGAAGATCTCGAGAAGCGCGGTCTGCTTTTCGCAAAGTTACCGAATACGCACTCATATCCGCACTGTTACCGCTGCGGCACGCCGCTCATCTACAACGCTGTCTCGAGTTGGTTCATTGATATCCAATCAGTGAAAGCGAAGATGCTTTCTGAAAATAAAAAGATTAATTGGATACCAGAGCATCTAAAAGATGGTCGCTTCAAACACAATCTGGAATCCGCTCCAGACTGGACAATCTCCCGTAATCGTTTCTGGGCGAGCCCGCTCCCAATCTGGAAAGACAAAGAGGGGAATGTCACCGTCATCGGCTCACTCGAAGAGTTGAAGGCCCGCACCAAAAAATCCGGCAATACGTATTTCATGATGCGGCACGGGCAGGCGGGTAACAGTACCAACAAGGTATTCGACGCTACCGATACGCCGAAATTTAAATTATCAGAGAAGGGACGTGCGGAGGTAGAGGCATCTGCGAAGAAGCTCGTGGGTCGCGGCATTACGCACCTCTACGCGTCGCCCTTCACCCGGACGCGCGAGACCGCAGAGATCGCGGCGGGCGTGCTCGGCATCCCGAAGGAGCAGATCGTTATCGATGAGCGACTACGGGAGCTTAATATGGGCGATTTTGACCAGACGTCAGATCTCGACGCATTTGATGCGTATCGGAGAGAGCATCGGTATACTGACCCGTTCCCCAATGGTGAGTCGTATCAAGATGCGAAGAATCGGTTCGGCTCGGTGCTCTATGAGCTCGAACAGAAGCAGAGCGGTGCGAATATCCTTATTGTCACGCACGGCATCGGTCTCGAGACTGCCCAGGCGATTGCACAGGGTGCTTCTGCCGAAGAGTCATTGCAGATAGCGCTCTCGCGACCGCACACTGCCGAGGTACGGGAGATTCCCTTTATCCCGCTTCCGCACAACCGTGACTACGAACTTGATTTTCATCTACCATACATAGACCGAGTTTCTCTCGAGAATGAGAAAGGTGAGCCGCTCACACGCATCCCCGAGGTAGTCGACTGTTGGGTCGAGTCGGGCTCGATGCCGTTTGCTGAGTACCACTACCCGTTTGAACATCAAAAAGAATTCGAGAAACGATCTCCGGGAGATTTCGTCTCTGAATATATCGGCCAGACGCGCGCCTGGTTTTATTATTTGCATGCGGTGGGTGTAGAAGTCTTTGGCCGTCTCGCATTTCGCAATGTCATCACGACCGGCAACGTGCTTGCCGCCGATGGGGCGAAGTTCTCAAAGAGTAAAGGGAACTATACCGATCCATATCGGCTCTTTGATCAGTATGGCGCTGATGCATTCCGCTATTACCTCATGTCATCGGTCGTGATGCAGGCCGAGGATATGACGTTTCGCGATGAGGAGGTAAAGGATGCGCACGCGCGCGTGGTGAACATGTTGCGCAACATTCTCGCTTTCTATGAGATTTATAAGGATGAGGCAGGTCCTGCAAACGATACCAGTACGGCGATACTCGATTGTTGGATTCTCGCGCGGCTCGGCGGAGTGATTTTGACAGCAACTGAAGCGTTTGACCGCTATGATGTCCCACACGCAACACGACCAATGCGCGAATTTATTGATGACTTCTCGACTTGGTACATTCGCCGTTCTCGCGATCGTATGAAGGGCGGTAACGCAGGAGACAAGAAAGCTGCACTCATGACCTTGCGGTATGTCCTTAAAGAATTTTCAAAAGTTATCGCGCCAGTCATGCCCTTTATCGCCGAAGAAGTGTTTCGAAGCGTACGAGAAGAGAGCGATCCACAGAGTGTACATCTCACCGATTGGCCCCAGAACGAAATAGGGGTAGTTGAGAGAGTGAAACGGTGGCTGAACCTCTCGAAAGGACTTACGGGAGGCAGTCGTACTCTCGAACTGCTTCAAGATATGGCGCGTGTCCGCACACTGGCCTCTGACGCGCTCCAGTTGCGCCAGAAGGCAGGCATGAAGGTGCGCCAGCCGCTCGCGAAACTCTCGGTACCGGACGCGCTTTCGAGAGAACTCGCGCAGATTCTCGCCGACGAAGTCAATGTGAAGCATGTCTCGACCGAGTACTCGACGATTGAACTCGATACAGAGCTCACACCCGAGCTCGTCAAAGAGGGTGACGAACGAGAGATGGCGCGTGCGGTTGCTGAAGCGCGCAAGACCGAAGGATTTCTCACACACGACACAGTGCGTACGGAAGTGAGTCAGGAAGGGAAGCACTCGGCAGTGTTGTCGACCGGTCCCGTACGCTTCAATCTCATCCGGAATGCGTCATAAATACGAGACGCGCGGTATCGTTCTCGCCCGAACTTCCTTGGGCGAAGCGAGCGCGCTCGTGACGCTACTGACCCCTGATCTCGGTCTCCTGCGCGCTCGTGCACAGAGCGTCCGTTGGTCAGGAGCGAAGCTCTCAGCCGCGCTTACGACCTTCGCCGAGAGCCGGCTCGTGCTTGTGCACGGGAGAGAGGGCTGGCGCGTTGCCGGCGCCGTGCTTGAGGTGAACTGGTTTCAGAAGATCGCGCACGCAAAAGCGCGGACGGTAGCGGCGCGCGTATCGGGTCTCCTTGTGCGGCTGGTGGGCGGCGAGACCTCTGACTCGAGACTTTTCGGGGTGGTGAGAGGCTTTTTCGAAGCGCTCGAGACGCTCACTGAAGATACGCATGAAGCTGCCGAGACGCTCGCGGCGCTTCGCGTACTCGCGGCGCTTGGACTTGATGCGGGGGATATCCCTGGGGCTGCTTCAGAATTTACCCTCCCTGTGCTCGACGAGGTCAGACGGGAGCATTCTCGGTATATTGCGCGCATCAATAACGGCATCGCCGCCTCGGGGCTCTGAAGCCCCGTTTACCTTGCAGAGCACCACGTCTCCTGGGGTATACTAGTACCTAATGCCTCGATTTACAGAAGATGATACCAGCTCGCTCGAGCGGGCACGCGAGCGGCTCTATCGACCGGAGAGCGTTTCGCGCACACGGACACCGCTCGCTTCTCCTGGGGGGCGAGATCTCCCGCATGCGTGGGAAGAACATATGCCACGATCGACTCCGCACCAGGGCGAGCGTCACGTGCGGTTAGCGGGGGTGTTCTTCGTGGTCGCCACCATCTTTTTCCTTGTTGCACTCAGTGTCGCGGGGTACTTCTTCTACTTCGGCGGGAACGTAGTCTCGGTGGACAAAGTCTCAGTCGAGATTCAGGGTCCGACGACCATTGCCGGTGGTGACACCGTACCGCTCTCATTGACCATTACAAATAGGAATCCGACGGCAATCGAGAATGCAACTATCGAGATTGATTTCCCGAACGGGACGAGAGATGCGGCAAACATGCTCAAGACGTATCCGCACTACATCGAGAACCTGGGGACACTCCCAAGCGGTGCGAGCGTGACTCGTTCGGTAAAGGCTGTTCTCTTCGGCGGGGCAGGGCAGGCGCTTGAGCTACCGGTTTCTTTCTCCTACGGCGCTGCCGGCTCCAACGCGATCTTCGTGAAGAAGTCTTCCTATGCGGTCACGGTCTCTACGACACCGCTCTCGGTCTCGATCGACACGCTTACTGAGACGGTCTCGAACAAGCCGCTCACGCTCACGCTCACCGTTCGCAATAATGCGACCGTAGCGCTAAACAACGTGGTGCTTGCCGGCGCATTTCCTTTCGGATTCTCACCAACGACATCGTCAGTCCCCCTCAATAACTCAAGTTTCCTTCTCGGGACCTTAGCACCGGGGGCAAGCAAGGTGATTACCCTTACGGGAGTGCTCACCGGGCAGAACAAAGAGCAGCGGGTCTTTCACTTCACGGTCGGTACAGCGAGTACATCAAATAACCAGACACTCGCCGTGACCTACATGACGCAAGATGCGACGGTTGTTATCGCTGCTCCTTTTATCGACACCGCACTTTCAGTCAACGGGGACCCTTCGGGGAACACCGTGATGACTCCTGGGAGCTACCAGAATGTCACGGTCTCGTATACCAATACGCTTGCGACGACGGTGGGGAATGCAGTGGTCGTCATCACTCTCTCGGGGAATGGTATCGACTACAACAGCGTCCAGACGACAAGTGGCTTCTATAATTCTTCGAATCACACGATTGTCTTCAGTAAGGACACTGACCCCGCGCTTGCGGTGCTCGCTCCCGGCGCCTCCGGCATCGGCGCACTCACCTTCTCGACGTTGTCGGCAGGCGCGCTCCCTCCGACGCCAACCGTAAGCTTCAGTATGTCGGTGTCGGGCACACGCGTCGGGCAGACGAACGTGCCGGAGGAGGTGAGTTCGACCGCGACGAAGACCTTCAAGGTTATGACGGTTGTGACGCTCGTGAACTCGTCGCTGCACTCCTCAGGCCCAATCAGCAACAGCGGCCCAATCCCGCCACGCGCCAATAAAGAGACAACCTATACGATTCTCTGGAACGTGCAGAACAGCGGGAGCGCCGTCGCCGGTGGTACGGTGTCGGCGACTCTGCCAATCTATGTCTCCTACACCAACAAGACGGCTGGCGCAGGCTCCTTCTCCTACGACGAGAAGTCTCGCAGAGTGACCTGGACGGTCGGCGACCTCGCTCAAGGCGGGAGCGCACAGGGAGCCTTCCAAGTCTCGCTCATGCCCTCGACTACCCAGAAGGGTAGTGCGCCACTACTCACGAGTGGGGCAACCTTCTCGGGTCATGACCGCTTCGCGGGCGTGACGGTGTCGGCTACGGCAGACCCGGCGACAACAGAGACCGCAGGAGATCCGGGATATAGTCCGACCAATGCCACGGTGCAATGAACGCTCGTTTAGAGTAGAGTATTTTTATGAATGACTCGAACCTGATGGAAAAGATTGTCTCCCTCGCCAAGCGGCGCGGGTTCGTGTTCCCCGGTTCTGAGATCTATGGCGGTCTCGCCGGGACCTTCGACTACGGCCCGATGGGTGTGGTGCTCAAAGAGAACGTGGAGCGCCTCTGGCTACAGATGTTCCGTGGCTCTCGCGATGACATGTACGGCGTCGATGCAGCGATACTCATGAACCCGAAGATCTGGGAGGCAAGCGGTCACGTCGCCGGCTTCTCCGATCCGCTCGTTGAGTGTGAGAAATGCAAAAAGCGTTTCCGTGCTGACCATCTCGAGGATAAGGAGAAGTGTCCCGAGTGTGAAGGGACGCTCGGTGCAGCGCGACAATTTAACATGATGTTCAAGACGCACGCCGGTGCGATGGAGGACGACTCGGCGGCGGTGTATCTGCGGCCCGAGACGGCCGGCGGCATCTTCACAAACTTCAAGAGTGTCATGGACTCGATGCACCCCAAGCTCCCGTTCGGTATCGCACAGATCGGCAAGGCATTTAGAAATGAGATTGCTCCGCGCGACTTCATCTTCCGTTTGCGCGAGCTCGAGCAGATGGAGGTTGAATATTTCGTGCAGCCTGCCGAGTGGGAGCAAGCGTTTGAAGAGTGGCGCAAGATGATGCATCTCTTTGCCGAAGCGGTCGGGCTGCCGCACGACATGGTGCATGAGCTTGAGGTGCCGGAGAGCGACCGAGCGTTTTACAGTAAGCGCACGATTGATTTTGAATACGATTACCCCTTCGGCCGCAGCGAGCTCTGGGGTCTCGCGTATCGTACTGACTACGACCTTTCGGCGCATGCGAAAGGGTCTAATGTTCCGCTCGTGTATACCGATGAGACAACGGGAGAGAAATTCGTCCCGCACGTTATAGAGCCGTCGCTTGGTGTCGACCGTACGATTCTCGCCATACTTGCGAGCGCATATAAAGAGGACAACATGGGCGGGGAGGTGCGCACCTATCTCGCGCTTACGCCCAAGATTGCACCGGTCAAGGCGATGGTCTCGCCTCTTCTCAAGAACAAGCCCGAGCTCGTCTCAAAGGCGCGCGAGGTACGCAAAGAACTACAGAAAATCCATCCGACAATCGCATGGGACGATAACGGCAATATCGGCAAGCGCTACCGCCGCCAAGACGAGATCGGGACGCCCTTCTGTGTCACGATTGACTTCGATACGCTCGGCGAGACTCCGGAGTTGAAAGATACGGTGACGCTTCGCCACCGCGACTCGGGGGAGCAGGAGCGCCTTACGGTTGCTGAAGTTGCTGCCCGAATTCGCTCCGCGATTGAGTAACGAGCGCCTGCCTGTCGGCAGGCATATATGCTAGGATTTCCCTATGAATAAGAAAGTCCATGTCTCAATCACGTCGGGCACTATCTTCACGGCACTCCTTGTAGTGGCAGGCGCGTACGTCTTCTGGCTCCTGCGTGACCTCGCACTCCTCGTCTTGACCGCTATCGTGATCGCCTCAGCTATCGAGCCGGGCGTCGCGTTCTTTATCCGTCAGCACATCCCGCGCTTCGTGGCGGCTCTCCTTGTCTACGTGCTCGTCTTCGGTTCGGTCTTCTCGCTGCTCTACTTCTTCTTCCCGCCGATTATCGCAGATGCGGCAAACTTCCTCTCTGCGATGCCGAAGTATCTCGAAACGCTCAATGCCTCTTCGTCGTTCTCGGGTATCGCGAATGCAACGGACCTTATCGGCGACCAGGGAGGGATACAGTCATTTGTTCAATCGCTTTTCTCGTTGCAGTCAGTCTTTACTACGGGCTCAGGCGGCACCCTGCAGCTCTTCGTGACGTTCTTCGGTGGTATCTTCTCACTCGTGTTGGTAATCGTGCTCTCGTTCTACTTCGCGCTCCAGGACACCGGCGTCGACGACTTCCTCCGTATGGTGATGCCTGTGGCGTATGAAGAGTATTCGGTCGACCTCTGGAAGCGTGCGCAGAAGAAGATAGGCTTGTGGATGCAAGGACAGATACTCCTCTCGGTTATTGTCGCGATACTTGTATATCTCGGCCTGCTTATCATCGGCATCCCCTATGCGCTCCTGCTCGCAGTCTTCACGGCGATAGCGGAGATTATCCCCATTTTCGGTTCGCTCATTGCGGGTACGGCAGCGGCAGTCGTCGGATACTCTGACGGCGGTGTCTCGCTCGGTCTTATCGTCGCCGGCCTCTTTGTCGTCGTGAACCAGTTCGAGTCCAATCTTATCTATCCGCTCATTGTGAAGAAGATTGTCGGTATCCCGCCGCTTCTCGTTATCGTGGCGCTTATTGCGGGGTACACGCTCGCTGGCTTCCTCGGGGTCCTTCTCTCGGTGCCGGTGGCGGCAGTTGTCCTCGAGCTCATCACGGACTTTGACAAGAAGAAGCGCCGCGAGCACTCGCGAAGCTAGATCGAATATGAGTGCGCGCTACCTCACCACCACTATTCCATACGTGAATGCCGATGCTCATATCGGTCATGCGCTCGAATTTGTGCAGGCAGATTGTGTCGCGCGCGCCGCTCGTTTGCAAGGCGACGATGTCTTTTTCAATATCGGAACCGATGAGCACGGGGCAAAAGTGTACACCAAGGCCAAAGAAGCGGGGCAGGAGCCACAGGCATACGTTGATGAATTCGCAGTGCGATGGCAGAAATTCGCCGATGCCCTCGATATTTCGTATGATTTTTTCTCTCGTACGACGAGTGATACACACAAAGCCGCAGCGCAGGAATTTTGGCGTCGCTGTGCTGCCGCGGGCGATATTTATAAAGCTCTTTACCAGATCAAGTATTGCGTCGGTTGCGAACTCGAGAAGACCGACTCTGAGTTAGTAAATGGCCGCTGTCCGATCCATCCGAATCTCACGATCGAAATACGCGAAGAAGAGAACTATTATTTCCGTCTTTCCAAATATGGCGATGCGCTTTTGAAACTCTACGCAGACACGCCTGATTTCCTTATGCCCGAGGAGCACAAGCGCGCCATGATCGCGCTCATCAACGCGGGCCTTAAAGATTTCAGTATTTCGCGTGTCGCCGTTAAGATGCCTTGGGGCGTGCTGGTTCCAGACGACGACGCTCACGTCATGTACGTATGGTTCGACGCGCTGGTGAATTATATTTCAGCAATCGGCTGGCCGGAGAATGAAGAAACATTCAAGAAATGGTGGCCGGTCACGCAACTCGCAGGTAAGGATCAGGTGCGTCAACAGGCGGTGATGTGGCAGGCGATGCTCCTTTCTGTCGGATTGCCGTTCTCGAAACAAATTTTCATCCACGGATTCATCACGTCAAACGGACAGAAGATGTCTAAGTCACTGGGCAACGTAATCGATCCAGTTGCGGTAATTGAAAAGTACGGTACTGATGCTGTCCGGTATATCCTCTTGCGGCACGTAAGCCCGACACAAGACTCAGACCTCACGCTTGAGGCGATCCACGACCACTACACGGCCAACCTTACGAACGGCCTCGGCAATCTCGTCGCACGGGTGATGCAGCTCGCCGAGACCTATCTGTCTGCGCCAGTCGCCGCCTCGTCCGCAGCGAGCGAACCAATCAGCGATTTCAAGTTTAACGAGGCGATGGATGCGGTTTGGGCGCGCGTAAGTGCCGCTGATGAGCGCATTACACGAGAGAGACCCTTTGTCGTGGTGAAGGAGAATCCGGAAGAGGGGAAGCATGTCATCGCTGAACTCGTTCAAGAGCTTTATCGAATCGGAACAAGTTTGCGCCCGTATATGCCTGCGACCGCCGAGAAGATTATTCAGGCAGTGAAGGAGAACAAAAAGCCCGAGAATCTCTTCCCGCGGCTTTGACAAAAACACCTTCGTAACTCATAATCATTTCGGAACTCACGCGCCGCGCGAGTCGTGTACAGGGGGAGTCATGAAGAATCTGAGCAAGTGGGGAGTTCGTATCCTTCCTCATGTTGGTCTTGCGGTGGTGGTGTACGCGTTTTTCGTGTACAGAGATTTCGACACCACTGACGGTCTAACGCCGATATTCGCCGCTCTTGGTGTCGTGGCGGTCGTCTGTTTGAAAGCAATGTGGAACGGTGATTTGGTTCGTGTCGCTGCCTCTGCCTCTGCACTTTCTGTGGTACTCGCTGTCCTCTGTTTCTTCCACGGTGCGGACTGGTTCACGTGCATTTTCGGTTTCTTCGCACTTTCGACGATGTATCTTGCAAAGAAAATCGAAAGGTAGAAACCGGCAGTTATGGGCGGCTCGAGTAACTTCGAGTCGCCCAATTTGTTTTATGTTACGCTCGATGTATGCAGGTCAGATATATTGATACACATTGTCACCTTCAGTTTGATTCATACCGAGAAGACGAGGCGGCAGTAATCGAACAGATGCGCGAAGCGGGCATCGCAGGCATCGTGGTGGGCTGCGACCTCGAGACGTCGCAAAAGGCGGTTGAGCTCGCAGAGAAGTACGAACATCTCTCTGCCTCTGTCGGTTTGCACCCCAACCACGCTGACGAAGGATTTGATGTTGAGGAATTTCGTAAGCTCGCTACACACTCAAAGGTCGTCGCGATAGGGGAGTGTGGGTTGGATTATTTCAGACCGACTGACGTAAATGATGGAGTAAAAGAAAAACAGAAAGAGGTTTTGCAGAAACATATCGAGCTTGCGACTCTACTCGACAAGCCGCTCATTCTTCATCCGCGGCCAAGTAAGGGGACGATGGACGCCTATACTGACTTGATAGAGTTACTGAAGGTAGCTAAGGTCTCGTATCCAAATCTATGCGGGGACGCCCATTTCTTTGTTGGCGGGATTACCGAAGCCCGGGCACTCATTACCCTTGGCTTCACAGTATCTTTCACCGCTGTTATCACCTTCGCACGCGACTATGATGAGGTTATACGGGCTGTTCCGCTCGAGTCGATTCTCTCAGAAACCGATGCGCCCTATGTCGCCCCCGCTTCTCGCCGCGGGAAGCGCAACGACCCGCTTGCCGTCATCGAGGTCGTCTCTAAAATTGCAGAGATACGGGGCGAAGACCTTGAGACAGTGCGTACCACCTTGCTTGCCAATGCGAGGCGCATGTTCCCGCAGGCCTAGTCGCGCTCGCTCTGGCCGCTCTTGCGAGCAGCAAAAACCCGTGCTAGGATGCGGGAATTATGGCTAAGAATCAGGATGAAGAGGTGCGTGTCGACGAACTCGATGAAGCGGGGCAGGACGCCCGCGTCTACGAGCTCGGCTTCCACCTTGACCCCGAGCTCCCGATTGAAGAGGTAAAGAAGGCGTACCACGCGATACGTGATCTTATCGCTGGGAAGGGGGAGCTTATCGCAGAGGGTGAACCGGTAAAGGTACAGCTTGCGTACACGATCTCCCGCCAGGAGGTCGCCGGTCGCCGCGACTTCGACTCAGCCCACTTCGCGTGGATCGTATACGAGACCACCGCATCGAGCCACGCAGAGATCCTCACGACTGTGAACGCGAACAAGCAGATTGTCCGTTTCATCGATCTCTTGACGAGTAAGGATGCCGCTCGCCACGCAGTCGAGATGCGCGAGATTGCCCTCAAGATGCCGGAGCGTACCGAGGATGCAGAGACAGTCGCGGGTGCAGAGCTCGACGCGGCGCTTGAGAACGTCGTTGTATAATACAAACATGTACCTCAACAAAGTATTCCTCTACGGCAATCTGACGCGCGACCCTGAGCTGAAGGCACTCCCTTCAGGCAGTCAGGTCGCGAACTTCGGCATGGCGACTAACCGCACCTATAAGGACAAGAACGGCGCAAAGCAAGAGGTGACCGAGTTCCACAACGTCGTCGCCTTCGGCCGCACCGCAGAGGTTATCGCACAGTATGTGAAGAAAGGCCGCCCGATCTACGTCGAAGGCCGCCTCCAGACGCGCGCCTGGGACGACAAAGAGACCGGCAAGAAGAATTACCGCACCGAGATTATCGTAGACAACTTCCAGTTCGGTGCCGACGGCGCTGCACGCGGTGGTGCTCCTGCAACAGGAGGGCAGTCAGCCTCGCACGAGGAGCAGCCCGCGCCGAGCGACTCTGAGGCGATTAAGTATCCGGACGAGGAGATTAATCCGGAAGATATTCCTTTCTAAACTTTTAAATAGTTAAACATTTCACCATGGCCTACCAAGCTGAACGAGAAGAGATAGAGATCAAGAAGTTTATCGACTACAAGGATGTCGTATACCTCAAGCAGTTCACCAACCCGCACGCTAAGATGCTCTCGAAGAAGCGCACAGGGATCCCGGCCAACAAGCAGCGCGAGATTATGCAGGCAGTCAAGCGCGCCCGTTACATGGCGCTCATGCCGTACATCGCCGCGTAATTAGTACGCAAGAAACAAAAAAACCGCTCTGACGCGGTTTTTTTGTTTCGTTTCACCTACGCCTTCTCAACGCGCTCGGTGTACTCACCCGTGTCGGTGTTGATGCGGACGATGTCGCCCGTGTTGATGAAAAGCGGCACGTTTACTTTGGCGCCGGTCGAAAGCGTCGCGAGCTTGGTGCCGCCACTGACCGTGTTGCCTTTTACCGCCGGTGGCGCATCCTTCACTTCGAGTTCTGCCTTAATACCAATCTTTATCGTCATAGGCTTCTCCTCGTAGGTAAGTACCTCGACTGAGGTGTTCGGCATGAGCCACTGCACCTTGTCGTGCATTGTATCTTCGGGGAATGAGAAGCGATTCTTGGCGTTACCCTCTTCGGCGAACCAGCTCTCGCCTCGGTTGGTATAGAGATATTGCGCCTGCATCTTGCCCACGTCAGCCTCAGTCACGGTCTCGTTCTGGTGAAAGGCTATCTCGAGCACCTTGCCGCCGACGAGTTGACGCAACTTCGTCTGGTTGACCGGCTTTCTCTGCTGCATGCGGAATATATGCGCTGAGAGCACTTCATAGGGCTCGTTGTTGTAGTTAATAATGCACTTTGGGAGGATTTCGTTATAGCTGAGTACTGCCATATGAATAGATTTTAGGGGTAAGTTGTAAGGGATAAGAAACTAAAAACTCAAGAAATGAGTTATAAAAAGTATCCCGTCAAGACGGGAATTAGTGTATGCTAGCAGACATTATGAGTTTTTCAACCACGGACCTGAGCCAGCTCTCTGATGCAGAGATTCTGGCGCGTTCTTCGACGGAGCCCGACCTCTTCGCTCTCCTTGTCCGTCGTTACGAGGCAGCACTCCTGCGCCGCGCACGGACGATACTGAAGAGCCCCGAGGATGCTGAGGAGGTGGTGCAAGACGCTTTCACAAAGATGTACCTCTACGCGGACAAATATCATGCACAAGAGGGCGCGAGCTTCTCGTCATGGATGTATACCATCCTCAATCGTGTCGCGTATACGAAGTACCGCACGAAGAGTGTCGAGTGGGGCAAGCGTGCGGAGCTTCTCCCTGAGCACTACGAGTCGCTGCCGGATGCGCGGGCAGAATTCTTAGAGGACCTTTCGATACGAGACGAAGTGGTCGCTGCGCTTGCAAAGCTCCCTGAGACTGCAGCGAAGATCTTGCGCCTCCAGTTTATCGAAGGGAAGACGCAAGAAGAGATCGCCCAGGCTGAGGACCTCTCGATCCCTGCGGTAAAGACGCGTGTGCACCGAGCGAAAAAACTTTTCAAACAAGCCTATGACGAACAACACTATGGATAATAATCGGACAAACATCGAACGTATCGTGATGCAACGTGTGCACCTCATCCGTGCGCTTCGCCTTGTCGTCTCGACCAGCGTTGTCTCGACCCTCGTGTCGCTTCTTGCGCTCTGGGGTATCGGGAGGGAAGTGTGGGTCGCCCATGTGCTGCAAAACACCCCGGCTGACCTCGTGCGTATCCCGCAGTTCTACCTCGCGGCCTTTATCCATACGCGACTCGTCGTGCAGGTGCTCGCGCTCTCTGCGCTCGCCGCACTCTTCTTCGCTGCGCGCGAGATCAGTCGCGCACTCGCCTTTATGAAGAGTACCGAGAGCTCCTAGCCCTCAGCGAGCTTCGCCTTGATCTGCTTCAGGAGCTCTTTGGAGATGTCTTTGTTGTCGCGGAGGAAGGTGCGCGTCGCGTCGTATCCGACAGCGAGCTTAGTCTCGCCCATCTTGTAGGTAGCGCCAGACTTCGCGACGAGGTCGAACTTCTCGCCGAGCGCGATAATCTCCCCTTCGCGGCTGATGCCCTCGTTGTAGAGCAGGTCGAATTCGGTCGTCTTGAAGGGGGCAGCGACCTTGTTCTTCACCACCTTCACCCGCACGCGGCCGCCCACGACCTCCTCACCCTTCTTAATCGAGGCGATGCGGCGGATATCGAGACGGATCGAGGTATAGAACTTGAGTGCCTTGCCGCCCGGCGTCGTCTCTGGGTTGCCGAACATGACGCCTATCTGCATACGGATTTGGTTGATGAAGATGACGATGGTCTTGCTCCGTGCGCAGATGGCAGTGAGCTTGCGGAGCGCCTGGCTCATAAGCCGGGCCTGCTTGCCGACGTGCTGAGCCCCCATCTCGCCCTCGATCTCGTCCTTCGGGGTGAGCGCGGCGACTGAGTCGACGACGATGACGTCGACGTTCCCGCTTCGCACCAAGCTCTCGACGATGTCAAGCGCTTGCTCGCCCGTGTCGGGCTGCGAGATAAGGAGCTCTTGGAGCTTCACACCGATGCGGCGGGCGTACTCAGGGTCGAGTGCGTGCTCTGCGTCGACAAATGCTGCGATGCCGCCAGCCTTCTGTGCTTCGGCTATAACGTGGAGGGCTAGTGTGGTCTTGCCTGAAGATTCGGGGCCGAATATCTCGATGATACGTCCACGAGGGAGACCGCCGATGCCGAGTGCGGCATCGAGCCCGATAGAGCCGGTCGATACTGCGGGTATCTTCTGCGGCACTCCGGCGCCATAGGTGGTGATTGCTTCATCGCCAAACTTGGTGCGAATCTCTTTGAGCGCCTGCTCAATCGATTTCTGCCGCTCGGTTTTGTCGGTGGTTGTTGCGGTTACGGTCTTAAGCACTTTTTCTTTTTTTGGTTTTCCGAAGGCCATATGAATAAGGTTGTTAGGCGCTAGGCTTTAGGCGTTAGCTGATACACATCATACCACTCTACTAAAGCCTAGTGCCTAAGGCCTAATTGCCTAGTTTAAGGGACGAAGACAGAACGGGTCGCGGTAACGGTCCTACCGAAGCGGTCGGTCGCGTCAAAGGTAAGTATAGATCCTCCGCGGGGGAAGGTAAGGGTTGACGAAAAGTATCCGCTCTGGTCGTGGAGAACGAGCGCACCATTGAGCGACAGTTGCGCCGCACGCGGGGCTCTCCCGGTAACCGTGACAATGCCGCCCGGGAAGGGGGCATTATCGAGAGGAGAGTCGATCGAGAGGGAGGGGCCGGCAAGAAGTGGCCACGCCTCGACACATCCGTAACCGCCGAGGAGGAGAAGAACCGTGGCCAGGAGGTACTTGGTCATGGGTTAAAAGACCTCTTCTTCATCGGCGTCTTGTGTAGCTGGGGCGCCGCCTTGTCGGCTGAGCACCTCGCGTGGCTTGCTCCCATCTGCGGAGCCGATGATGCCTCTTGCCTCAAGCACATCCATGAGCCGTGCGGCCCGCGAGTAGCCAATCTTTAATTTGCGCTGCAAGTACGAGGTTGAGGCGCGACCGGCCTCTTCTACCGCAGTACGCGCGTCTTCGTACAGATCGTCGTCGATATCATCATCGTCGAAATTGCCATTGATAAGGCCGATAACGTCGTTTGCCTCGGCGCTTGTGCCCGTGCCGCTCCCGCCGAAGTCAATCGAGGAGAGATCGCCGGCGTTGTGGCTCTTGATATAGCTCACGACCTTCTTCACCTCTGCTTCGCTGATGAAGGCGGTCTGGATGCGGACCGGCTTCTGCATGTCGCTTGAGAGATAGAGCATGTCGCCTGCGCCGAGCAGGGTCTCTGCGCCCGAGCCGTCGAGAATCGTGCGAGAGTCTATCTGAGAGGCGACCTGGAGCGCCATGCGCGTCGGGACGTTCGCCTTGATGAGACCGGTGATCACGTTTACCGAGGGGCGTTGGGTCGAGAGCACGAGGTGGATACCGACGGCGCGTGACATCTGTGCGAGCCGGACAATCGAGGCCTCGAGCTCGCGCGGGTAACTCTGCATGATGTCAGCGAGTTCGTCGATGACGATAACAATGTAGGGGAGCGCCTCAGGCATCTCGGCGAGACCCTTCTTCTTCGCAGGCTCGAATATGGTGGAGTGATACGAGTCGATATCGCGCACATGCTCTGCCTCGAGAATATTGTAGCGGCGTTCCATCTCCTTTGCGGCCCACTTGAGCGAAAAGATTGTCTTCTTCGGGTCAGTGATGACCGGAGTAAGGAGGTGGGGGATACCGTTGTAGGCGGTAAGCTCGACACGCTTCGGGTCGATCATGATAAAGCGCAGTTGGTTGGGACCATTGCGGTAGAGAAGCGAGGTGATGATCGCATGTATCGCGACTGATTTCCCCGATCCGGTAGCACCGGCGACAAGGCCGTGCGGCATCTTCGCGATGTTCACGTAGTGCGGCGTGCCGGTGATATCGCGGCCAAGCGCGGCGAGGAGGGGCTTCGTGCTGTCGCTCCACTCAGGAGCACCGAGAAGGCCGCCGAGGCCGACCATTGCCTTGACCGAGTTCGGCACTTCGATCCCGACAAGCGACTTGCCGGGGATGGGTGCCTCGATGCGCACCGGGTGCGCGGCGAGTGCGAGTTCGAGATTGTTTGCAAGCGAGATTATCTTCGAGAGGCGCACGCCCTCAGCGGGTTTTACCGCATAGCGCGTGACGGTTGGTCCGACTGAGACCTCGTCCATCTCGAGGTTGATGCCGAAGTTCTGGAAGGTGCGTTTGATGATATTCGCATTCGCCTTGATGTCGCCGACGCCCGGCTTGCCACGGTCGGCACCGAGTATCGAGAGGGGAGGGGCTTCGTACTCGGCATCGAAGTTTGCGATGCCGGTCCCTTGAGCGTTTCCGGTGCGATTGAATATCGTCACGACCGGTTCGCGCTCGGGAGGAGTAGAGAGATCAGATTCTTCGTCGAGCTCGTCCTCTTCGTACTCCTCGGCATCTTCTTCTGGTACACCGACGACGGCAAGCTCTTCTTCAGAGGGTTCTTCGCGGCGAGAACGGATACGCTCCCAGAGCGAGAGCACATTCTCACTGAGAAGCGCTCCAAGCGCCTCGAGGTCGCTCACGATTGCAACACCGATGGCGATGGTCGCCACCAGGAGCACGAGTGCTCCCCAGAAGCTGAAGAAGCCCATAAGCATCGTCCCTTCCCACGTGCCGAGCATGCCGCCGAATTCTGCTCCCGGGAAGAGTCCGGCGAAGGCGAGGACAGAGGCGCCGATGATAAGGAGGCCGGTGCTCGTGAGTGTCGAGAGTGTCGGCCGTCCGAACCCTGCATAGAAGCCGGTTGCGAGCAGGGCAAGCGGGAGAAGGAATGCCCCGATGCCGACAACCGTATAACTTGCAGCAAAGATCGCTGTGCCGACAGGCCCTGCGGCACCGAAGATCGCAAGGACAAGCAAGACGCCGGCAGCGGTGAGAACGATAGCGGAGGCGTAGCGGATAAGTGTGTCGTACTCTTTCACGCCCTCTTCACGACCGCGCTTGCGCCGAGTAGTATTGCCGTTTTTGCGACTCATATATAGGTATATTGTATCACTAAGGACGCGCGCCCCGCACCAACTCGACTCTCAGTACGATGTAAGCCGCGCGAACGGGCACGGGCGTTCTTGCAAGAGAGGTGGTGCGGGGTATACTGTCTCATACGATATGAGACACGAACCATCAGATATGGGACATGGTAATGAAATCCGTCATGTCCCTATGAAGGGTAAGGACGCTCATAATGGTGATTTTGTCTTAGAAAAAAGCATATTTAACAGCATTTTCGAAAAGGACATACGGAGGGTTTTTATCTACAAGAAGTCTGAGCGTCTCGCAAAAGCTATCCACCTCATCGCGCCGGCCTTCGCCGAGTCAGTGTCGCTTCGGAACCGTCTCGACCTAATCGCGATCGGTCTTGTCGACGCCGCGATATTGCCGTCGGGTGCCGCTCGCACCGCGCTCTCTCGAGAACTCCTTGCTCTCTCGAGCGTGCTCTCCATCGCACGTACGGGGGGTCTCCTCTCGCCTATGAATGTGGAGCTCATCACGCATGAAGCCCATATGCTGCTTCAAGAAATCGCTGCCTATGAAGAGCCGAGACTCTTCCTCGACGACGCGCCAACTCTCTCAAGTATTGCGAAGAAGACACTCGCACAAGACGCGGCACAGCACGCAGATGTCACACGCGCGAAGCATAGTGCCGCTGCTCGCCCTACCGGCAGCAGAGCCGCCTCAGGGAATAAAGGACATATAAAGGACACGGGTAGGGCAGAAGGTCATGTAAAGGACAGACAGGAGGCTATTTTGTCCGTTATAAAAAATAAGGGCACGGCAAGCATAAAGGACATCTCAACCCTCATACGCGGCGTTTCTGAGAAGACTATTCAGCGCGAGCTCATTTTGCTTATCGAGGCAGGATTCGTGAGTAAACAGGGCGAACGTCGCTGGAGCACGTACTCACTCGCATAATCCCGCGGCAACCCTTCCTATATATAGGATATAGGTAAGTTTTGACTCTTCTTCGCGTCTTTGGTAGTATGACGCTCGTGGTAGCAACTAGGGCATAGGGCACTCTAAAAGACCGGAAACGGTCTCTTCTGCGTTCCTCTTGATTCTCGTTGTTATCCACACGTCAGTAGTGGGAACCCTTGTTTCCGCTATATACTGACTGTAGTCCTTACGGGGACTTTTGTTCCCTAGGGGCGTACTTTGATAACGGAATAGTCTAACGGGAGTTAGACATCAACCCTTGCCAACTAACCCATGGCGCACTGGTCGATACCGTGCGCTGTGGGGTAGTGTGAAAGTGAACGTTCGGTGCTCACTCAAACCAAACTTGATTATTACGTGCTCCTTAAATCCTTAACAATTGTTTATGAAAACGGTAACTACAAAAGCGATCGCGAAGGTCGCAGCAGTGGCGACCGGACTCGCAATGGCGACGTCAATGCTCTCGCTCGCGCCTATCGCGCATGCGGCAAGCTTGACCACCGCGCAGGTCCAGTCGATTCTCTCGCTCCTCACTTCGTTCGGTGCTGATAGTTCGACAATCGCGAATGTCCAGGCTTCCCTCACAGGC